>Ga0316206_1000219_pt1 | contig 104862 bp, 113 predicted proteins | sample 6monthpyrite_MG_FD_204942 | JGI IMG/M metagenome (GOLD analysis project Ga0316206, IMG submission 204942) | Microbial mat bacterial communities from mineral coupon in-situ incubated in ocean water Damariscotta River, Maine, United States -... | ecosystem: Environmental > Aquatic > Marine >...
GCCGTGGTCGTCCCCGGACGCTCTCCGGCATCCACCTCCGCACGCTTGACCCACTCCAGCAGCGTCTGCGGCACGCAGCCGATCTTGGGGGCAATCGACTCCACGGCCGACCACAGCGACGGATACTCCCCGCGGTGCTCCTGCACCATGCGCACCGCACGCTCACGGACCTCGGGTGAAAACTTCTTCGACTTGTTCATGGCTCCATTCTCTCAAGAGTTGGGGCCTCCTCAAAACCCGGGGCGGTTCAATCCAGAAATGCCGCCCGATCCCCGCCATCGTATAAGCCCCGACAGGTAAATCTCTAGGCCACAGTCTCATCGGAAAGAGCGTGCCCTGGCGATTAGTAACGGTATGGAATGAATCGCTCCCCGACTTGGGTCGGCACGATTAAGCCGGTTGAAATACGGCGTTTCGCCCGCTTACGGAGAAAGCTGGTTCGTGTCGCCATGGCGGCGATAGCCGTGCGGATGTTATCGTGGATTTCTCGCCGCGCTGTTTCACGCTGAGTTCGGTATGGATTCTGTCGATGGATACGCTCACGCTTGCGCAATGGAGCGTCGCGCGCGGCCACGGCATTGTCGTCGCCGTTGGAGCGGGCGGGCCGATGGGGGAATCGCGCCAACAAAAGCGGTACATCAAGCGCTGCGCCCATCGTTCCTGGATTCATGGTTCGGCGTTAACCGCCACATTCGCCGCATGGCGACCAATGCGAGCAGCGGGCCAGGCAGCAACAGCCAGGCGACGTATGCACCCACACCGCGCCACAATAAGGTGACCAACTCTATGGATGCAATGGTAATCGCGAAGCCGATGCTGTTCATCAGGGCAAGCGCGCTACCGATGCGCTCGGGTGGACAGGCCTTTGCCGCCAGGGCGGAAAACTGCGGCGAGTCGGCGACCACGAAAAGTCCCCATCCAATCAGTAGGATGAGCACGGCGTCATAAGGCAGCCGCGTGCTCCATGGGTAGATCAGGCACATGAGCGCAGAACCGGCCAATGCCGTGATGGCGACTTTCCCGCTCCCCCAGCGGTGGCTGAGCATACCGCCGGCGATACAGCCGAGACTGCCCGCGATGAATACACCGAACGCGGCAAGTGAGACCGTGCTACCGCTCGCTCCGACGTTCAACCGTCCAATCAGCAGGGGTGCGATGGCCCAGAAAGCGTACAGTTCCCACATGTGGCCGAAGTAGCCGAAGGCGGCCGAACGAAACGCGGGAACGCGATACACTTGCAATACGCCGCCCCATTGCAGGCGGCGTCCGCCTCCGTGGTGCGGCCCATCGCCCAGCCACCACACCAGGACGGCGGCGGTGGCGGCCAGGATGGAGGCGATATACAGCACGCCCTGCCAAGTGGGGGCGGCGTGGATGCCGCGCACGAAATGGGGCAGCCCGGTGCCCAGGGTGAGCATGCCGACCAGCCATCCCAGTGCGGCGCCCGCTTTTTCCGGCGCCCAACTCACCACCAGCTTCATGCCGATAGGGTATATCCCGGCTAGGGTCAGGCCCGTGATGAAACGCAGGGCCAAGGCGGTCGTGAGATTCCCGGCGCTTAGAACGAAGGCGGCGTTTGTCAGCGCCCCTAGAATGGCGCAGGCCGCGAAAATCCGGCTGGCCGAGAACCGGTCCGCCAGACCGGTCAGGGCGAATAGTAGGGAACCCACGATAAAACCGAGCTGCACGATACTGGTCAGGTAGCCAAGCTGGACGGTTGTTAGTCCCCATGCGGCGTGCAGGGCGTTCGCCACGGCATTGACGCTGAACCAGAGCGAAGCGCCGAAGAGTTCCGACAGTACGATGATGGCGGTGGCGTAACGAGGGGGCATATGAGGGCCCAATAAAAGCAAGAAGGAAGTTCTCCCGGTTTTTCGTCTGCCAGGAGGGGCGTTCATGCTATCAGGTTTTCCGCATGACGAGGAAATCGCGCGCTATCCTTTCTTCCGTGAGTCGCGCGATACATCGGCGGCGCGTTTTCTTCATCTTTGCGCATTGTCATACTGTGGCGCTAACGTCTAGGACAAATGGCGAGGCCGCTTCCGGGACGCTTCTTCCCGCATCGGCTTTTTGATCGTCTTGTGATCCGGCAGCCGCTGCTTCCTCGGCGCCGTCTTTTTCCGTTCCACCGGATACCCGACAGTGTACGCTTCCTAAACCGATGCAATGACCGGCGCAAGGATAGTGGATAACTGCCCTGTCTCGGGGGGCGAGTGACTCATTTTGAACAATGGACTGTTTCAGAATCAGTCAGCTTCCAGTCGCCGATGCGATAGCAATGGCATAACATCATGGATTTAAATTAAAAAAATAGGTGGCATGGAAGCTGCTTTTCCTGGTGTGCGAATAATCATCACGGCCCAGGAGTACCGCATGGAGTTTTTCAAGAAAACCATCGATCCCGTCGTCGCCATGGTGATCGTTGGTCTGTTGGATATTTTTCTATTCCTGGTGGTGGGCGCATGGACGGTCGGTGGCGGCGAGACCATGATTACCGGCTTGATCGCGAAGGGAATACTGGGGCATCGTTTGGATCGCATCCCCTTCTGGGTGCAGGATTTCAAGCCCACCTTTGCCTACTGGAAAATGTACATCAGCCTGGGCATGTTCTTTGGCGCTTTTGTCGGCGCGGTGTTGAGCAAGGAATTTTACTGGCGGGTGCCGCGGCACTTGAACGAATGGGTGATGATTACCATCGGCGGCTTGCTCATGGGCGTCGGCATTCGCCTGGCTTTTATCTGCAACGTCAGCACCTTTTTCGCTATCACGCCGCAGATTAATTTAGGGGGCTATCTAGCGGTCAGCGGCATTATCGCGGGAGCCTGGGTGGGCTCGTGGATTTACAAGAAAGTTTTGGAGGCGTGACGATGCATAACGACCCCACTTATCAGCTGCTCGCCTCGTTCTTCTTTGCCTCGGTGGTCGGTTTCCTGATGCAGCGCTCGCGGTTTTGTAATACGGCCGCCCTGCGCGACGCGATGCTGTTCAAGAACTACCGCAATACCAAGGCGATGCTGGCCCTCATGATCGTGGGCACGTTGGGATTTACGGCGTTCATGACCGTCGGCGCCGGACACCCGATTGTGTTCGAGGTGGGGATCAACCAGTTCATCGGCCTGTTCCTGTTCGGTATCGGCATGGTGTTGGCCGGCGCGTGCACCGTTTCCTCCTGGGTGAAATCGGGCGAAGGCAATGTCGGCACCATGTGGGCGGTGTTGTTTACCTTCGTTGGGATGTTTCTGTTCTCCCTCTACTGGTCCGCCGCCTACTGGCCCCCGGCATCCGCCACCATGTCGCAAGTGCCGAACCTGAAGGGCTTGCAACTCGGCGTGGCCAACGCCGCCACGTTGCAGCGCCAAACGGGTATCCCGGCGATCGTCTTCGGCCTGATCCAGGCCGCCGTGCTCGCCGCTATCTACTACAAGATCGTCCGCTATGAGCGGGCTACCGAGCAGGCGCGGGCAGATGCACAGGCGCGGGCGGCGGCGGTCGCGCAAACCGAGGAAGCCACCGCGGCGGCTATCGGGATGCCAAGAGGCAAGCAGACGGCAGGTAACCTGTAATCCTGCGCTCGGGGCCGTGTAGGCCCCTAACATCTATTGGTGGGAGGTAAACGACGATGGGTCTTTTCGGGAAAAAACGGGCCGCCGAACAACCGGCGGCAAAGAGCGCCATTACGCTGGAAGACGGCCACGTTGTCGAGGCGGCGGAATCGGTGGATTGCTTGGGCGATTCCTGCCCGCGGCCTCAGTTGCTGACCAAGAAAGCCCTGGCGCAGGCCGCTTCCGGCGACGTTATCGAAGTAAAGATCGACAACCCCACCTCGCTGGAGGCCGTGATCGCCATGATCCCGGACTTCAGCGGCGCCCATCTGGGCACGATTAAGGGAAACCGGGGTTGGCAGGTGATCGTCCGAAAACTGTGAGGAGGCGCAATGTCACGCTCGATGAAACACCACGGACTGACGTGGACGCAGTGGCAAATGATGATTTTGGCGGGTATCGCCGCCGTCCTGACGGTGGCTTCTCTCGCCTACATTCTAATTGCCCGGCCGCCCTATCTGCGCGCAACTCGATATGGCGTTCCGTTCTATGCCGCCCAGGCAATTAACCCGGTGACCCAGCAGCCGATGGCGCTGAACACGCTGGCCTACTATTACACCACGGGCAAAAAGACCGGGCAGACGGCTAAGAGGCACGGCGCGCGGGAGAAAATCACCCTGCCCACCATGGTTCAGATTGGCATGTTTTTCGTGGCGTTCTACATCATGTATTTGGCATTCATCGGCGATCCATTTGGAAAATAATCGGGGAAACGCATGCGTCGTACAAAAATGAGCAATGCCCAGATTTGGCTATTCTGCGGTGGCACTATCCTGTTTTTCCTGGCGATATTCGTAGTGGGTTTCCACTTTGCGGCGCTGTCGGCCGATACCGTGGAAGCGGCGGCTATCCCGCAACCGGTGGAGTCGTTTACCCAGCCCATTAACCTGGGCGCTCCCTATGGCAAGGTATCGGTGTCGGACTTGATGCAATACTGCATCGCGAATCCGCCCCGGCAAACCGGCCAGGCGGGTTCGAAACTTGCGGCGCCGGTGAGTAATTTCGGTGGCTGTTGAGGTAACTGCGGCGTGAGGCCGGTCACCGCTTCTATTGTGGCCGCCCTATTGGCTAGCGGCGGCATGGCCGGGGCATTCGCGGCGCCGTCCTCCTTCGCCTTTGTGCGCAAACCGGCACTGTTGGCCGCATCCGCTGCCACGGTGGTCGATACGCGGCCGGACGGACAGTGCCAACGGGCGACCATCGCCGGCGCCCATTGCCTATCGCCGGCCGATTTGCTGGGGCCCCATGGGCGATTGCCGAGTTTCCGGCAGATTAACTGGGTGCTCGGGACGGCGGGACTGGCCGGGCGCGGTACGGTGGTGGTGGTGGGTCGCAATCCGGTGTGGCGCGATTTCGTGGCGGGGATGCTGTTTCTCTGCGGTCAGCCGCGCGTGTGGGTGATGACGCAGCCGGTTGACGCGCTGCTTAAGACGTCTGCCGTAAATCAGGGGCCGGGGCGCGCGCGCGCCATCCTCGCCGCGCCGCTGTTTACCGCGGCGGCGCGCTCGACGCTGGTGGTGTTTCGGAGCGAACTATCGCGCAGCCTGTACCGAACACCGCCGCCGGTATTATTGGACGGCCGTAGCGAAGCCGAATATTGGGGTGGAGAAATCCGCGCGGCGCGGGGCGGCCATATTCCCGGCGCGAGGCTATTCCCGATGCGGCTGGCGGTGCATATCGGGGGGCGGCGGGCGGGCGCGCCAGCGTTTTACCGGGGCGCGATTGCCTATGCCCAAGACCCGTTGAGCGGCATTGCCTATTTCACTTTGCTGCGCGCGGGGCTGGGGATAGCGGTGCGGGTATACCCCGGCGGCTGGCGGCAATGGGCGGCCCACACCGCATTGCCCGCCGATGCGGAAACCTATCCCGAGCCTCCGGTTGCCGCCACGGCGGTAACCGGAACGAGTTGAAACCCTCTCCGTGAGGGGCGGTGGTGGCCTCGACGGTGTTAATCGGGAAAATATTCCTACTTAAGCGGAGACTAATCGATGGATGAGCCGGTGAAATTTCTGTTCCTGGTCACCACGTCGGATGCGGCGCGGATTCTTGTCCCACTAGCGCGTGCCTGCCGGCGCCAAGGGGCGCCATGGTCGTGCTTCCTCACCCATGACGGAGTGCGTGTGCTGGAGCGGGACGAAGTCAGGGCCATCATCCCGGATGCGACCCGGGCGGTGGCCTGCGAATATTCCTGGGAGCGCTTCATGGGAACGCAACCATGCCCGGTGGAACTGGGCAGCCAGACCGACCATAGCATGATGGTGGGCGAGGCGGCCCGGGTCGTCAGTTTGTAACACCAGCGGAAGGAAGCGGATCGATGAATGCAAAGAAGAACATCCTCTTGTTAGGGCGTCGCAACCATGCCGAGGCGATGCGGGTCGCCGCCGGACTGACCATTTTCGGCCATAGCGTCAAGCTGGTGTTCATGGACCGCGAGGTCGAGGATACCGAGGAGAACCGGGCCCAGGCGGAACTGCTGGAACTGTCCGACATTGTCCCGCAAACGACGGTTCCCGACAGCGACCTGACGGTGCTGAATAGCGGGCAACTCGCGCAATTGCTGGCCGAGGCCGACGCGGTGCTGAACGTCTGAATGGGGTTTTACCACAACGGAGGAAGACGGACATGAACGTGGCGATACTGGAAACGGGGTTGTTTCCCGACAGCGAAACCGTGCTGGATGCACTGAATCATCTGGAGCCGGTGCATTACGTTTACCGGTACGATCTCAAGGAAAAAAAGACCCCATCGGCGGAGGAATGGGATCAGTTGATCGATGCGTTACGCACATCCGACCGGATTGTCTCGGTCTGATGCAAGGGTGACGAAAGGGATGGCGATGTTTGCGCAAAAAAGGAGACAGATCATGAAAACGAAAATCATTCTAATTTTAGCCTCGCTGCTATTGGTTGCCGGTACGGCGATTGCATCCGCTTCGACATCGCCGCTGGTTAGTGCACAGTGGGTGGCGGCGAACGCTTGTAAGCCGGGCGTGGTGGTCATCGATGTCCGCAGTCCGGTCGGCGGCGGCGGAAATCTTTATACTTATCTGCGCGGGCATATTCCCTGCGCGGTCTACAGTAATTACAAAACCGCCGGATGGCGGGTAAAAACCCACGGCGTGGTGGGCATGCTGCCGCCGATGGCGAAGCTGGAAAAGCTAGTCGGCGATCTCGGCGTCGGCAACTCTAATCATGTAGTGATCTACTCGGCGGGAACCAACGCGCTGGATATGGGTAGCGCCACGCGCGTATTCTGGACCTTCAAGGTGCTGGGCGACAATAATGTCTCGATCCTGAACGGGGGGTATGCGGGTTACATAGCCAAAAAATTACCCGTGAAACGCGGCAAGTACACCCGCAAGGCAACACACTTCGCGGCACATTTCCAGCCGCAGTATCTGGCTACCGAGCAGGACACGGAACACGCGATCCACAGCGGCGGCGTCACCTTGGTCGACAATCGTCCGCACGCCCAATACATCGGCGTGGTGATGCCGCATATGGACAAACGAGCGGGCACGCTTCCCGGCGCGAAGAATCTGCCGCAAGGCTGGATTACGGTCAACGATGGCGGCGCTTTCCGTTCTCCGGCACAACTCCGAGCGCTGTACAAGGTCGCGGGAGTCCCCGTCATGGGAAAGCAAATTACCTTCTGCAACACGGGGCACTGGGCGTCGCTGGGCTGGTTCGCGAGCTCCCAGTTGCTTGGCAACAAGGACGTGAAAGTCTACGACGGCTCCATGGCCCAGTGGACGCGCAATCCCAAGTTGCCGCTGGTGGTGAAGGTCACCTTGCCCGCCGGTCATTGACCGCGCAAGCCCGTGCGGGGGCGGCCGGGCGCGGGCGTCCGCCCGCATTGGGCTTGTTGGCCGCCGGCCAGCGGCGGCGCACGTTCGCGGCCATGCTGGTGGTGCTGGCGGGCGATGTGCGGCGGCTCGCGGCGCTGGGCCTGAGCCCGCGCCACCGCGCGGGAGTCCGTTCGCGCATCGTGGCGGCGTTGGGCGTACTGCCGCTGGTGGCGCGGCGCTATCTGCAAGCCGACGGCGCACGCGAGGCGGCCACGCTGGCACGGATCCAGGCGCTGCGCCGCGCCTTCGCCGCCGGAAACCGGGCGCAATCGGCGGCGGAGGCGCGTGCCCTGGCACGCGAATTCCCGCTGCACACGCGCGGACTGGCGCCGGCGGACGTGACCCCCGGCCAGATCCGTATCGCCGCGCGGCTGTACCGCTCCACCTGCATGGGATGCCATCGCTTTTACAATACGGCCAGCGCACGACCGGCAATGGACTTGTTTGCCGCGGCCCGCCGCCTACCGGCAGCAGAGTTCCTCGCTCGCCTGATCGATGGCGTTCATGGCACGGCGTTTACCAGTTTCGCGAATCCGCTGGCACAAGCCGAGATCGCCGCGATGTACGCCTATTTCCTCAAGACGCCCGGGCTGGCTGAACACAAGACCGGTTTTTTGCCAAGGACGCCGTGACCACGGTTCTTCAACCCTTAGCCGTGCCGTGGGCGTGGCGGTGGCGCGAACGGCGATTAGTGATACACTTTTCCTACCTTTCCAGGGTGTCGCGCCGGCTAGCGGCGGCCGGACACGGGGGAATACGCCGCCCGCAAGGGCGAAGACCGGGAGAATAAGTGCCGCGCCTGAGGAAGCCATTCGTGATTCTTTTCCTGGGTCTCCTCCTGCCGCTGATTGCGGGCGCCCATGCGAATACGGCGGCGGATAATGCCTCCCGGACACGCTATCTACGGTTCGGCGTGCTTCCGCTGCAAAGCCCGACCCGGCTGGCCGAGATGTTCATGCCGCTGGTGGCCGGCATCGGCCGGGCCCTGGGGCGGCCGGTGGAATTCGTCACGGCGCCGAGCTTCTCGGCCTTCATGACGCGCGTCAAGCAGCGGGAATACGACATCATCTACCTCAATCCCCTGTTGTTTACCGAAGCCAAGCCGGCGGGATACCGCGCCATCGTTCAGGTTGCCCAGGAACCGTTCGTCGGCATTCTGGTGGTGCGCAAGGACAGCCCCCTGAAAACCCTCAGCCCGGCAACGCTGCCCCGGCGTCTGCGCGTCGGGTTTCCCGATCCTAACGCCTATGCCGCCACCATCATGACCCGGCAGTATCTGAGAAAACTGGGGATCCCGCTGGGGCGCGATTGCAAGGTGCAGTACTTCGGCTCCCAGAACTCGGTGCTGATGGCCGTGCATTCCGGCCTTGTGGATATCGCCGGCACCTGGCCGCCGGCGCTGCGCTCCATGCCGCGCGCGATACGCGGCGATCTGCGCATCATCGCCAAAACGCCACCACAGCCGCAGATGCCCATCGCCGTGCGCGACGATCTACCCACGGCCATGGTGGAACGGTTACGGCGCTATCTGATTTCCCTGTCCCATCGCCGCGCTGGCCGGCACATCTTGCAGCAGTTGGGATTCGTTCATGGCTTTGCGGCAACCAGCAATCAGGCCTACGACAAGGTGGCGCGATGAACGCGATAACCGGTCATGCGAGAAAGGATGCCGGGGCCGCCAGCGGGAGGCCAATGTTGTCCCGGTTTGCCACCTTGCGCTTCCGCCTCATCCTGTCGGTGGCTCTGGTGCACGCCGTGCTGATGGGCGCCTTCGTGTGGCAAGCGGTGCAGGATCAATCCGCCGCCATCCGCGCACAACTTCTGAACCGGGGGCATGAACTGGTCGGCCTCATGACGGTTGCCAGCACCAACGCATTATTGGAAGAAGACCTCGGTTCGCTCGCGGAAGTGACCGCGCGAGTGAAACACCAGCCCGGAGTCGTCTATGGCGAAATCGTGGATGTCCGCGGCGATGTGCTGGCCAGTACCGACCCGGCCCGCGTGGGCCGTCGCGACCGGCGTTCGCTTAACGCCAACGATAGCTTTCCGCTCAGGCACGGTGACCACATACTAGACCTGAGCCGCCGGATCGTTGTCGCCGGACGGCGAGTGGGCACAGTCTTGCTGGGGTTGAGCACCCGCGGCATGGATACGGCCCTCGCTGGCACTCGTGACAAGGGGCTGCTGTTCATTCTCGCCGCCCTGGTGGCGGGCAGCATCGCAGCATGGGCGCTGGCGATGATCGTCACCCGCAGGCTGCACGGCCTGATCGCCGCAACGCGCAAGATCGCCGCGGGGAACCTGGAGGTACGGGTCAACAGTGGCAGCCGCGACGAGGTCGGTATTCTGGCCGACGCCTTCAATCACATGGTAGCGTCCCTGCAGCGTAGCGCCCACGCCGTCCAGCACGAGCACGACAAGCGCACCGAAGCGGAACGCCTGGCCTGCGTGGGCGAACTGGCGGCCAGTATTGCCCATGAAATTCGCAACCCCCTCGCCGCGGTCATCAATGCCGTGCGCCTGCTGGACGACAACAAACTCGGCCTCGAGGATCATGCCGAAGTGGTGACCATCCTCAACACCGAATCCCAACGCCTGCAACGGATACTGGACGACTTTCTGCGCTTCTCCCGGATGCGCGAACCGCGGCCGGTAAAGGGAAATGTCACGGCGCTCGTCCAGGAAGTGAGCCAGTTACTAGCCCGCGATTCTGCGCTGCTGGAACGGGTGCAAATTGAAAATCATGTACCGGAAGGGCCATGCCACGCCGTCTTCGACCCGGATCAGTTGCGCCAGGTGTTATGGAACCTGATGCTGAACGCAGTGCAGGCAATGCCCGACGGCGGGCGGCTCGATGTTTCGGCCGAATGCATCGGCGACCAAGTCCTGGTCACCGTCGCGGATAGTGGCGACGGCATCCCGGCGGCGATCGTCGACCACATCACGCGGCCGTTTTTCACCCGGCGCAAGGGGGGCAGCGGATTGGGGCTGGCCATCGTACAGCGTATCCTGATGCAGCATGGCAGCAAGTTGTGGATCGACAGCCAGCCGGGGCGGGGAACCCGGATGCGCTTCCACCTCGCGGCGGCATAAACGGCGCGCCCCCATAGGACAGCGATCACATGGCCACTATCCTCATCGTCGACGACAAATACGCGATCCGGCGCACGCTCGGGATGTTCCTGAAGGCACACGGACACCATAATTTGGAAGCCGCCTCGGTGGAAGAAGCGATCCAGTGCCTGGACGGCGACGAGCCGCTGGATCTGATGATTACCGACATGCGCATCGGCTCCGGCGATGGCATGCAGCTTCTCGCCGAGGCAAGCGCCCGCGGTAACGCCGAGAGCATCGTCATGACCGCCTACGGCTCGATCGAGAACGCCGTGCAAGCCATGCGGCTGGGCGCTTACGACTACCTGACCAAACCCATCAACCTGGACGAACTGCTGCTTCGGGTCAACAAAGTCCTGGAGAAAAAATCCCTGCAGGAAGAAGTCACCCGGCTCCGCGAGCGGCTCAGCGGCCGCAGTCAACTGCAAGACATCGTGGCGCAAAGCAACGCCATGAAACAAATCCTCCAACTGGTGGAACGCATTCGCAATCAGGATATTAGCGTACTCATCCGCGGCGAGACCGGGGTCGGCAAGGAAATGATCGCGCAGGCGGTGCACACCACCAGCCACCGCTCCGGCGGCCCCTTCGTCGCCATCAACTGCGCCACCCTGCCCGAAGAATTGCTGGACTCCGAACTCTTCGGACACGTCAAGGGCGCCTTCACCGGCGCCAGCCAATCCCGCCTCGGGCTATTCCGCGAGGCCAACGCCGGCACCTTGTTTCTGGACGAGATCGGCGACGTCAGCCCACGGCTGCAGGCCAAACTTCTGCGGGTGCTGCAGGAAGGAGAAGTGCGGCCGGTAGGCGGTGGCGCGCCCGCCCACGTGGACGTGCGGCTGGTGGCCGCCACCAACCGGGATCTGGAGCAAATGGCCCGCAGCGGGGCGTTTCGCAGCGACCTGATGTTCCGCCTCAACGTGCTCCCCATCGTCGTGCCGCCCCTGCGCGAGCGCCGCGAAGACATCCCACCGCTCATCGAGCATCTACTCGCACAGTTGCGCCAGCGCCTCGGCCGCCCCGATCTCGGCCTCACCCCCGCCGCCCAGCGCAAGTTAATCCTGTATGACTGGCCGGGCAATATCCGCCAGCTCGAAAATATACTGGAACGCAGCTTCGCGCTCTATCCGGGGCCACTACTCGACGCCATGGAAATCGCCATCCATACCCCGTCCATGAGCGAAGACGCGCCCGAAGATGGGGGTGAACTGCCGCTGGCCGAGGTAGAGGCCCGCCATATCCGCCAAGTGCTGGCGGCGCAGGACGGCAACCAAGTCGCCACCGCCCGCATCCTCGGGATCAGCCGCTCGACCTTGCGCCGCAAGCTGTTGGAGATGAGGGTGGTAGGGGCTGCCTTGCCGTAAAACGGAGTAAGGTGTTTAATCCGATTTAGGTAGGATTGGGCGGGTGTTGAGAGGCGAGCGTGGACGGTGCGCTAAATGGGGGGCGGTGTTACCGGGAAAATCATACTGTTTTGTTTTGAATTGGTTTATTCTATTTGGCGATTCTGTATACCGTCCTGCTAAAATGATAGGGTTTTATTTGGGGTTCACTTCAAAGCTGGGCCTCATGGCCACCCAGCATGATTGGCAATGATTGGAGGTGTTATGCATAGGTTTGCGATCTACAGTCCCCTTGGCGCATGGAAAAAAGGCGATCTTCCCACTAGCTCTTTCGTGCACCTGTCAGCAGGCATGTATTCCGAAGAGCACGACCGCATATTGCTAAGTGCTCAGTTAATGACAGAGTCGGAAATTGACCATGTAGTTGATGAACTAAAGAAAGAGCTGGAGGAGTTCCGTACAAAAGCAAAGAAGGAACTGCAATCGCTTCATGAAAAGATGCGAAATACATAGCCCAACAGGGCGTTCTAGCGGACCGGCCAAAAGCGTTGCTGCGCGCCACTTTTGGCCGTCTGCTGAACTTTGGCGTTGGGCATCTTGAGTTCGCTGATGAAATTAACGCTCTCGCCAATATATTCATGCACGCGCTTTTTGGCGTCCGCCTCATCGTTGGCAAACCCGGCAATAGATTCGAAAAGAGGACAGATTTATTTTCCCTCAAGGGAGCGCTGCAATTGCTCAACGCCTTCGAGGAGAACTTGCGCCATTGCCCGCGCGGGCGGCTTGCGTTGTAAAAATCAGGGTCAGTTCTATTCCAACAAAATGTTGGAATAGAACTGACCCTTGCTGCTGGGGACTTGCACCCCATAAGTTTATGCCCATGCTGGGCGTACACAAGACGTTCGTGCGGGACGCTACGCGCTATCGCGCTTGCGCCCCACAACTATATCGTTAGCGATAATAAATATGGATATAGCAACAATAATACAAAGTAAATATTTAATAGCAGCCTTATCTGGGATTGGCGGAATTTTTGCGACAATATTTATTCAGAATTGGCTCAATAGGCGCGCATTATTCACTTACAATGTTTTTCATAATCAGGTGGGTCTATCCGCTGACGATGCCATATATGGCTCGGTTAAAGTAACTTGGAACAATAATCCAATAGCAAGACTATATCTTTCAACAATTGAGTTAAGTAATGAAAGTTCTAAAGATTTTGAGTCTGTAGTTGTTCGTGTTTTTACAAATAATACAAATCTATTAACTCAAAGCAGTCAAATAATAGGAACAACACGAATTTTGGAATTCAGCGAAGGTTATCAGGAGAGGATATCTGTCCCTACAGGAGAAGAACCTACTGAAGATCAATTTCATCTTTATTGTCGTCAGCGTGAGTATCTTATCCCTACTATGAATCGAGGGCAAAAAGTAAAAATAGAGTTTTTAAACGCAGCGGACACTGATGAAAGGCCATGCATATTGTTGGAAATATTGCAAAAAGGTATCATCTGTAAGTTCAAAGTTGCGCAACAGTTGTTTATGGGTGTCCCACAACAAACTGCAGCTCTAGTTGGTTCAATTGTTGGGTTATTTACAATATTAATAATGCTTTATTATATGAATAATATTTGGCTTTCTGGAGTCGCTGTTTATTTTATAGGTCTAATAGTTCTGGTGCCTGGTGCTTATACAATCAAGATATACAGAAAAGTAAAAAAATGGCTTGCTGGATAAAATCGCTAATCGGGTAGCCGTGCGAGTGACCCTTGTGGCGATCGCTTTAACCACGCACTTGGTGCTGAACCAAAAAATCATTACACAAGCACCATCTCTCAAGGGGGCTGAAATTCTAGCCTTCCCTCCAACAGAAGGAAGTTGGAAGATAAATGGCAAAATAGGGGTCAGACTCGACATGTTCGATCCCCAAAGCTATATTGCTTATTCGAAGTGGGAGGCCGAGGAAAGAGCTTAGTGGTGTCCGACCCTCATGGCAAAACGGTTACACTCCCGTCATAACGCTGTTGCACTTCAGACTTGAATCCGCCCAGGCAAAATGGACTATGAATGAAATAAACTTACCAGCGGTGATAGCAACTACAATGCCTGTGTTGCAAGCATTAACTGATGCATTAGGTGTTTCACGAGATGTTGTTGCAAGTGATGATGAAATCCAAGCAGCTTGGGGTAATTTGCCCAGAGCAATGAGAAAAATACCCCCAGTACTTCGTGATAAAGGCATGGCAAGAATGTGTATTGCTGTTGCCTCTGGACTTTTTGATAGTGCAATTAATTACCTTTAAAATCAGGGTCAGTTCTAACATTCCAACATTTTGTTGGAATGTTAGAACTGACCCTTGCTGCTCTTGCGAATTCAGGGAGCGAGAGGTTCGCACCCAAACTCTTTACGGATTCAGGATCATCACTCAGTGCATACGATTGAAACGCGTGTGACAGTTTCTAGCGTGCCATCACTCTGCTGCTTGAATCTATGACCAACTATCGTGCCCACAGCATGACAAGGGTCGATGCAGGGTTCAATCTCTTCAAGTTTGGAAATTGCATGGACATTGACTACTGCTAGAAAACCAGATATGTAACTCCCGAATTTGCCACTTTTTGTCAGTTCGTCATATCCTTTGGTTTTTTTGAAGTACTCGATGTATTCGAATATGAAAGCGCTCTTGCATGGCTGCTCAAAATTGTCTGGAAAGACGTGTGTACCATTCCATTTAAGATGGGCATCCGGGTTGGCAGATCCTTGGATGACCTGCTCTCCGTCATGATATTGCCAACCGTCACGGTCGAACGAACATGAAGGCCCAGTTGCGACACCCTGCCAGATATACCACGGCCAGAGCCCTCCATCCAGAGGTAAAGGCAAGGGTGGTAATGGAGGCCACCACCGTGGTACTAAGTAACCGTATATAGGAAACATGCCACCAGCCATGGACGACATTCGAACATCAGCGGACATCCTCGATGTATGATAAGTAATGATTCACCTTTTTATCGTCAACGGTTTCTTCTTGTTCACATTTAGCACTGTTCTTCATGTGTCTGATTCCTCCTAATTGTATGGTGAATATCAGCTTTATTTTTTAATATCCTGGACAACAAAAAATAAATCTAGCCCCTTTTCCCTTTTTTTCTTCATACCCCATTTGTTAGGGTTGCGCAATGCGGGACCGGGGAGGTTTGGAGTCTTGATGGCGCTGGGGGCTTTGCCCTGCATTTCAGAGCTTGTTTTGGGCCTCGTCAATGGTGCGTTCCGTTCCGCTGCGGAGAGGATGAGATAGTAAAATCAGGGTCAGTTCTAACATTCCAACATTTTGTTGGACATTTGGGGTCAGAGGAGTAAAAATCTTAAAATACCCTCTTTGAGGTTAGCCGCTAGTTTCAGGAGAAGACGATGAGATGCTTCGATCATCATTCGGGTGAATATTTGAATATTGACGGAGCAAGAATCTATTATGAGGTCACCGGCAACGAGAACAGTCCGGCTTTATTGATCTTGCACGGGGGGTTTGGGAACATTGAAAACCTTAACGTCCTTCTTCCCGGCCTAGATGAAGCGTTCAACGTAATAGGGATAGATAGCCGGGGGCAGGGTAAGTCAACGCTCGGTTTGAACGCGTTAACCTATGGACAGATGCAAAAAGATGTTGAGCGCGTTCTCGAACATCTCAATATTAATACGTTGCGCATCATCGGTTTCAGCGACGGAGGCCTTATCGCTTACAGACTCGCATCGCTGACTTCGCTGAACGTTGAAAAGCTGGTTACGATTGGTTCGAACTGGCATCTGAAAAATACCGAACCAATAAAAGAGTTGTTTTTGGCGATCACCGGAGCGCGTTGGCGACAAAAGTTTCCCGACACGTACAGCGCTTACCAAAAATTAAATCCAGAACCGGATTTTGATGCTCTTGCGCAATCTCTGACCAAAATGTGGCTCGATTCAAGCGCGTCCGGTTATCCGAATGAAGCCGTTAAGAACATTTCCTGTCCTTTGTTGATTGTTCGAGGTGACGACGATCATTTGCTATCGAGAGAAGCCGTCGTCGAGTTGTCGGGGCTCGTCGAGCGGTCGATGCTACTCAATATTCCGTTCGCGGGACACGTCGCGTTTGAGGATCAACAAGAAATAGTGACAACCATCCTTAACGCGTTTCTGCTTAAGGATTGAATAACCCGGCTAACAAGGCGTTCAAGCGGGACGCTCCATTCCGCACCGCTCGGCTTATCGCCATGCAATGCCCCCCGAATGGCTGCCCGATCTCTGCTAACATATAAGCATCCAAGAAGGTAAGCTATGAGCCATGGCTTCATCATCGCATAATTAGAGAGCGTGTTGGAATGGTAGAACCAGCCTCCTTCTGCCGTGTCAATGTGCATTCGGGCGTTTCCAAGATGCCCGTGTATATTAGCTCCGTGCGTCGGCCACTCCTAATGCGGCGCTCAACCCGGACGCGGCAAAAGCGCCGCGCTGGTTAGCTTTGCGTTAAGCGCCAAACAGAGGCAATCACATGCAAGACGCAATAAAACATAATCAAGCAATTGTCGAACAATTCTCTCGGCAAGCGATACCGTTCGCGGAATTACCGGGACACTCGCAATCAATGCAACTGTTGATTGAAATGTCCGGGGTGTCGGCATCGGATGATGTGCTTGATGCCGCCTGCGGGCCGGGACTCGTGGCTTGTGCGTTTGCTCCACACGCTAGGCATGTCACGGGCATCGATATTACGCCGCCAATGATCGAACAGGCCAAGGCGCGTCAGAAAGAGAAACAACTGGGTAATCTCTCGTGGCAAGTCGGGGATATTTTGCCATTACCGTTTCCAGATGCGCATTTCTCGGTTGTACTGACACGCTATAGTTTCCACCACTTCATCAATCCAGCGGCCGTCTTGGCTGAAATGCTTCGGGTATGCAAGCCCGGTGGTAAGGTAATGGTTATCGATGTCGTGCAGTCGCCGGAAAAGGCGGAGGCCTACGATCAATTGGAAAAACTACGCGATCCCTCCCATATCCATGCACTCACCTTCCCGGAGATAGCCGCTATCGTTGAAGCATCGGGCCTTTCAAATATCAAAACCGCGCAATATTAAAGTCGAGGGAGCGCTCGAACAACAACTGAGTGCGTCTTTTCCAAATCCAGGAGACGAGGACAAAATCCGGGAGATGTTCAGATCCGATCTAACAGTAGATCGATTGGGGATCGATGTCCATCAGCATGGCGACGAAATCCATTTTGCGGTTCCCATACTCATCACAGTGGGTGACAACATTGCTTAACAACACTATCAGTTCGGACAGTGCCAAACGGCGCGCCTTCGTCGCGTCACCTTGCGTCACCTTAGCACCGCCGGTGATGGCGAACGTTAGCGCTCAGCAATCCAGGGCCGGAAATCTCCAAGTAGAGAACGTGATGTTACGTTTTGTACATCGATATGGCTTTTGGTGGCAGAAGTTGTAGGTAGAAGCATGATGAACGTGTTCAAGTCGTTCGCCGTCGCTCACTGAGACGCTGCGTCGCGTTGCGGCTTGTGTCCCTTAACACAACGTCATGCAATTTTAATCAACTCCAATAGGAGGCGTTATTATGCCAAATTGTCCATCGCCTTGTTCTGGATCATGCGCGGGCCATTGTGTTTGCGTTATTTTAGGAGACAAGTATGAATGTCAAGATGTCGGTAATTACGATGAATTATTGAAGAAACTCAATAATGCGGATGAAATTCGGATTTGGGATGACCATGCACTCGTAGAGGAGATGCGAAGGAAAATTAGTGCTGGGGCGCCATTAATACTTGAAGCAGTTCCTGGCGAAGCGCGGATTCTTTTGCTAAGAAAAGGTGAAGCGCCGTCAGCCTCATAGTGAATAGACAATAAATTAACGACTACATTGGGGCGGCTGTGAGGGATCACGGTTTCCCCCCATTCGCCATATTGCGTGTTATTGACTTTCTCGTAAAAAGGTAGGAGGTTAAACAATGAGGGAAATTAAGACGAATAGAAGGGAATGGGAGAAGCTCACCGAAGAGGAGCAGAAGTACGTTACATCCTACCTTAACAAGAAGGGGCTTCTTAAGGCCGGTGACTTGATCGTCGGATTGGACGCCGTCGAGCCCATTACACTTCAAATCTCGAAGAAAGCGGGATGCCCTGACGTCTGCGCAGCCATTGCCAACCATACCTATGAGCTTTGTATCGAAAACGGGGGTAATGCAGGAACTTGCGCTAAAGATGCGGATGAAACCTATAACGAGTGTTGTGCATCACATGAATCTTGAGAACCCAGCCAAGATGGAATGTGTTCGTGCGTCATGGGTAATATTCACAAAAAGAGGGCGGAGGGATTAATGGTAGTCGTCGCGACCTGATCTGACAGATACTGGATCCGTGGAAGCGCCATTTTGTGTAACCTATTGGAATAATCGAAGGGTGTCGATTGCCGGCAAATGCATCGCCCAACTTCTGGAGGGCCGTTCCTCACCTGATGGCATCCGGGCGAGAGCGGTTTGCTTAAGCAACCGACCCAGAGGGTTGCCGAACGCGCTCTGGCGGCCGGGATGGAATCCCATTTGGGCTACACCAAGCACGACGCCTATGCGAATGGCCCATGGGAAAAATATGATACGGATTGCGCTACTTGGCTAGGCCTGCCCCCAGGTTTCTGTTTACATCACTTAAAAGGAGATTACCGTTGAATTTAAACGCCTTTCGCCGGTCAACCGGCTTTGCCAGTCTCATCGCGGGGCTGCTCTTCGGGCTCGTGCTTCCCGCCCATGCCAATCAATCGGGCAATCGGGCGGCGAAGTATCTGGAAGCCCATTCCGTAGACACAAGCTCAAAATACATGCGAGATTTCCCGAAGCAGCTGCTCGAAATCCAACCCCCATGGCATAACCCGATCTACTCGGGAACCGAGCTCACCGTGCCTGGGCTGCAAAACGTGCCAGACATCCACGGCGACATCAACAACCCACAACTGGTCGTCTTTTTCGCCGGCAACCAGTACATGGTGGTTAACCGTTTGATGCGGGCTTTCATTAATGTCTACCCTAAATACAAGCGGGTTGTTGCCTTCACCTTTCCACCGGGAAGGCTGATTACCTCCATTAAGCGCGGTAACGGCATTCTTCTCGGCAATATGCGCATTACCCTGAGACCGGATATTCTCACCGCTGGTCACGGTAGCATGATGGGGTTGCAGAAAAAGCACCATTGGTTTGCCAAAACCGAGGGCTATGCCCGCAACCGTCTTGCGATCATGGTTTACAAGGGCAATCCCGACCACATCACCGGATTGAAAAGCCTGGCGCAACCAAGCCTTCAGCTATGCATGCCGAACCCGGAATGGGAGGGTATCGCCAAGCACGCCATCATCCCGGCTCTGAAGAAAACCGGCGGGGAAACGCTGGTGAATGCGGTATATAAGCAAAAGGTGCGCGATGAGACCACCTTTTTGACCCATATCCATCATCGCGAGACCCCCGTCCGCATCATGGAGCACAAGTGCACGGCTGGCGTCGTGTGGTATACCGAAGCCTATTTTCACGACAAGATCGCGCATCATCAGATCTCGACCGTTACCGTGCCCATGCGGAACAACAAGGTAGTCGGTTATACCGCCGGGATGATGCATAGCGCTCCTCATCCCGAGGCGGCCCGGGCTTTCATGAAGTTCCTGGTGAGCCCCAAGGCGCAGAAAATTTACCATTATTATGGCTTCATGCCAGCGAAGTAAGTTTCAATATCGCGGCGGATGAAGGCCGCGAGGCATACGATGAAGGCCTACAGAGGGGGCAGGCAAGAATGACGCTGACTTAAGATTATTTCAGAGCATAACCAGGAGGGTTCGAGGTGATAGGGGGTGGGTTGCGAAACCTCTCCGTCGCCAGGAGGGCGGCGTTCATGCGTTCTAACGTCGTTCTCCACCGCCTCCCTTAGCGGAACCGTGCACACGATAGAAATGTAGCTATCGTGGCGGCTTACGCGGCGGGTGGCTATGCTTACTAACAACTCGCCGGTTATTTCGGGCTACGCTTCACGATGGTGGGACGGATCGCTAGGGAAGTGGGTGCTGTGCTTTATTTCTAGAGCTGACGCCCTACCTGCTTCGACCTGTGATCCCTTATACGCTTCTAGGATGCCGGCGGCGCTTCTAAATGGGGACGGGTTAACATTCGCAAGATCCCTGAAGCGCCTTGATAGGAGGTGAGACCAGTGAACAGTTTAAAAACCGCACTTTGGATTTGCGCGTTAGGCTGTCTAACCGCCATTCCATTCATCGTATTGCCATGGGGAATCATTGAAGCCATCATGATGGCATTCGGTCTTAAATCAATTCCCGAAATTCCCGAGATTCCGGCGGTCATGTATTTCATGAGAATTGCCTGTGGGGTATTGGGGTTGGTTGGTATATTTTTCATCATGCTTGCAAGAAATCCCCTGGATTATGGCCCAATGCTAAATTTGGGTGCGTATGGTTTAATCGTCTTTGGTTTGTTAGCGTTAGTTCTCGGGTTGCGTCTTAGAATATCTCCCATGGTGTTTTTGGGAGACACCCTATTTGGGATCGTGCTTGGGGTGGTTGTTGCCGTTCTTTCTTTTAAGGCGCGAAGTGTTTCAGAAACGAAGGCTGGCGTTAGCAGGTAATCCATCTTTCCATCTAGCATTTTCGGCTTTATGGCAGGGGGATGTCGCTAACTGCAAACAACGGATTGGAATGTTAGAATCGTCATTTTCTGTTTTTCGCCGTTGGTGATGCGGGACATTAGAGATTTATCGGAGACCATGATGGAAGAGAAGCCTCATGCCTTGTCGATGTGGAAATACTCCATGGGCGGTTTTGTCGGGGTCATCATTTTGAACGTGATTGCCTATCAAGTACTGAAGTTGAAGGGAAGCGCCGCATCGTTTGCAATTGCATTAACAGTGGGATTCGTGGCGCTTTGGTTCGTGAAGTCAGAGAAGCGTACACCCATGCCGACCGAACGATCGCGGTTCTTATGGCAATATGGCGTTGCGACGGCACTCCTGTTTTTCTTGCCGCTTCTTTTGATATTACGCGTTCAGCCCCTCACAATGTGGACGCCATTGATTGTGTTCATCCACTGGGGCGCTTACCTGCTCGGCGCATATTATTATCTGTCCGATAAGTATATGGGACGGCAGATGAAGAAGCTGCTCCCGAAATCCGTCGTTCACTAACCGCAGTCGCCGGAGGGTAATGTTAACGCGCGAATTTTCCATGCGTGCTGCGTTTTAGGCGGCCTGGAGCGAGTCCTCCGTTATCATCCGGCCATTCACCGCTCTCATTTCCTGATTCCTGCGTTGGCGTATAGCCTGAAAGGGGGATTGATCGGTACAATAAGAATCGCTATTGTCGATGACGATAAGCCATGAATTCCTGCGAGCGAGCGAGATGAGCGAGAGAAAGACAATTCCCATTGTAGAAGACGAGGAAACCCGTTTCGAGGCCGAAATCAGCAAGTGCGCCGGCACCGAACCCTATGCCTTGATGGTGATGGGCGACAGCATGACGCCCGAGTTCGAGCACGGCGAGATTATTTTGATCCGGGCCAACGTGCCGCCCTGTGACGGTGCTTTTGTCATCGCCGTTCACAACGATGAGTATATTTTTCGCCAGTTGGCGATCGAGGACGACGGCTGGCGGCTGAGACCACTAAACGACGCTTATCCCATTATAGATATTTCCGGTGCCGAGGCGGTTAAGGGCGTTATTATCCAGAAAGCGAAACCGGGCAACCGCCGGGCGCATAAATTCTATTCTTATTAGCGCATCGCCATGCCAATCGGCGAGTGGCCGATGACGTAAATCCACAGCAAGATCGCCAGATAGCCGTGAATATGTTTGACGGCTTCCATTAGGGAAGACAGCGCGCCAGCGGGTGTCATGGCGAGATACATCGCCGCGCCGGTAACCGCCATCAACGTGGTGACCGTCGCGCCCAGGCCGTGTACCGTACCAGCAAGCACCCGCAGCCGGGAGGCGCCGTCATCCAGGCGGTGCGTGAGAAAATGGCGAGTCTCCGCCGCCAGGGCTGCTCGTCCATTGCGGCTGATCCAGGGAAATAGGCCGCGGATGCCGTTATTGGCTCTTCCCGATAGTTGCCATAGCCAGTAAATCGCCATGAATGCACCGATGGTCAAGCCTACCGCCTCGTGCATTTTAAACAGCGCCTGGCCGACGCCGGAGCTCGGTACGCCCGGCAGCGGTACTTCCATTGATAAACTCAACAGCAATTGCGCGTAGACGGCGACACCGAAACCCGCATGCAGCCAGCGCGCCACCGTATCGCGGCGGAAAGGCGCCGGCGATATCGGGGGGAGGGGCGCGCGCGTGGTGGCGGCCGCCGTTTCCGCGGTGGGGCAGTCATTGTCTTGTCCGTTCATTGCGGGCATCTCCTGCTTAGTCCCTATTGGCCGTCCATGCCTTGGCGTCGGCGTAAGCCTTGGCGATCTGGCTGGAGGTCATCCGTTTGGCGAGGAGGCGCATGTTGCCCTGCGCCAAACGATTGCCGAGAGACGCCGACACGATGAACCACTGATAGGCGGCGGTGATATCCTGAGGCACGCCGCGCCCGCGCCAATGCATCATGCCCAGATTATAGGCAGCACCGCCACGGCCGATTTCTGCCCCGCCTTCGCCGGTCAGTTTCGCCATGCTAAAGGCGCTTAACGATTCCGAATTATCCTGGGGAGCACCTTGCAGGCGGCGGTTGAGTAATCCGAGATAGAAGCCGGGGGCATCGTCGTTGAGCCGTGTCGCCCGCTGGTACCATTGAATGGCTTGTGCGTAGCTGCGCGGGACGCCAGCGCCGTTCTCATACAGCAATCCTAGATAAAATGCCGGCGCGGCATGGCCCGCCAGCGCCGTTTGGCGGAACCACTTCGCCGCTTCGCTAAAATTTTTCGGGACGCCCAACCCGTTGGCGTAAAGCACGCCTAGGCTAAACTGTGCGCCTTGGTGACCTTGTGCGGCCGCCTTGCGGAACCAGCTGGCCGCTTCCTTCAGCTTTGTCTCGCTGTCGGCATGGGTGCGGTCGGTCCCCATGGTGTAAAGCAAGCCGCCAAGCGCACCCTCCGCCGCTGGATTGTTCGCCTCGGCCGCCGCGCGCAACTGGTCAAACACTGCCTGATCGCCTTTGTAGGCCTGGCGTTCGAGCTGTGCCGCCTGGTGGTAATCTAGACCCGCCGCGAGAACGCCGCTGGCGGACATCGCCAAAATCATAGCGGCCGCCGTCAGCCAAAGCGCCATCTTTCCACCCATTCCCTATTCTCCTTGGTGCCGATTCTTCGAGGAATCAGATTATGCCATCTTTCCATTGGCCGGGGAGAAGGGGGAGCGCCATCTTTCTCCCGCCGGCGAATTGCGTTATTCGACCGCCGGCGACGGGGAAAATTCATCGTTACCGATAATCCCTATCGTTTGGCGGGTTTTATCTGCTGAACCGAATGATTCTATTGTTAATTTCCCAATAATGTGTTTTTTGCGCTATGATTAGATTGAGTAGCTAGGCGCGGGGTGGATTTATTGCCTCGTTGTGATGGCTACGCGGGTTTGATGGTTAAGGAGTAGGACATGGACGCGGTTTCTTCCAGTGGTGTAACTTTTGCCGCCCAGCGGCCTCCCCATACGCCGGCGAACGCCGAATCACAGCAAACGCCTCGCCCTGTGCAAGTGGAACCGGCGCAGCAGCCCCAGCAGCCCCAGGAGGCCGCTGCGGGTGGTCATGGTCAGCAAGCGGCGGGTGGCACTGGCAGCCATATCGACGTGTATGCTTAACGCCGCGGGACGGTGAGAATCACTGGCATCGGTAAGCAGGGGGGCGCTATTCTAAGCCGAAACAGCGGCGCGGCAGCGTATCTAATTGTTCCACGCGACGGGCGCGAGCGGTAGCGGCGGCGCTTGTCGGTATCCAGACACCGGCCAGCGACGCGCAACGCATGACAGTGCCGGGACAAAATCCAGCAGCTTTATCGATCGCTACGCGTAAAGACGCTTTTAGAAAAACGCACGCCTGTTCCGGGTGTTTCCTCGTCCATTCCACCGACTATGCGTCATTTTTCACGGCCGTTTATTTTTAGCCGGCGGTTGTCTATTTCTTGGGCGGCTGCGCGCGGTATCTTACCGCAAGGCGGAATTTACGCCGTGTCGTCCGGGGTTGCCCGCCGTAAACGCAATTCCACCCGTAATCCTCCCAGCACGGCGCTATCGTTCAGCGTGAGCACGCCATGGTGCAGGTCGGCTACACTTTTCGCAATGGCCAGCCCGAGGCCGCTGCCGGGGGAGGCATTCTCCATTCGCCGGTAGAAACGGTCAAGTACCCGGCTTCTTTCGTCCGCTGGAATGCCGGGGCCGCTGTCTTCCACGCGCACTATGATTTCACCGTCCTGCGTGTATAGCGCGACATTTACCTTGCCCCCCGCGGGCGTATAACGAATGGCGTTATCGGTTAAATTACCCAGCAGAATTCGCAGGCCATCGGCATCGCCGGTCACGGTCGCCGCCTCGTGCCGTGTTAGGCCCAGATCGATCTCCCGTTCCTGGGCGAGGGGGGCGAATTCCACAAGCGTGTTTTTGACCAGCGCTTCTAGATCGACCGCCTGGAAAGGCTGCGAGCGGGCCTCTGGCTCCAGTCGCGCTAGGGTCAGCAATTGTTGCGTCAAGTGGGTGGCGCGCTGAATACCTGCTTTTAACTGGTCGAGAGCTTCGGCCCGCTCCGTCTCGTTGGCGGTGCGTTCTACGACTTGCGCTTGAAGCTGGACGGCGGTCAACGGGGTGCGCAGTTCGTGGGCGGCGTCGGCGACAAATTTACGCTGCTGGGCAAACGCGTGTTCCAACCGGGCTAATAAGCTATTGAGGGCGTTCACCAGCGGACGTATTTCATCGGGAAGGCGGGCGTCCGGCACGGGCGCCAAGGCGCCGGCGCTACGTTTGCCCAGCGCGGCGGTAATGTCGTTTAGCGGCCGTAGCGCGCGGCCGACCGCTATCCAGATCAGTAGTGCCAACAGTGGAATCAGGCCGGCAATGGGAACAATAACGCGCAGCGCGAAGCCGGTGGCCATTCTCAGCCGGGTATCCAAGGACTGGCTAACTTGGATGGTGCGATGGGGACGGATAATGACAAAAATGCGCCAGAGATGATGGTTCCAGAGCAACGTGTGAAAACCGGCTGGGGATTGACGGGGCGGCAGCGGATGATGGCGGGAACGGTAGCGCAAGACGCCGTTTTGATCCCAAATTTGGACGGTGAGATGTTCTTCGCTTTCTTCCTCCTCGCCTTGATCGTCGTCGGGGATTCCTATTTGGAAGGCGCTGGGATGCTGAAAGGAAAAACCGACTTGCTGCAATTGGTCGTCCAGTAATTCGTTGACTTCTTCCCACGCCTTGAAATAAGTCGCGGCGGCAGCCGCCAGTCCCGCCAGGAACAGGCCGCCCAATAGCCATACCAGCAGCCGGCGGCGCAGGGAGGTCATGACGCCGCTACCATGTAGCCCAGCCCGCGCACGTTCTGGATCGTTCCGGCGCCCAGTTTCTTGCGCAGGTGGTGGATATGCACTTCGACCGCGTTGCTGGCGACATTTTCGTTCCAGCCGTAGAGCCGCTCCTCCAGTTGGGCGCGAGACAGCACTGCGCCGGGGCGTTCCATTAACAGCTGGAGCAAGGCGAATTCCTTGGCGGGTAGAATGAGCGGCTGGCCGCAATGCGTCACTTCGTGGGTGACTGGGTTGAGCGTCAACGCGCCGCTAATCAGCAGCGGTTGGCTACGCCCGGCTTGGCGGCGCAACAGGGCGCGAATACGGGCGGCCAGTTCATCCAGATCGAACGGTTTGACCAGATAGTCGTCGGCGCCGGCGTCCAGCCCCTGCACCCGGTCGGCCACGGCGTCGCGGGCGGTAAGAATCAGCACCGGCGTCGAGTCGCCACGCTGCCGCAACGCGCCGAGAACCTCCAGCCCTGATTTTCTGGGCAATCCTAGGTCCAGCAACAGCAAGGGATAGGACTCGCTTTTTAGCGCGCGTTCCGCCGTTTGGCCGTCTTGTACCCAATCGATGCTGAAGCCGTCGGTTCGCAAGCCCCGGCGGATACTTTCGCCGATCATTGGGTCGTCCTCAACCAGTAAAATCCGCATCTAATTGTTTTGTTTCGCCGAATTTTCCATAACGCAGCGCCAGGGTGGGCAGGATCAGCAAATTGAGCACGGTGGAGGTGAGCAGGCCGCCAAGAATGACTTGCGCCATCGGGCCTTCGATTTCGTTGCCGGGCGCACCGCTGGTGAGCGCTAGCGGCAGCAGCCCCAGCGCCGTTACCAGGGCGGTCATTAAAATCGGCGCCAGTCGTTCCTGTGCGCCGCGGATCGCCGTTTCCTTATTCCACGCCACGCCGTCCACCTTGATTAAATGCAAGTAATGGGAGAGTAACATGATCGAATTGCGCAAGGTAATGCCGAATAGCGTCACAAAGCCGACCAGCGCGCCGATGGAGAACGCGGCGCCGGAAAGTAAGACCACGGCGATGCCGCCAATGGCGGCGAATGGCAAATTGGCGGCGACGAGCACAGCGGCGCGCCGGTTGTTCAGCGCCAGGAACAATAGCAGGCCAATACCCACGGCGGCCAGGGCGGCATGCGTCAGCAAATCGCGTTGCGCTTGCGCGCGGGCGGCCATGTCGCCGCTAAACAGCGCATACGTGCCCGGCGGGAACTTGACGCGCGCCGCAATCCGTTGCTTGGCCTCGGCGACGAAGCGGCTCAAGGCGCGGCCGCTGACGTTGACCGCGACCGTTTGCAGCCGTTGCGCGCCACGATGCAGGATCAGGTAGCGTCCTGGCGCTTGCGTAATGGCGGCCACATCGCGTAGCGGAATCATCTTGCCGTCCGGGGTGCGCAATGGCAGCGCGCCGATTTGCGTGGGGCTGCGCCGCAGTCGAGGGGCGAGCGCCACGGTCACGTTGAATGTCCGGTTGCCTTGAGCGACTTGACCCACCGTGGTGCCCTGATAGGCGGTTTGAATAGCGTCCACCGCGTCCAGCGGCGCGATACCCCAATGGCGCAGCCGCGCCAGGCGCAGCCGGATGGCCAACTGCGGTTCGTTGCCCGGCGCGCGCACCCAAACACTTTGGGCGCCGGGAATCGCGCGCAAGACGGCGGCGACTTCTGCCGCCTTACGGTCGAGTACGTCTAGGTTATTGCCGTAAATATCAACCGCCAGCGGCGCGCCGCCGCCCGACATGGTTTCATTAATGCGCTCGGTGAGAAAGGTATTGACCGCGAACCGCGCACCGGCGAAGGCGGTCAGGCGGTGGCGGATTTCCTGCAACACGTGTTGTTGCCCACTGCCGGATAGAGGCCGCAAATCCACGTCGAACTCGCTGGCGAAGATGGGGGATGGATCGCTAATCCGCTCCGCCCGGCCTACGCGCTGAGCGACCGAGCGCACGCCGGGGATTTGGCTGAGCGTGGCGGTGACGCGTTGTCCCAGCCGCAGCGATTGCGCTAGGGAAGCGCCGGGCAGCAAGCGCATGTGCACGATGTAGTGGCCTTCCCGTAATTGCGGCAGAAAATCCGCGCCGAGAAAGGGAAGCGTGCCGAACGCCGCGACGCATAACAAGACGACGGCGGTAATGGCGAGCGCGCTACGGCGCTCGACATGTTCCAGCAGGCGGCGGTAGTGCCGGTGGAGCCATTGGATTAACGGTGGCTCCTCTCCGGCCGGTTTGCCGCGGGCCAGCAGCAGGTACGATAGCGCCGGCGTGACGGTCAGCGCAACCAGCAGTGAGGCGAGAATCGCCGCGATATACGCGATGGCTAAGGGGCTAAAGAGCTTTCCCGCCACGCCCGGCAGGGTGAGCACGGGAAGAAAAGCCAGCGCGACAATGAAGGTGGCGTAAACGACCGCGCCGCGCACCTCGGCGGATGCGTTCAGCACGACCCGTATGACGGGCAACGGCGTGTGCTGCATCCGATTCTCGCGCAGGCGGCGGAGAATATTTTCCACGTCGATGATTGCGTCGTCCACCACTTCCCCCAGTGCGATGGCCAGCCCGCCCAAGGTCATGGTGTTAAGCCCGGCGCCTAGCCAGTGCAGAATAATCGTCGCGGTCAGCAGCGAGAGCGGGATCGCCAGCGCTGAAATCAGAGCGGCGCGGAAATTGAACAGAAAGAGGAAAAGCACCGCCACGACAAGTGCCGCGCCCACCAGCAAGGCGGTGCGCAGGTGGCCGATCGCGGTATCGATGAAATTCGCGGGACGGAATAAATCAGGGTAGAGCGTGGCTTGCTCGGCGGTGAGCGCGGGTTTGAGCTGCGCTAATTTACGCTCCAGCGCACGCGTTAGCGTTAGGGTGTCGGCGCCAACTTGTTCCTCCACCACCAGCATGACACCGGTTTTCCCGTGGATGGCCGCTGCGCCTACCGCTGGGGCGGGGGCGGCGATGACCCGCGCGACGTCGCCTAGCCGGACGCTGGCGCCATGGTGCTGGGCAACGACCACCATGGCCAGCCGCCGCGCTGTCATCGGCAGCCCATGGAGCGTCAGGGTAAAGCGCTGATTGCGGTTGGCGATGAAGCCGGCGCCGCGCATGCCGGTAGCGCGCCGGGCGGCATGGACGACCGCATTGACGGACAAGCCGTAGCGGACGAGCTGGGCGGGGCGGAGTTGAATCTGCAATTGTTTGACTTGGCCGCCGAAAACGGCAACATCCGCGACACCGGGCACGCTGAGCAACTGCGGTTTTACCACCCAATCGGCGAGGGTGCGCAGCGCCATTAAATGGTGTGGCGAGGCAGTCAGTCCTACCGTGAGCACAATGCCGGCGGAAGACGCCAGCGGCAGCAATGTCGGCGATTTGACTCCGAAAGGCAGGCTGCTGGCGGCAGTGCTCAGCCGCTGCGCCACGGCTTGCCGGTCGCGGTAAATACTGCTGCCGGGATGGAAGGTCAAGGTGATCATCGATAATCCCTGCACCGATTTGGAGCGCAAGGTGGCGAGCCGGGTCACGCCTTGCAGGGCGTTTTCCAATGGCGTCGTGACTAACCGTTCGACCTGGGACGGTGAGAGTCCCGGCGCTTCGGTTTGCACGATCGCTTGCGGCGGCGCGAATTCGGGAAATACGTTCAATCGCGCCTGGCCGAGCGAAAATATGCCATAGCCCACGGTCATGCCGGCGAGCACGATGATGACGCCGCGAAAGCGCAGGGCGAAACGGATGATGGCGGTTAGCATTGGGGTTTCCCATTAATGGCGGAGAGGGTATTAGTCATCGTCGTCGTCTCCGCCGTCGCCGCCAGAGGCGCTTTGCGGCGGTTGTAATTCCTCCGCGAGTAGCAGCGGCGCGCCCGCCACCACAATCTTGTCCCCGCTGCGCCAGCCTGTGGTGGCGAACCATCCGTGTGCCACGGAGAACGCCGTGGATACGGCGCGGCGGGTGAATTGATTCTTCCCGGTCTGCACATAGGCCCATGCTTGGCTGGCGTACCAAATGACCGCCGTGGACGGGATCACAACGCCGCGCAGCGGATGGAGAGCGGCGGGCAGTATCGCCGTCAGCCGCTGGTTGGCGCGGAGGTCGTTACGCGCGGTATAAAATAGATAGGTCGGCCCTTGAATCCGGGGATCGACTTCAGGGGAAGAGGCAATAAAATGCGCTGCCTGAAAGCTGCCGCCGGCATTACCTACCTGAATACGCGCCGGCGGCGCGGCGCTGCCGGGAGACAGGGTTACCTCCAGCAGGGCGAGTGTGCCGGAGAATAGAGCCGGCAAGGGCGTGCCGTGGGGGCGCGTCAGCCATTGGGTCATTTCAGCGCCCCAGCGTTGGCGCATCGTTAGCCGCAAGGCGTTGGCCGCCGACGCCGCCGCGCGCTGGGCGGCCAGTGCCGCGGCGTAGGCGTTGTGGGCGGAATCCAGCATCTGGTCGGAGATATTCTGGTGTTGCCGGTTCAGTTGGCGCGCGCGCCGGTAAGCGCGGTGCGCCGCCGCCAGTGAGATTGTGGCGGCTTGCCGGCGCGCTGCCGCCTGTTGATAGCGGGCGCGGCGTTCGATGAGCGGTTGCAATGGCAGCACGCGGGCGGCGGCGGATAGTTGGGGCTGGCGGCTGGAGGCCGTCACTGGGCGGACAACAACGCCGCTTGCCGCGAGAACGGCGGGCGGCAGCGTGACGACCGGCCGGCCCTTGACAATGGTCACCACGGGCGGCGGCGTTGGCGCGGGTGGCGCGGTGTGGCCTGGGCGCACCGCGATTGTCAGGGCGATCGCGCCGGCGGCGATGACGGCGGCGCCGATCCCGAGTATTTTTTTAACGGGTTGCATCAGTGTTTTCCTACGGTTGGGTTATGCCTCGGCTTGCGGAAGATCTTGCTGGGAATGGCTACGGGCATTCCGCTGGTTAACGGGAATTGCACGGCGTCTTCCCATTTTCCCAGCGCGGTTTGCGCTCGGCGGACGGCGCTGATGTCAGCGTGCGCCGCCTCTAGGGTTTGGTGACGCGCGGCGAGCCATCGCAAGCGGCTGGCGGCACCAATGGCGACCTGCCGGGCGATGGCTTGCTGGTAAGCGCGTCGCCGCCGCCATAGGGCGCGGGCCAGCGCCAATTCGCCGCGGGCAGCGCGGTAGCCGATACGCGCTTGTTCGAGTTGCCCGATGATGGCGGCTTGCAGCAGATTGAAGTGGGCGGCGGCTTCCCGTCGCCGTGCGCGCGCCAGCGCAATATTTCCCTGCTGTTGATTGAGCAAAGGCAGGGAAAATCCGAGTCCCAACGACCATTTGCGCGCCCCCTGATCCCACTGATAGCCGGGGCCGATGCGCACATCGGGAAATTGGCGGGCGATAGCGAGCTGGAGCGTGGATTGGCTGGCGGCGTAACGATCCAGCGCGGCCAGGAGATCGGCGCGATGGGTTAGCGCGTGTTGCTGAACGGCGGACGAGGGAAGCGTGGCCAGCAGGGGCGGCGTATCCCAGGAAGGAAAGGATAACGTGACGCCGCGCAACGCCGTTGCCGGAACGCCGATGGCCTGGGCAAGCGCCGCTCGCGCCATGATGACTTTGCCGCGGTTTTGCCGCAGAGCGAGCCTGCTTTGCAGCCATTGGCTTTCCGCCTGCGCCAGCGCTGGACGCGCCGCTACGCCAGCGGCGAGCCGTTGCCGTATCAGGGCGAGCCGTTCGGCCGCGATTTTTTGTTCATGCCGCGACAGTTGCTGTTGTTTTTGCGCGGCGGATAACGTCACGAGGCGGTTTCGTACCCGGCTGCGGATATGCCATGCCGTGTCGGCGATTTTCCAGTGGGCGGCGGCAGCGAGGTCGCGCGCCCTGCGTATCCGAAGATGGCGCTTGTCCCCCGTTTCCCAGGTAAACGTCAATAAGCCGCCCAGCGTCCAGGGCGAGAGCGTCGCAGCGGCGTTGGCGGTATATTGGGGCGTGAAGTGTAAATCGGGATTGGGGCGCTGTCCCGCTTCGATCACGTCGGCCTGGGCAACAGCCCATTCGGCGCGCGCGAGTTTCAGCCGGGGATGAAAGTAGAACGCCGCCAGCGTCAACGAGGGCAGATCCCACTGCCGTTTCGGCCAAGCGACGGCGTGGTTTAGCTGGACATCGAGATAATGGTGCAGGGCGGCGTCGTTGAGTGTGCGGGATTCAAAGGACGCGAGCACATGCGCCGGGGACAGGGGCTGAGGATGAAAAGTGGCGCAGCCGCCGAGCAGTAGCGGCGCCAGGGTAAGGCACCATCGGGTAACGGTTTTCATGGTGCCAAAATAGCAAGGCGGCGCTGTCGGCAAGGTGACCGGAAGATGACAATTTTGTCATGGCGCGCCGGGCAAGGACGGCGCGGCCGCGGGGAAACGTAACGTGACGGTGGTGCCGCGGCCGGGCTGGCTGTGGAAGGTAACCTCGCCCTCGTGCAGGGTCATGATCGATTTGACGATCGCAAGCCCTAGCCCGGCGCCGGACGCATCCGCAGCGCGGGCGCTGTCGGCGCGGTAAAAACGGTCGAAGATTTTCGGCAAATGGCGCGCATCGATGCCGTCACCGTGATCGCTGACCGTTAATTCCGCCACTGGTCCCGGCAGCGTGCGGGCGTGCAGGGTCACGGCGCCGCCCGGCGCGCTGTGGCGCAGTGCGTTGGCGAGCACATTGCTCAGCGCCCGCCGCAGCAGCGCTGGGTCGGCATAGAGCGCGGCGCTGCCATGGCATGTGATGGTGATTCCCTGCTCCGCCGCCACGGCGTCGTAAAAATCCCGCACCGTTTCCATTTCCCGGTAGGCGTCCAGCATCGTCCGTTGAATCGGCGCTTTGCCGCTATCGGCGCGCGCCAGAAACAATAAACTATCGATCATGCGCGCCAAGCGGCCGTATTCCTCCAAACTGGATTCCAGCGTCTGGCGCAGTTCTTCGGCCGGACGGGGGCGAGATAGCGCCACTTCCGCCTCGCCCATCAGCACATTGACCGGGGTGCGTAATTCGTGGGCGAGATCGGCGGAAAACTGCCTTAAACGGCTGAATGACTCCTCCAGGCGGTCCAGCATCTCGTCAAAAGCGGCAGCGAGCGCGGTTAGCTCCCGCGGCCAGCGGGTGGCGTCGATCCGCTCATGGAGTTGGCTGGAGGTGATTCGCTGGGCGGTGCGGGTAATTTCCCGCAGCGGACGCATGCCCTTGCGCGCCAGAAGAAAGCCCAGAATGCTCGAAATGACCACTCCCAGTGCGAGCACCGCCAGTAATTTCTGCCGGTAGTCGGTTACGAGCCGGTCTTCCCGCGACGTACTCAGCGCGACTTGGATCAACCGCTGCGCGGGGTGCGCGCCACCGGTGGTCGCGTGGGCGGACATGGTGAGGAATGTTGCACCATGGGGCGCCTGCCACAGGACACCGCGCTTCGGCAGTTTTCCCAGCGCCGTCGGCGAGGCGAAGTCGGATGGAGCGATGAGCGCCGTCATCCCCGGTGTTTCTATGAGCAGGCGGCTCGACGGCGTCAAAATACGGGCGTAGTAGCGCGTCAGGCGGAAGGTCTCGCCTTCCCATTGAATTTCTTCTTGTAACGCCGCCTGATCGTTGGGGTGGCGTTTCAATAACGCGCGGATGACGTGAATTTTATCGGTCAGGAATTGGTTGTCTTCCTGCATGAGATTGCGGATTAACACCCAATGAAGAAAACCGCTGGCCAGCGCGAGCATGGCGAAGGCCGACAGCGCGTAGAGAATGGTGAGTTTAGTGGTGATCGACCAGGACGAAGGGGAGAGTCTCCGCTTGATCCGAGGAAAAGCGTTAGCGGCGTTCAAAGACATATCCCACGCCGCGCACCGTATGAATCAATTTCTCTGGAAAGGGATCGTCCACCTTGCGGCGCAGGCGGCGGATCGCCACATCGACAACGTTGCTGTCGCTGTCGAAGTTGATATCCCAGACTTGCTCGGCGATCAATGTGCGGGATAAGACCTCTCCCTGGCGCCGCGCCAACAGAGACAGCAACAAAAACTCCTTGGGCGTCAAGTCGAGCGATTGCCCACAGCGAGTCACTTTGTGGCGGATGACGTCGATCTGGAGGTCGCCGGCGTTCAATTGCTCCGGTTGCCTCACCGGGCCCCGCCGCAGGATGGAGCGCATCCGGGCGAGCAGTTCGGAAAAAGCGAACGGTTTGACCAAATAGTCGTCCGCCCCTAGCTCCAATCCCTTGACTCGGTCGGCGACTTGATCGCGGGCGGTAAGAAACAGCACCGGCGTTTGCCCGCCATGGCGGCGAAGCGCCGACAGGATCGACCAGCCGTCCCGTCGCGGCAGCATCACATCGAGGATCACGAGGTCGTAATCCCCGCTTTGCACCAGATAGAGTCCGTCTTCGCCATTTTCCGCGGTATCAACAATGAAGCCGTTTTCTGTCAATCCCTTGCGCAGATAGGCCACGGTTTTCTTGTCGTCTTCAATAATGGCGATGTGCATCGGTTTTTTGCGCTGGCGTGCTAGGGGTCGCGCCGGATGTTGCCAGCCCCCAGCGTGTTGTTATCGGAATAGCGTCTCTATCGCGCACTGGGGCTTGCTCAATTTTTCAGGCGGAACATATCGGACAGCGTGCGGTGCCCTAGCCATTGATGCAGCACCGCCATGCCCGCGTGGCCGATCAGGTAAGCCCACATGAAATTGGCAATAAACCCATGCAGTTCCCGGACGATGTGGATGGATGCGGACATACTACCGTTTTCTCCCATACCCAGGAAGATAACGCCGCCGGTCACGGCCATCGCCGTGGCCGCCAGTAAACCCAGGCCGTGAACCGCGCCAGCCAAGGCGCCGCGTTCCGGGATGTCGCGGAAGCGGCACGCGGCCAGCAGCTTCAGTTCTTCCCCTATTTCCTGGCGGTGCATGGCGGAAAACCAGGGGAAGAGCCGTCCCATCCCGCCGTAAACATGCCCGGTGAACTTCCATAGCCAATACAGCGCGAGTAAACCGAGAACGGCTAGCCCGAGTGCTTCATGCGCGCCATAGGCCCAAGCGCCGAATCCGGCGCTGGGATGCCCGGGTTCCGGCGCCGCCATCAGTTGACTAACCAATAACTGGAACGTAATGGCGACAGCGATGGCCGCATGCAGCCAGCGGGTGATTAAATCGTGTTTCATGAAAAAATTCCTCAACGTAGGAAGAGGCCGCACCTGCCCGTTCCGGGTGGCGGCGGCCTTGCTAGTTTAGCTTAGTCGTCTTCGTTGTTCGAGTGGCCTTTTTGATCCTGCCGGTCTTGACGGGTGGCGAGAATCTTCCCGTCGCGGCCATCCACCGTGGTTTCGGTGCGCGTTCCTTGATGCAGGATTTCCACTTGGTAGCGGGGCGGCCCGTCCTCGGTGACGAGTTCACCGCTTACCGCGCGTCCCGGTGTGCGTTTAAGCGCCGCAGCCACGGCGTCGGTGAGGGTGACGCGGGTTTGCGCCAGCTCCCTGCTCAGGGTTTGGTGGGTCGAAGAATCAGCGATAGCGACGCCGGCGGCCAGCGTGATTAAGGCGAGGACGCCGATTAGCGGGGATTTGCGTTTCATGGTTTCTCCTCGTGTTTTCGTGGTGGTTAAACAATGTAGGGAGAAAGATAACGCGGAGAACTTAAGGCAGACTTAAGGGAGCGCGGGAGACGAACTACTCGTAATCCCCACTCCCGTCAACGTGGCGGCATGGGGGATTAATGCAGTTTTCCGCCCATATGAATTTTTTTGCCTTCGGCGAGGGAAGTGAGATAACTGACCAGTGCGCGCATTTTTGCACCGCCATAAGGAATGGGTTTTCCTCGCAATGGGCCTCGAATGCAGCCGTTGATTTGATCTTCCAGAGTAACGACATGGCCCGTTCTGGCCTGGTATCGCGGAAAGAGAGCAGCGGCGCTTGTTAGGCTGGGAAACGTCATGCCGCCGGGCATGACGCCGTTAGCGGTTCCGGCGTCCCGGTGGCAAGTGTCGCATGTCGTGCCATTGCCGCCGAAGGTGGCGTGGGTGAATAGGGTCTTGCCTTGGGCGACGGCTTGTTGTAGCGGCGTTGGCGCGGCGGCGCGGGCGGCGGGGAGAACGAGCAGACAGCTTAGGCCGAAGGCGGCGAGGCCGGTTTTTGTCAAACGCATGATATCCATGAAGATTCCTTTCGCAGTAGGGTTGAAAATATGTCGTGGAGGAGGGCGTGGGTACGCACATCCCGGGGATGAGAGAAACCTTTTTCAAAGACCGCTAGGATGCGGCAAAGTTCAGCGGCTATTTTATGATCGTCTGGTTGCGCCGCTAAGGGAAATCGCGTGGGCGGCGCGGAGAAGACGCGCGCCTGTCGAGGGAAATGCCGTGGAACCCGCGCCTATGGCGCGAACAGTGGGATTTCATGAATAATAATGCGTGCCGGCTCGATGTGATTGCTTCGTTTATGCGCCAGATTACCACCGTCGCGGTCCATCGATGGAGCGGTGTTCAGTCGCGCCGCGGTAGGCGCACGCGGAGAAGCGCAACCGTTCGTTGTTTAGCTCTCCTGCCGCCGTCCGATGGCCGCTGACGGCAAGGCAAGCCGGGAATAAAGCTGTGGGCCGATTTCGTTGCGATTGCAGCGGAAAACCTGGATATATCGGACACAATGGTGTTGGATGCAGACAGTATTTGTCATGATTTGGACGAGATGGCGCCTGACGCCACGGCCGTGAGCATGGGGGGCGCGATGATGTTCCCGATGAGGCGGCGCCATCGGGGGTGGCTGTCGGCTGCGCTGACGGCGAGTTGTACGGCGGTGAAGGGAACTATCGCGCCGGGATAACAAAAACCAACGCGCCCGCATGCCGAGGGGAAACGCGCAAATTCGGGGGAGGCCGGTGGCGTTCGCGGAACGGTCGTTAAGCATCGCGGTTTTCCCGCTGGCCGGGTAAACGCGTCCCGGCCAGCGAGCCGCCGGGGGCGGTGTTTATCGGGCATGGCGCATGACGCGCTGTTTTTCCCGCTGCCATTCCCGATCTTTCTCGGCATGCCGCTTATCGTGTTGTTTTTTGCCCTTGGCCAAGCCGATTTCCAGTTTGATCCGGCCATGGGCATAGTGCATGTTGAGCGGCACCAGGGTAAATCCCGCCCGCTCCACTTTGCCGATCAACTTGGCGATTTGCTCGCTATGCAGCAGCAGTTTGCGGGTGCGCACCGGGTCGGGCTGAATGTGAGTCGAGGCGGTGGGTAACGGGCTGATATGGCAACCGATGAGAAAGACTTCGCCTCGCTTGATGACGACATACGCCTCCTTGAGTTGTACCCGCCCGGCGCGAATTGACTTGACTTCCCAGCCTTCCAGTACCAGTCCGGTTTCGAACCGTTCTTCGATAAAATAGTCGAAAAATGCTTTCTTATTTTCTGCGATGGCCATGAGGGAGGTGAGTTTTGCGGCTAAATGTTGTATTTTATCAGCTTTTGGAAAGTGCTGATGGCGCAAGTAGTCAAATCGGTGCTGATCGACCGGTCGGCGCGGCAAATGTTCGATTTGGTGGATGCGGTGGAACGCTACCCGGAGTTCTTGCCGTGGTGTGGCGGCACCGAGGTAAGAGTCCGTGACGCGCAATTAACGCATGCCACCATCCGTATCGATTATCTGCATATTAAGCAGAGTTTCACCACCCGTAACTTAAAGCAGTCGCCCCATTTAATTGAAATGAAACTGGACGAAGGGCCATTCCGCCATCTGGAAGGCAGTTGGCGCTTTGTCGAGCTGGCCACGGATGCGTGTAAAGTAGAATTTGTCCTTCATTACGAGTTTTCCAGCATGCTGCTGGAGAAGGTGGTCGGGCCGGTGTTTCACCATATCGCGAATAATTTCATCGAAGCGTTTGTCCAGCGCGCGGAAAAGGTCTATGGCGCCTCATGAATCAGAGTATCAACGTTGAAGTCACGTATGCCTTGCCAGACCAGCAGACCGTGCTCCAGTTAACGGTGCCCAGCGGAACGACGCTGGCGCAGGCGATCGAATTATCCGGGATACTGGCGCGCTTCCCGGAGATTGACCTGGGCCGTAACAAGGTAGGCATTTTCAGTAAACTATCCAAGCTGGATACTGCGCTGCGCGACCGCGACCGGGTCGAAATTTACCGTCCCTTGATTGCCGACCCCAAGGAAGTGCGTAAACAACGCGCCGAAGAAGGTAAACGGATGAAAAAAGGCGCGGGAGAAGACGGCGGCTAAGCGGGTTTGTCCTTTTCCGGTTTTTGCGCTGCCAGGGGTTCCTCCCGTTCCAAGCTGTCTGGCAGCGAGAGGGGCGCCTCTTCTTCGGTATTGACCGGCGCCGACTCGGTTGGCCCGGCTTCCGCGGGTTGCTCCGGTAGCGTGAATTCCAGCGGGATGTCCAGGAGGTGAATTTCCGGCTCGGTTGTCGGCACCGGCGGGTTTTCCTCGGCATGGATTTCCGCCGCCGGGATTTCCGGCAATTCCACGGCGGCTTCGTCTGTTTCGTCCGCGGCCTCCTCCGGTAACATCCGGGGAGCGTTTCCGCTTTCCGGCGTCGTGATCGCCAGTTGACCCGTGCCCGGATTTCCTTCCGGGGATTCTGGCGGGAGTGCGGCGGTTTCCAATGGCGCGGTGGTTTCCGCGGGGGAATCGGCGGATTTTCGTGGCGCTGGTTCTTGGAAATCCAGCGTCTGTTGTTCGCTATCCACCGATGGCTCGTTGGGAGGTGCCAGGTTCAGGCGGCGGCCCATGGTCTGAATGGTTTCCCAATCCGCGGTGTCCCCGAACCGATGATGGAAGCGGCTGGCTAGCGCCGTGAAGTCCGCGGCGTTCGCCTGCCCGGTATGCAGTTCGAGCAGCATGAGCCAGGGCTTGGGGTCGTCGGGGTTGTCCTCCAGGTGCTGCTCCAAATGGCTGGCGGCCTTCTGTGGCAGGCCGCTAGTGAGGTAGAACCGGGCTTCGTCCAGCAAGGAACCGGCATAGGAGACCGAAATGGCGTCCTTGCTGGCGAAGAACGGGAACATGACGCCTCCCTCTTCTCCTTTTTCCCTGGCGCCGCCGTGTGCCGGGGCTTGAATGGTGGGGGTGGCTGAGGAAGGCGTGGCCGCCGCCTCTTCCGGGCGCCGACGGAAGCGGCCGCCGTAGCGTAGCGCGGCGAAACTCGATAGCGCGCCGGCGGCGAGCGCCAGCAAGGCAACCATGATTAACGCCGGGGTGTCACGGGCGGGCTGAGGCGGCGGCGCGGCGATGTTAAACCGCGCCAGTTTGGTGTTGAGCTTAGCGATGTGGCGTTGTAAGGTGCTGACCTGGCGCTCGAGTTGTTTGACTTGGCTGGTGAGCGCAAGAATGGAAGCGGTTTGGTCATCGGCGCTTTGCGCCAACGCAGTGGCCACTGTTTTTAAGGATTGTTCCGGCGTGGCCTTGCCGCCCGCCAGCGGCGCAGTGCTAGTGAGTTCCAGGTGATCGACGCTGTTGGCGGGTGCTGGCGGCGATGCCGGCACGGGCGTTTGCGCCGTCTGATGGATGGCCGGCGCCGGGCGGGCTGGCGGTGATGTCAGATCGGCCGCCGTGAGTGCGGGGATGTGTAATGTTTCGCCGCTTAGGATTTTGCCGGGCCGGGTGGGATCGATTTTACCCGGGTTGGCGGTAACGATTTTTCCGGCCAATATTTTCTGCTTGCGGGTGTTCCACGGGAAAATAGCGTGGGCGATCCCGCTTAAGGTTTCCCCAGGCTGAATTTTCCATTGCGCGGGCAAGTGTTTGATCCTCGGTCGCGGCGGGATGGGAGATTTCTCCCGCACCGGCGGTGTGAGCGGCGCGTGGAAGCGGCGTGCGCCCGGCGGGTCCAGCAGCACCGCGTAGAGTCGGGTGAATGTGCCTTGCCCACCGCAGTCCGCTTTCAGCGGAATTTTAAATGCTGGATCGTTAACGCCTTGGGTGGTGGTCACGTTCAGTAGCGTTTGTTTTCCTTTTTGCACGACGGTGAGGCGGGCGTTGTACAGAAAAGGCGTTAAACCACCGGCCACGGTATCGGTGGGGATGGAAAAGCGGCATTGGTCGATGTTCTCGCCATGGTTTAGCTTAACGCCGATGGTCGCGTGCAGCGGCTCGCCAAGGAAGGAGCGCGGCGTCAACAGGCCGAGTGTAAACGCACCGGCGGGCGCTGGCAGCAGCATCAGCGCAAGCAAGACCGGCAATAACCGTTTGGGGAACGCAGGCAACCCGCCGCGCATGTGCGGCGGAAGAATCATAGAGGCCGGGCTAGCGGCGTTATCGCGTTGGACAGGAGTGAGCATATCCCGCCATATTAGAGGGTTCGCGCGTGAGCGGCAAGATGGCTCGGGATGAACGGCGCGCTATTTACACCAGGTGTTGATGTCCTTTTTGGCTTGTTCAATGGCGGTTTGGCGCGCGGCGTTGTCCAGGTAAACGCGCTCGCCCTTGGCGTTGGTATGGAATAGCCGGCCGGTGCTTTGCAGTGTATAGAGATTGGTGCGGGATCGTTCGCAGTTCTGTTTGCGTATTTCCGCTGTTTTTTGTTGCCGCCGCCGCTTAGCGGCTTCTTCCTCGTCCTTGATCCGGCGTTGGCGGAATTCCATCTCTTGTTCCGCAAGACCCTTGCCCGCAGAGGTTCCAAGCGCCGCAGGGTGGTTGGGAATGGCGACCGGTTCGGTTTTCACCGCCGAGGAAGGGGGCCGGTCGGTGTAGTGGACATGGCCTTGGGCGTCGGTCCATTTGACGATGCCAGCGTCGGCGGTAGCCGTCGCCAGACTCAGCAGTATCAGCACGATAACAGGCAATAGACGCGGCATGGGGGTTTGCGGGAGGGAGCACGGCTCCCTCCCTGTCGCTTAGTGGGTTAAGGGATAGCTCAGTTGCCCGATACCAAGCTTGGCTAGCTCGCTGGCTTTTTTGGCATATTTAATGACCGCGGCGCTGTTATGCTGCTTGGCGGCCGCCTGGGCTTTCTTCAGCGCTTTTTGCGCGGGTATCCACAGGGCTTCCTTGCTTGCCGCCTCCTTAATGTCCATTTTCGCTTGGGCTAGGGCTTGGCTGGCCTCGCTGGTTAATCCAGCCGTCATCATGCCCGATTTCGCGGCGTCGTGCTTAACGGCCATGCCTCCCTGGCAGCCGGCCAGCAGCAAGAGCCCACCAGACAATGCAATTGCAATAAGACTTTTGTTCATTATGTAACCTCCTTTGGTTAACCGCTTGGTTTGTATGGTTATTTGGCGGTACTCCGGATGCGCCCGCCAGTGATGGCCGGCCAATGCATCCTGGCCATCTCTGAGCGCTAACATAACGATTTGCCGGAAATTAGTCAATCGGGGCGGGGCTCGGCCCGGTTTACCGGGCAAGCCTGAAATCGTATAATTTCTCCTTTGCGATAAGGACGGATAATTTTATGCGTATTTTGGAAAAAGCGCTGACTTTCGACGACGTTCTGCTCGTCCCTGCCTATTCGGCCGTCCTGCCGCGCGACGTTAGCTTGAAAACGCGATTGACCCGGAATATCCAATTGAATATTCCAGTGGTCTCCGCCGCGATGGATACCGTAACCGAAGGACGTTTGGCGATTGCCCTCGCCCAGGAAGGGGGGGGCGGCATTATTCATAAGAATATGAGTGCCAAGGCGCATGCGGCACAGGTGGCGCAGGTGAAGCGTTTTGAAAGCGGTGTGGTGAAGGATCCGATTACGATCCGGCCCGATATGTCGGTGCGCGATGTGCTGACGCTGACCAGCCGCCATAAGATTTCCGGCTTGCCGGTGGTGGAAGGAGAAACGGTGGTCGGCATCGTCACTAACCGGGACTTGCGCTTTGAAACCCGCCTGGATCAGCCGGTCATGAATATTATGACGCCCCGCGAGCGACTGGTGACGGTAAAAGAGGGCGCCAGCCGGGAAGAGGCCATGGCGCTGATGCACAAGCATCGTTTGGAGCGCGTGCTGGTGGTGGACGGTCAGTTTCAGCTACGTGGGCTGATTACCGTGAAGGACATTCAAAAATCCACCGAGCACCCGTTGGCCTGCAAGGATAGCCTGGGGCGGCTGCGCGCTGGCGCCGCGGTTGGCGTGGGCGAGGGAACGGAGGAACGGGTCGAGCTGCTGGCGGCGGCAGGTGTTGACGTAATCGTGGTGGATACGGCGCATGGGCATTCGCAGGGCGTGCTGGACCGGGTGCGGTGGGTGAAGGAAAACTACCCCAAAGTGGACGTGATCGGCGGTAACATCGCGACCGCCGATGCGGCGAAGGCATTGGTCGACGCAGGCGCCGATGCGGTTAAAGTGGGCATCGGCCCCGGTTCCATTTGCACCACGCGGATCGTGGCGGGTATCGGGGTGCCGCAAATGACGGCGGTGCATAACGTGACCGAAGCGCTGCGCGGCAGTGGCGTACCGGTCATTGCCGATGGCGGCATCCGCTATTCCGGCGATATTGCCAAGGCGCTGGCGGCGGGCGCGGATTGCGTGATGTTGGGCGGTTTGTTCGCCGGTACCGAGGAGGCGCCGGGTGAAATCGAGTTGTTCCAGGGCCGTTCCTACAAGTCCTATCGCGGCATGGGTTCTCTTGGCGCGATGCAGCAGGGATCGAAAGACCGCTATTTTCAAGACACGGAAGTCAACGCCGACAAACTCGTTCCGGAAGGGGTGGAAGGGCGCGTTCCCTACAAGGGCAGCGTGGTGGCGGTGGTTCATCAGTTGATGGGCGGTGTGCGCTCCAGCATGGGTTACTTAGGCTGCGCCACGATCGGGGAGACGCATGCCAAGGCGGCGTTTGTTGAAATTTCGTCGGCGGGGGTACGCGAATCGCATGTCCACGATGTGCAGATTACTAAGGAAGCCCCCAACTATCATACGGAATAAACGAGCCAAACGAACGGGCGGAGGCCATTCTCCATTCGCCTGTTGAATCCTTTCTTCGACTTAACTGTATTAAGATGAGCCATCAAAAAATTCTAATTCTCGATTTCGGCGCCCAGTATTCGCAATTAATTGCGCGCCGAGTGCGGGAAGCTTCTGTTTATTGCGAGTTGCATCCCCATGACGTGAGCGACGCGTTTATCCGCGAATTTAATCCAAAAGGCATTATTCTTTCCGGCGGCCCGGCGTCGGTGACCGAGGAGGAAACGCCGCGCGTGTCCCCGCTGGTTTTCGATCTGGGAGTGCCGGTGCTCGGTATCTGCTATGGCATGCAAACCATGGCGGCGCAGCTGGGCGGGACGGTGGAAAATGCGTTACAGCGCGAGTTCGGCTATGCCGAGGTGCGCGCCCAGGGGCATTCCATGCTGCTGCGCGATATTCAAGATCGGGTAACCGGCGAAGGGCACGGCTTATTGGACGTGTGGATGAGCCACGGCGACAAGGTGACGGCGCCGCCGCCCGGTTTCGCAGTGATTTGCAGTAACGCCGCGACACCGATTGCCGGTATGGCGGATGAATCCCGACAATTTTATGGCGTTCAGTTTCATCCCGAGGTCACCCACACCCTTCAAGGCAAGGCGATCATCGCGCGTTTCGTCCACGATATCTGCCAGTGCGGCGGCGACTGGAACATGCCCGACTATATTGACGAGGCGATCGGCAAGGTACGCGCCGATGTCGGCGCGGACGAGGTAATCCTCGGCCTGTCCGGCGGCGTGGATTCCTCCGTGGTGGCGGCGCTGCTGCATCGCGCCATCGGCGATCAATTGACCTGCGTGTTCGTCGATAACGGTTTGCTGCGCCTTAACGAAGCGGAGCAAGTCATGGAGACCTTCGCCAAAAATCTTGGTGTCAAAGTGATTCATGTCGATGCCAGCGACGCGTTCATGAAGCACTTGGCGGGCGTGACCGATCCCGAGCAAAAACGCAAGATCATCGGCCGCGAATTCGTTGAAGTCTTCCAGCGCGAATCCGCTAAGCGGCCCAACGCCAAATGGCTGGCCCAGGGCACCATCTATCCAGACGTGATCGAATCCGCCAGCGCCAAGACGAAAAAGGCGCACACCATTAAATCGCACCACAACGTGGGCGGCTTGCCGGAAACCCTGCATCTGAAGCTGCTGGAACCGCTGCGCGAACTGTTCAAGGACGAAGTGCGCGAATTGGGCGTGGCGCTCGGTTTGCCGCACGACATGGTGTATCGCCACCCCTTTCCCGGCCCTGGCCTGGGGGTGCGCATTCTCGGCGAAGTAAAGCGCGAATACGCCGATTTGCTGCGCCGCGCCGATGCGATTTTTATCGAGGAACTGCGTGCTGCCGGCTGGTACGAAAAAACCTCGCAGGCGTTCGCCGTCTTTTTGCCGGTGAAGTCGGTCGGGGTCATGGGCGATGGCCGAACCTACGATTACGTGGTGGCGCTGCGCGCGGTTCAAACCCAGGACTTTATGACCGCCCACTGGGCGGAGCTGCCTTATACCTTGCTGGGCAAGGTATCTAACCGCATCATCAATGAAATCCGTGGGATCAACCGGGTGGTGTACGATATTTGCGGTAAGCCGCCGGCGACGATCGAGTGGGAATAGGCCGGTTGTGACGCATTGGCCGTGTTTACCGCCCGGCGGCGTTTTTTCTTGCATTCCCGGCAAGCGCTTTAAGACATTGTGGTTTTCGCCGTGTTACCGCGTTTTTCCCGCCAGGCCGTCCAACGTTGCTGGAGTGCTTCGAAGTAAAGGAAGATCACCGGCGTCATATATAGGGTGAGTGCTTGCGACACCACGAGCCCGCCGACCACCGCGAGTCCCAGCGGCCGGCGGGCTTCCGCTCCCGTACCCAATCCCAGCGCAATCGGCAGGCTGCCCATGAGGGCGGCCATGGTGGTCATCATGATGGGCCGGAAGCGCACCAGGCAGGCTTGATAAATCGCATCATCGGGTGTTTTTCCTCCACGGCGCTGCGCGTCGAGGGCGAAGTCGATCATCATAATGGCGTTTTTCTTAACGATACCCACCAGCATGATGATGCCAACGAAAGCGTACATGTTGAGGTCGATGCCGAACAGCGCCAAGGTAAGCAATGCGCCCAGTCCCGCGGTGGGCAGGCCGGAGAGGATGGTCAGGGGATGAATGAAGCTTTCGTAGAGGATGCCCAGCACCAGGTAAATCACGAAAATCGCCATGGCGATTAAGAGCCCCATGCCTTTCAGCGACGACTGGAAGGCATGCGCCGAGCCTTGAAAGCTGGTGGCGATCGAGGCGGGCAGGCGTATTTCGGCGGTAGCGCGGTTAATCGCGTCGATAGCGCCGCCCAATGCCGCGCCAGGTCTGAGATTGAACGATAGCGTGACTGCGGGTAGTTGACCGAGGTGGTTAACGGTCAGCGGTCCAATCGTCGGTTTTAGCGTCGCCACCGCGTTGAGCGGCACCAGGGAGCCGCCGCTGGAGCGCACGTAGAGCAGCGACAAGGCCGCGGGGCTTAATTGGTATTGGGGAAGTAGTTGCATGATGACCCAATATTCGTCGTTCGGCGCGTAGATCGTGGAAACCTGGGCGGAACCGTAGGCGTGGTACAAGGTGCTTTCGATTTGCTCGGGAGTGACGCCGAGGGCCGCGGCTTTGTCGCGGTCGATGTCCACCGTGATTTGCGGGTTCTTGATTTGCAGGTCGCTGGTCACGTCTTGCAAATCCGGCAGGGTTCGCAGCTTAGCTTCGAGTCGTGGCGCCCAATGGTAGAGTTGCTTGAGGTTCGAATCCTGGAGCGCTAATTGATATTGGCTCTTTGTCAGGTGCCCGCCGATACGGATCGTTGGCGGAATTTGCAGAAATACGCGGATGCCGGGAATAGCCGCCAGCTGGTGGCGCAGGGTCTGCAGGATTTTTCCCGCCGCAGGACGTTCGGCGCGCGGCTTGAGGTGAATCATAATGCGCCCGGTATTTCCCGATAGGCTGGAGCCGCCGGCGCCGACGAACGACATGAAGGCGCGCACGCTGGGGTTGTGGTGGATGATAGCGGCAACCGCTTTTTGGTGATGGACCATGGCGTCGAAGGAGATATCCTCGGCGGCCTCGGTGAAGCCAAAAATCCGGCCTGTATCCTCGATCGGTAGAAAGCCCTTCGGCATGAAGTGGAATAACGCCGCTGTCGCGGCAAAGATGATGATATATGATGCTAGCATCAGCCGGCGGTGGCGTAGCGATGCGCTTAAGGTGACATCGTAAAAGCGCAACATGGCGGCGAAGAATTTTTCCGAGGCCAGGTAAAGCTTGCCGTGACGAAGTTGGGCCGGCGGCTTGAGATAGCGGCTGCATAGCATGGGGGTGAGGGAGAGTGAGACGAAGCCCGACACCAGCACCGCGGTCATGATGGTGACCGCGAACTCGTGCAGCAGCCGTCCCAGCACACCGCCCATGAAAAGTACCGGGATGAATACCGCGGCCAGCGATAAGGTCATGGAGACGATGGTAAAACCGATTTCCCTCGATCCCTTGAGCGCCGCCGCCATGACGCCTTCGCCTTGCTCCAAGTGGCGCGCGATGTTTTCCAGCATGACAATGGCGTCGTCCACGACGAAACCGACGGAGAGGGTGAGCGCCATCAGGGAGAGATTGTCCAGACTATAGCCGAGCAGATACATGACGGCGAACGTGCCGACGATGGAAAGCGGCAAGGCAAGGCTGGGAATAATGGTAGCCGGCAGATTGCGTAGAAAGAGAAAGATCACCAGCACCACTAGCGCCAAGGCGAGGAACAGCGTGAATTGCACATCGTGCACCGCGGCGCGGATGGATTGGGAGCGGTCGTACAGAATATGCAGATCGATTCCCGTCGGCAGTTGGCGTTGGAACGCGGGTAGCAGCTTTCTCACGGCGTCCACGACTTCCACGGTGTTCGTACCGGGCTGGCGCTGAATGGCGAGCACGATGCCGCGGGTATTGATATACCACGCCGCGACCTTATCCGTTTGGACGCTGTTGATAACCCGACCCAAGCTGCCGAGCCGTACCGGTGCGCCGTTGCGGTAGGCGACGATGAGCGGGCGATAGGCGGCGGCGTTGTTAAGCTGGCCGCTTGCCTGGACGGTATACGCCCGGTGTTTACCGTATAAGGTACCGGTGGGCAGGTTGACGTTGTGGTTGGCGATTGCTTGCGCTACGTCGTTCAAGGCAATACCGCGCGACGCCAGGAGGTTGGGATCGAGCTGTACGCGCACCGCGTATTTTTGCGAACCGTATACCATGACTTGCGCCACGCCACTCACCATGGAAAGCCGTTGCGCGAGCTGGCTCTCGGCGTATTCGTCCACCTCGGAGAGCGGGCGGGTCGATGAGGTCAGTGCAACATAAAAAACGGGCCGGGCGGCGGGATTCACCTTGCGGTAGGACGGCGGCGAGGGCATATCCGGTGGCAGTTGGCGTTGTACCCGGGCGATGGCCGATTGCACGTCGCCGGCGGCGGCGTCGATATGACGCGACAGGGCGAATTGCAGGGTAATTTTAGTGACGCCTTGGGCGCTGGAAGAAGTCATCGAGTCCAGCCCAGCGATGGTGGAGAATTGCTTCTCCAGGGGGGTCGCCACCGCCGACGCCATGGTTTCCGGGCTGGCGCCGGGCAGACTGGCGCTGACTTGGATGGTGGGATAATCCACGTTGGGCAGCGCGCTGACTGGCAACAGCCGGTAGCCCATAAGACCGAATAGGGTGATAGCCAGCATAACCAAAGTGGTCATAACCGGGCGGCGGATAAATCGTACCGGGATGCGCATCGTGGACGCTTAGGGGGCCGCTTTTAATTGGATGCGGGCGCCGTCGGTCAAGCGGAGCTGGCCGTCGATCACGACCTGTTCGCCTTGCTTGAGACCGTCGCGAATCACCGTTTCGCCATCCACTGTCCGGCCGGTGGCCACCCGCCGCTGTTCGACGGTATGCCGTGGGCGGACAACGAAGACATAAGCGCCGGCGGGGCCTTGCTGCACCGCCTGGGACGGTACGACCAACGCGTTTTTCTCTTGAGACAGAATGAGCGTGATCCGAATGAATTGTCCCGGCCATAGCGCTAGGCCGCGGTTGGCGAAGACGCCCTTTAGCAGGATCGTGCCCGTGGCGGTGTTCACGGCGTTATCGACGAAGGTCAGCACGCCGTGCGCGCGTACTGCGCGATGGCCAGCGGGTAGAGCCTCTAGCGCCAGTGGCCCATGCGCCATGAAGCGGCGGATACGCGAGAGATTCTGGGACGGCACCGCGAAAGCGACGTCAATGGGGCGCACCTGCTTGATGACGACGAGCGGGCCGGTATCGTTGGCTTTCACCAGGTTGCCGGCCTGCACTTGCAGAGCGCCGGTTACGCCATCGATGGGGGAACGGATCGTGCAATACGCCAGCTGGAGCTTAGCGTTTTCCACCGCCGCGTGATCCCCCTGAACGGCGGCGGCGGCGGTGGCGGCATTGGTGCGGTACTGAGCGTACATTTCCCGCGAGACGAAATGCTTAGCCGCCAGTTCCGCGTAGCGGCGCGCTTGGGCGCGGGCATTGTCCAGCATCGCCCGGTCCCGCCTAAGGTTGGCGCGCGCTTGATCGCGCAGTGCCTGGAAGGGGCGGCGGTCGATAGTGAACAGCCGTTGTCCGGCCCGCACCGCTTGTCCTTCCGTGAAATGAACCTGAGTGATTTCGCCGTCTACGCGGGATTTGACCTTAACGGTGGCGTAGGCGTCGACAGTGCCGATCGCGCGAAGCCGCTCCGGGACGGTTTTCCGCACCACCGGGGCGACGACGACAGGCGCGGGCGCACCTGCGTGGCGCCGCTTGGCGTTTGGTTCCTTGCCGGAACAGCCCGCCAGCAGAAGCAGCAGAATAAGCAGGGCGGTCACGGCCAGCCCGATTCGCAGCACGGCGGTACTTCGCCTATTTCCTTCCCGGCTTGCCGCTTGCGCTGGTTTCATGCATTCTTTCCGTAACGATGTCGATCCTTTGAAGAGCAAGCGGCGTCATGTGTATTCGCTTCCCCAAAGCGCTCACATAATGAACGATGCATGCACGCACTGTCTACCCGCTGCGGGCGAGGCAATGTTAGCCGCAGGGTGCGGCGTCATGCATTTTCCAATGTTTTCCCCTCCGATGCTTCTCCATTCTTTCCAGGCGAGTTTTCAGCGTATCGCGCACCACGCTTTTTTGCACGGAGGTCAAGGCAGCATAGAATTTTAACCATCGATGCTGTAAGCGTCGCCGTTGACGCTGTTGTTCATCCACCATTTTATCCCGTTCGCGCGCCAGACGGGCGAGATCTGGGGGCATCTGTTCCAATGCGTGTTTCATTTGGGCGTGGAACGCGTGATGTTTCTTTCGCCAAGATTTGCGCAACCGGGTGCTTTTTTCCTCCAGAGCGCGCCAGATTTTTTCCTGAGGCGGGGTGAGGTGCAGTCGATGGTGGATGGCGCGAAATGGAAACACGCCGTGGTCTTCATGGTGAGCGTTCGGCGTGGCTTGGGCATAACCCACGCTCAATCCCAGGGCGGCGGCGAGGAGAATGGCAGATTTGATGTTGAATAACATGAACGGACTCCTTCTTACATAATGGGCGGATCACAAAAATGAAAGCGGAAACGCCTTCAACGGTCAATCATAGGCGGTAGTTGTAAACCAACGATTTCGGCAGCAATTAAAAATGTAACCATTTGTTTCAAAACAAGGACGGTGCAATATCTGGACATAAAGTTGTCGCTATGGCTCGGCCATTTCGATTACGATAGGCCCATGAAAAAGGAGGAGTCCCCCCGACTGTTGGTCATTGACGACGATCTGCGCTTGCGCAGTCTGCTCGACCGTTATTTGGCGGAACAGGGTTTTAATGTGCAGACCTTGTCCAGCGCGGCGGGGGTAGACGCTTTACTGGCGAAGCAGTCCATTGACTTGATTGTGCTTGACCTGATGTTGCCGGGGGAGGATGGATTGAGCGTATGCCGCCGTTTACGGGCGGCGCGCCATACCATTCCCATTATTATGCTGACGGCAAAGGGCGATGAGGTGGATCGTATCGTGGGCCTGGAAATGGGGGCGGACGATTACTTGCCTAAGCCGTTTAATCCGCGCGAGCTGGTGGCGAGAATTCAGGCCGTATTGCGCCGCCGTGGGCCAGCCGTGCCGCCGGGCGCTCCCGTGGCCGAGGGAGACGCGGTGGCGTTTGGCCGCTACTGCCTTGACCTTGCCACGCGTAAATTGATGCGCGATCACGAATCGCTGGTGCTGACCACGGGGGAGTTCGCCCTGCTCAAAGCGCTGGCGACTCATCCGGGACAGCCGCTGTCGCGGGAAAAATTGATGGAACTCGCGCGCGGGCGAGAGCATGGCGCATTCGATCGCAGTATCGACGTTCAGGTTTCCCGGCTGCGGCGGTTAATCGAGGAAAATCCGGCGCAGCCGCGGCACATTCAAACCGTTTGGGGGTTCGGCTACGTGTTTGTTACTGGCGAGGGTATTTCGTGAGATTGTGGCCACGCTCCCTGTTCGGGCGCACGGTGTGGCTGATTTTGCTGGTGCTCCTGTTGAGTCAAGCGGGCACGGCCGTGCTGCTGCATTACTACTTTGGCAAGACGCGTGTCCGCCACCTGGCGGAGCTACTGGCCGCCCAAGTTCAACTAGCGACGGCTTCGCTCACGTCGCTGGAAGGCGGCGGGCGCGCCGCCTTCGTGCGGGAAATGGCGGCGGGCCATCATCCTGTGCGCCTGCTGCGTGCCGACGGCGCCGCGCCTGGCAATACACCGTCCCGCCCGTTTTTCCGCGATTTGTCTCGTCAATTGGCGGCGATGTTGGGTTATCCCACCGAAGTGCGTCTGCTGCCCGGCGGTTTATGGATCAACATTCGCGCGGGCGGCGAAGCCTATTGGCTCATGCTGCCCCGCCGCCGGATGGAGCGCCTTTTCCCCTGGCAATGGGCCGGCATCGCGCTATTGGGCGGTCTGCTCGCCCTCGGCGGGGCGTTCTTGCTGGTGTGGCGGGTCAACCGGCCGTTGCGGCGCTTGACCGAGGCGGCGTCATTGATCGGCAGAGGGCGTATCCCCGCGCCGCAGGAAGAAACCGGCCCCGCCGAGATACGCACCTTGAGCGGCGCGTTTAATCAGATGGCGCAAGATTTGCGTCATTTGGACGCCGACCGGCGGCTATTGCTCGCCGGCATTTCTCATGACCTGCGCACACCATTGGCGCGCTTGCGGCTTGGCGTGGAAATGCTGGACGAGGGCGTCGATCCCGCCTTGCGGCAAGGGATGGTTCAGGATATGGAAGATATGGACGCGGTGATCGCCCAGTTCCTCGCTTTCGTGTATGACGGCGGCAGCGAGGAGCCGGTAGCGGCCGATCTTAACGCCATCGTGGCGGGCGTGTGCGAGCGTTATAGCCTGTTGGGGAAGCCGGTGCCGTTTCACGCCGCGTCGTTGCCACAGTTCCCTTTACGCCCTATCGCGATTCAGCGGCTGGTGACCAACCTGCTGGACAACGCCTTGCGCCATGCGACGCGGGCGGTGGAAGTGCAGACGTGTTGCGAGGATGGGGGTGCGGTGTTACGGGTGTTGGATCGCGGACCGGGAGTACCGGAGGAGGAGGCGGAGCGGCTGTTGCAGCCGTTTACCCGTCTGGATGCGTCACGGGGCGGGGCGGGGAGCAGTGGGTTGGGATTGGCGATCGTCGATCGGATCGCACGGCTGCACGGCGGAACGGTGAAGTTATTGCGTCGTTCCGATGGAGGGCTGGAGGCGCGGGTCGTCTTTCCCCTCGATTCCACAGCGCGAGGATCATCCGGTTGCGGCAGGGCGGGACATGCGCCAAGCTAATGCAGAATCCGGTTACATTTTGTAACATATTGTTACATAAAGAATTTTTTTGATTTTTCGCTAAAGTTTTGATAGGGTGATCCCGATAATGGACGGCAGAAGCGTTTCTTATCCGCGTAGCCGGTCCTCAAGGGGTATTTTTAAAACGTAGTCGCAAAATGGAGGCTCATCATGTCAGTGACCAGTATCGGTAGCAATCTCTATTCTCAAAACCTGCAATCCAATCTGTCGGATGCATTTAAACAGCGCAAGCAGGATTTTACTTCCCTGGCGAACGCCCTTAATTCGGGAAATCTTCAAGGTGCCCAGCAAGCCTTTGCCTCGTTGCAGCAGGATATGCAAACCATCCGTCAAGGTCGCGAGAGCGGGCACGCGGACCAAGGCGGCGATCATCGCGGCGGCGGCCGGTCTAATGTTCAGGGCGCGTCAAGCCAGCGTCAGCAGGATTTCACCGCGTTGGCAAATGCGCTGAAATCGGGCAACTTGCAAAGCGCCCAGCAGGCGTTTGCGACGCTGCAGCAGGATATGCAAGCCATCCGCCAGGATCATCGGCATCATCATGGCGGCAACGCGCAATCCGGTACGCAGGGTTTGACGGCCGCCGATGGCAGCGCTTCAGCGACCGGAGATAATCTTTCGTCCTTGTTGAACAGCATCAATACCAACGCCTGATATTCGCCGCCGCCGGGCGGAGCGCGGGGTATCGTCCGGCGGTATTGGCGAGATGCCGCGCCCCGTCCTTCAGGGCGGTTTTGCCCGCCGTCTGTCTTCATCGTTCCACTCGAACGGGGTGTTTTTTCTTCGGTTCGGCATGGTGCTTATGCAGTATAACCGGTGCGCTAGTCAGCGTGGATCGCCCGTATCGGCGGCTATCTCCTTCAGTGTTCAAAAATCAGCATGAGGTACGCCAGGAAAAGCAGCAAATGAACTGCACCCTGTAACACGTTGGTGCGGCCGCTAGCGAAGGTGACGACACTGACGATTAGCGTCAGCAGTAACATCACCAGATTGGCGCCGGCAAGGCCAAGCACCACACTTTTTCCCGTGGCCAGCCCGATGGCCAGCACGGCGGGAATCGTCAGGCCGATGGTTGCCAGCACGGAGCCAAGGAAGATGTTGATTGCGCGCTGCAAGTGGTTCGATAACGCGGCGCGGATCGCCCCCAGGGCCTCCGGCGCCAGCACTAGGGCGGCAATGATAAAGCCGCCCAGCCCCGGCGGCGCGCCGAGTACCTCAATACCGTAGTCAACCGGCAATGCGAGCTTTTTCGACAAGATGACCACCGGCAGTAAATACACAACCAGTAAAACAGCGTGATAGGCGATACTACGGGTTTCGTCCGCTGTATGGCTGTTGTCCGTACTCTCCGCCGCCGCCGTAAAGTAAGCGCGGTGGCGCGACGTCTGGATGGCGAGAAATACGCCGTAAAGCCCCGTCGACATAAAAATGAGGAAGCCCGCTTGCAAGCTGGAAAAAGTGGCGTCCGGCGTGGCGTCGGTGAAGCCGGGCAATACCAGGCCGAGGACGGCGAGCGGCAAAATGACCGATAAATAAGCGTTCGCACCCTGGAGATTATACTGTTGCTCGCGGTAGCGTAGCCCGCCGAGCAGAAGCGCCGTTCCCACCATACCGTTAAGGACGATCATGACGACTGAAAACATAGTGTCGCGGGCGAGCGTCGGGTTATTTTCGCCGCTGAGCATGAGGGCGGAGATCATCATGACTTCGATGCTGATAACCGATAAGGTCAGAATGAGCGTGCCGTAGGGTTCCCCCAGCTGGGCAGCAAGGTGATCGGCATGCCGCACGACCGCTAGCGCCGACCATAAGACCGCCGCGAACAGCCAAAAAAATAGGGCGGCGTACCCTAACGGTTGAGCGAGATTTGCCGTCAGGACGTTGCCGAATGCCAGTAATACGCCGGTGGTCGTGGCGGTAAAGAGGAGCGGTATTTCGGCGCGAAGCAAGGGGACCAGCGGTCGGCGGGTGCGCGTGGCCATGAGGCGTTGTCTCCTAGGTCGAAGGCGGCTGGTGGATTGTGCGATGAACCCACGCCGTGGTCAGGCGGTTTCCATTGAGGAAAAATCCGGCATGCTTCAGAATTATAGTGTGATGGGCGCGGCTTGCAGGGAATTGCCGCTCGGCGCTGCGAATATGCTGTGTGGCGGGAGCGGGTTAGGCGCCGGAAAATCGGCATGGGGTGGCGGGAGCGAAGAAAGCGAAGATGACCGGTATGGCGGAAATGACTTACATGCGCCACGCGCTGGCGCTAGCCCGTGAGGCCTGGCGAAGAGGGGAAGTCCCCGTGGGCGCGGTAGTGGTGAAAGACGGGGACATTATTGGCCGCGGCCACAACGCGCCGGTTGCTTCGCACGATCCGACGGCGCACGCGGAAATTCAGGCATTGCGCGACGCCGCGCGGCGGCTGGGCAATTACCGCCTGCCGGGGTGCGATCTGTATGTAACCATTGAGCCGTGCGCGATGTGCGCCGGCGCGATATTCCACGCGCGGATCGCCCGGGTAGTATATGGTGCGGCGGATAGCAAGACCGGTGCGGCGGGAAGCGTCGTTAACTTGTTCGGCGAACCCCGGGTTAACCACCACGCGCGCGTCTTCGGCGGCGTATTAGCCGACGAATGCGGGGCGTTAATACGCGACTTCTTCGCCGCACGGCGGCAAGAGCGGGCGGAGACGGAAGATGACGCAAATTAACGTCGACCTGACTGCCCAGTCTCTCGAATTGTTCGATGAGAACGGCGGCGCGGTGCGGCGCTATCGCGTATCTACCGCGCTGAACGGCGCGGGAGAGGAGCAGGGTAGCTATCGCACGCCGCGAGGCGCGCATGTGATCCGCGCTAAAATCGGCGCGGGTCAGCCGGAAAACGCGGTATTCGTCGGCCGCCGCCCCACCGGGGAGATTTATACGTCGGCGCTGGGGGCTCGATATCCGGGTAGAGACTGGATATTGACCCGTATCCTGTGGCTTTCCGGCTGCGAACCGGGGTTCAACCGCTTAGGGGCGTGCGATACCATGCGCCGCTATATTTATATTCACGGTATGCCCGACGCGGTGGCGCTGGGCGTGCCCGGTTCCAAGGGGTGCGTGCGGATGCGTAACCGGGATTTGCTGGACTTATTCGCGCGGGTGGCGGCGGGTACGCAAGTGACGATTCTCGAATGAGGCGCAAAATCGTTGCGCGATCGCTTATTTATACTTGAGGGCAACTTTAAAAATTTGTTATAATTTTCAATTGTTCGCGCGGCTAGCGTGGACAAAATTCGCACATCCGCCATCAAGCGTAAGGGTGCCCGCTGGCTAGCGCCACTGGGTCACAAGCCGGCGGATGGAGGTTTAACCCTTAACGATCGGAGTTTTTACATGTCAGTGACCATGCGTCAAATGCTTGAGGCCGGGGTGCACTTCGGCCACCAAACCCGCTATTGGAATCCGAAAATGGCCCCTTACATTTTCGGCGAGCGCAATAACATCCACATTATTAATCTGGAAACTTCCTTGCCGCTGTTCTTCGACGCGCAGAAATACGTGCGCCAGTTGATCGCCAACAAAGGCACTGTGTTGTTTGTCGGCGCCAAGCGGCAAGCACGGGATACCATCAAGGAGGAAGCCGAGCGTTGCGGAGCGCCGTATGTCAGCCATCGCTGGCTGGGCGGCATGCTGACCAACTTCAAGACGGTCAAGCAGTCGGTCAAGCGTTTGCACGAGCTGGACGCGATGATGCAGGACGGAACCATCGACAAATTGTCTAAGAAAGAGGCGCTGGGTTACCGCCGCGAACTAGACAAATTGGAGCGTAGCCTGGGTGGAATTAAAAACATGAACGCCTTGCCCGACGCACTCTTCGTGATCGACGTGGGATACCAGCATGGCGCGGTGACCGAGGCGGTCAAATTGGGCATTCCCGTGGTAGCGGTGGTGGATAGTAATCATTCGCCAGCGGACATCGATTATGTGATCCCGGGGAACGACGATTCTAGTCGCGCTATTCGCCTGTATGTGCGGGGCATGGCCGATGCGATTATGGAAGGCCGCAGCCAGGTTATTCAGGAAATCGTGCGCGATGACTTCGTGGAGGTGGAAGAAGAAATCGCGGAAGAAGAGGGAAGCGCTGCGGAATAATCGCCCAACCGGGAAAAAAAGGGGCGCAGGCCCCTTTTTTTACAAACTGTTGTAACGAATAGTCTTTTAGGAGTGGCATATGGCGGCAATTACCGCAGGCATGGTGAAGGAATTACGCGAGCAGACCGGGATGGGGATGATGGAATGTAAGAAAGCCTTGGCGGAAGTGAATGGCGATATAACGGCGGCGGCTGATTTGTTGCGTATTAAAAGCGGCGCCAAGGCGAACAAGGCCGCCAGTCGCGTGGCCGCGGAGGGTGTCGTGGCCAGCTACATTAGCGGCGACGGCAAGCGCGGCGCGCTGGTGGAAGTGAATTGTGAAACCGATTTTGTAGCGAAGAATGGCGATTTTTCCCGCTTTGCCGCAGCGCTAGCGCAACAGGTGGTGGAACAAAATCTTGCCGATGTTGCGGCGTTGACCGAAGTAAAAATGGCGGACGGCGATTCGGTGGAAGCGGTACGCAAGGCGCTGGTGATGAAGCTCGGCGAGAATATTACCGTTCGCCGTTTTAGCCGGTTTGATACCAGTGACGTGTTGGCGTGCTATCTTCATGGCAATAAAATCGGTGTCATGGTGGATTATGCCGGCGGCGACGAGGTGCTGGGCAAAGATTTGGCAATGCACATCGCCGCGAGTAAACCGCTGTGCGTTTCCAAGGCCCAAGTGTCTCCCGAGGTGATCGCCAAGGAACAGGAGATTTATTCCGCGCAGGCGGCGGAAAGCGGCAAACCGGCGAATATCGTCGAAAAAATGGTGGCGGGCCGCGTTGCCAAGTATTTGGCCGAAATTACCTTGCTTGGCCAGCCGTTCGTAAAAGATCCCGACCAGACCGTGGAACAATTACTTGTCGCTAAAGGCGCCAAAGTGAACGGATTCCAGTTGTTTGTCGTGGGCGAGGGAATCGAGAAGAAGATCAATGATTTCGCCGCCGAAGTCATGGCGCAGGCAAGTAAGGCATAAGCTATGGCGCAGACCGCCGGGTATAGGCGCATTCTCCTCAAATTGAGCGGAGAGGCGCTGATGGGAGAGGATCGCTACGGCATCAATCGCCAGATGATTGAACGGATCGTGGCGGAAATCTCGGATATTGTGCAACTGGGCGTACGCGTCGGCGTTGTGGTTGGCGGCGGCAATATTTTCCGTGGTGTGGCGCCGGCATCCGAAGGCATGGATCGGGCGGCCGCCGACTATATGGGGATGCTGGCGACGGTAATGAACGCCTTGGCGTTGCAAGACGCCATGCGGCGCGTTAGCTTGCCTAGCCGGGTACAGTCCGCGCTAAAGATCGAGCAAGTGGTGGAGCCTTATATCCGAGGGAAGGCGATGCGCTACTTGGAGGAAGGCAAGGTAGTGATCTTTGCCGCCGGTACGGGCAATCCGTTCTTTACCACCGATACCGCCGCCGCCTTGCGTGGTGTCGAGATGGGGATGGATGTCGTGCTCAAGGCAACCAAGGTGGATGGCGTTTATACCAGCGATCCGAAAGTAGACCCCGGCGCCCGGCGATATCAAACGCTGACGTTCAATGAGGCGATTACCAAGGATTTGAAGGTCATGGATGCAACCGCGCTCACCTTGTGCCGAGATCAGAAAATGCCGCTGTGCGTCTTCAGCATTTTCAAGCAAGGCGCATTGAGGCGGGTTGTGCTGGGAGAGGATGAAGGCACCCGGGTCTATTGCTGAACCAGCGCAGAATTCAACGTATATTTCCAGAGGGATGGCACGCATGATTGCAGATGTCAAACAAAACGCCGAGAAAAAAATGGGGAAATCCATCGAGGCGCTAAAAACCGATTTGGCTAAGGTGAGAACCGGCCGCGCGCATGCTGGCCTGCTCGATCATGTGACGGTTGAGTATTATGGCGCGCCGACGCTGGTTAACCAAGTAGCGAATGTCACCCTAGTCGACGCGCGCACCTTGGGCGTCGCCCCATGGGAAAAATCCATGTTGGCGGCGGTCGAAAAAGCGATCCGGGATTCTGACCTGGGATTGAATCCCGCGAGCAGTGGCGACTTGATCCGGGTGCCGATGCCTTCTCTGACGGAGGAACGGCGAAGGGATCTGATTAAGGTGGTTCGGAATGAGGGCGAAAACGCGAAGGTTGCGGTACGTAACGTGCGGCGCGACGCGATTTCCTCCTTGAAGGACTTGCTCAAGGAAAAAGCGATCGGCGAGGATGAGGAGCGCCGTGCCCAAGAAGACATTCAGAAACTCACCGACCGCTGTATCGCCGAGATTGACAAGGTGCTGCAAGCCAAGGAAGCGGATCTAATGGCTGTTTAAGGAACTGTATCGTGTCTCGTTTCGGCAGTTCCACCCGCAAAATTCCAGAAACCCTGTCGGTGCCGCGCCATATCGCCATCATCATGGATGGCAACGGTCGCTGGGCGAGGAAGCGATTGCTGCCCCGGGTTGCCGGGCACCGCAAGGGGCTGGAATCGGTGCGCTCCATGGTGAAATGCTGCGCCGAACTAGGGGTCGACTATCTGACTTTGTTCGCTTTTAGCAGTGAAAACTGGCGCCGCCCCATGGAAGAAGTCACGCTGCTGATGCAATTGTTCATGACGGCTTTGGAAAGAGAGGTCGCCAAGCTGCATGAGAATAACGTTCGACTCGTGGTCGTTGGCGACATGGATGCGTTCAACCCCAAACTGGTGCGGATGATCCGTAGCGCGGAAGCGCTGACACGGAACAACACGAAACTGACCCTGACCATCGCTGCCAACTATGGCGGGCGCTGGGATATTCTGCAAGCAATGCATGCGATGCTACGGAACGCGCCGGATATCGCCGCTGATTTCACCGAGGAGGATTTGCGGCCTTATTTGTCGATGCACTATGCGCCCGAGCCCGATTTGTTTATCCGCACGGGGGGCGAACAGCGCATTAGCAATTTTCTCCTATGGCAATTGGCATACACCGAATTGTATTTCACGCCGACATTGTGGCCGGATTTCAATCGCACGGCGTTGAATAAAGCCATTCAATCCTATCATCAGCGGGAGCGCCGCTTTGGCCGTACCAGCGAGCAATTGCAGTCAGATGCTTAAAACCCGTCTCGCCACTGCCATCGTTCTTCTCGCCCTGTTCTTATCCGCTTTATTTTATCTCCCGACCGTTTGTTGGGCTGTGTTGATGCTTGCGCTGGTCGCCGTTGGCGGCTGGGAGTGGGCCAAGCTGGTTTCGTTTCCCAAGACGGGGAGGGGGATATTCGTTGTGGCGCTGCTGTTGATGGGGGGCGTCATGCTGGTTGCCATGATGAAGATCGACGGCGCCGCGCGGCTGACTTGGACGCAAATCTACAGCCCCGCGTGGCTACTCGCGGCCAGCGTATTTTGGATCGTCTGTGTTCCTTTGTGGCTGGCGCGTGGCTGGCGTCCGCTGGCCCCCTGGCTGCTGGCGCTGGTTGGTAGCGTGGTGCTGATTCCCACCTGGCTCGCTCTGGTGGGGTTGCGTACCGAAAGTCCGCTGCTGCTGCTGGGCACCATCGGATGCGTATGGGTTGCCGACAGCGCGGCGTATTTTGCCGGGCGGCGTTTCGGCCGGTCGAGGCTAGCGCCCATCATTAGCCCTGGAAAAACCTGGGAAGGGGCGCTAGGCGCATTGCTGGGCGTGACCCTCTACGGCGTCTTGTTGAGTAGCGCGGCTCAGCTATCGTATTGGATTATTCCGGGATTATGGCTGGTGACCTTGTTTAGCATCGAGGGAGATCTATTCGAATCCTGGATGAAACGTCAGTCGGGCGTCAAAGACAGCGGCCGCCTGTTTCCCGGCCATGGCGGCGTGCTCGACCGGATCGATGCCTGGACTTCAGCGTTGCCGGTGGCTGCATTCGTCTTACTGTTTCTCAAAGGTCTTCATTAATGCACGCGCTCCAACGGATTACCATTCTTGGCGCCACCGGCACGATTGGTTGTAATACCCTGGACGTGATCGCTCGTCATCCAGGTCGCTTTCGGGTGATGGCGCTGACCGCCAATACCCAAGTGGAACGATTATTTCAGCAATGCCGCCAGTTTCATCCTGATTATGCCGTGATGCTGGACCCGGACAGCGCCGAACGGTTGCGGCGGCTGCTTGAGGAAGCGGGAGAGCCGACCGAGGTGCTGAGCGGTATCGCGGCATTGGAAATGGTGGCGGCATTGGACGAGGTCGATAGCGTGATGGCGGCAATTGTCGGCAGCGCCGGCTTGCGTCCGGCACTTGCCGCCGCCCGCGCGGGGAAAAAAATATTATTGGCGAATAAAGAAACGCTGGTGGTTTCCGGTAGCCTCTTCATGGATGCGGTGCGTCATCACGGTGCGACCTTGCTGCCGATTGATAGTGAGCATAACGCGATTTTCCAGGCGCTGCCGCCAGGCTTTTCCGGCGACCTGGCGGCTGCCGGCGTCACCCGTATTTTGCTCACCGCCTCGGGAGGGCCTTTTCGTACGACGCCGCTCGCGGAGCTGGCGCAGGTGACGCCACGGCAGGCGCTGGCGCATCCGAATTGGGTCATGGGGCCGAAAATTTCCATCGACTCCGCCAGCATGATGAATAAAGGACTGGAAGTCATCGAGGCGCATTGGTTATTCGGCGCCGAGGCGGAACGGATTCAAGTCGTGGTGCATCCGCAGAGCGTGGTGCATTCCTTGGTGGAATACGTGGACGGCTCGGTCATCGCGCAATTGGGCAATCCCGACATGCGCACGCCGATTGCCTATGCATTGGGTTTTCCGCAGCGGATTGACGCGGGAGTCGGCGTGTTGGACTTATTTAGAATCGGTCGTCTTGATTTCGAGCCGCCGGACTTTTCCCGATTCCCGTGTTTGGCGCTGGCCTACGATGTGCTACGAGAAGGAGGCACCGCCCCCGCGATTCTCAATGCCGCCAATGAAGTCGCGGTTTCTGCATTCCTGGCCAGCCAACTGCCCTTCCAAGGAATCCCGGAAATGATTGCGTTCGCCCTGGAACAGGTGGTGGCGCGGCCGGTGAACCAGCTGGAAGATGTGATGGCGGCCGATAGGCAGGCGCGCGCCGCCGTTCAGACCCGTTTAGGCATCGAGGTTGCGCCTGCCGCGTGAGTGGCTGGGGCAACCCGCTGTAATTCGCGGAGCCGCGATATGACAAATTTTCTTTTTACCCTGGCCGCTTTTGCCGTCACTTTGGGTGTGTTAATCGTTGTGCACGAAGCGGGCCATTTCCTGGTTGCCCGCTTGTGCGGCGTTAAAGTGCTGCGTTTCTCCATCGGTTTCGGCAAACCGCTCATCGGTTGGCGGTTGGGCCGAGATCGCACCGAGTGGTCTATCGGCGCCTTCCCGCTGGGGGGGTATGTCAAGATGCTCGACGAACGCGAAGGCGAGGTGCCGCCCGCCGAGTTGGGCCGGGCGTTCAACCGTCAGTCCGTTATCCGCCGTATTTTGATCGTAGTCGCCGGCCCGGTAGCCAACCTGGCGCTGGCTGTGGTGTTGTATTGGGGATTATTCATTCATGGTATTCCGGGGCTGAAGCCGATCGTGGGAAAGCCGCCATCCGGCACACCAGCCGCCGCCGCCGGTTTTCGTCATGGCGATCTCTTGGTTAACATTGGCCGGCAGCCGGTAATGACTTGGCAAGGTGCGCGCTGGGCGCTGTTGCAGGATAGCCTACAGGCGACGGTGTTGCCGATCGAGGTGAAGACGGCGGATGGGGAAATAAGGGTGCGGCGTCTTGACTTGCGCCATTTCAGCGGGCGCGCGACCGACGATATTGCCGCCGCCCTTGGGTTTACCCTGTTCCAGCCCGTTTTGGCGCCGGTGCTTGGCGAGTTGTCGCCTCGGGGTGCGGCGGCACGCGCCGGCATGCAGTCGCGGGATGAAATTGTCGCGATCAACGGCCAGCCGGTTCGTCGCTGGGACGACTTGGTTAAACGCGTGCGCAATAGTCCGAAGAAGCGCCTGGTGTTCAGTCTGTATCGAGGTAATGTTCGGCATCGCGTGGCGGTGATTCCTGCGGCGGTTTCCGCCGGCCAGGGGAAAATCATCGGCAAAATCGGTGCGGCGCCCTATATTGCACCGGACACTTGGCAGGCGCTGACGGCCACGGCGCGGTATGGTCCGGCGCAGGCGCTGAGCCGGGCCCTCGCGCGAACGTGGGATACCGCCTTGTTTAGCTTGCGGATGTTGGGGCGCATGCTGACCGGCGACGTTTCCTGGAAGAATCTCAGCGGCCCCCTGACCATTGCCGATTACGCCGGGCAAACGGCTCACCTCGGCTGGTTGCCTTATTTGAGTTTCCTGGCGCTCATCAGTATCAGCCTAGGCGTGCTGAATTTGCTGCCGATCCCCTTATTGGATGGGGGACACTTAATGTATTATATAATGGAAATTTTTACCGGGAAGCCGGCTTCTGACAGGGCGATGGAGATCGGGCAGCAAATTGGAATGGCTATTCTGCTGCTGCTCATGCTGTTCGCTTTTTATAATGACATTAATCGCTTAATCGCGGGCTGACAACATAATGAATCAAAAGCAAATGGCAATCCTCGTGGCGGGACTGTTTTCTTCCTCCGCCTGGGCGATCCAGCCTTTCGTGGTGAAGGACATCCGGATAGAAGGCATTCAGCGCATCGAAGCGGGCACGGTGTTTAATTATCTTCCGATTAAAGTCGGCGAAACAGTGACCGATGAGAAGGCGGCCCAAGCAATTAAGGCGCTGTTTCATACCGGTTTCTTCAAGGATGTGCAGCTAGAAGACGAAAACGGCGTGTTGGTCGTCGACGTACAGGAACGTCCGGCCATTGCCGACGTGACTTTCGTCGGGATTAAGGAATTTAACGAGACCAAGCTGACAGCCGCCTTAAAACAAGTAGGGCTGGCGGAGTCGCGGATTTTCGATAAATCCATTTTGGACAAAGCGGTGTTGGAGCTGAAACGCCAGTATTATAATCGCGGTAAGTACGGCGTTCGCATTACGACGACGGTCACTCCGCTGGGGCGCAATCGGGTGGCGATCCGCTTCGACGTGAACGAAGGCGCGATCGCCAAGATCAAGCAAATCAACATTGTCGGCAACCATGCTTTTTCCAAGAAAGATTTGCTCGATCTGTTTTCGCTAACCACCCCGGGGTGGCTGACCTGGTGGACTAAAAGCGATCAATATTCCCAGCAAAAGCTGGCCGGCGATCTGGAAACCCTGCGCTCCTATTATTTGGATCGGGGGTATATGCAGTTCCGTATCGATTCCACCCAGGTCTCCATTACCCCCGATAAAAAATCCATTTACATTACGATCAATGTTACCGAAGGTCCGAAATACAAAGTTTCCTCGGTGAAACTGGCGGGCAACTTGTTGTTGCCTGCGGCCGAACTACGTCAATTGATTAAACTGCATTCCGGCGATATCTTTTCGCGGAAGGAATTAACCGAATCCACTAAGCGGATTGGAGACCGCCTGGGCGATGACGGTTACGCCTTCGCTAACGTTAATGCGGTGCCGAAACTGGATAAGGCGAAGCATACAGTGGCCTTTACCATTTTTATCGATCCCGGCCGCAAGGTTTATGTGCGCCGGATTCATATTACCGGCAATACCCGGACGAGGGATGAAGTGCTGCGGCGGGAAATGCGCCAGATGGAAGGCGGATGGTACTCTAGCGCCAAGATCAAGCGTTCTCGGGTGCGCCTCAACCGGTTGGGGTATTTTTCCGACGTTAACGTGGAAACCCCCGCAGTTGCCGGAACGACGGACCAAGTGGATGTGAATTTTAACGTCACGGAAAAACAGACGGGTAATATCATGATGGGCGCCGGTTTCTCCAGCTCGGAAGGGGTCGTGTTGTCTGGATCGGTTTCCCAGAACAATCTGTTCGGCTCCGGCAATCAGGTGGCGGTACAGGTCAATAGCGGCCGGATTAATACCGTCTACTCGGTTTCCTACACCAATCCCTATTACACGATAGATGGTGTGAGCCGAGGGTTCGATGCGTATAAGCGCAAAACCGACGCGACTTCCCTGTCGGCGCTGGCGGGATACTATACCAATTCCCTGGGCGGCGGTGTCCGCTTCGGCATTCCACTGACAGAGTACGACACGCTCAACCTAGGATTGACGGTGGATAGCACCAAAATCACCCTGACGGACCAAAGTCCGCAGCGCTACATCGATTTCGTCAATGATTACGGCGGCGGCAATACCGTGAATACCCGTACCCTGCTGGGTACGCTGGGATGGGCGCGGGATAGCCGAGATAGTCTGTTATATCCCACTAAGGGGCGATTGCAGCGGATATACGGTGAAGTCGGCCTGCCCGGCGGCAATCTGAAATACTATAAGGCGAGTTACCAGTATCAGTGGTTCTATCCCCTATCGCGCACTTTTACCCTCATGCTGAATGGCGAGGCGGGTTATGGTGACGGTTATGGCGGCAGACCACTGCCCTTCTTCAAAAACTTTTATGTTGGCGGCGTAACCTCGGTGCGCGGTTATGATACCGCTTCCATCGGACCCAAGGATTCCCAGGGTTATACCATCGGCGGCAATAAGCGGTTGGTGGGTAATGCCGAAGTACTTTTCCCTTTCCCCGGCATGCGCCGCAACAAATCGTTGCGCATGAGCGTGTTTTTCGACGCCGGCGGCGTCTATCCCACGGGAGAGAAAATCGGTTTCAACGAAATGCGCTACTCCACGGGTGTCGCGGTTAACTGGGCTTCGCCTTTCGGGCCGTTGAAGTTTAGCCTGGCGAAGCCGCTGAATGCCAAGGACAGCGACAAATTGCAAAAATTCCAATTCCAAATGGGTTCGGCATTTTAACTAACCGTTTTTTTTTGAGGAGACGACATTGAAAAAGTTGGTGGTACTGTGGTCATGTGCGTTGATGCTGGGACTGGCCGCTCCACTGGCCTCCGCCGGCGTAAAAATCGGTTTCGTCAATACCGATCAAGTATTTAGGGAAGCCGCGCCGGCATTAAGCGCGCAGAAAAAGTTGGAAAAGGAATTCGCGCCCCGCGAGAAACAACTGCAAAAAATGGCGCAGAAGGCAAAAGCGCTGCAGAGTGATTTGGAAAAGAACGGTATTACGATGAGCGAGTCCAAACGGCGCGCCAAGGAGCGTGCGTTGGCCAATCTCAACCTAGAGTTTCAGCGCTCCCAACGTGAATTTCGCGAGGACTTGAATTTACGTCGCAACGAAGAACTTTCCCTGGTTCAAGACTTAGCCAACAAGGCGATTGCCGTCGTCGCGCGGCGGGAAAAATATGATCTGATCCTTCAACAGGCGGTTTATATCAGTCCGCGCATCGATATTACCAAGAAGGTGATTAAGGAGATGGCTAAGTAAATGGCGTTAACTCACCGGCCGGAACGCAGTCTCGCCGAGATCGTCGGCCGCCTGGGCGGAGAGTTGATCGGTGACGCGCAGATCGTCGTGCGGCAAGTGGCGACTTTAGCGCAGGCGCAATCCGACCACATCAGTTTTTTTACTGACGGCCGCTACCGTCATCAACTGCACGCCACCCGCGCCGGCGCGGTGATTCTGGGGGTGGCGGAGCGGAATGCGACGCCGCTGCCGCGGATCGTCGTCGAGAATCCTTCTGTTTATCTTGCCCGCGTGTTGGCCTTGTTGAATCCGCTTGCGCCGCAGCGTGCGGGAATCCATCCCAGCGCGGTGGTTGATCCTAGCGCGCGAATCGACCGCTCGGTTGCCGTCGGCGCCTTCGTCCAGATCGGGAAAAATGCGCGGTTAGGCCGAGGGACGGTGGTTCACGACGGCTGTAGCATCGGCGAGGACGTGCGCATTGGCGATGAGGCCACCCTTTATCCTCGGGTAACGGTTTATCATGGCTGCGTCATTGGCGACCGGGTGATTCTCCATGCCGGCGCGGTGATTGGCGCCGACGGTTTTGGCTTGGCGCAGGAAGAGGGGAAGTGGATAAAAATCCCCCAAATCGGTGGCGTGACCGTTGGCGACGATGTGGAGATCGGCGCCAACACCACCGTGGATCGCGGCGCGCTGGACGATACGGTGATCGAGGAAGGGGTCAAGCTAGATAACTTGATTCAGGTGGCCCACAATGTCAAAATCGGCGCCCACACGGCGGTTGCCGGTTGCGTCGGCATCGCGGGTAGCGCTAAGATCGGCCGCTATTGTACGATTGGCGGCGCGGCGGGAATCCTTGGGCATTTGGAAATTGCCGATCATGTGCATATTTCTGCTAAAACACTGGTGACTAAATCCATTAGACAACCGGGAACGTATACCGCCAATATGCCGTTCGCACCGCACCACATTTGGTTGAGGAGCGCTGCGCACTTACGTCACCTGGACCGCATGGCGGAAAGACTCCGCCAGCTCGAGCAGAAAATCGACGAATTGAAAAAGGATCAAACGTGAGTGGCATGGATATCCATGAAATTTTGCAGCATTTGCCCCATCGCTACCCTTTCCTGCTGGTAGACCGGGTCATTTCCTGCGAGCCGGGAAAAAACATCGTGGCGTTAAAGAACGTTTCCATCAACGAACCTTTTTTTACCGGGCACTTTCCTCATCATCCGGTCATGCCGGGCGTGTTGATTGTCGAGGCACTGGCGCAGGCGGCGGCGATTTTGTCCTTTAAAACCATGGGTACCCAGCCTGACGATCAATCGGTCTATTATTTTGTCGGTATCGATCGCGCTCGTTTCAAAAAGCCGGTGTCCGCTGGGGATCAGCTCCGATTGGAGGTAGGAATCAAGCGGACGGTGAGGGGCGTTTGGAAATATACCGCCGTTGCTAAAGTGGCGGATACCATCGTGACCGAGGCCGAATTAATGTGTACTTTGCGGGCGCTGTAATGATTCATCCGACCGCTATTGTCCATCCGGACGCGAAATTATCTCCCGATGTGGAAGTCGGCGCTTATTCGCTCATTGGAGAACAAGTGGAGATTGGCGCGGGTACCCGCGTCGGGCCGCATGTGGTCATTACGGGATGTACCCGGATTGGGCGCGATAATCGGATTTTCCAGTTTTCCTCTCTGGGGGAAATTCCCCAAGACAAAAAATACAGCGGCGAGCCGACTCGCCTAGAGATCGGCGATCGCAACGTCATTCGGGAATTTTGCACATTCAACTGCGGTACCGCACAGGATATAGGCGTGACGCGCGTCGGCAGTGACAACTGGATTATGGCCTATGTGCATTTGGCTCATGACTGCCAAGTCGGCGACCATACGATTTTCGCCAATAATGCCCAATTGGCTGGGCATGTGTTCGTTGGCGATTACGCTATTCTCGGCGGATTCACGGTGGTTCACCAGTTCTGCCGTATCGGCGTGCACAGCATTACCGCCATGGGCACTATCGCGCTGCAAGATATTCCGCCTTATGTGACTGCCGCGGGCAATACCGCTAAGCCTTATGGGATCAATACGGAGGGATTAAAGCGCCGCGGTTTCGACCGTACCGCACTTTCCCAGATTAAGCGCGCCTACAAAACCCTTTACAAATCCGGGCTCTCCCTGGAGGAAGCCCGGCAGTCGCTGGCCGAACAAGCACAGGATTCCTTGGCCGTTCAGCCGATGCTGACATTTTTGGATCAATCTCAGCGCGGTCTTATCCGCTAAGGGCCATCATGAACGATATGGCGAGCGGCGTTCAGGAAACGTCTCGCGAACAGCCTTTGCGCATTGGCATTGTCGCTGGGGAAGCCTCTGGCGATTTATTGGGCGCCCATTTGATGCGTGCCCTAAAGATACGCTACCCGGCGGCTATGTTTGTCGGTATCGGTGGCCCTAAGATGCTGAGTGTCGGCATGCAGGAATTGTTTCCATTGGAAAAATTGGCGGTGCGCGGCTATGTGGAAGTCTTACGGCATTATCGGGAGATTGTGGGCATCCGGCGGCGCGTAAAAAATTTTTTTCTGGCTAACCCGCCTCGTTTGTTTATCGGTATCGACGCCCCCGATTTTAATTTACCCCTGGAGCGGCGGCTCAAATCAGCGGGAACTCCCACCGTGCATTATGTCAGCCCATCTGTTTGGGCATGGCGCGGCGGACGTATTCGTAAAATCGGCCGGGCGGTTTCTCATGTGTTGGCGTTATTTCCCTTCGAAGCGGAAATTTACCATGAGGCCGGGATTCCGGTAACCTACGTAGGGCATCCGCTAGCGGACCTATTGCCGGAAGCGCCCTCCCGTGAAGCCATGCGGACGCAGTTGAAATTACCCCGGGACAAGCGGGTGATCGCGTTATTGCCGGGCAGCCGCCAAAGCGAGGTGGAACACTTGGCGGAATTGTTTCTGCAAACCGCGCGGCGAATCGTCCGTCAGCGGCCGGACACAATATTCCTGGTTCCCCTGGTGAGTCGTGAAACCCGTCGCTTATTCGAGGAGGCGATTGTCCGTCTTAACGCGCAGGATCTGGCGCTGACCGTGTTATTTGGTCATGCACACGAGGCAATCATCGCTGCCGACATTGCGTTGGTGGCGTCGGGAACGGCAACCTTGGAAGCGGCGTTATTGAAAACACCGATGGTGATTACCTATAAAATGCCGGCGCTAAGTTGGTGGATCATGCGCCGTAAAGCCTACTTGCCCTATGCCGGCTTACCTAATATCCTGGCGGGACGCTTTGTCGTTCCCGAATTGATGCAGGAAGACGCGACGGCGGATAATCTTGCCCAGGCGCTACTGAATTGGCTGGATGATCCCGGTTCCATGGAAGCCTTGACGCGAGCCTTCTTGCGGCTACATCATCGACTCAGGCAAAATACGGCGGATAAAGCCGCCCAAGCAATTAGCCAGTATTTGGAAAGCGCGTCCTAACATGCCGGGCGGATGGATTTGCGGCGTGGATGAGGCGGGACGGGGGCCACTGGCTGGCCCAGTGTTCGCCGCCGCGGTCGTTCTAGATGCTGTCCGGCCGATCGACGGGTTGGCGGATTCAAAAAAACTCAGCGCGAAACGGCGCGACACCTTAGCAGTACAGATTAAGGCGCTATCGCTCGGTTGGGCGATTGGCATTGCGGACGTGACGGAAATCGACGCGCTGAATATTTTACAGGCGAGCCTGCTGGCGATGAAACGGGCGGTCGACGGATTGCCCCGCGTTCCAGGACGCGTATTGGTGGATGGTTTGCATTGCCCGCCGTTGGCGTTGCCGATGGAGGCCATCGTTAAGGGTGATAGCCGAGTCGCCGTGATCTCGGCGGCGTCGATCTTGGCGAAAACCGCCCGGGATGCGGAAATGCTCCGGCTCCATCATCGCTACCCTGAGTACGGTTTCGATCGCCATAAAGGCTATCCTACCGCTGTGCATTTGGCGGCGTTGCGCCGACATGGCGTATCGATCGTCCACCGGCGTAGTTACGCACCGGTGAAGAAAATCTTGGCGGTGCGCGGTTAGGCGATTTCCGGCGTCACCGCTGTTCCGTCGTTTACCATCCATGCGGGAGGGAACGTGAATCTTGCCTTGTTGTTGCATCTACTCGGCGTGGTCGTTTGGGTCGGCGGTATGTTTTTCGCCTATATGGCGCTGCGGCCCGTCGCCGCTACGGTGTTGGAGCCGCCTCAGCGGCTGATGTTATGGGCGGGGACATTCACGCGGTTTTTCCCGTGGATATGGGCTGCCGTGGCGTTTATTTTGGCGACCGGGCTTTACCTGATCTTCCGGCTTGGCGGTTTTGCCGTCGTGTCTCCCTACATTCACGTCATGTTTCTCGTCGGGATAGTCATGATGCTGATTTTCTTTTATATTTTCTTCATGCCGTTTAGCGAACTGAAACGAGGCGTGGCAACCCAGGAATGGCCGCGGGCGGCAAAGGCGCTGGCGAGTATCCGCGTGTTGGTGGGCGTTAACCTGGTGCTGGGGTTGTTGACGATTGCCATTGCGAAGCTGGGCCCGCTGCTAAGCTAGGAGAGATCATTGGAAAGACACGCGCTGCGTGTTTACCCCGAGGATAGCCATATCGTATGCTGATTATTATCGGATATATTATTGTCTTTGGGTCGGTTTTCGGCGGTTTTGCACTGGCCGGCGGACACCTGGCTTCATTATTCCAGCCAATAGAATTACTGATGATTGGCGGGGCGGCGCTCGGGGCGTTTGTGGTGGCGAACGGCATAAAACCCACGAAAGCCACCATAAAAGTACTTCCTGGACTGTTCAAAGGATCGCGCTATACCCGTGCGATGTACATGGAACTGCTGGCGCTGCTCTATGAGGTGCTGGCTAAGGTGCGCAAGGAAGGGCTGATGGCGATTGAATCGGACGTAGACGCGCCGCATGATAGCCCGTTATTCACTAAGTATCCCCGGGTATTGTCCGATCACCACGGTATCGAGTTCATCACCGATTATCTGCGCATTATGGTGGGCGGTAACCTGAATGCGTTTGAAATCGAAAATTTAATGGACAACGAGATCGAAACCCATCATCACGAAGGCGAGATTCCCGTGACGACCTTGGCCAAGGCGGCGGACGGCTTGCCGGCGTTTGGTATCGTCGCCGCAGTGATGGGCGTGGTGCATACCATGGAATCCGCCGGTTTGCCTCCCGCCGAGCTCGGTATTTTGATTGCCAAGGCGCTAGTCGGCACTTTTCTCGGCATTCTGCTTTCCTATGGTTTCGTTGCGCCGCTTTCCGTTTTGCTCGAGCACAAACTGAACGAATCCAGCAAAATGCTGGAGTGCGTCAAGATTACGCTGCTTGCCAGCCTGAATGGCTATGCGCCGCAGGTCGCGGTGGAGTTCGGGCGTAAAGTGCTGTATTCCACCGAGCGGCCGACTTTCAGCGAACTGGAGGAACACGTGCGGCAGACCAAGCAGCGCTAAAGGCGGTGCAGAATGTTTTGAGGAGCGTTCGATGAGCGATGATTCCCAACGACCGATCATTATCAAGCGGGTCAAAAAAGGAGGGCACGGCGCCCATGGCGGCGCGTGGAAAATCGCCTATGCCGATTTCGTGACCGCGATGATGGCGTTCTTCCTGCTCATGTGGTTGCTCAGTTCCTCCAGCAAGGCAACCTTGCAAGGCATTGCGGAGTATTTTAAAACGCCATTGAAAGTGGCGATGCAGGGGGGAGAAGGTAGCGGCACCAGTTCCAGCGTAATCAAGGGCGGCGGGCCGGTGCTCAACAAAACCGTTGGGGAAATGCGGCGTTCCACCGTGCCGGTCGAGAAAAGAACCCTAAAAATTCCCCCTATTCAGCAAGCGAAGGAAAAGCAGGAAAAAACCCGGGAAAAAACCCGGCTAAAAGCGCTAAAAGCGCGCCTGGAAAAAATGATTGCGCAAAATCCGCTATTGAAGAAATTTGAAAAGCAAATTCTTATCGACATCACTCCGGAAGGTCTACGTATCCAAATCGTCGATGAAAAAAATCGTCCCATGTTTGCCCTGGGCAGCGCGGTGCTTAAGCCGTATACGATGGAAATTCTCCATGAAATCGGCAAGGTGTTGAACGAAGTGCCGAATAAGCTCAGCATTTCCGGGCATACCGATGCGACGCACTATTCCGGTGGCGAGCAGGGGTATAGTAACTGGGAGCTTTCCACCGATCGGGCCAATGCGTCGCGGCGGGAACTGATTCGCGGCGGCATGGCGGAATCTAAAGTGCTACGGGTAGTTGGTCTGGCTTCCGCCGTGCCATTCGATCCCAAGAACCCCTTCAATCCCGTTAACCGGCGCATCACGCTCATCGTGCTGAATAAGCAAACCGAAGAGAGAATCATGCAGGAAAGCGCCCAGCCCAGCGTGACAGACGTACCGTCATTGACCGAACTGGATGGCTCGTCATCCACGGAGCCTGCGGCGCCGCCGGCGTCTGTCGCCGCCCATTGAACGCGAAGGCCGGGAAGTATAACCGTCGGCCTGGAGATCGGCCGACCATGGGCATTAACATGCCGCCCGCGCTGAAAGCGTTGATTGTGCAGGGCGCCGCCGCCGCCATGGTGCTGGCGCTATTTCCCGGGGCGGCGTTTTTCTGGGGAAGTAGGATTTCTCCCCTAGCCGTCGTCTTTGCCATCGGGCTGTCGGCTGCTGCTGCGGGTGCCCTGTGGCGGTTGCCGCCATGGTGGCTGCCCATCCAATTATTCTTCGCCCCGGCGCTGTTGGGAATGCTGTCGATGCAGTTGCCTCCCGCTTGGTTCCTAGGCGCCCTGGCACTATTGCTGGTTATTTATGGAGGTGTTTTCTATGGCCGGGTTCCGCTTTATCTTTCAAGCCGCCAGGTAAAGCGGGCGGTCGCCGAATTGCTGCCGGACGGCCCGTTTCGCTTTATCGATTTAGGTTGCGGCTTGGGGGGAATGGCCGCGTATCTTGCTGGCGCGAGGCCTCAAGGAACTTATCTTGGCGTCGAAGCGGCCTTGCTGCCTTATGCTTTGAGCTGGCTGCGGAGCGGATTTTCCCGCAGACGCTGGGCCGTGGCCTGGGGAAGCTTTTGGCGGCGCGATGTTGGGCCATTCGATGTGATTTACGCTTATCTTTCTCCCGCGCCGATGCCGCGCCTGGGACGGAAGTTGCGGGCGGAAATGCAGCCGGCGGCGCTTTTTATTTCCAACGCCTTTCCTCTGCCCGGCATCGAGCCGGCGGCTACCGTGGAATTGCAGGATATCCATCATTCGATACTCTACGTATATCGCTACGCGGATCTCGTTGGCCGCCAATCTTCCGTCCCAGCCACCGGGGAAGCACGCTATGTTGAGAACCGTTGACGATTGGATTAGGCGGCTAGAACCTGATGGGCTGCCGGTGTTGCGGGCAACGGCGGACGAAATCGCCCGTCTGGCGCGTCAAGCGGAAACCGTGAGCGTTTCTGGCTTGGCCAAGCCGATCCTTCACGACCCGATGCTGACCTTTAGGGTGTTGCAACTCGCTAATCAATCGCGCGGCCGCCATTTCGATAGCGAAATTACCACGGTGGAGCATGCCGTCATGCTGGTTGGCATTGGCCCGATGCTGCAATATCTAACAAAGTTAACCGTAGTGGAAAGCGTGCTGAAAGGGGAAACGGTTCCTCTACAGCTTCTGCGCCGGGCGATTATGCGCGCTTTCCACGCCGCTTATCAAGCGCGCGACTGGGCGATTCTGCATCTGGATATGGAGGCGGAGGAAGTCTATATCGCCGCGCTGCTGGAGACGATCGCAAACTTGATGGTGTGGATTTATGCACCCGATATGGCGCTGAAAATGCATCGTTTCGTTTCCCGCGACGGTATGACGGAAGAAACGGCGCAAATACGCGTTCTCGGCTTTCGTCTGAACGATCTGCGCCAGGCGTTGCTGCGCTATGGCCGGTTGCCGGAGACGCTGCGAGACCTAATGGCCTCCCATGGAGAATTGCCGCCACGGACGCGGCTGGTGCGGATCGCGCTGACCACCGCCCGGCTGTCGGAGAAGGGCTGGTTTGGTGCTGAATGGAACGTGATCTACGAAGAACTGGGAGAATCGCTGCGGATTTCTCCCGGCGCGGCGGCCGCCGTGATTCATGGCGACGCCGTAATTGCCGGACGGGGATGGCGGCGTTACGGAGTCACACCGCCCGCGGCTTGGCTGCCGCTACTGCCGGGGGACTGGCCGCCGGAACCGCTGGATGAAGAGACGGCCAAGGGAAAAATAGCGCCCGTTGCGCCGCCAGCGGTGGAAACGACGGCATTCGTTCCGCATCCCGAGAAACTGAAGCAGGCCATGGATGAAATTGCCGCCCATTTGGACGGCACCCTTAACTTGCATGACATGATGACCGTCATTTTACGCGGCATGCGAGAAGGGATTGGGTTAAACCGGGTGGTTTTTGCGTTGATGTCCCATGATCGCGGCGGCATTAAGGCGCGGTATGTGACTGGCGCGGCGCCGGATTCTCCCCTGCGCGGCTTCCAATTCGATTTGAAGACGCCACACTTGTTCAGCCGCTTGATGACGAAAGCGCAAGCGGTGTGGTTGCACGACGCGAACCGCGCCGGTCTTTCGCCGTTGATTCCGCCAGCCTTACGCCAACTGACGGGCGGTTGCGATTTTTTCGCCATGTCCATCCTCGTGCATGGAAAGCCATTGGGCTTGATCTACGCCGATCGTAACGGTGCAGTGCCGCTGGATGAACACAGTTACCTGGAGTTCAAGCAGCTTTGCTTGCGCGCTTCTCAGGGACTATCTCATCTTGCCGCTTCTTAAGGAGACCGCGGGACGTGAACATCGGGCCGGTTATCTTTTCCCGTGACAACGAGCGATTCAAGTCGCTGAAAAAATTAGCGACATCGGCGCGGGCGCGCCGGAAGTCCGGGCAGGCCCTGATCGAGGGATTGAACGTGGTGACGGCTTACCGGGAAGTGTATGGCGCGCCGCACACACTCGTAATTTCCGAATTCGCGCTTGCCGCGCCGCCGTTACAGCATTTATTCCACGCATCGCCGCCGGGCGGGCGGATGGCGCTGAGCGACGCCTTGTTTCGCGAGGTGTCGTTGCTCAAAACCCCGGATGGGGTGGGTGCGATCATCTCGTTGCCGGTACGGCCCGAACCGGCGCGCGTGGAATACGGCGTGCTACTGGAGGATATTCAAGATCCCGGAAATCTCGGCGCTATTTTGCGGTCGGCGGCGGCGGCGGGCGTTGAAATTGCTTATTTGTCGGCGCATTGCGCCGATGTGTGGTCGCCCAAGGTGCTGCGCGCGGGCATGGGCGCGCATTTTCGCTTAACGCTTCGGGAGCGGGCCGATTTGCACCAAGTCGCCGGCGGCTTCCACGGACAACTGCTGGCGGCTAGCCTGAGCGCCGAGCACTCTTTATTCGACCGCGATTTATGCGGTCCGGTGGCATTCATCGTCGGCAACGAGGGAGCGGGAATTTCTCCAGCGTTGTTGGCGTTAGCCGCGGCGGTGCGTATTCCCATGCCTGGCGGCATGGAATCGCTGAATGCCGCGGCGGCCGCCGCCGTGTGCTTGTTCGAACGCGTGCGGCAGCGGGCCGCCGCTTCCCGGCGCTTGTCTTCGCCCGCCGCGTGAGCGGCGGCCTAGGTTTTGCTAGGCGCAGCGCGATAGCTTCGCTTCCTGTAGCAAGGTGGTGCTGATTTCCTCCACCGACAAGGTGGTGGTGTCAAGATAAGGAATACGATGGTTGTGGAATAGCGACGCCGCTTGGCGCGTTTCCCGGCGGCATGCCGCGAGCGAGGCATAATCGCTGTCGGGGCGGCGCTCCTGACGGATGCGGCTAAGCCGCTCCGGCTGGATCGTCAAGCCGTACAGCTTGGTCAGGTAGGGCAGCAGCGGCGGCGGCAGCTGCGCTGCGGCGAAATCGTCCGGGGTCAGCGGGAAATTCGCCGCGCGCACGCCGTGCTGCAACGCCAGATAGAGGCAGGTGGGGGTTTTCCCCACGCGAGAGACCCCGACCAGAATAATATCGGCGTATTCATAATTTTTTACCGTCACGCCATCGTCGTGGGCAAGAGCGTAATTAACCGCTTCCATGCGTCGTTGATAGCTCGCCATGTTGCTGACACTGTGCGTGCGGCCGATGGTGCGTAATGCAGCGGTGCCGAGTTCCTGCTCCAGGATCGGTACGAACGATTCAAATAGGTCGATGAAAAATGCATCGGCCGTGGCGATGCGCGCGCGTAACACCGGGTCGACCAGCGTAGCGAACACCAATGGGCGTGCATCGTCATGGGCCGCCGCTTGGTTAATGCGTTCCACCACCTGGCGCGCCTTGGTCTCGCTATCGACAAAAGGCAAGGTCACTTCCTCGAATGGGATGCCCTCAAATTGGGCGAGTAGTCCTCGTCCCAGGGATTCCACCGTAATACCCGTGTGGTCGGAGGCGAAGAATACCGTTCGCCGATCCGCGGTTCCGCTCTCGTTTTCATTTTTCGTCATGGCTGCTGTCCCGTTTTTCTCGCCTCGCGCGCGCGGAAGCACTAAGATAGGCAACATTACGATGTAAACGCAAAGTAGGGAAGGCAAAAAATGGAAATGCAACGTTACATCGCGTGGTTAGACGAGCTGCGCATGACCGATGTCGCGAGAGTGGGTGGCAAGAATGCTTCCCTGGGAGAAATGATTAGCCAGCTTTCTCGAAGCGGGGTGCGCGTGCCCGGAGGATTCGCGACCACCGCCGAGGCTTACTGGGATTTTCTCGACCACAACGACCTTGCCCGGCGAATGGACGAGGCACTCGACGGACTAGACATCAACGACGTGGAGCGACTGGCGGAAATTGGACGGCAGGCGCGGGAATGGATTGCCGCCGCGCCTTTTCAGCCCGCTTTTGAGCAGGCGATTGACAGCGCCTACGAGAAATTAACCGGGGAGGCTGGCGATGTTTCCTTTGCGGTTCGTTCGTCGGCCACCGCCGAGGATCTGCCGGAGGCCTCCTTCGCTGGACAGCAGGAAACCTTTCTAAATATCCACGGCATTGTGCAGATTAAGGAGGCGATTAGGCAGGTCTTTGCGTCTTTATATAATGACCGGGCGATCGCTTACCGGGTGCACCATGGATTCGATCATACGCAAGTGGCGTTGTCCGCCGGCATCCAGCGCATGGTGCGCAGCGATCTGGGCGCTAGCGGCGTCGCGTTCACGCTGGATACGGAATCCGGCTTCCAGGAGGTGGTATTCATTACGTCTTCCTACGGGCTGGGAGAAACGGTGGTGCAGGGCGCGGTCAATCCGGACGAATTTTATGTATTCAAGCCGACGCTGGCGCAGGGAAAACCCGCGGTTATTCGCCGCCATCTGGGCGAGAAAGCGGTGAAAATGATATTCACCGGCGAACGGATGGCGGGACGCTCGGTCATCACCACCGAGGTGGCCGCTGCCGAGCGCTGTCGCTTCTCCTTAAGCGACGCCGAGGCGGAGGCGCTCGCGCGTACCGCAGTGGCAATCGAGCGTCACTACGGCCGGCCGATGGACATCGAATGGGGGAAAGATGGCGTCGATGGTGATCTGTACATTCTTCAGGCCCGCCCGGAGACCGTCAAGGCGCGCGCCGTTGGAGGTTCGCAGCGTTATTCCCTGAAACAGCACGCCAGCGTGCTGACCTCTGGCCGCAGCATCGGTCAGCGGATTGGACGCGGCCAGGTGCGAGTCGTCATGAATGCCGAGGAGCGTTCTCAAGTGCAGCCAGGAGACGTGCTCGTGACGGATATGACGGACCCCGATTGGGAGCCGGTGATGAAGCGGGCCGCCGCCATTGTCACTAATCGCGGCGGCAGAACATGCCATGCGGCGATTATTGCCCGTGAGTTAGGCATTCCCGCCGTGGTTGGCTGCGGCGACGCGACCCGCGTGCTGCGGGACGGCGCACCAGTCACGGTATCCTGCGCCGAGGGAGAAACCGGGCATGTTTACGATGGTCTGCTGGATTTCGAGGTGCGCGATGTGTCTCCTCAGCAGTTACCTCAGTTACCGGTCAAAATCATGATGAACGTGGGCAACCCGGATATGGCGTTTGATTTCCAGTTTTTGCCAAATGCAGGGGTCGGCTTGGCGCGCCTGGAATTTATCATCAGCCGCATGATCGGTGTGCATCCCAAGGCAATACTGGCGTTCGACGCGCAGCCGGAAGCCGTCCAGGCGGCGATTCGCAAGCGTAGCGCCGGATATGACGATCCGCTCCTGTTCTATGTGGATAAATTGACGGAAGGCATTGCCACGCTGGCTGCGGCGTTCTTTCCCAAGCCGGTGATCGTGCGGCTGTCGGATTTCAAGTCCAACGAATACGCCAACCTGATTGGCGGCGACCGTTACGAGCCGCAGGAGGAGAACCCCATGCTCGGCTTCCGTGGCGCGTCACGTTACATCGCCCCCGATTTCCGTGATTGTTTTGAACTAGAGTGCCGCGCTTTGCGCCGGGTGCGGGATGAGATGGGCCTGACTAACGTCGAGCTCATGGTGCCTTTCGTGCGCACCGTGGAAGAGGCGGCGGGAGTACTCCGGTTGTTGGCGGAAAACGGGTTGCAGCGGGGCCGGAATGGGCTGCGGGTAATTATGATGTGCGAGATTCCCGCTAACGTCCTGCTGGCGGAAGACTTCCTCAAGCACTTCGACGGTTTTTCCATCGGCTCCAACGACCTGACGCAGTTGACCCTCGGGCTTGACCGGGATTCGGCGCTGGTATCCGGTGCGTTCGATGAGCGCAATCCGGCGGTGAAAGCGCTGCTACACCAGGCGATTCAGGCATGCCGTCGGCAAGGGAAGTATGTCGGCATTTGCGGCCAGGGGCCGTCTGACCATCCCGATTTGGCGCAATGGCTGGTGGCGGAGGGGATCGAGAGCTTGTCCCTCAACCCCGACACAGTCGTCGATACGTGGCTGCGGCTAGCCGACGTTCCCGCTCAGTAGCCCAGGGCGCGCGCGCCCTGGTAAAAGGCGAAACTGACGACCCAAGCCAGGGTCAGCGCCCAGCCAACGCTCATGATAGTGAAACCGATGCTTTTGGATTCGTTGCGGATCGTGGCGATGGCCGATAAGCATGGCGTATAAATCAAGGTGAATAGCATGAAACTATACGCTTGCACCCAGTCTAGCTGATGGGCAATCAGCCCCATGAGAGTATTGCCCTCGTGACCATAGATCACGGCCAGCGAGCCGATGACGATTTCCTTGGCGACGAAACCGAAAATCAAGGCGACGGTTAGCTGTTGATTGATGCCGATAGGATCCAATAGGGGCGCGAGAAAATGGCCGATCATGCCGGCGAAGGTGCCGCTGCTGGCAGGGGGCACATCGGTGGGGAAGTGGGTTAGCAGCCAGACGAGCACCACGCCGGCGACAATGAACTTGGTGGCGCGATTCAGAAAATGACGGACCTCGTGCCACCCCCGCAATACCATTTGCCGCATTGTCGGTAGGCGGTAGGGCGGTAGTTCCAAAATAAAGGGCTCGTTGTTGCGGAAACCGCGCTTAAATAGCAAGGCAGTGACGAAGGTCGCGGCGAAGCTGAACAGGTAGAGGGAAAACAGCACCATCGGTGCGGTGCGAGGAGCGAACAAGGCAGTGGTGAGAAAGACGAACACTTGGAGCCTGGCCGAGCAGAGCGAAAAGGGAATGACCAACATGCTCAGTAAACGCAGCTGGCGTGAGCGCATGATCCGGGTACCCATCAGCGCCGGCACATTACAGCCGAATCCCATTAGCATCATGACGAAGCTGCGTCCGTCGAGGCCAAGACGCGACATGAAGGCGTCCATCAGAAACGCGGCGCGGGACAGATAGCCGGTGTCCTCCACCAGCGCCATGAACAGAAAGAACAACACAATGATCGGTACGAACGCCGCTACCGTCGCGATGCCATTGTAGACGCCCTCGATAAGAAAGCCGTGTAGCGGCGCCGGCAAACCGCCCAGCAGCGGTTCTAGCGCGAGCTGTTTGAATTCCTCCAGCAGCCAGCCGACGCCGTTTTGCAGCGGCGTGCCGACTAAATAGACCGCTTGGAACAAGCAATACATTAATCCGAAAAACAAGGGTAGTCCCAGCCAAGGATGCAGCATGAGCTTATCCAGTCGCTGGGTCAGGTTGTCCGGCAATTGCTCGGGAACTTGCACCGCTTTCTTGAGCACTGCCTCCATCTTGTACTCGATTTCCGTGTCGGGTTGCAGCATTTCCCGTAATTGTTCAATCCGTACCGTTTGGCTGTTCTGGATGAGGCGGGCAAGCGCATCGTGAACCTGGCGGTAGTTGTCGCCATATTTGGCGCTGAACAGGATCACCGGCAGTTCCAAGGCTTCCGTCATCTTGGCGGCGTCGACGGTAATGCCGAACTTACGGGTTTCGTCGGCCATATTGAGGAGCAAAATGGCGGGTAGGCCCAATTGCTTGATTTGGAGCAATAAGCTGATTTGGCGCTCAATCTGTACCGCGTTGAGAATGACGACCACTAGATCGACAGCATTATTTTCCAAAAAGCGGCGGACGACTTGTTCGTCCTCGGAGAACCCATGAAAATCGTAGATACCGGGTAGATCGACCAGCTCCACCATGTCGCTGGCGAGCAGCAGCTTGGCGCTCATGAGATCGACAGTGATGCCGGGCCAATTGCCTACGCGAGCGGAGGCGCCCGTCATCCGATTGAAAAAGGTGGACTTGCCGGTATTCGGCATGCCCAGGAGAGCAATGCGCTTCATTTTTTATGCGGGGGGATTGATTTCGACTTTTTGCGCATCAGTTCCGCGCATCATGAGGTCGGTCGTGCCGATGCGCAAATGTAGCGGGCCAGAGAAGCTTGCCCGGCGGATCAGTTCCACGCGCTTGCCGACACGCAGCCCTAGGGCCGCGAGCCGATGATAAAGGTCTTCGTCGGCATGAATGGCGATAACGATGCCGACTTCGCCGGGCTTAAGCATGGATAATTCTGCCGCCATGACTGTCAACTTTTTAAATGAGAATTGTTCTTAATTATCTCAAAACCCCCGGCTTTTGCAAGAACTATTTGCGCTAAATCGGATAAAAATAATTTATTTTGCCATACGCGCGGATGAGTCGGTGGTGGCCTCCGCTGTTTTGGGCTATCATATGATCCCGTCTGCGTATCGAACTGTTTTCATGACTAAGTATATTTTCGTCACAGGCGGAGTGGTTTCCTCCCTCGGCAAGGGTATTGCCGCCGCTTCCCTCGCCGCTATTCTCGAATCGCGCGGCATCAACGTCACCTTGTTGAAGCTCGACCCCTACATTAACGTGGATCCCGGCACGATGAGCCCATTCCAGCACGGGGAAGTTTTCGTTACCGAGGATGGCGCGGAGACCGACCTCGACCTGGGTCATTACGAGCGCTTCGTCGACGCCAAGATGGGTAAACGGAACAATTTCACCACGGGCCAGATTTATGAAAGCGTTATCCGCAAGGAACGGCGCGGCGATTATCTCGGTGGCACGGTGCAGGTCATTCCCCATATCACCGACGAGATTAAAAATCATATTCGCGCCGGGGCGGGGGACGCCGAGGTGGCGATCGTCGAAATTGGCGGTACGGTGGGCGATATCGAGTCGCTTCCGTTTCTCGAAGCCATTCGTCAGATGGGCGTACAACTGGGGCGCGGCAATACGTGCTTTATTCATTTGACCCTGGTGCCTTATATCGCTTCCGCCGGCGAGATCAAAACCAAGCCGACCCAGCATTCGGTTAAGGAGTTGCGGGAAATCGGCATTCAGCCGGATGTCCTGTTGTGCCGGGCGGACCGTCCGCTGCCGGATGACGAGCGGCGCAAAATCGCGTTATTCACCAATGTGAGCGAAGAGGCGGTAATTTCAGCGGTGGATGTCGATTTTATCTATAAAATCCCCTTGCTGCTCCACCGTCAGAAGTTAGACGAAATTGTCTGCCACAAGCTGGAGCTTACTCCCAGAGCCGCTAACTTGGCGGTATGGGAAGCGCTAATCGACGCATTGGAGCATCCCCGCGCTTCCGTAAAAATCGCGTTGGTCGGCAAGTATGTCGATTTGACCGAATCCTATAAATCCCTTTCCGAGGCGCTTATTCACGCCGGTATCCACAATCGCTGCCAGGTGGAGATCGACTATATCGATTCCGAGGTGCTAGAGAGCGGCGATATGCAAGGCCTGGCGGGGATGAGCGCGATTCTGGTTCCCGGTGGTTTCGGTAAACGGGGCGTAGAAGGGAAGATCAAGGCCATCCGCTACGCGCGGGAAAACCGTATTCCTTATTTAGGCATTTGTCTCGGCATGCAGTTGGCCGTTATTGAGTACGCACGTCATATCGCCGGACTGGAGGGCGCCCATAGCACGGAATTCGAGCTGGATACCCCGCATCCGGTGGTGGCGTTGATTTCCGAGTGGACCGACCGAGAAGGGCGGCGGGAAGTCCGCGACGCCGCATCGGATCTTGGCGGCACCATGCGGTTGGGTGGGCAGGCATGCCAATTGAAACGCCATTCGCTGGCGCACCGGGTGTATGGCGCGGATGTTATTGTCGAGCGTCATCGCCATCGCTATGAAGTGAACAACAATTATCTTCCGCATTTAGAGGCCGCGGGCTTGCGCGTAAGCGGCCTGTCCAGCGCCGGGCAATTGTGTGAAATGATCGAGTTGCCGGATCATCCGTGGTTTATCGCCTGCCAGTTTCACCCGGAATTCACCTCGACGCCACGCAACGGCCATCCGCTCTTTACCTCTTTTATTCGCGCGGCGCTGGAGCGGAACGTCGTTACCCTGGCGGCCGTCGCCTCCGCAGACGAGAGTTGACCCGTATGAAACTTTGTCATTTCGAGGCGGGGCTGGATCAGCCATTATTCCTGATTGCCGGCCCTTGCGTGATCGAGTCGCGCCAATTGGCGCTGGACACAGCGGGCGCGCTCAAGGAAATGTGCGCGCGGGTGGGTATTTCGTTGATTTACAAATCTTCCTACGACAAGGCGAACCGGAGCGCTGGTGCTTCGTTCCGCGGCCCGGGAGTCGAGGAAGGGCTCGCTATTTTAGCGGCGGTGAAGCAATCCCTGGACGTGCCGGTGTTGACCGACGTGCACACGGTAGCGGAAATCCCGGCGGCGGCGGCGGTGGTCGATGTATTGCAAACCCCCGCGTTCCTTTGCCGGCAGACCGATTTTATCGTCGCCGCCGCATCCGCCGGCAAGCCGGTGAACATCAAGAAAGGGCAGTTTCTCGCACCGTGGGATATGCAACACGTCATCGACAAAGCACGGCAGGCGAACGGCGGCCAGGATAACCTCTTAGTGTGCGAGCGGGGCGTGTCCTTCGGGTACAATAACCTAGTATCGGACATGCGTTCTCTCATGGTGATGCGGGAAACCCGCTGTCCGGTCGTATTCGACGCTACCCATTCGGTACAGTTGCCGGGAGGGCGCGGCAGCAGCAGCGGCGGGCAGCGCGAGTTCGTTCCGGTGTTGGCGCGCGCGGCGGTAGCCAGCGGCGTGGCGGGACTCTTCATGGAAACCCATCCCGACCCCGACCGCGCGTTGTCCGATGGTCCCAACGCATGGCCGCTGAGGAAAATGGAAGCGTTGCTGGAAACCTTGGTGGAATTGGACGCGCTGGTTAAACGCCGGGGACTGATCGAGCACCAGATTTAAACCGATGACCGGTTCATGGGCCATGAACGTGGTGGGCGCGCCACTACCCTATTATCTAATAATATTTCGAGATTCGTTAAGGAAAAATTTATGAGTGCGATTGTTGATGTGGTTGCCCGCGAGATTTTGGATTCTCGGGGCATGCCCACTGTCGAGGCGGATGTGTTGCTTGAATCCGGGGTGATGGGTCGTGCCGCGGTTCCCTCTGGGGCGTCCACCGGCAGTAAGGAAGCGATCGAACTGCGCGATGGCGATTCAGCCCGTTATCTTGGCAAGGGCGTGTTGAAGGCGGTGGAAAACGTGAACACCGAGATCTGCGAAGCGATTATCGGATTGGACGCCGAGGAACAGACCTTTATCGATAAAATCCTGGTTGACCTGGATGGCACGGAAAATAAATCGCGTCTCGGTGCTAACGCGGTGCTGGCGGTTTCGCTGTCGGTGGCGAAAGCCGCGGCGGAAGAAGCCGGTCTGCCGCTATATCGTTATTTGGGTGGCGCGGGACCGTTGCGCCTGCCGGTGCCGATGATGAACATCATCAATGGCGGCGTGCATGCGAGCAATAATATCGACGTTCAAGAATTTATGATTATTCCCCTGGGCAGCGCTTCGTTCCGGGAAGCGTTGCGCTGTGGCGCCGAAGTGTTTTACGCCTTGAAAAAAATTCTGCAGGGTAAGGGCTTGACCACCACGGTCGGCGACGAGGGCGGATTCGCCCCTAATCTTGCATCCCATGAGGAAGCGCTGAAATATATCGTCGACGCGATTGAATCCGCCGGGTATCTGCCGGGATCGGATGTAGCGATCGGCGTGGATTGCGCTAGCTCGGAATTCTACAAAGACGGCCAGTATCACCTGACTTCGGAGGGCCGGGTTCTCGATTCCGCCCAATTTACCGACTATCTTGCCGATTGGGTGGAAAAGTATCCGTTGATTAATATCGAGGATGGCATGAGCGAATACGATTGGGACGGCTGGAAGCTGCAGACCGAGCGGCTGGGTCGAGCGATTCAGCTGGTTGGCGACGATATTTTCGTGACCAACGCCAATATCATTCGCCAAGGCATTCAGCAGGGGATCGCGAATTCGGTGCTTATTAAAGTCAATCAGATCGGCACTCTCACCGAGACCTTCGCCGCCATCGATATGGCGCGCCGCGCCGGTTATACGGCGGTGATTTCCCATCGCTCCGGTGAAACCGAAGACACCACTATCGCCGACATCGCCGTCGCGACCAATACCATGCAGATTAAGACAGGTTCCGCTAGCCGCTCCGAACGCATCGCAAAGTATAATCAACTGTTGCGGATCGAAGAGGAACTCGGCGATGCGGCATGCTTCGCCGGGCGGGAGGCATTCCGCCAGCTTAGCTGATGTCATGCGCTGGCTGACGCTCCTGCTCGTGCTGCTGATCGCGGCGCTGCAATACCCGCTGTGGCTGGGTAAGGGAAGCTGGCTTAGGGTATGGGAGGTCGACCAGAAAATTACCGCCCGCAAGAAACTCAACCAGGCGTTGACGGAGCGTAACACGTCCCTGGCGGCGGAAGTGCGCGACCTGAAACAGGGCTACGCAGCGATTGAAGAGCGTGCCCGCAGCGAGCTTGGCATGATTAAACGGGGCGAAGTGTTTTACCAGGTGCTGAAAGCGCCGCCCGCAAAACCGCCGGCGACGCGACCGCCGCCCAAGCGGCGGCCCTAGCCGTAGTGAATTAGGCGACCGGGTAAGGCAGCGGGAGCGTTTTGAGCACCGGGCCGTCGGCGCTGCGCCAATGAACGTTGCCCGCGTGAATGCTGGCGACGGGGATGACCGCGAGCACATCATAGCCTCCTTCGGGCGCTTGTCGGGCATTGACGATTTTTCCGCCGACCTGTCCTTCCGCCTCCTGTCCGAACAGGTGATCCCCTGGCTGTGGCGCGTTATCGGTATCGATATGCGCTAAGTATAGGCGGCGCTTGATTTTCCCCAAGTGTTGCGTGCGCGTGATGATTTCCTGGCCGGTATAGCAGCCCTTTTTGAAGCCCACGCCGCCAATGAGCTCATAGTTAGCCATTTGCGGCACGAATTCTTCTTGCGTGGGGGGTAAAATTTGGGGAATTCCGGCGCGGATGTCGAGCCATTCCCAGCATGCGGTTCCCACCGGCGCCGCTTCGTGGCGTAATGCGTCCCATAGTGTTATAGCCTGTTCCGCGCGGCCGGAGAATAGATATTGCCGCGCGTTGAGGCGAATGAGATGCCCTTGGTTGCTATGGACGACGCGCATCGCGTCGGCGGGCAATTCTCCAAAGACTTTTGCCAACAGCGCCGCCGCTTGTTCGCCGGCAACGCCAATGCGCACGGTGTGATCGCTGGCGTCCTCGATCGTCACCTTGGCGCGCAGGATAAACAGGGACAAGCGTTTCTTGACGCTCTCCAACAACGGATGAGGGAGTTGGAGGCAATAGCCGCCCTCTTCCAGCCAAGCGAGGAAAGTCGCCAGCATGCGCCCCTTCGGTGTATTGTAGCTGCTGTACTGGGCCTTTTCCTCGGTGATTTCCCGGGCATCGCCACTGAGTTGGCCCTGCAAAAAATTTTCCGCGTCATCGCCAGTCACGCGCAGCAAGCCTAGGTAAGTCAGGTCCGTGATAACGGTTCCATCGGCGGTGTCGCGTAATTCTTGCTGGGGGTCGCCGAAGCGGGAAACGCGCCGGCCGTCGCATACGGCGCCGGCAGCGGACAAATGCGCTTGCCATAATGAATTCATCGATTTTTACCTATGTGTTCGTTCGCCTGATTAACATAATGCGCTTTTTTGCTTTTTACAAGCGTTCTGGCCGCGATGACGATATATTTTCACTTGCCGCTATTTGGCGTTGCCCATGAATCGTTTTGACTTGAAACCGTCCAGGCAATTGCTGGGCATTCTTGTCATGGCGCATGGCTTGGCGCTCGCCATGGTGTTGTTAGTGGCGCTGCCGCCGGGTGCGAAGGCAGCAGCGGCGGCGCTCGTTTCGTTAAGCGCATACTATTACGCTCGCCGGGAGGCGTTGCGCGTTGCCTCGGATGCAATCATCGCGCTGCATTTGGGCGCGGCGCGGGCATGCACGCTAGAGACGGTGGAGGGCGCTTGCTGGGAAGGCGATGTCCTCAATACGAGTTTTGTCTCCGCCAGGCTGGCGATCGTCAATGTGCGGCTGGCGGAAAAGCGTACTGTGCGGCATGTGGTCGTCTTGTCCGATACTTTGGCGATGGAGGATTTTCGCCGCTTGCGGGTGTTGTTGCGATGGCGCTACGGACGGCAGGGCAAGCATACCGCGGCGGAGCCGAGGAGATATCGTCGCTAGCCCACATTTCCCGCAAGCCATTGGCTGCGAAGGCGGGAAGTCCACTGTCTACGGCGTTGCGTTGGAAAAATAGTCTCGGCATCGTAACCGCCCACCTGCGGGTGTTTTTCGGTGCGCGTCTTGTATCCACGGCGCTTTCCCTTTTCTCGCGGCGATCTTGGCGAGCCATGCGGGCTCGGCTTGTCCAGCGTTATTGTTGCTGGTTGGCCGGGCAGGCCGGATTCTATCCGGGCCGCCGGGATTAAGCGACGGGCGCGCCGGGCACCAGAACGGTATTTTGCGCCGCGGGCAAGGTGTCCGAATAATCCCGGCTGTAATGAAGGCCGCGGCTTTCCTGGCGCTGTATGGCGCAGCGGATAATGAGATCGGCGGTGAGCACCAGATTGCGGAGTTCGATCAGGTCGTTGCCCACCCGGAAATTACGGTAAAACTCGTTGATTTCCTCGTGGAGTAGCGTAATCCGGTGTTGCGCCCGCTGCAGTCGCTTGTTGGTGCGGACGATACCGACATAGTCCCACATAAAGCGGCGCAGCTCGTCCCAGTTATGGGAGATGACAATTTCCTCGTCGGCATCGGTGACCCGGCTTTCGTCCCACTCGGGCAAGGAGGGCGGGGCGGCCGCGGCTTGTTCCATGATGTCCGCGGCGGCGGCTTGGGCGAAGACCACGCACTCCAGCAGGGAGTTGCTGGCGAGGCGATTGGCGCCGTGCAGACCAGTGCAAGCGGTTTCTCCGACAGCGTAGAGATTACGGACATCGCTCCGTCCCTTGAGATCGACCACAATGCCGCCGCAAGAGTAATGGGCTGCGGGAACGACCGGAATGGGGTCGCGGGTAATATCGATGCCTAATTCCAGGCAACGGCCGTGGATCGTGGGGAAATGCGTCTTCACGAAATCCGCTGGTTTGTGGGAAATATCCAGGTAGACGCAATCCAGGCCGCGTTTTTTCATTTCAAAGTCGATCGCTCGCGCGACCACGTCACGTGGTGCCAGTTCCGCGCGGGGGTCGTGGGACGGCATGAAGCGCGCGCCGTCCGGCAAGATCAACACGCCGCCTTCCCCGCGCACCGCTTCGGTAACGAGGAACGACTTAGCGTGCGGATGGTAGAGACACGTCGGATGAAACTGGATGAATTCCATATTCGCCACCCGGCACCCCGCTCGCCAGCCCATGGCGATGCCGTCGCCGGTGGCGACATCGGGGTCGGTGGTATAGAGGTAAACTTTACCGGCGCCGCCGGTCGCTAGCACCGTGTGCTGGGCGGTAATCGTGTATACCTGGTCTTGATGGATATTCAGCGCGTAAAGCCCCAGGCAGCGGCGGTCTTTCAATCCGAGTTTCTGGCTGGTAATCATATCGATGGCGATATGATTGTCCAGCACGGTGATATTGGGGTGCTGCTTGATGCGCTCGGCGAGGGTGAGTTGCACCACCTTGCCGGTGGCGTCGGCGGCATGGATGATGCGGCGGTGGCTATGGCCGCCCTCGCGGCTGAGATGGTAACCGGTCTGGCTGCCTTCATCGCGAGTGAATAGAACGCCCTGGGAAATGAGCCATTCGATTGCGGGGCGTCCGTGTTCGACAACGTAGCGCGTCGTTTTTTCGTCGCATAACCCGGCGCCGGCGATCAAGGTATCTTGAATGTGCGCCTCGATACTATCGTCATCCGCCAGTACCGCGGCGATGCCTCCTTGCGCCCAACTGCTGGCGCCATCCAACAGGGTTCGTTTCGTCACGATCCCCACCCGCTTGTTTTGCTCAGCGAGCTTAAGCGCTAGCGTGAGTCCAGCCAGGCCGCTGCCGATAATGACCACGTCGAATTCCAGCACCCTTAATATTCCTTTGTCGCAGTGTTGCCCAATTAGCAAGTATCATAGCATGCGGCGCCCGCCGGGCGGGAAAGCCGGAGAACCCAGAAGCATGGCGGCTGGCGGTGAACTATTTGCCAATGGCATGGTCTTCCATTGAAAGGGTTGAGCATTGCGCGTTCCCTGAACGGCGGTAATGGCGCTATACTTTGTGCCGCCTTGCCGCGCTGATTTTCGCGTATGGGCGGCAATTCGGTGGCAGGGTGGCTGCCGCACCGCGAGGCGGGTACTTGCGGTCGCCATACCGACATCAAGCATATGAGGTTCAGGGAGAAACCCGCCTGTGGGTGACAGAGAAATCGACCAACAATTGGTCGAGCGCGCGCAACGCGGCGACAAGCATGCATTCGAGTTGTTGGTATCGAAATACCAGCGTAAGTTGATTCGCCTGTTGTCGCGCTATGTCCGTGATCCGGCCGAGGTCGAGGATGTGGCTCAGGAAGCGTTTATTAAGGCGTATCGCGCCTTGTCTTCGTTCCGGGGGGACAGTGCGTTTTATACCTGGATCTATCGGATCGGTATTAATACCGCCAAAAATTATCTGGTGGCGATGGGGCGGCGTGCGCCGACATCGACCGAAGCGGACAACGAGGATGCCGAGAACTATGAGGACGGTGAATGGCTCCACGACATCAACACGCCGGAAAACGAGTTGATGAGCAAGGAAATCGCCACCACGGTGAATACGGTGGTCGGCGCCTTGCCAGAGGAGCTGAAAACGGCGATCACGCTGCGTGAAATGGAAGGATTGAGTTATGAGGAAATCGCCGCGATTATGAACTGTCCCATCGGCACGGTCCGTTCACGGATTTTCCGCGCCCGTGAGGCGATTGCGCAGAAATTGCGCCCTTTGCTCGGCACCAATGAAGATAGGAGGTGGTGAGATGACGATTGAGATATCCAGCCTGGTGGACGGTGAACTCGCTGAAGAGGAAGTCGAGCCGGTGTTGTCCTCGCTTCGGCGTCATCCCGAGGCGGCGGAGCAATGGCGGCGCTACCATTTAATCGGAGACACATTGCGGGGGATGTCCTCGGACGGAGAGCATTTCACCATAAAATTCAGCGCGCGTCTGGCGCAAGAGCCGACAGTGCTGGCGCCGCCGCCCGCAAAGCACAAACGTCCGCTCATTGGATTGTCGATGGCGGCGACGCTTGCCGCCGTCGGCTTTGTCGCCTGGGCGGCACTCAAGTTTAGCTATCCGCCACAAACGGTGGGGCCGCTAGCGTCCAACGGCCAGCCGGCGGCGACCCAGCTTGCCGAGGCGTCCATCCCGACGGCGGGAAGCGGTATCGATCCCTATTTGCTCGCCCATCAGGAATCTTCGCCCGGCATGGCGATCGAGGGCCCCGCGCCTTATATACGGACGGTGGCGGATAGCCAATGAACGGCAGTTACTTCACGCGCGCTGTTGCCTTGTTTTGGGTAATGTCTTGGCTGCCGGCGGTATGCTATGCCGACATGACGCCTCAGGCGGCGGGGCTGAACTGGCTGCATCGCGTTGCGACCGCTGCCCACCAGCTGAACTATACGGGGATATTCGTCTATCAGCATGGCAGCCATGTGGAAGCTTCGCGCATTACCCATTTGATCGATGCGTCCGGCGAATACGAGAAGCTGGAAGCGCTGGATGGCACCCCGCGTGAAATTATCCGCAGCAACAACCAGGTTTTTTGCTACCTCCCCGGAAAAAACGCCGTCATCGTCGAAAAGCGACGGACGGTCAAGCCGTTTCCCGCCTTGCTTCCCAAGCAGCTTTCCGACCTGAGCGCCAACTATGCCGTTACACTCGGTGGTGTGGAAAGGGTTGCCGGTTACGACTGTCAGGTGATTTTTCTCGCGCCGCGGGATCATTACCGCTACGCGCACACGTTGTGGGCGGAAGCGCAAAGCGGGCTGCTGTTGAAAGCAAACATGCGGGACGAGAAAAATCGGCTGGTGGATCAATTCGCGTTCACTCAGGTGACGATCGGCGGGCCCATCGACAAGGCGGTTTTTAACCTCAAGCCGGTAGCCGGCACGCAAGTGTGGAAACTGCCGGCGGCGATTAACGACCAACCGGCGGCGGGCGGGGGCGGATGGGAGATCGCGGGCCTGCCGCCCGGATTTACCAAAGTGCTTGACGTGATGCGGCGGATGCCGGGAAAGCGTCAGCCTGTGCGTCATATCGCGTATTCGGACGGATTAGTGGCGGTGTCCGTGTTCATCGCGCCGGAAAATAAGCGCGCCAACTTACGGCAGGGCTTGTCTCGCCAGGGCGTTATTAATATTGACTCGCGCATGCTGGCCCGCCACCAAGTGACGGTGCTGGGCGAGGTGCCGGTCGCGACGATCGAGCAAATCGCCGACTCGATTACCTATGTGAACCGTAAGGAACTGCACTGAAGGGAGGCCGCGCGTGATCGAGGCGCAAGCGACGGTAGTAAAGATCGACGCTGATTTTGCCTATGTCAGCGCGCGCCGCCGGTCGGCGTGCGGGAGTTGTGACGCGCATGGCGATTGTGGCACGGCGGCGCTGTCTACTCTCCTCGGCGGCAAGGAAACGTTGTTTAAAGTGACGAATCCGGTGGGTGCGCGGGTGGGCGACCAAGTGGCGCTCGGCCTGGAAGAAAAGACCTTGCTGAAAAGCGCCGCTACGATTTACTTGCTGCCGCTGCTTTTTCTGCTGACCGGCGCGCTGGCCGGCCACTGGTTGTTCTTGGGAGAAATCGTGCAAGAAAAGGCCGTGGTCGCTGGCGCATTGGCAGGGCTAGCCGTTGGTTTTCTGGTCATGAAACGTATCGCGGGAAAAATAGCCGCGAATAGCCGCTATATCCCCACGATTCTGCATGCCGATGCACCCCGTCAGGCGGTAAACACCGTGGAGTTTCTCCATCGCCGCGTCTAGCCTTTCATTCGTTCTTCGGACCCCAGTTAACGATTCATGCCATCCGCCGCATTGCCGCTGACGCTCTACAGCCGCCACGGCTGCCATCTTTGCGATGACATGCGCGATGCATTGCATGCATTGCAAGAGCGTTTCCCGTTCCAGCTGGACATCGTCGATGTCGATGCAGACCCCGCGCTGGCCCAGCGCTTCGGCGCGCTGGTGCCGGTGCTGATGGCGGGGGAAACCGAACTGTGCCATTATTTTCTCGATCGGCGCGCGCTGGATGCGTATTTTGACGAAATCGGATAAAATGCGCCCTTCTCCAGTAAAGGATGAGCGCAACCATCCTTTTTCCCGGCGTCCAGCATGAAGCAGATCCGTAATTTCTCCATTATCGCCCACATTGACCATGGCAAATCCACGCTTGCCGACCGCTTGATTCAATATTGCGGTGGCCTGAGCGACCGTGAAATGGAATCCCAGGTGTTGGATTCGATGGATCTGGAGCGCGAGCGCGGCATTACCATTAAGGCGCAAACCGCTTCCCTCGACTATCTCGCGCAGGACGGAACGGCTTATCGGCTCAATTTAATCGATACGCCCGGTCATGTGGATTTTTCCTACGAAGTGTCGCGCTCGTTATCCGCTTGCGAGGGGGCGCTGCTGGTCGTGGACGCCTCTCAAGGGGTCGAGGCACAGACCGTGGCGAATTGTTATACTGCGATTGACCTCGGCGTGGAGGTGGTGCCGATACTCAACAAGGTCGATCTTCCCGCCGCCGATCCCGACCGGGTGATTCAAGAAATCGAGGATATTATCGGTATCGACGCCCAGGACGCGGTGCGCGCCAGTGCAAAGACCGGGGAGGGCGTGCCAGCGATACTGGAAACCATTATTCAGCGGATCCCTTCGCCTGTTGGCGATCCCAACGCGCCGCTCAAGGCATTGATTATTGATTCCTGGTTCGATAATTATGTGGGCGTGGTCATGTTGGTTCGCGTGATCGACGGCCAGTTGCGGCCTAAAGACCGAGTCCGGCTCATGGCGACCTCCACCGAGTACCAGTGCGAGCAGATCGGGGTATTCACGCCGAAAGCGCAAGCGCGGGAGCGTTTATCCGCGGGCGACGTCGGGTTTATGATCGCCGGCATCAAGGAACTCAAATCCGCCAAGGTCGGCGATACGGTGACGCTGGCGGCCAACCCGGCAAAGAGCGCGCTGCCCGGCTTCAAGGAAATCAAGCCTCAGGTATTTGCCGGCCTGTATCCGGTCGAATCTCATGAATACGAAGCATTGCGTGACGCCTTGGAGAAATTACAGCTCAATGACGCCTCGCTGCAATACGAACCGGAAAATTCCCAAGCGCTAGGATTTGGCTTTCGTTGCGGATTTCTCGGTCTACTGCATATGGATATTGTGCAGGAGCGGCTGGAGCGCGAGTATGACATGGCGCTGATTACCACGGCGCCCACGGTGATTTATCAAGTAGTCATGCGCGATGGGCGCGTTTTGGAGATCGAAAATCCATCCAAGCTGCCCGATCTTTCCAAAATCGAGGAAATTCGCGAACCGATCATTAACGCCACCATCCTCGTGCCCCAGGATTACGTCGGCGTGGTGATGACCCTGTGCAACCAGAAACGCGGCAGCCAGAAAAATATGCAGTACCTGGGGCGGCAAGTGATGTTGACCTATGAACTGCCAATGAACGAAGTGGTGATGGATTTTTTCGATCGGCTGAAATCCGTCAGCCGCGGCTATGCATCGCTGGATTACGAGTTTAGGGAATTTCGGACCTCCGATCTGGTCAAACTCGACATTTTGGTTAACGGCGGTAAGGTCGACGCGTTATCGTTGATCGTGCATCGTTCGGTTAGCCAGTACCGCGGGCGGGAAGTCGCCGCCAAAATGCGGGAGCTGATTCCGCGGCAGATGTTCGACGTCGCGATCCAGGCCGCGATCGGCGCCCACATCATTGCCCGGGAAACCGTGAAGGCCTTGCGTAAAAATGTGCTGGCCAAATGTTACGGCGGCGATATTACGCGTAAGCGGAAACTGCTGGAAAAACAAAAGGCGGGGAAAAAGCGCATGAAGCAAGTGGGGAACGTGGAAATCCCCCAGGAAGCCTTCCTTGCCGTCCTACAAGTGGATAACAAATAAATGAACAGGAAAAAACCATGAATTTCGCGCTTATCATGCTGATCGCCCTGGTCGTTACCGGCGCGATCTGGCTTTACGACCGCTTTGTCGGCAGCCGCCGGCGGGCGGAGGGGATCAAAGAGCCGGTGGTGGTGGAGTATGCCAAGAGTTTCTTCCCCGTCATCCTCGTGGTGTTCCTGCTGCGCTCTTTTTTAGTGGAGCCGTTTAAAATCCCTTCCGGGTCGATGATGCCCACCTTGCTGATCGGCGATTTTATCCTGGTCAATAAGTATGACTACGGTATCCGGCTGCCGGTCATCGATCGTAAAATCATCGACATCGGCACGCCTCACCGGGGCGACGTGGTGGTATTCCGCTATCCAAACAATCCTTCGGTGGATTACATCAAGCGGCTCGTGGGATTACCTGGCGATACCGTGACCTATCGCAACAAGCATTTGTTTATTAACGGTAAGTCGGTGAAATGGGCGAAAGTCGGACGCTATCATTATGTGAAAAGCGGGCTGAACTACGTGAACGACACGCTGTACCGGGAACACCTCGGCACGCACAATCACCAGCTATTGGTACAGCCGGACAGCCCGTCGGTGAGGCTGGAAGATATTGGTTTGTCTTTTCCCCACCGGGGCAATTGCCAATATAATACCAACGGTTTTACTTGTATCGTGCCGCCGGGTAATTACTTCATGATGGGGGACAATCGGGACGACAGCAACGACAGCCGTTACTGGGGATTCGTTCCCGACCGCAACCTGGTGGGCAAGGCGTTTCTCGTGTGGTGGAATTTCAGCGATCTTAAGCGAATGGGAACATGGATTCGATGAAAGGAAAAACAATGAAGACGCAACGCGGCATAACGACATTTGGCAGCGTGATCGTACTGGTGTTTTTAGTGATCGGGGCGATTGTGGTGATGAAACTGGCGCCATCCTATATCGATTATTTTTCCGTGGAAAAAGTCATGAGCGCCATGGGCAAAGAGGACGATTTGCAGAACATGACCTCGATAGATATTCGCAAGTCATTTGAACGGCGGGCGACGATCGACAACATCACCTCGGTCACGCCCGCCGATTTGGAAATCCGCCGCCGTAGCGGTCGGGTCGTGGTTAGCGTGGCCTATTCGCAGAAAGTCCATTTGGTGGGGAATATCAGCCTGCTCATGGATTTTCAGTCGTCCAGCGCCAAATAATCCTTAAGCACTTTACCTTCCATGCCGCTCGACCGCCTGTGCCGCACGATTCGCTACCGTTTTTCCGATCCACGGCTGCTGCGCCAGGCGTTAACCCACCGCAGCGCGGGCGTGCCCAACAACGAACGGCTGGAGTTTCTGGGCGACAGCATCTTGAACTGCATCATCGCCCAGGATTTATACCGCCGCTATCCTAAGCTGAGCGAGGGAGAACTCAGCCGGTTGCGCGCTTATTTGGTGAAGGAGCAGCGTCTCGCCGAGGTCGCGGTGAAATTAGCCTTGGGCGACTACCTCATCCTGGGCGAGGGAGAAATGAAGAGCGGGGGGTACCGCCGGCCATCGATTCTGGCGGACACCGTGGAGGCGCTGATCGGCGCCGTTTTCCTGGATAGCGGCTTCGCTCAGGCGGTCGAGGTCATTGCCACGCTTTACCACGGCATGCTGGAAAATCTCGATGCCAAGGCCGTGGGTAAGGACCCCAAAACCCTACTGCAAGAATATGCGCAAAGCCGTAAATACGCGCTGCCGCGATATACCGTCGTGACAACCTCCGGCGAGGCGCATCAGCAGAACTTCGAAGTAGAGTGCGTTATCCCTGAGCTCAATATCTGCTCCCATGGCAGCGGTTCCAGCCGCCGTGGCGCCGAGCAAGACGCCGCTCAGGCGGCTTATCGGCAAGCCACGCATGCCTAGCCCGGAAATCATGCCATTTCGCGTTGGTTACATTGCGATCGTCGGACGTCCCAATGTGGGGAAATCGACGTTGTTAAACCATCTGATCGGCGAGAAAATCAGCATCACCTCGCGCAAGGCGCAAACCACCCGACACCGGGTCGTCGGTATTCGCACCGATGAAGAGGCGCAATACATCTTCGTCGATACGCCGGGTTTCCAGCTGTCTTACCGCAATGCGCTGAACCGTGTGATGAATCAATCGGTTACCCAGGCATTGGCGGACGTGGACGTGGTGTTATTCGTGATAGAAGCGTGTCGCTTCGACGATAGGGACGCGCAAGTGGCCAAGCTATTGCCACGGGATCGTCCGCTGATTTTGGTGATGAATAAAATCGACCAGCTGGAAGATAAGCGCCGTCTTCTGCCGTTTACCCAGCAACTGAGCACGCGTTTCTCGTTTTCCGCCATCGTGCCGGTGAGCGCGGAGAAAGGGCAACAGTTGCCCGAATTGCTGGAAGAAATCCGCCAGAAGCTGCCGGAAGGCGCGCCGATGTTCGAGAAAGACGCCATTACCGACCGTAGCGAGCGTTTTCTGGCGGCGGAAATCGTTCGCGAAAAAGTCTTCCGCCTGTTGGGGGAAGAAGTCCCCTACGGCATCGCCGTCGAAATCGAGCGCTTCACCATCGAAGGCCGGATGCGCCGGATTCAAGCGGCGATTATCGCCGATAGGCCAGGCCAGAAGGCGATTATTATCGGCCAGCGCGGTGAGAAAATAAAACGCATTGGCAGCGACGCGCGCCAGGATATGGAGCGCCTATTCGACGGCAAGGTTCACCTGGAACTGTGGGTCAAGGTGCGCTCGGGATGGGCCGATAGCGCGCGCGCGGTCAAGAGCCTGGGCTACGAATAACCCGTTGGGACGCCGGCGGCCGGATCATGGAGAAAGCGGACAGACAGCGGCTTAACGCGCAACCGGCGTATGTGCTGCATAGCTACCCTTACCGGGAAACGAGCCTGGTGGCCGAGGTGTTCAGCCGTCATCATGGACGGTTGGCGCTGGTGGCCCGGGGGGCGCGCCGTCCCCGTTCGCCGGTGCGCGGTCAATTGCTCGCCTTCCAGCCGTTACAGCTAAGCTGGTTCGGCAAAAACGCGCTACGCACCCTTCACCAGGCGGAATGGGTCGGCGGCCTGACGCCGCCCCAGGGCATGGGGCTGATCTGCGGTTTTTATCTTAATGAATTGCTGCTTAAATTACTGCCCCGTGACGACCCGCACGAGCAACTCTTCCTGCATTACCAAGAAACGCTGCATGCGCTCGGGCAATCGTGCGATTACACCGCCATCTTGCGTCGTTTTGAACAGCGCTTACTGAAAGAGCTGGGTTATGGGCTGCAGTTGACACACGATGCCCGTAGCGGCGAGCCGATTCAACCCCATCGCCACTACGATTACGTGATAGAGCGCGGGCCGGTGATGTCGGGCGATCGCGCGGAAGGTGTACAATTGCTCGGCAGCACCTTGCTCGACATGGCTAGAGACGATTACCGGGCCCCGGTCACGCAGCAGCAAAGCAAAATGCTGATGCGGATACTGATTAACCATTACTTAGCCGATCAGCCGCTCCATACCCGACAATTATTAAAGGAACTGCACGCATTATGATCGAATTGGGCGTGAATATCGACCACGTGGCGACCTTGCGCCAAGCGCGCGGCACCTGCTATCCCAGCCCGGTGCAGGCGGCGTTGATGGCGGAAACGGCGGGAGCGGACGCGATCACCCTGCACTTGCGCGAAGATCGCCGCCACATTCAAGACCGCGATGTGGACATCTTGCGCGAAACGCTGCAAACCCGGATGAATCTCGAAATGGCGGTGACCGACGAAATGGTCGCCATCGCCTGCCGTTTACGGCCGCACGACGTGTGCCTGGTGCCGGAGCACCGCGAGGAGCGTACCACCGAAGGCGGGTTGGACGTGGTGGCGCATTTCGACCGGGTGCGGCAGGCATGTCGCCAGTTGGCGCAGGCGGGCGTGCGGGTTTCGTTATTCATCAACCCGACGCAGGCGCAATTGGACGCCGCCAAGCAGGCCGGCGCGCCGGTGGTGGAACTGCATACCGGCCATTTCGCCAACGCCGTGGACGCGGCGCAACACGCCGCCTTGGCGGAGATCGAGGCGGCGGCGCGTTACGGCGCGGGAGTTGGGCTTAAAGTCAACGCCGGTCATGGCCTGAGCTATCATAACGTGCACGCGGTAGCGGCGATTCCCCAGATCGGCGAGCTGAACATCGGCCACGCCATTGTCGCCCAGGCGGTTTTCACCGGCTGGACGGCGGCGGTGCGGGAGATGAAACGGTTAATGGCGGCGGCCAGGGGATCATGATCTACGGGATTGGCACCGATATTGTCGCGGTGGCGCGCATCGATGGGCTCCGTCAGCGCTATGGCGATGGGTTCGCGGGCCGTATTCTGGCAACGGACGAACTGGCGGATTACCGTGCCAACCGCTTTCCGGCGCGTTTTCTGGCGAAGCGCTTCGCCGCCAAGGAAGCGTTGTCCAAGGCGCTGGGCACCGGCTTGCGCTACCCTGTCAGCCTGCGCAACATTAGCGTCACTCACGATGAACGCGGCAAACCGGCGTTTCGTTTTGCCGTCGCGTTGGCACAATGGCTGGCGCAGCAAGGCGTGCGCTGTTGCCACTTGTCCGTGAGCGATGAAAAAGAAACGGCGTGCGCTGTTGTGGTGCTGGAAAAATAAGGGGAAAGAATGAAAGCGCTGGGGCCGGTGATGCTCGATATTCAAGGGACCGAATTGACGGCGGCGGACCGCCGCCGTCTGATGCATCCCCTCACTGGGGGCGTCATCCTGTTTAGCCGGAATTATGCCTCGCGCCTCCAATTGCAGCAGTTGAGCGCCGAAATTCGCGCGTTGCGCAATCCCCGGTTACTGATTGCCGTCGATCAGGAGGGCGGGCGGGTGCAGCGTTTTCGCGAAGGATTTACCCGCCTGCCGCCAATGCGCCAGGCCGGCGCGTTGTGGGATCATTCTCCGCAACGGGCGAAACAGCTCGCCTACCAGATTGGCTGGGTGATGGCGGCGGAACTGCGCAGTTGCGGCGTCGATTTTTCCTTCGCCCCCGTATTGGATCTGGATCACGGGCGCAGCGACGCTATTGGCGACCGCGCCTTTCACGCCGACCCCCAGGCGGTTTCCGATTTGGCGCATGGCTTAATGCGGGGAATGACCGCGGGCGGTATGGCGGCGGTGGGAAAGCACTTCCCCGGGCACGGCTACGTCGTCGAGGACTCGCATACCACCGTGCCGGTGGATAACCGGGACTATGCCGAACTGGCACTGCAAGACCTGACGCCGTTCAAACAACTCATCGATTTTGGGCTGCCGGCCATGATGCCGGCGCACATTATTTACCCCAAGGTAGACGCGGCGCCGGCTGGTTTTTCCCCGCGCTGGCTGAAACGGATATTACGCGAAGAGATGGGATTCGATGGCGTCATCTTCAGCGATGACCTGGCCATGGCGGGCGCGGCGGTCGTGGGCGGTATCGTATCGCGCGCGGAAGCCGCCTTAGGCGCGGGGTGCGATATGGTCTTGGTCTGTAACGCCCCGGAGGCGGCGGATGCCTTGCTGGACGGCCTGACGTGGGAAATGTCGGCGCTCAGCCTGGCGCGGCTTGCGCGCATGCATGGCCGGCCGCATCCCATGACACTTGCCCAATGGCATGAAAATCCCGATTTTCTGGCGGCGCTGCACGCCATCGGGCGGATTGGCGTGAAGCGCGAAGAATTGCCGCTATAAAGAGAGAACATCGACATGGAGCCTCAACAACATTCCCACACCCACGCGCACAGTCATGCCCATGGCGGCCGCGCGCTGCGCTATGCGGTGGTCTTTACGCTGGCTTTCGCCGTGGTGGAGGTGGTTGGTGGCGTATGGTCGGGATCGCTGGCGCTGGTCAGCGACGCCGGCCATATGCTATCCGATTCGCTGGCGTTAGTGCTGGCGGCGTTCGCCGCATGGATCGCCCACCGCCCGCCCTCGCGGCGGCATACCTACGGTTTTGCCCGGGCGGAAGTGATCGCCGCCCTATTCAATAGCTTGCTGATGCTGCTCCTGATCGTCGGCATCGTCGTCGAGGCGATCCAGCGCCTGTTGCACCCCGCGCCGGTCGCGGGGGCGGCGGTCATGGTAATCGCGTTTCTCGGGCTGCTCGTCAATATTGTCGTCGCCATTATTTTAGGAGGCGGCGGCGATGGCATTAACGTCCGCTCCGCCTTGCTGCATGTGATGGGCGATTTACTCGGTTCGCTCGCGGCGTTAATTGCGGGCGCGGTGATTTATTACACGGGATGGATACCGATTGACCCGATTTTATCGCTGGTGGTGGCCGGGCTCATCCTGTTTTCGACGATCCGGCTGCTGCGCGAAGCCCTTCACGTCCTAATGGAAGGCGTGCCGGTGTATCTTTCCCTGGAAGACGTGGGACTGAACATGGCGAAAATTCAGGGCGTGACATCCGTGCACGACCTGCATATTTGGACATTGGCCGGTGGCATGGTCGCGCTGTCGGCCCATGTGGTCTTGGACGAGATGGCGGAATGGCCGAAAATCCTCATGACCACCCGGCGCATGCTGCATGACAGCTTCGGCATCGATCACGTGACCTTGCAGCCGGAAACGACGCCGGCTTTACCCGAGGCGGCGCAACGCATCGTGCCGCTGCCGCCGCACCGGGACAATTCGGTACAGCGGTAATTACGCCCGCTCGATATACTCGCCGTTATCGGTATTGACCTTGATCTTGCATTCCTCTTCGACAAAGGGCGGCACCATCACCGTCAGGCCGGTTTCGGTTCGGGCGGGTTTATAGGAACTGGTGGCGGTGGCGCCCTTCACGTTGGGTTCGGTTTCCACCACGGTCAGCACCACCGATTGCGGCAGTTGCAGGCCAATGGCGCGCTCGTTGTGGAAATTGATTTGGACCTCGGTGTTCGGTAGCAGGAATTCCGCCTGTCCCTCGAGGAAATCGGCGGGGAGCGAGAGCTGCTCGTAGTTCTCCTGGTCCATGAACACGTACTGGTCGCCTTCGCTGTAAAGATATTGCATATCGCGGGCCTCGACGAAAGCGCGCTCTATTTTTTCATCGGTGCGGAACCGCTGGTTCAGCTTGGTGCCGGCCTCCACGTCCTTCATCTCCACTTGCATATAAGCGCCGCCGCGGCCGCCGACGTGGACATGATACGCTTTGAGGACGCGCCACACCCGTTTATCGAATTCGATCAAGTTGCCGGCCCGGATTTCGGTTGCGAGTACTTTTGCCATGGAATCTAACGCCCCACATTCATTGTCTTTTGGAAATCGAACTATTCTACTATACGCTTGATAATTTTAGGAACCGCGATGTTACCCGGATTTTCAACCCAATGTCGCCAATGCGACCGGCTGGCGGCGTTTCTCGATGACGTCAAAAGCCAGCACCCCGATTATCATGCCGCGCCGGTGCCGCCGTTCGGCGACCCTTGTCCGCGCTTGCTGATCGTCGGGCTAGCGCCCGGCATGCATGGCGCCAACCGTACTGGCCGGCCGTTTACCGGCGATCACGCCGGCATACTGCTCTATCGGACACTGCACCAATTCGGTTTTTCCACCGATCCCGCCTCGGTAAGCCGCGATGACGGCTTAACGCTGATGGAATGCCGGATTACCAACGCCGTCAAATGCCTGCCGCCGCAGAATAAGCCGGAAACGGCGGAAATCAAACGCTGCAACCCCTACTTAAGCGCGGAAATCGCGGCGTTGGCCGATGGCGCGGCGGTGCTGGCGTTGGGAAATATCGCGCACCAATCGGTATTGCGGGCGCTCGGATTGCAAAACCGCGACGCGCCGTTCGCCCATGGCGCCGTTCATTCCCTGGCGCGCGGCTTAACGCTCTACGATAGTTATCATTGCAGCCGCTATAATACCCAAACGCGGCGCTTGACCGCCGAGATGTTCGCGTCCGTTTTCGCCGCGATCCGGCGCTACTTGCACAGGAGTTCAGCATGCCTTACGTCAACATCGGAATAGCTGGCGCCCCCAGCCGCGCGCCACGGCAAAAAACCGCCGGAGCGGGTTCCGGCGTGCCCGCGTTCGACACCGATGCGGCCTTCGCCGCGCCGCCCCGTGAATGCGGCGGGGCGATTGACGGAAAACCATGGGCGCAAGGCTGAACCGCCGCCGCTGATCGCGACCGACACATGAGCGACCACAAAAAAACCCTGGCCAGCTTGCCCCATTTACCCGGCGTTTATCGCATGATGAACGCCGCCGGGGAAGTGATCTACGTCGGCAAGGCGCGTGACCTGAAAAAGCGGGTTTCATCCTATTTCCAGAAAACCGCGCTGTTTCCCCGCACCCGCTTAATGGTTTCCCAGGTGGCGCGGATTGAAACCACGGTCACCGCGTCCGAGGCCGAGGCGCTGCTTCTCGAAAACAACCTAATCAAGGCGCTGACGCCCCGCTACAATATCCTGTTCCGGGACGACAAATCCTATCCCTACGTAATGTTCAGCGGGCATCGGTTCCCACGGCTCGGATTTCACCGTGGCGCGCTGGACAAGGGCGGTCAATATTTCGGGCCGTTTCCCCATACCGGCGCGGTGCGGGAAAGCATGCAGCTACTGCAAAAAGTCTTCCAGTTGCGCACCTGCGAAGATAGCGTGTTCAACAATCGCAGCCGGCCCTGTTTATTGCACCAAATCAAGCGGTGCAGCGCGCCCTGCGTGGGGCTGATCGACGCCGACGCCTACGCCGGCGATGTCAAGAACGCCGTGCTCTTCATCCAAGGCAAGGAAACACGGTTATTGCGAACCTTGAGCGAAAAAATGGAGACCGCCGCCGCCGCCCTGCAGTATGAAACCGCGGCGGCTTACCGCGACCAAATCGGCGCGTTGCGCCGCATTCAGGAGCGCCAGTTCGTTAGCAGCGGGCGCGGCGTCGACGCCGACGTGGTGGCTTGCGTCGCCTGCGATGGAATCGTTTGCGTTAACCTGGCGATGATTCGCGGCGGCCGTCACCTCGGCGATAAGCGCTTCTTCCCGCAAAATGCGGAAGCGGCGGATACCCAAGCGGCGCTCGAAGCGTTTCTCGCGCAGCATTACGCGCGCCAGACGGCCCCGCCGCAAATCATCGTCGGCGAGGCGGTAGCTTCCGGCGTGCTGGAAGACGTATTGAGCGCCCAGGCGCAACGCAAGGTAAAAATCAGCGCGCGGCCCATCGGCGAGCGCCGCGCTTGGCTGCAAATGGCGCAGGCCAACGGCCGCTTGGCCGTGGAACAGCGGCTAAACCAGCAATCTAGCCAGGAGGCACGCCTGGCGGCGTTGCAGCAAGCGCTTGCCTTACCGGTGACCGTCCAGCGCATCGAGTGCTTCGACATCAGCCATACCCTCGGCGAGGCGACGGTCGCCTCGTGCGTGGTATTCGACAAACACAAGATGCAAGAGGGAGAATACCGACATTTTAATATTCACGTCGCGCCTGGCGACGACTACGCCGCCATGGGCGAAGCGCTGCAACGCCGCTACCGTAAAATCGCCGCGGGGGAGGGACGAATGCCGGATTTGATTTTAATCGACGGTGGCAAGGGACAGCTCGCCGTGGCGGAGGCGACGCTCGCCGAAACCGGGATGAACGACGTCTATCTCGCTGCGGTCGCTAAGGGCGTGGCGCGTCAACCCGGACTGGAGCAGATCTTCTTTCCCGGCCGCGCCGAGGCGGTGCGGCTGCCCGCCGACCACCCTGGGCTGCATCTGATTCAGCAAATCCGCGACGAGTCCCATCGCTTCGCTATCGGCGGCCACCGGCGCCAGCGGGGCAAGGCGCGCACCGCCTCGGCGCTGGAGCGGATCGGCGGCATCGGCCCTAAGCGGCGCCAACGGCTGCTCATCGGATTCGGCGGGTTGCGTGGCGTGCTGCTGGCGAGCGTGGAAGAACTGGCGACAGTCGAGGGCGTCAGCCACGCCTTGGCGGAAAAAATTCATCGCGAACTGCATTAGAAAAACATCATGCGCCTCAACATACCTAACTTACTCACTTGGCTGCGGATCGTCCTCATTCCGGTATTCGCCATCTTGTTTTATTTGCCCAATGGCTGGCTAACGATGGCCACGGCGAATACCGCGGCCACCGCCATCTTCGCCGTGGCCGCGTTTACCGACTGGCTGGACGGCTACCTGGCCCGCGCCCTCGATCAAACATCGGCGTTCGGCGCGTTTCTCGACCCGGTGGCGGACAAACTGATGGTGGCGGCGGCGTTGATCCTTCTCGTGGCGCTGGGCCGCGTGGACGCATTGATCGCGCTCATCATTATCGGCCGCGAAATCACCATTTCCGCGCTGCGGGAATGGATGGCGGAAATCGGCCAACGCAAAAGCATCGCCGTTTCCTTTGTCGGCAAGATCAAAACCACCACCCAAATGGCCGCCATCGTGTTACTGCTGTATCACGGAAAGATCGGCGGCGTGGTCGATACGCAACTGCTGGGCACGCTGTTGATTTTTGCCGCCGCCGCATTAACCTTGTGGTCGATGGTTTACTATCTCAAGCTCGCTTTGCCCCATCTGGCGGGCGGGGAATAGGGAGGCCGCTTGACAATCGGCTGGAAATCCTTAAAATTCACAACCTCATTGATGCGGGAATAGCTCAGTGGTAGAGCACAACCTTGCCAAGGTTGGGGTCGCGAGTTCGAGCCTCGTTTCCCGCTCCAGTTGCCATGGGGAAAGCGCGGGCTTTCCCCTTTTGGTTTTAAGTAGTGCCTACATTCGGACGATTTCGCAAGTCCGACCGGTTCCGTGGCGTATCGGCATAGGCGGGGTGGCAGAGTGGTTATGCAGCGGCCTGCAAAGCCGTGGACGCCGGTTCGATTCCGACCCCCGCCTCCAATTTCTGGGGACAGACCGGGAGCAAACGCAACGGCGGTCTCTTGCCGATGCGTGGTATTGCGCGGCCCTGGATGGGGCGTGCTCGCGTTGTTTGCCGCCAACCGGACGGGAATAATCCCACAAGCCGCCGCTAAACCCACCGGTGTTTCTCGCTTCCATCGTGTATTTATCGCGTTTTCCGTGTATTCAAGCGTCGTCGGGCGGCAGGGACAAATACGGAAATTGTGGCGCGCCTTCCGCCGCCATGGCGATATTTCTCTCCCGGGTTGGTCACTAAATACCGCTGAATGAGTTAAAATACCGCCTTCGTTGGATTGCCCGGATGGTGAAATTGGTAGACACAAGGGACTTAAAATCCCTCGCCCTAATCCGGCGTGCCGGTTCGATTCCGGCTCCGGGCACCACTAGCCTAGTCTGTATTCGGTTGAACAAACGCCGACTCCTGGTTTCCAGGCCAATTTCGGTCAGAGCGCATATCCCGATAGTGTAGAATCTCTGCCGGAAAGCGTAATGATTCCCTCGAGTTCCGGTCAGAGCGCATATTCCGATAGTGTAGAATCGCGAGCAGCAGGAAAAGAACCGGAAAACGGTTCCGGTCAGAGCGCATATCCCGATAGTGTAGAATATCTAAAAGGCGTACAAGAAGGCCACCGCAGTTCCGGTCAGAGCGCAATCCCGATAGTGTAGAATCGGTGGTGAGCAAGGAGTGGGAGGTCACGCGTTCCGGTCAGAGCGCATATCCCGATAGTGTAGAATGCGACGGCCACCTCCGTCATGTCTGGCGTGTTCCGGTCAGAGCGCATATCCCGATAGTGTAGAATCCCGGAATTAGCTTACGCATTAGCTCACGGGTTCCGGTCAGAGCGCATATCCCGATAGTGTAGAATGGTCAGCCATGGCAGCCGTGCCACTAACCGGTTCCGGTCAGAGCGCATATCCCGATAGTGTAGAATCGGCGAGGGCAACAACTCCCAGTATGGGTAGTTCCGGTCAGAGCGCATATCCCGATAGTGTAGAATAGCTTTTACCAGCTGCGGGCGTCCAGATAAGTTCCGGTCAGAGCGCATATCCCGATAGTGTAGAATTTGCCGCCTGGATTCCAGCGCGGGTGCTCTGTTCCGGTCAGAGCGCATATCCCGATAGTGTAGAATCCGCGTTGTCGGCGCTTTTGATACGTCGGCGTTCCGGTCAGAGCGCATATCCCGATAGTGTAGAATTATAAGTTGGTCTGTTGCGGCGGCTTGTGGGTTCCGGTCAGAGCGCATATCCCGATAGTGTAGAATTTACAGTCGTGCCAACAGCAAGGGGAGCCGGTTCCGGTCAGAGCGCATATCCCGATAGTGTAGAATGAAACGCGGAAAGACCAGGTGGCGAGACAAGTTCCGGTCAGAGCGCATATCCCGATAGTGTAGAATGCGGCTAAGGTCAACGACAATTTCCGACATGTTCCGGTCAGAGCGCATATCCCGATAGTGTAGAATACGGAAAAGGCTATTGGTCGGCTCAAGAGGGTTCCGGTCAGAGCGCATATCCCGATAGTGTAGAATATCGACGGCCTCTTCCGTCATTTCCGGGGTGTTCCGGTCAGAGCGCATATCCCGATAGTGTAGAATTGCTTCCTTCTCTTCCGGTTATTATGATGC
>Ga0316206_1000220_pt1 | contig 104021 bp, 112 predicted proteins | sample 6monthpyrite_MG_FD_204942 | JGI IMG/M metagenome (GOLD analysis project Ga0316206, IMG submission 204942) | Microbial mat bacterial communities from mineral coupon in-situ incubated in ocean water Damariscotta River, Maine, United States -... | ecosystem: Environmental > Aquatic > Marine >...
AGAAAGTAATTACAAAGAGAAAAATAATTAGGTGCATTTAACTTTTAGATTAAATGAAAAATTTGGGCTCTTTGTAAATCATTTTTTCTTATAACTTACCAAATAATTATCAACCATTTTGGTTCTGCCCTTTGGGTACAACTTCAAACTTTTTCTAAAACCATTAAAGTGTGAGGATTTATCGTTTTCTCTGCTAAAAAAACTTTATACTTTTCATACCATTCCTTGAGTCTTTTTATGAAAATAGTTTCTGTAGTCGATGTTAAGTTGTACATGAATTTCTTAAGATCTTTTCCAGCTTCTAATCTTGGATGCATAGTTATATATCTCTGTATAACTTTCTTTTGATGGAAGTAGTACTTATGCCCTTGCGGTACACATTTGTAGTGGATGATCTTTAAAAGCCTTGTATAAGCCTCTTTTACCATCAATTATGATAGCTTTTATGTGATAATCTAAATCGATAAGCCTTTGTAGTAGTTGCTTATAATCTTTTACTAGCTCACTTTGAACATGCTTCCAGATTAGTATTTCTTTTGTGATAATATCTTTAAACACTAAAGTACCTAGCTTATCCTTTTTCTTTCCATTAAAGTAGCATCGCATACAATGACAACTTCTCTTGGATTGTGAGTTTTTCTACTGGTTCGTATTCAAATATTTGCTTCTTTATCCATGGAATACTACGATTGTAATCAGAGGCTAACTCTCTTTATTCCTCTTCTGAAGCCTTTGTGTATTACCAATATAGCGAAGTTTTATGAATTTTCGGGAGCCAATTTTTTTTATTAAGCCAATTTTTATCTATATTCATAGTATTAACTATGAATACTTTTGTGTAAATTGATTTTATACTATACTTGCATAATTGATAATGAATACATATTCATTATAGAATAAATTAAATAGTGTGATAAAAATCAAAAGGATGAAAAATGATAAATAGAACATTACCGGTTCTTTTAAAGAATCAAAAAATTCTCTTAATTGGTGGTGGGAACGTGGCCTTGCAAAAAGCCAAGGTTCTTTCAGAAAATGAGATTGATTTTAAGATAATTTCAAAAGATTTGAATGAGGATATTTTAAAAACCACTTCAAATATTATGAAAAAAGAATTTAAACTCAAAGATATAAAAGAGTATAAAATCATAATAGACGCAACAGGAAATGAAAAAGTCACTTCTAAACTTTTAAACTATAAAAAGAGTCATCACATTTTATTAAACGTTGTTGATGTTCCTCATCTTTGTGACTTCTACTTTATGGCTTTAACAAAAAACTCACCTCTTCAAATTGCAGTCTCTAGTAATGGTTCTTCACCAACTGCGGCAAAATACTTTAGAGATGAATGTGAGGCTTTAATACCTAAGAATATAAGTAAATATTTAGAGAAAAAGCAAAGTGATAGGGATAATGGTTTGATTGACGTTATGCAAACAAAAAAAGAGTTAAAAAATAAAAGATCAAAAGCCTATTTAGTGGGCTGTGGTTTAGGCGACGTAGATCTACTCACCATAAAAGCGTATAAGATTATCAAAAGCGTAGACGTCGTTCTCCATGATTACTTAATCTCTGATGGAATTATGGATTTAGTGCCAAAGGGAACTAAGAAAGTTTTTGTTGGAAAGAAAAAAGATAACCACTCTAAGACACAAGAGGAGATAAACTCGTTAATCATAAAATACGCCAAAAAAGGCTTAAGTGTCGCAAGACTTAAAAGTGGTGATCCTTTTGTGTTTGGTCGTGGAGCTGAAGAACTACAAGAACTCTTAAGTGAAGGAATAAAGACTGAGGTCGTAGCGGGAATAAGTTCATCAGTCTCAGGTTCTATGATGGCAGACATACCCATAACGGCACGTGGATACGCGGCAGGCTTTAGTGTCGTTTCCGCGCATTTAAAAGGAAACAACATAAACCTTGATTGGGTTGATTTACTTAAAAAACAAAACCATACGGTCGTTGTTCTTATGGGGCTATCTCGCGTATCAGAGATATTGGGAGAGGCTAAGAGGTTAGGTGTGAAACAATATTTGGCATGTTCAATCATCTCAAACGCTAGTAGAAAAAATCAAAAAGTAGTGAGTGGTAAACTGAAAAATTTAGAGAGCTTGGCTCTTGGAATTGAGAGACCAGCTATTTTAGTTTTTGGAGACGTTGTTAAATTAAGTAAAAAACTTAGAAGTTTAAGATAAAAAACTAGCTATTTTTTAGCTAATATCATAGTTGTTCACTATGAATACTATGATATTAATTTAGTTTACACTACAATTACTAAATAATAAATGAATGAATATTCATTTAAATTATTTATTCAGAAAGGACAACAAATGAAAATAGCACAAAGTATTACAGAATTAATAGGAAATACTCCTATTATCAAATTAAAGTTTAATCAGAATGAAACAACTGTTTTAGGAAAATGTGAATTTATGAATCCTTCGGGTTCTGTAAAAGATCGAATCGGTAGTAATATGATTCAAGAAGCTATTAAACGTAGTGAAATAACAGACAAAAGTATTATTATTGAAGCAACAAGTGGAAACACAGGTATTGCACTTGCATCTATTGCAGCGAATTTAGGCATTAAATTGATTTTAACTATGCCTAGTTCAATGAGTTTAGAAAGAAGACAACTTTTAAGTGCATTAGGTGCACAAATAGTTCTAACCGAGCCAGCAAAAGGAATGGGTGGAGCTGTTGAAAAAGCGAATGAACTTGCTGAAACAACACAAGGGGCAATTGTCTTACAACAGTTTGATAATGAGGACAACCCGAATGCCCATAGAAACACTACAGCAGAAGAAATACTAAGTGATACAGATGGAAATATTGATATTTTAGTTGCATCTGTTGGAACAGGGGGAACAATTACGGGAGTGGGTGAAGTTCTTAAAATACATAACAAGAATATTCAAATTATTGCAGTCGAACCTGAAGATTCAGCTGTATTGTCTGGAGATTCCCCAGGTGCTCATAAAATACAGGGTATTGGAGCTGGGTTTATTCCAGGTATATTAAATACACATATATATGATGAAATCATCAAGGTTAGTAATGATGAAGCTTTTGCAACTGCAAGAAATATGGCTAAAACTGAAGGACTTCTGGTTGGAATATCTTCAGGTGCAAATCTCGCAGCCGCATATAAAGTTGCAAGACGCCCAGAGAATAAAGGTAAAACTATTGTAACTATTTTATGTGACACAGGTGAGCGATATTTAAGTACAGCTTTATATGACGACTTACCAAAATCTCTTGAATAAGGTTGAGTTATGTATGAAAAACATTACAGAAGCATAGTTAAAACGATTTCGTGGAGAGTAGTAGGAACAGTTGATACGATGCTTATATCGTATCTGATAACTCAAAGTTTTTTCATGGCAATTTCTATAGGTTCCATTGAGGTTGTTACGAAAATGGTTTTATATTATTTTCATGAAAGAGCATGGAATGCAAGTAGTTTCGGAAAAATAAAACCTACTGCAATTGATTACACAATATAGGAGAATAGTATGAAAAAAATAATAAAAATAATAAATGAACACCTTAAAGAATGTGATATTCACGAGGTCTTGAAGCATTTTTTAGATAAATACAATGGCAAAATTGCACTGGCATCAAGCTTAGGAGCAGAAGACCAGGTTTTAACAGACCTGATTTTACAAAAAGACAAGAATGTAAAAATTTTTACACTTGATACTGGAAGACTTCACGAGCAAACATATCAAGTAATGGATGATACCAATAACAAGTATCAGATTAAGATGGATGTCTATTACCCTGATTATAAAAATATACAAGAACTTTACAAAGATCAGGGAATTAACGGATTTAAGCAAAGTGTTGAAAACAGAAAATCATGTTGCTATATGCGTAAATTAGAACCTCTCAAGCGAGCATTAAGTGGTCTTGATGTCTGGATAACTGGACTGAGAAGAAGTCAGTCACAAACCAGAGAAGAAATGCAATTAGTTGAATGGGATGAAGGTAATAATTTAATAAAAATCAATCCCCTAATTGAATGGAGTGAAGAAGATGTATGGGAGTATATAGAAAACAACAATGTGCCATATAATCAACTTCATAAACAGGGTTATCCAAGTATAGGGTGTGAGCCATGTACGAGAGCTATATCAGAAGGTGAAGATATAAGAGCCGGAAGATGGTGGTGGGAAAACCCAGAACATAAAGAGTGTGGACTACACTTAAAAAAAGGAGATTCATGAGTTATGCAGTAAATATATTATGCATAGAATTACAACGAATTTGTGGTGATGGTTATGCATCTAAACGTAAAGAACTAGCTAAATAGGCTATGTTCATTTAAAGAAAAATAAGGAGAAAACATGACACAAGAAACAATGACACATCTGAGAAAACTTGAAGCGGAATCGATTCATATCATGAGGGAGGTAATTGCAGAATTTGAAAATCCTGCAATGCTTTATTCAGTAGGGAAAGATTCGTCGGTAATGTTGCATTTAGCGATTAAAGCCTTTTACCCTGCAAAATTACCATTTCCTCTTTTACACGTAGACACTACGTGGAAATTTAAAGAGATGATTTCGTTTAGAGACAAGCGTATTGAAGAGTTGGGATTAACTCTTTTCACATACTCTAACCCTGAGGGAATAGCGGAAGGAGTTACTCCATTTACACATGGTAGCTCTGTATATACAGATATTATGAAAACGCAAGGGCTTAAACAAGCACTGAATCATCATAAATTTGATGCCGTGTTTGGTGGAGCGAGAAGAGATGAAGAGAAAAGTCGTGCAAAAGAGAGAATATATTCATTCCGCGATCAACACCATAAATGGGATCCGAAAAAACAGCGTCCAGAATTATGGAGTGTTTATAATGCAAAAGTAAACAAGGGAGAAAGCATTAGAGTTTTTCCTTTGTCTAACTGGACGGAATTAGATATTTGGCAATATATTTACCTAGAGAGTATTCCAATCGTTCCTCTTTACTTAGCTGCACAAAGACCAGTAGTGGAAAGAGATGGAATTAAAATTATGGTTGATGATGAGAGGTTTCCACTTGAAGAAGGGGAAGTTCCTAAAATGGAAAGCGTTCGTTTTAGAACATTAGGTTGTTATCCACTTACTGGAGCGGTTGAAAGTACCGCTTCCACACTTCCTGAAATAATTCAGGAGATGTTACTTACTAAAACAAGCGAAAGACAAGGTCGCCTAATCGATGCAGATCAAGCAGGCTCAATGGAAAAGAAAAAAATTGAAGGATATTTTTAATGGCTAATCAATCAGAGTTAATAGAATCGGATATAGAAGCTTATTTACACCAGCAAGAGCATAAAGAATTGTCTCGCTTCATTACATGTGGAAGTGTTGATGATGGTAAAAGTACCCTTATTGGAAGACTGCTACATGATACGAAAACAATTTTCGAAGATCATCTAGAATCATTGCAGGCTGATAGTAAGAAAATGGGCACAGCCGGTGAAAAAATCGACTTGGCATTACTTGTTGATGGATTACAAAGTGAACGTGAACAAGGTATTACCATTGATGTCGCATATCGCTATTTTTCAACTGAAAAAAGAAAATTTATTATTGCAGATACTCCAGGTCACGAGCAATACACTCGTAATATGGCGACAGGTGCGTCAACTGCCGACTTGGCGATTATCTTAATAGATGCAAGATATGGAATAGTGACACAAACACGTCGCCACTCTTATATAGTTCGTTTACTTGGTATTCGTAATGTAGTAGTAGCGATAAATAAAATGGATTTAGTGGATTTTGACCCTGAGGTATTTGAAAAAATTGATACTGAGTATAGAGAATTTGCGAAAGAACTAGGTATTGAAACTGTTTATTCAATTCCTTTATCAGCACTTGATGGCGACAATGTAGTTAACAAAAGCGAAAAAACTCCTTGGTTTAAAGGAGCAACTCTGTTAGATATTTTAGAAACTGTGCCATTAGCAACACCACCTGCAGATGCAGCATTTAGAATGGTTGTTCAATATGTAAACAGACCTAATCTTGACTTTAGAGGATTCACTGGGACTATTGCTTCAGGAACAGTGCATGTTAATGACAAAATAACTGTCTTTCCATCTAATAAACAAGTAACAGTCAAAGAAATCGTTACATATGATGGGAACCTTGAGTCTGCTTCCTCACAGCAAGCAATTACATTAACGTTCAATGAAGAAATAGATATAAGTAGAGGAAACGTTTTAATAAAGTCTGAGTCTACAATTAATTCATCAAATAGAATACAAACAAATATAGTTTGGATGGATGAAACAAAGTTAACTCAAGGAAAGAACTATCTTTTAAAAAGAGGTTCCTCTACTACGAATGCTACGGTAGAAAATATTAATTATCGTGTTGATGTTAATACCCAAGAGCATACAGAAATAAATGAGCTACAACTCAATGATATTGCAAGTATAGATTTTCAACTTACTGATGTACTTGCTTTTGATACATATGAAGAAAACAGAGATATGGGAGGATTTATCCTCATTGACAAGGTGTCTAACAATACAGTGGCTGCAGGTATGATTACCAACAGTTTAGAGAATGAGACTAAAGAAAATGGAAAATATGAGAGTTTTGAAATAGAACTAAATGCTCTCGTAAGACGACATTTTCCTCATTGGAATAGCGAAATAATAGAATAAGGATTGACTATGACTTTGCAAGAAAAAGAAGTAAAAGAAACAAAAGCCCAAAGGGTTGAAAGAATTAAAAAAGAGAAAGACGGCCTAGATGTTCTAGCCGATATTCTTAGGTATGCTAAAACAGGCGAGGAAGTTGACCCTGAAGATATTGATCGATTTAAGTGGTATGGACTATACACTCAAAATAAAAACCTTCAAGGGGATGATACTAAGACATACTACATGCTCAGAATTAAGATAGAACAAGGTTTTTTAACTACTGATCAACTACTTGAAGTAGCAAAAATTTCAAAAGAATTTGCTAGAGATACGGCAGATGTTACGACAAGACAAGATATACAACTACATTGGGTAGATATTAAAGATTTACCTGAAATTTTTTTAAGATTAGAAAAAGTTGGTCTCAATACATTTTCCGCAGGTGACCGTCCGAGAAATATCGTTTCCTGTCCCGTAAATGGTTCAGATGCGAATGAAATAGAAGATGTAAGGGACGTGGTACAAGAACTCAATGATTTATATAGATTAAACCATGAGTTTAGTAATTTACCGCGAAAATTTAAAATAGGAGTAGGCGGATGTAATAAACACTGCATCTCACACGAAGTACAAGACCTTTCATTCACGGCAGTCAAAAAAGACAATGGTAAAGTACTTTTTAGCGTGGCTATTGGTGGAGGGCAGGCTAGTAACAAGCGTATTGCATCACACATTGGTTACATTCAGCGTAAAGATATCGTGCCGTTAACGACAGCTGTCATCAGATTATTTAACGAGCATGGACGACGGGACAATAGAGCAAAAGCGAGATTGGGCCATTTACTTGAAAAGTGGGGTGAAGATAGATTTTTAATTGAATTATCTCTATTGTCAGATATAAGTTTTCAAGAATTTGACAATATTGATTTTACCCCTTACCCTAGACGAAGTCATTTTGGAGTCATAGCAACAAAAGAAAAAGAGTATAACAACATAGGATATGCATTAACAAGTGGTAGAATCGGGACAAAGATTTATAAACTTGCAAATACGTTGCAGTTCTATAATGTTAAAGGTATCGCTTTTACCACTACTCAAAATATAATTATCATAGGAGTCCATAAAAGCATTACCAACGTGTTAACGGAAACTTTAAATGAGGCGGTTTCGCTTAGTACTCGGCCATCAGTATTTCAAGCGAGAACACTCGCGTGTACTGGACTTAACTTTTGTAAACTGGCGATTAGTGAAACGAAAAACTTATCAATTGACCTGGTAAAGTATCTCAGTAAAAAATTTCCAGATTTTATTGAACCGATAAGTATAAGCGTGAATGGATGTCCCAATGCATGTGCTCATCCACATATCGTTGACCTTGGATTCATTGGCACGATGGTAAAAAGAGGTGAGCAGAGAGTACCTGGATTTAACTTGGTCGTAGGTGGATGTCTGAGTGGTGTAGAGAGTAAGTTTGCTATTAAAACTCCTGTTAAAGTGACACCAAAGGAGCTTCCAATTTTAATTGAATCCTTTATCCTCGAATATGACAAAAGTTTGAATACAGACTTTCAGACTTTTATCTTGGAGAAGTATTCAAATGAATCAAATATTTAGGCCATTACTGGATCAGTCTACTAGTAAATATTCGCAAATTTTGAATAATATTATTGGAGTACATAAGTATACATACTTTGATTATACTGCTTCTGGTTTAGGCTACAGAGCAATAGAAGACAGAGTACAAGAGGTATTGCAGACGTATGCAAATACTCATTCTAAAGATGCTCTTATGTCTGCTACAACAGATACCTATTACCGTGCTGCAAGAGAGCATCTTAAAACACATTTAGGTTTAGATGAAAATTTTGCAATTTTACCAAGTGGGTGTGGGGCTACGGCTTCGCTCAAACGCCTACAGGAAATACTAGGTTTATATATACCTCCTGCAACAAAAGAAAGATACGAGTTTATTGATAAATCGAAATTTCCTTTGGTAGTTGTAGGTCCGTATGAACATCATTCTAATGAAATAAGTTATCGAGAAGCCTTGTGTGAGATTGTTCGCATTGAAATGAAAAAAGATGGCTTGATTGACTTAGATCATCTTAAAGAAGTACTCCAAGCAAATAAAGATAGAGAAATTATCGGTTCTTTTTGTATAGCCTCAAACGTAACGGGAATCATAACTCCCTATGCGGAAATTTCAAAACTTCTCAGAGAATACAACGCGATAGTATGTTTTGATGCAGCCACATCATCCCCTTACATCAATATTGATTGTAATTTGTATGATGCTATGGTTTTATCTCCGCATAAGCTTTTAGGAGGACCTTCCTCTTGTGGACTGCTTGTAATTAGGAAAAAACTTGTAGACAATAATTTTCCTCCTACTTTTGCAGGTGGGGGAACGGTAAGTTACGTAAGTAGAAAAAGTCATACCTTTGTAACAGAACTTGAAGAGAGAGAAGACGCAGGAACTCCTGGAATTATCCAACTCATTCGTGCTACATTGGCATATCAACTACGTAATGAAATAGGTCTAGAGTGGATTAAAGATAAGAAAACTCAGCTCTACAATTACCTAAAGAGAGAGCTTAGTTTTATAGAGAACATAGAATGTTATGGATGTGATCAAGGTGAAAATATAGGGATTGTGTCATTCAATATAAAAAATGTCAATCCATATGAATTATGTACTTACTTATCTTATGAGGAAAACTTTCACACTAGGGCAGGGTGTTCTTGTGCAGGACCTTACGGACATGACCTTCTTGGATTGGATGATAGTGAGGATACTTATGGAAATATGGAAAATCAACCTGGTTGGCTTCGTATCAGTATCCATTATTCGCATAACATTGAAATCCTTGGGGCCTTGGTAAGAGCAATAAAAAAGTATATAAGTTGATTTCTCAATAAATATTTTATTAAATAGTGATAAAATCATAATATAGTGTAGTTAAAGGATTTAACATATGGCATTTCTATCTACAAAAGCAGTGTATGGTTTAGCGGCGATGTATACCATTTCTCAAGCTTCGAACGCGAGAGCTATGAAAGTCAAAGAAATTGCCGCAATGACTCACATATCCTATGGATATTTAGAACAATTACTTTCAAGTTTAAGAAAGAGCAAGCTTGTCATTAGCAAACGTGGAGCTCAAGGTGGATATAAACTTGCCAAAAATGCAAGTAAAATTACCGTGTTAGAGATTTTAGAAGCCGTAGAAGGACCTTTTTACAAAATAGATGGTAACGTCGGGGCAAGCACGATCTTAGAATATTATTGGTCTGACATTGAAGAAAAAATGTGTGAGTTGTTTGAAACAAAACTATCAGATCTTTATCGCGGATACCAACCATATTTTTATGAAATATAAAATATAATAAAAAAATCTTTCAGTTTCAGATATTCTAGTGACCATTTTAGTGTTCGCTAAATTATTAAAAAGCTTGCAGACACCGTATTCATAGGGGTTTAGTGTAAAGATTTGCATTTATTACGATTAAGTCATATCTTCGCAAGCCCTAGCATAGAGTTCTCTAAGGGGATTTAAGTCAATCCCTTCAAATTATCTCGATTTACTGTACAGCGGATAAATTTGACATGCGACACAAAATCCAAAAAGAGACTCTAATGCCGCACACACGACAAGTATGGCAATCGTATATAAAGAGAACTCCGTATAATCAAAATAATAAAGCAAGTTCGCCGCAATGACAAATATTAAACCTATTTGAGCGGCAAATTTTTTCGGACCTGCATCAACTATTTTCTTTGACAATGAAAAAATGTTAGCACATATTTTAGCAATAATCACGCTTGGACTTATTTTCTTGTATCCTACGATTCTGATGAAAAAGTCATATAGTAGCAGGGCTAAGATAAATTGGTTCTCGGTAAATAGATAACTTATTCCTAGGACGCTTATGAGTGCAGCTTGTACCCTAACAATGTTTTCATCAACTATTTCTAAACTGATGGGGCATGATTGTGAATATTTCATATAAATTTCCTTTTAAAATATATGAATGGCTCTTAAAGCCATTCATTTGACGCGTAATCTTTTCCATTTCGAGGAAGTATCCACATCTGATACATTGAAGTCCACCACATTATAGTAAAAGCCATAATGTAACCAAACCCACCAATAATGGTAAACCACGCAAATTCAGGAATGATAGAAGTTATCCACCATGAGCATATATCTATAAGTAAAAATAAAAATGGTATAAATATAATAATAGATTTTGTAATATGACTAAACCCAACAGTTAGCGTAAAAATATACCCCACAAAAATAAAGATAAAAGCTATTCCAAATAAGTGTATATGCGATACTCTCGTTAGGGAATCAACAGATGCACCCATATCGGTTTTAGCAATTTCAGCAGTCTCTTCATATTCAACAAGATCAGGTAGACCACTCATTGCGGTGTGACAAGATATGCAGTTTCTATCGAGGATAGGCTTTATATCATTCCATCCTTCTTTTGTAGCACCTTCTCTAGCCCATTTAACAAGAAAAAGTCTATCTTCAGCGCTTGCTTTATCTTTCATAGAACCATTAAGTTTCACTTCTAGTTTTGAACTGTTTCTATTTCCATGATAGCTATAAACTATATCGTCAACAGAGACTCCAATCTCTCCATCCGCCATACCATGCGTTAGCATGATCTGCGCTCCTGCCATTAAAAATCCAATTCCCATAACAAGTAAGTAGCCTGTAAAAAGTGTTCTAACAGGTAGACTTAATGATGGTAAGTTCCATCTATGTATATTCATAGTGTATATTCTCCTTATGTATAAATGAATATTCATTCAATTATAGAAGTATACTTATTACATCTTATAATTTACTGATAAATAAGTTTTCTATTTATTGTTTAATTTATTGTTTAATTTATGGTAAATACATTAAGAATATAATGAATCCTTAAAACTAAACCAGTAAATCTTATTTTTTAATTCCAAAATGTTAGAATAAAAGATAGAGAATAAGGGATAAAAATATGAGTACAAAAAGAAAGACAAATACTGTACTTTTAGGAACAAGTATGCTCTTTACATTCCCCCTTGATATATGCCATAAATAGTAACTCCAACAAAAAGGATTTACTATGTATGTAGGTTATGCAAGAGTTTCTACTTCCAGCCAAAATCTTGAAAATCAAATTGATCAACTTAAAGATGCTGGCTGTGTAAAGATTTTCTCTGAAAAAAAGTCTGGTAAAAATAAAGCTAATCGTCAACAGTTTAATTTCATGATGGATTTCGTTCGAGAAGGAGATATACTATTTATTACAAAGCTTGATAGATTAGCAAGGTCTGTAATAGACCTTCAGAATATTGCTAAATTTTTAGAAGATAAAAATGTTGATCTCAAAGTCATTCAACAGAACATTGATACTACAACACCAGCAGGAAGATTATTATTTACCATGTTAGGTGCAATTGCTGAGTTTGAACGAGATCTCATTAATGAACGTGTCAAAGAAGGAATTGAAGCTGCAAAGAGAAAAGGCGTTCAATTTGGAAGAAAAGCTATTCTGAATAGCAAAGAAAAGAATGTCATATATAAGCAGCACGAAAAAGGAAAGTCTGTAGCATGGCTGTCAAATTTCTTTCATGTTGCTCGTAATACAATTTATAGAGCTATTAAAGATGTAGCTAAAAAGAAGTAGTCAATTTGGCTACTTCATAGTGTTCAACAATTCAACTCTATTTGGAACAATTTTCCCGTTACTACAAATTGTTCCAAATATAACAGATAGTTGAATTATGTATAATTTACAAATCTGATTAAAATTATTTTATTGTACAATATCGTAATATGATGAAACTTATAATAAAAAAGAACAACCTATTTGGCGAATATAAATTATATATAAACTTGTATTTTTCGCTTCTATTGTTACTCTTGTTCATACCTGGGTGTAGTAGCTCTCCAAAACAATTACAAGTTCTTCACCCTAGCAAATATTTAGGAAATACATATATTACAAAAAAGCCTTTACTCTATGAATTAAACCTCCCTAGATTCGATGAAGTGTCAGCATTTATACGAGATAATAGTTCTAATATAGTAGATAAAAAAGCTGACAGGAGAATTGAAGGGCTAGGAAATACCTGTGGGGGCTGTTTAAGCGGTGAAAGGCTTGTTACACCCGTTAGATTATCATATATACCGATTGGCACAAAGATGACTGTTATAGACGAATATCTCTATGACACTGATTCATCATTTAACTCTCCAATACATATGCTGATTGTAGAGGATGGAGTAAGTAATATTTCAGAAATTAGTTTACTAGGGTTTAAACTTGATGTTGAACAGGGTCGGTTTTATAAAAATATATACAATGAGAAACTTGTTACGTATAAAAATGTAAAAAAATTTGAACATGATGGTAAACTTATAATTGATTATTGTCCCGATAACTATATACAACCGTGCAATGATCCTACAAAATTTTTTAATGACTTCAAGCTTCAAGAAGATGTTCAATTAGAATTTAAAATAGATGCCTGCAAGAGAGCTAACCACCCTAACAATTCTAACCATCCTAAACGTTTAAAAGAGTGTAATAATGGTTATACAATAGAATTTAAAACGTTAGACTCATATCTCACTGCAAGGTACTATTTTCAATCTTGGGGCTTGTATGGAGATTGGAATAATGAGGGCTATTTCAAACAAACTAGATAACTATAATTTTTATTATAAAGTAAAATATCATTGATTTAAATAGTTTGTATCATGATTTGATATGCTTGCTAAGTGGAAATATAGATACAAGAAGAGATCGTTCTGCTACAACCTCTTATATTAGGAACACAAAGTACTCGAGTGAGTTTTCCGTGTTCCACAAAGTGTTCAAAAAGTCAGAATTCAGTATTCTCACAAACCCTTAGGACTTTTGGAGCAAATAAAGTTACCTTTCAAATTAGATATTTAAAGCTTCATCCAATCTCCCTTCAAAAAATATAACCAATTAAGAAAGTGTTAAACTCCAATTCCAAATAGGCATAGTCCACTTTTTACTTGAATTTTGAATACCCATATAGAGTAGTTTTAATAAGCTTGTTTTAATAACATTCAATCTCATTTATTTCCTAAATTGTCATACTTAAAATTCAATCATATATTCTGACTTAGATTAATTTTAAAAGAGCATATAACAATTTTAGTCTTTTGAAAAATATTATACACTTTTCTTTTCTGTAATTGCCTCATATTAATGCTTTACTTTACTTATTGTCTGTAAACCCCTCCGCTGAAGTACTTGTAACTCAGTATTTCCTCGTGAAAGGTGTATACTATTTGCAAAATATTTTTAAATATTAGTTAGTAAAATTATGAACTGTTTTATAATACTTCACCAAGGGCTTTCATAAGTCCTTTCTTGTAGCTGCTATCCTCAAGTTCTTCAATTTTCACTCTATATTCTTCCACAATATTATTGAATTCAATTTCATCCATACTATCTCTCTCGGCTCTTCTCTTCTCAAAGTGAAGACATAGTTCCGCTAGCCAGTTCGCAATTTTTATATAGCCTTTATCATAGTCACTCTTCTTCTTCTTCTTCTTCTTCTTGGGATATCTACTTGGCATTGACTGCTGATACAGTTTTTCATTTAATTGATTGAAGTCCATTTGATATAGTAGCTCTTAATTTGCCACATCCTAGAAAGCTTTGCAAATTGAAATAATTCCAAAACAATGTTTAGTTAATTTAGAGGCATCATGATTACTTTATACCAGATTAGTACTTTTTGCAGTTGATTAATAACTTTTAAGTAAATTAACTCTAAATCTCCTGTATTTTTCATCTAATTTGTTTAATTCCCTGTGTTAAACCTATAAAATAGCCATAAATTAGGAAAATAAATGACTATTCTCTTATGTTTCAATAAAGTTATTAATATTGTTCACTTTTATTCAAATAAATGTGAAATATTATACACCTTTAGGTGCAAATAATCTCTGAAATCATCGAGAGCATAGGTGTTGCGAGCCATATTCTCTTCGGATTTGAATATTGCAAATATTACTCACCTTTAGCGAAATATTATACACCTTTAGGTGCGAATAACCTCTGGAATCATCGAGAGTATGGGTGTCGTAAGCCGTATTCTTTTCGGATTTGAATATTGCAAATATTACTCACCTTTAGCGAAATATTATACACCTTTAGATGTAAATAATCTTTGAAAACATCGAGAATATGGGTGTTGCAGACCATATTGTTTTCGGGTTTAAACATTGCAAATATTGCGCACCTTTGAAAAAGTATTAATCTGGTGCAAATTAACAAAAAAAGTGTCTATCCTATATCAAATAGTTATCAATTTCGTAAAGCAAGAATAGCTCCCTTTTTACTTCTATAGGGTGTTTTACTGATGTTTATTAATACTTTTATACATGCCAACAATATTCATTAGTACTTTTCTATAATTTAGTAAGACTTGCTTCAATAATTGTCTATATTTCTTGTTTTAAATCCATAAATAAGTTAAAAATGAGTCAAATTAATGATTTTTTCTTTAATTTCTGTAAAAAAGTATTAATCTGGTCGCGAAAAGTATTAATCCGACAAGATATATCAAAACCTTATCAAGTACCCCCTTTTAAAAATTGCAAATAATACTCACCTTCAATAAAGCTCTTGAGTAAATCTATGCATAAATGCTCTTTAGTGCTTTTAAAGATAGATATGAGCTTTTTAGAGATGTTTAAATAATTGAAGAAATGTGAATTGATTGTTGCAACTTTATGCCTTATCTACAAATAGAGCATAAAGAGCTAAACTTTTAGTAATTGAATAGAAGCAGATTATTGATGTGTTGTGGAGAATTGGAAGTTCTCACTCACTAGAGTCAAAATCTACAACAGATAGAGTGTATTAACCAAAGAAGCAGATTGTGATACATGAGAGGAAGTTAGAGCTTCCGTCAAATCCAGAGTCAAAATCTGTTTCGCATGAATGTATTTTACTCTTTTTATTCTGATGAGTCAAACTGTGAGTGCAAAGTTAATTTAAAGATATTTAGGTTATAATTTAGACAAGAAAAGCTAGTTAAAGGTTCTTTCCCTTAGTGGATAAGAAAGTTTCTGAGTAAAACTTTATAGCCTAACTCTAACAAAGTGATTCTATTTCTTTTCTATAAAACAGATTTTCTTAAAATCTGTCAACTCAAGCTCGTTACCTTCTGAATTACTAAACTGAATTTAGTTTTCAGATATCTACATGACATCTTCAATAATAAAAATTAACACCAATTTGAAGTGAAAATCTACAACTATATCTGATTATTCTGTATTAGTACTATCACGTCTACTTAAAATGGTTTTCTTTATTTTGGCGACGAAGACATCAGATAAAAAATCAGAACTCTAGTAGAAAAGAGATAAATGAAAAGAATTGTAAAACCAATGCTAAGAGCAATACTTTTATTAGTTACAAACCCTCTTTATACTAATAGCTGGTCGTCTCAAATAAGCCTTATGTTTATACAGCTAGAGATAGATAAAGATGATGTCTCTTTTGTGGTAAGATTGTAGCTCAGAATATTGGAAAAGATTGATATTGCAACAGAGCTAAAAAGAATTTGTATTAACTTCTAATAGAGTATCCGCTCTTTTAGCCCTAGTTTAGTATTGTACTATAGCAAAATTTAGTGGAAGTGTCAGTAAAATTAAAGGAGAATGAATAATGGCAAAAAGGGGAAATCCGAATTTAAACAAAAATGCAGAGCAGAGACGAGAAAATACACAAAGCCTAATTCGCCAAGCTGTAAAGTCTTTGGAAGAAAATTATGAGATTAAGTCAATACATGCAGTTAGCACAAAAACAAAAGAACTAGACCCAACGGAAAAGGGTGTTAGTGAGGCTTCTTTTAGAAATAAAGAACTTGAGCATATACAGTCGCTCATGCTTGAATTACGAATAGGAAGATATGAAGCAATATCAGTATCAACCTCTGGAGAAGATATTAGTTTAACTGACCAGCTATTACAGATAAAGAAAGAGCTTAATAAAAAAAGCATAGAGATAAAGAAGCTGAAACAGAATAAGAAAAAGTTAAATGAAAAGGTTGATGAGCTTGTAATTGAGAACGAAGAACTTAAAACAGCGATTTATGAAATAGAAATGAAGTCTAAAATGAGCCTAAATTTTAAGGCTACAAATAATATAATATAGGAAGTGTTTTTGTAGATAATAATTGTACTATTTGATAGTACAATTCAAGCCCTAGTGAAATGGGCTTGTTTTAACTATTATTTGCCGGCTGCCACGCGATCTTTAAGACCTTTACCTGCTTTGAACTTAGGAACCATTTTATCTTGAGTAGTATAAGTCTTATCAGTACCAGGTACTTTACCACTTTTACCTTTTTGCAATGCTGAAACAAAACTACCAAAACCAACTAAAGAAACATCTTCTTTTTTTACTAATGCAGTTGTTACTGCTTCTGTAAATGCTTTGATGGCAGCTTCTGCTTCTACCTTAGTTTTGTATTCACCACTTGCTTGTACTAATTCAACGAATTGAGCTTTATTCATAAATTTACCCTTGGATTAAAAGATTTTCCGAACTTCCATTTTGTATGAAATAATTCAGCTATAGGTACTTTATAATTTATTTGCTTAAATTTTTCTTCTTTTTACTCAAATGTAGTAAAAAACGTGATAATTTTGTTTTTTTTAGTCCATATTTAGCCTGTTTAAAGAGGCTTGAAAAATTTAAAGCATGTTGTTGAGAGACAATTAAAGCTGATATGTCTTTAATTTTTCTATATTTATCTCTATTTGCTTGTATAGATAAAAAGACTTCATCTAGCCCATCTCTCTCATTTTGTGTAAGTGTGCTCATCTACTTGCTCCCTATTTTATTTATTTTTCTCACAGTTCGTATAATCTCATCATCATCTAATTCTCCTAACATTTGTATCACGGCAGCTGCAGCCTGAGGTTTTGCTCGCCCTAGCTTCCAGTCTTGATATGTGCGCATAGATATACCAAACCGTAGAGCCATATCTTTGAGAGATATTTTCTTTCCATTGTTTTGGTACTCTAGTGAGTTATGAAGGATATTAAATAGGTCATCAATTTGCATGTAAAAATTATACGGAATAAATACTTAAATATACATTTTATACTATATAAATGTGTAATAATGTGTATTTAAGCATAATAAAGTATATTTATATACATAATATATATGATTATATTATATAATTGATATATAATACACGGTTTACCGTATAAAATAAATAAAATTATGATTTTATACTAGAGTGAAATAAAAATTTAATTGATTGCTATGGATTTGTTTACAGGGAGGAGAGTAATTTGCTCATCATCTATTTGTAAATGAAATTTTTCGTAACTAGTTGCCTGTGTTTTAAAGATAATTTCATTGTTAGAATCTATTGTAAAAACGATATTATTGAGTCCATGAAGAGGTTTTTCTATATGTATAAAAGCATCTTTACAGGAGTCTTTTATAATCTCTTGCTCAGCTTTGAGTTTTTTTATCTTGGTTTGTAAATCTTTTGCTTTTTTTGGATTAAATTGTTTAATTTCATCAAGCTCTTCTTGGATGTACTTTATATCTTTATCAAGAAAGTTAAGTTTTGAGGTAACTATGGGTACTTTTTGATAATTTATATTAAGAAAGTTATCTTCTCCACTTAAGAGTTTAATAGTAATAGAGTTTGAAGCATATACTTTGAGATTACTTTTAACATGGGAAATTGTCACATCAATAGCATGAATTGTTCCGCCAATGGAGGACTCAACCTCGACTTTTGAGGCAGTGACTTCTCCCCCTTCTAAAAGATTTATTTTTGCTTCATGACATCGCAATTTACCTTTATGTCGATTGATTTTTGCAAATTTTGCAACTTGAGTAGAGTCTTGGTGTGTTGTTCCATCAATTTGCAAGTTCATTGACTCTAGTTTACTCTTTGCACCGACAAAACCATCAACATGAATACTTTGTGAAATAAGTTCAACACCCTCCCCAATACTATCTTGATTTGAATCATATTGTGATACAATTATTTTAATACTGTTATCTTCTTCTGCTGCAAGTAAGTCTTCATTTCTGGATATAGTGGAAAGTTTTATTTTATTATCAATAGAGAGTCTTTTATTATCAAAATGAACAAAACCTTGTTGCTTACTTTTGTAAAGTTTCACATAGTCATCTTCTTCTATTTGAATTGTTTGAGTGTCAATATTAATTTCTGAATCAGTATTATTATTAGACGCAGTTGTATTTATGCTTTTGCCATAAGCATTGAGTCCATTTTTACCAAAAATAGGTTTTTTGTATTCGATTAATATTTCATCTTTATCTACTTCTATAACTTCTGTATCATTCTCTTTTTCTTTATACCAATATATCAACTTTGCTTCTCTCGTTATAGTAGGGCTTATTCCTGAGAAGAGCACTATTTGTAAATTTTTCGTAAATTTACCACTATAGAGATATTTTATGAAACTTTTAAGATTTTTTTTCATCTCTTCATCAAAAAGAGTGATGAGAAAGTTATTGAGTGTTTTTATTTTATTGAGCTCTTTGTAAAGTAGCAAAAGCATCTCTTGTTGTGAAATTTTCTTGATAGGCAAGAAAGACTTTGGACTAATAACTACTTTTGGTTCAGAACTAAAAGGATCTTTTTTTACAATGTATATGAGTTTTATTTGAGGCTTTGTCTTTGGGTAAATACTTAGAGTATAAAGTTGAGAGAACTCGATATGTTCATCAATGATTTTATCTCTATCTAAATAACCTGTCAGGAGTTCTTTTGTTATAAGCGAAAAGTCTTTGTTATGAACATCTCGAACAAGTGTTTCCACTTTTTTAAGTGTAAAGTCACAATCATCTCTCTCAATCTGATTTTCTTGAGCATATAGAGATAAAGAGTGGGAAATATTTCTGCTCTTTAGAAGAGTCTCTTTTATCTCAGCCATATTATATCAATATTCTAAAAGATCACTATAGTCATATTTTGAAAAGTTAAGATATAACCTTCCATTTTGTTTTATAACACGGATATCACTTCCATAAACTGCTAAAAATCTTTTTTTAATAACTTTTTTCTGGTATTGCTCTAAATCCAAAGTTCTAAGATACTCTTTAAGTTCTATAATTTCTTCATCTTTTTTGATATTTAAGGTTTCAATGGTTTGAACATCATGAACAGTATGCGCTTGTTCATTTTTTAGTTTTGTATTCATCAGTTCAATAATATTTTTTATTTGTTCGTCTTTAGTATTGTAAACTTGTTCAATTTTTTGCATCTCTTGACGTAGCATCTGTTCTTTATCATCTATGAGTTTATCTATTTTAGTTTCTAATTGTACAATTTTTTCTTTGAGTTGCTTATTTTCTCTTTGATAGAGTGAGAGAACCATAGCCACCGTAGTCTTTTGTTTGTCAATAACTAAAGACGATGTTTGTCTTGGAGAAGTTTGTATACTTAACTCTTTATTGTTTTGTATCTGTTTTGTTACTATTATATATGTTATAGAGTTTTCTATAATATAATTGAGTTTTTTCTCACGCAGTTTTGATTTAATCATCTCCTTGGACATCTTAAAATGTTTAGAGTATTCATCTATTGTTAATCTCATTCTATCCCTTCTGTATTATTGAGTTAAAATTAATATTTGGTGGATTTATTATCCCTGATTTCCTAAGCCAAATATGGTAAGCTCGTTTCTCATTTCCATGCTTATCATGAAATATAAAATCATTGGAGTGCTTAAACTCCCTTTGTGCAAGAAGTATATTAAAATCTTTATATATATCTAAAAATTTTTTTAAACTTTCATAAGCCTCTAGTGAGACAATTACTGTTGAAATAGAAAAATTTTTAATCTCTAGATATCTCGCACAATCATTAAGACCATCTCCAATAAAATTCTTGTTTCCTAAAATATCGGTGAACTCATTAATTTCACCTGTGTGAACAGCAATTCTTATACCTTGGAAATAGGAATATCTCTTAGAAATATGCTCAGAAAAATGATTAAAACTAAGCCCTAAGATAGCACCATAACCTTTGAGTCTTGGATTGAGTAAACAGTAAAAACCATCACCCGTTGAGACAAAACCTATCATAAAGCGCTGAAGAGACATATTTGAGTTTACAAGCATCGTCTCTATCATTTTTCTAAAGCTTTTTGTTAAAAAAGTAACTATCTCTAACTGCTCATGTGATTGTAGTTGAGAAAAGTTGATAATGTCAATAAGGACAATATCTGTTATAAGCTCTTTCGCTTTGAGTTTTGCCATTTGACCAACTACTGTTAATTTTAATCTATTTTATCATAAAGTTCTTTTAAATGAACTTTTTTTAGTATAATACGACAATTAAAACTTTAGGAAATATGAATGAGTAAAAGTGTTTTAGAGATTGTAAAAGCTGGTGTTATCTTTGGTGAGGATGTTCAAAAAGTATACAGACATGCAAAAAAGGTGGGGTTTGCTATTCCCGCTGTCAATGTAGTTAATAGTGATTCTATTAATGGTGTCTTAGAAGCTGCTTCAAAAGTAAACTCTCCAGTTATTATCCAATTTAGCAATGGTGGAGCTTCATATTTTTCAGGAAAAGGTTTAAGTAATAGTAATGAAAAATCAGCTATTCTTGGTGCGATAGCTGGTGCACAATATGTCCATGCTGTTGCTGAAGCTTATGGTATTCCTGTGATTTTACACACAGACCATGCTGCAAAAAAACTTTTACCTTGGATTGATGCACTGCTAGATGCAAGTGAAGAACATTATAAAAAATACTCAAAACCGCTCTTTTCATCTCATATGCTAGATCTCTCAGAAGAGCCTTTAGGAGAGAATATTGCTACATGTAAGAGGTATTTACAAAGAATGAGTAAGATAGAAATGAGTATAGAGATAGAACTTGGTGTGACAGGTGGTGAAGAGGATGGTGTGGACAATACAAACATTGATAATGCCTTGCTTTATACACAACCACAAGAAGTGGCATTCGCTTACAAGGAACTTAGTGAAGTCTCTCCTTATTTCACAATAGCTGCTTCATTTGGAAATGTACATGGAGTATATAAGCCTGGGAATGTGCAACTAACTCCCAAAATTTTAGATAATTCACAAAAATATATTACTCAAGAATTTGCAACTGATGTAAAACCTGTAAATTTCGTTTTTCATGGTGGTTCAGGTTCGGAGCCTAGTGAAATTACAGAAGCTATAAGTTATGGTGTTATAAAAATGAATATAGATACAGATACTCAATGGGCAACATGGGATGGAGTTCGTACTTATGTTGCAAAACATCATGATTATTTACAAGCTCAAATAGGAAACCCAGAAGGTGAAGATAAACCAAACAAAAAATATTATGACCCAAGAAAATGGCTTCGTGCTGGTCAGGTTGGTTTAGTGTCTCGTGTTGAACAGGCTTTTAAAGACTTGAATGCTCTGGGTAGAAACTAATCCTAAAAATATGTGAGCCATCACTAAAGCTATAATCAAGTCCAAAATTATGTTTAGTGATGATTTCATCTATAAGAAAGAGACCTAAGCCCATTCCACTGCTACACTCATTACCTTGCTTAAAAGGTTTTAAAAGTTTTTGTATATTGAGTGCTTCTTCATTTATTGAGTTGTTTTTTATTTCTATAAATTTTTTATGTATGTGTACTGTTACATGTGAGTTGTGAGAATATTTGATGGCATTATCTATAAGATTTTTAACAGCAACTATAAAAAGATTGTAGTCAAACTTTTGTTCTATCTCCTCACCAATGATTGTAATCTCTTTTTCATCTAAAAGCAGTACATCACAAACATCTTCTAAAAGTGCATTTATAGAAAAATGTGACATATGCATATTTGAAATTTTTGTGCTGATACTTTCAAATTCATGTAGTTTGTCAAGTTCATCTTGAATAGAATTAAACAGGGCATTGAGCTTCTCTTTTTCTTGTTGGTTTTGCATAAAGTGTGTAATGAATTTTGCTTTAGTAAGGGGTGTGCTAATCTCGTGCATAACCATACAAATATACATATCTTTTTGAAGCTTAAGTTTCTTATTATGTTCTAAGGCAGAGTAAAAAGCATTTGCAATATTTGCAATTTCATCATTTGCATTTTCATATTCTATATCTATTTCTTGGGCTTTAGAAAAATGTTCTATATTCTTTTGAAGTCGTACAAGAGGTGAAAAAGCACTTTTAATGTAGTAATAAATACCAAATATAATAAGAAAAAAGAGCAGTGTAAAAAGGCTAATAGGAAGCAAGACAGTTGTAATTAAATTGCGTTTACTCTCAAAGAATAGAGTTCTATTTTGATCTTGGATGAGAAAAAATACACTATCACTATTCTTATAAAGTTGTATTCCAGATTTTGCAAAAGTTTTTCGGATTAAAATGTCAGATATAAGTGGCTTAGTTTGTCGTAAACTTTGTATTATTGTCGCAGTTGTCTTTGTCTTGATACTGTTTGTCTGTAAATATATATGTAACTTATCACTCTTTTGTGTAAGAAGTTGTGAAATTTGTATAGCATGGTGTACATAAGATTTTTTTATATTGAATATTTTAGCTTCATATGCTATTAAAAGGATAAAAAGCATTAAAAATACTAAAATAAAGCCTAGAATTTTAATTTTATTGATAAGAGAGTGGCTAAAGAGATTCATATCTATACCCTGAGAGTCTAATTGTTTTGATAAAATCATGATGAGTATCAAGAACAGAAATTTTTTTACGTATACGACCAATAAGAACACTTATACTATCGAGTGAACTCTCAAAATCATGAGATCTTGTTGCATTTGCTAACTGCTCACGCGATATTATTTGTCCTTCATGTCTAAAGAGTTGAGAAAATATTTCATACTCAGCAGTAGAGAGTGTAACGACTTTATCAAGGTAAAATACTTTTAAACTTGTATCATCTATATGAATCTGTGTGGCACTATTTAATAGGGTGTCTTTTTTTAACTGTAATTCAATTCTTGCTTTTAGTTCACGAGGGTCATAAGGTTTAGCAAGATAATCTTCTGCACCAGATTCAAATGCTGTAAGTTTATCGTTTATAATGTTTCTTGCACTAGAGATGAGTATTTTTGCATGCGATATTTTTTTAAGTTTTTTACATAACTCAAGCCCATCCATTTGAGGAAGGCTTAAGTCTAAGAGTATAATATTTACATCATCAAGTGCAATTTCTTCAAGCGCATCAGATGGTTTTGTGGTATGAATGACAAAGTAATCATCACTTAGAAAGCGGATGAGTAGTTCTGCTAAATCTTCATCATCTTCTACTAAAAGTATCCGTGCTCTATATGCTTTTTGATTCATTGGTAAATTTTACCAAAATAAAGACATATTTTATTTAACTATTTGTAAAATAGGTTGTACATATGGTGCTTTTGGCCATAGTAAAGTATTCGCACTATCTGTAATTCTCTTTTCATCATTAAGATTTGCATTAAGATTTTTTGAAAAAGCATCAATTAAAAATTTTGCAGTTGTGGTATTTTTATCTTGTGTTACATCACTAAAGAGTGCTTGTCCACAAATAATTGTACTTGCTGCTGTAGGAGTTGGTTCAAACTCTCTTGCACATGCAGAAGCTACACTTAAAATATCACTATCGTTAATAGCTACATTGTTTAAGTCTGTAATACCTATAAGTCTTGAACCATCATTTGCATTTATGGCTACATTGATTTTAAGACCAGTTATTCCAGGCATCCATCCACCTGCTTGATTAAAAGCATTTGCACTAAATGCAGAAGTAAGTTCATTTTCAATAAATTTTTTAATGTTTGCACCTGTAATATTTGCTGTCGCTACAAAGTTTGTAGATGGTAAAAATCTATAAATATTTTCTACTGTAATATTGCCTTGAAGAACTACATTCGCTTCACTTTTCCAATCATAACTATTTACACCTGTATACTTTTCCTTAGCAGGAATAATGGCATCATCATAACGAAATCCTGGAAGTATACTAATTTTGCTCCCTTTTGCATTCATCAAAAGTTGACCAAAAACAGAGTTGAAACCGTTTTCTAAAACATTTTTACGAGTGAGTGGAAGTGTTGTATTTCCTATAGATTTATCTAAAGGTTCATTTAAAACAATAGGAGTACGAATACGTGAAAAGAGAGCTTTAGCCATGCCTTTTTCGGGAAGTGTAAGATTTGCATCTGCAGTATTTGGGTTGATACCATTGGTTGTTATAGAAACATCACTTTTTAAATACTTTGCTCTCATTGTAGTAATTTTTGCAAGCAATGCTGTATCTGGAGTAATGTCATTTGTGATTTCATGAAGTTTCCAAGCATAGTTTGTAACAACTTTATTTGTAAATGTTACTTTCATTTCACCGAGGTATGTATCATCACCAGACTCAACAACTTTTGCTCCTGAGCTTGTATTTATGATATTAAATGTTGCCTCATGTGTATGTGCTGAGAAAAAAACATTTATTGTATTTGCTTTGATTTTATTACCGAGCTGTATATCTTTATGAATACCAAGTTCACTCATAACAACAACCATATTAGCACCCTGTGCTTTTAACTCTGCAGAATATTTTTCAATAAGAGCGATATAAGCACTTTCACCTTGTGTGAAGCTTATCATTGGAGCAAGGAGTGGACTCATTCTATTGATAATATCACTTGTAATACCAATAAAACCAACTTTAATACCACTTCTCTCAATTATTTTTGTTGGTGATAAAACAGCATCACCAACTTTAAAATTAAATGTTTTCTCAAAAACAGATTTTGCAATAGCTTTCTTTTGGTCGTTAAATTGAGGATTATTTTGTACACCTAATGGAAGTATATAGGACATATTTGCAGCGATATACGGAAAACTTGGACGTAAAACATTTGAATCTTGTGCATTTGCAAATCTTGCAAGTGTTGCTGCAGAACCATATGCAAAGTCCCAGTTACCCATAACTGCTATGTCAATAGGAAGTTCATTAACTAAGGTTACAATATCGTTTCCATTAGAAAAAAGGGCTTCAGCTCCACCATGAAAAGTGTCTCCTACATTCATAATAATTGTATTAGAGTTTTTTAAAGAGGTCATTTTTGCTTTTATACGTGCTAGTCCGCCTCGTGTTGACAATAAAACTTTATTATCACTTGTTCGTACTTGTTCTGTGTGAGGGACAACATGTGCATGGAGGTCATTTAACTCTATGAGATTGAGAGTAGTTGTAGTGTCTGCACTTGGTTGACAAGCTTGAAGAGTTAACATAGTAACTATAAGAGTTAAGTGCTTATAGCTAAAAGATTTGAGTAGTGTCATATTTGATTCCTTTTTTTGTGTGGCACAATCTTAAAGGAGTAAACGAAACTCAAACTAAACGAGAGTTATGTTGTAGGTAGTAATGTTCTAAAAGATTTTTTAATCTATTTTGATTAAATCTCCAAAATTTCTTTTCATCAAAATCTTTGTGAGATAGCATAGCTTGAAATAACTCCTCTTCACTCAGCTTTTTTTCGCTTTGTTGTACACATGTAAGCATGATATTACTTAATTTTTGTATAGCTTCTTGTGTTGTATCATCATCTCTTAGAGTTTTGTTTGGCAAAAAAACATAAATTTTCCATATTGCAATAGTGAGGGAGAGTAAAAAAAAAATCATCATCCATGTAGAGAGGTTAATATCCATGAAATATCCTTGCTTTTTAGTGATTATATACAATTTTTGATAAAATAGTGACTATGAATGATAAAGTATTTACAAAACCGATAAAAAAACAGTTTGAATTTGATGAAGAAGTAGCAGCAGTCTTTGATGATATGCTCTCACGCAGTGTTCCTTTTTACAAAGAGTCTCAGGAAATTACAAAGTTTTTTGTACTTAAGTATCTTAAAAATGATTCTATATTATATGATTTAGGATGCTCTACTGCTTCTTTACTCTTAAATATTCATAGAAATATGCAGGTAAATGCACAACTCATAGGACTTGATAATTCAGAAGCAATGCTTATGCAAGCAAAAAAGAAATGCGAAGCTTTTGGAGTGAACATAAATGTACAAAATGCAGATATATTAGAGTATGAGTATCAAAAAGCTGATGTATTTGTAAGTAATTACACACTTCAGTTTGTAAGACCTTTAGTTCGTGAAGAGCTTGTAAAAAAGATTTGTAAGAGTCTTCATAATAAGTCGATTTTTATTTTTAGTGAAAAGATAATAAGTCATGATTCTAAGCTCAATAAAGAGTTAATTGAGTGTTATTATGACTTTAAAAAAATACAAGGCTACTCTGAGTATGAGATAATGCAAAAACGTGAAGCCTTAGAAAATGTACTCGTACCTTATAGTGAAGATGAAAATATAAAAATGGCTCAAAATTGTGGTTTTTCTCATTGTGAAGTTGTCTTTAGGTGGGCAAATTTTGCTACTTTCATAGCTATAAAATAGTTAATATTGAACTACATTTACCAAACATTAGATTTTGGCTCATCACTTGTAAAAATTTCTCCGACACTTTTTACGGTGTCTCCCATCTTTTTATAGGTGACAATATCATCTTTTCCACACTCTTTGTGGTAATAACCTTGAAAATCATAATACTCGTTGCAATCACTATAAATCTTTGCAGAGAGACCATGTTTATTGACACAGGCTGAAAATAAAAAAAGTGATAAGATTAAAAATGTAGTTTTTATCATAAACTCTCTTAAGCAAATCATATACCTAAACTTTAAAACTCTCTGTTGTTTTGCAATGTTGTGTTAAAAAACACTCCTCACATTTTGGATTTTTTGCCTTACAGATGTAACGGCCAAAAAGAACCATACCTTGATGGAGTGCATGGAGATTATTTTTAAATTTTTTTACAAGTGTGGCTTCTGTTTGTATAGCTGTTTTATCATCGCTTAATCCTAGTCTGTGAGAAACACGAAAAACATGAGTATCTACTGCCATTAAATTTGCTCCTGTATACTCAATCATGACTACATTTGCAGTTTTTTGTCCTACACCAGCTAAACTTTGAAGCTCTTTTTCATTAAGGGGGATTTCGCCATTATAAACCTCTACGACTCTTTGTGCCATTGCTACAATATTTTTGGCCTTGTTATTAAAAAATGAACAACTGTTAATGAATTTTTTTACTTCTTCAACATCAGCTTGTGCTAATTTCTGTGGTGTTGGGTATTTTGTAAAAAGTGCTGGTGTTAAAATATTGACACGTTTATCTGTACACTGTGCAGAGAGTGCTACTGCAACTACTAATTCATAGGCATTTTTATATGTTAATTCTGTAACGGCATCACTATACCTCTCTATAAAGTGTTGATGAATCTCTGAAATTTCTTTTTTTGTGGCTTTTTTCATGCAAAGCATTTTACTCTATTTTATGATATAATCAAAGTATAAACTTTTAAAAAAAAGGTAAAATCATGGGTATATTTTCATTATTTAGATCTCAAAAGGCACTGGGTAGTAAAGATAGTCATTCAAAAAAGATAGAGTTTTATGATAGAGATTTTTTCGCATCGATTGTTGATGCGAGTGATTCAATGATGCTTTATTTTTTTAAAGGTGATGGCTGGATAGGTGCAAATCAAACATTTTATGATACCATGAAACTTAATGATATAGATGAATTCAATAAAAAATATGATAGTGTCCGAGAGATTTTTTTGCATGAGAGTGAAGAAATTTTTACAGAGTCAGATAATAGTTGGTTAGATTATATAAGAAAATATAAGTCTGATGGATATCATGTTACATTTTTGAAAAATAATGAAGATATTGCAACAATTAATGTGAAATGCCATAGTATTGTTAAAAATAGACACTTTTATGTTCTTGAACTACAAGATATAACAGAGTTACATAATGCTGTTGCTAAAGCACAAGAGATTGAAAAATTAAAAACAAAATTTCTTGCAAATATAGGGCATGAATTTAGAACACCCATGAATGGAATTTTGGGTTTTATTGAACTCTTGCAACAGACAAATTTAGATAAAAATCAGCGTGAATTTATCGGCATGATTAACAACTCTTCTAAAAATTTAATGACAAATATTGAAACATTATTAGAGCTCTCACAACTTCAAAGCGGTAGATTAGAGATAAATCCACGAACATTTAATATTTTATCTGAAATGGAAAATCTTACTTTCAATTTTTGCATGCAGGGAAGTGAAAAAGGTATTAAAGTATTAACTTTTATAGATCCAAAACTACCCCAAGAGATTTATAGTGATAGCAAAAAAATATTTCAAATTATGTTTGCTCTTGTGCAAAATGCAATCAAGTTTACACCCCGTGGTGGTAAAGTTATTATAGAAGTTAAACTCTTAAAACGACTGCAAAATGGGGATTGTAGCATTGGTTTTGGTGTAAGAGACAATGGAATGGGTATATCGAGTGAACAAATTGCACATATAAGTGAACCATTTACATCAGGCTCTCATGCTGATAAAAGACTGGGTGTTGGACTTACTCTCTCTTATGGCTTAGTGCATCTTTTAGGCTCAAAACTGAGAATACAGAGTGAATCTGGGGAGGGAACTTATGTGAATTTTGTTTTAGATTTTAAAAATAGTAGAGGACAAAATTTTAAAATGATGCCTAAGAAAAAGGTTAAAGTTCTTCTTCTTGACCCAAAACAAGTTGATGAAGCCACTTTTTTAACTATATATCTTCGTTCATTCTCTTTAGATGTAGTAAAATCAAATCAATTAGACTCAAAAGTGTATGATGATGTAGATGCTCTTTATATTGTTGCAAATCAAGATGACTCTTCATGGATGCTAGAACTTGGAACATACTCAAAAAAAACACCAGTTGTTTTATTTTTAAATCAAGATGAAAAATTACAAACAAAACTGACACATCTTGTTGATCAGGTGGTGAAACAACCTATGCTTCCAAGTAGTATAGCACGTCACCTATATGACATACATAGTATAAAAAGTAAAATCTTAAATAGTAGCAAGTTAGAGATTAAAGAGAAGGTTTTAGCTCTTGTAGTTGAGGACAATATTATCAACCAAAGATTGATTCAAATAATACTTCAAGGCTATAATATTTCAGTGGATACCGCCTCCGATGGTGTTGAAGGAATTAATATGTGTTCTAAAAATAGTTATGATATTATTTTTATGGATATTGATATGCCTGAAAAGAATGGTATAGAAGCAACACATGAGATAAAAGAATCTTTTGCTCTTAACCGTGATACTCCAATTGTCGCTTTGACTGCAATGGCTATGGAAGGGGATAGAGAGATGCTTTTAGATGAGGGAATGGATGACTATCTTGCAAAACCATTAACACGTGAAAAATTGAATAATATTTTAAATACCTACCTTAAAGTAGATGCTTAAAAAATGCTGTTTAATAACTATTAATTTATTAATATTAAACTTCCTCCAATTAATATAAGGAATTAGAATGAAAACAGCAACAAAGTTATTATCAGTACTCCTCTTTACTGGTTTAGTAGCATCAGCGAACACTCTTGTAACAGTAAATGGTAAGGCAATTACTCAAGACCAAGTAGATACAGAACTAATGAATGCTACTCAAGGCAGATTTAATCAGGTTCCAGCAGAGAAACAAGCACAGTTTAGACAACAAGTTCTGCAACAACTTATAGGAAAAGAGCTTATTTATGGTGATGCAAAGAAGAGTGGAATTTTAAACTCTAAAGCCTATAAAGATGAGTACAAAAAACTTGAAGCACGTATGAAAAAAGAGTTAGCAATTCAAGTATGGCAAAAAAAAGTTGTTGATGGTATTAAAATTGCAGAAAAAGATTTAAAAAAATATTATGATGAAAATAAAGAAGAGTTTAATGAAAAAGAGTCTGTTCATGCTCGTCATATCTTAGTAAAAACAGAAAAAGAAGCAAAAAAAATTATTGCTGAATTAAAATCATTGAGTGGAAGTAAGTTAAAAGCTAAGTTTATAGAGTTGGCAAAATCAAAATCAACAGGACCTAGCGGACCAAAGGGTGGAGATTTAGGCTTTTTTGGAAAAGGACAGATGGTACCAGCTTTTAATGACAAAGTATTTAAAATGAAGACGGGTTCTATTACACAAACTCCTGTAAAAACACAATTTGGATATCATGTAATCTATTTAGAAGGTAAAAAAGCGGCAGCAGTAAGAAAATTTGCTGATGTAAAAGAGTTTATCAATCAACGTTTAAAAATGGAAAAATTTAAATCTGTTATGAAAACTAAAATGGATGCACTTCAGAAAAAAGCAACAATTAAATAATTAGCTTTGCCCCTTATATGTATCACTCTCCTATCTCTAAAATTTCTTTAGATGGGAGAGAGTTTCTTGTAAAACGTGATGATTTAGCAGATAAATATTTATCGGGAAATAAATTTAGAAAACTTCATACTCTTCTTCATACAGATAAAACAACTTATAAAAGAATTATTTCCTATGGTGGTACACAATCAAATGCAATGCTTGCAATTGCCGCAATGTGTGCAAAAAAAGGATGGCAATTTTTATACTATACAAAACCTATAGGACATAGGCAAAAAGAGAATAATTGCGGCAATTTTTATTTAGCTAAAAAGCTAGGTATGCAACATCTTGAAATTGATGAAAATTTATATAGAAGTTTTATTGCATCTTTGCATATAGATAAAGAGAACCAAACATATGTAATACAACAGGGTGGAGCAGATAGAAGTGCTAGAGATGGTTTAATGGAATTGGCAAAAGAGATTGATAATGCTTCTTGTGATGTAAAATCTTTGGCTACTCCATCAGCGACAGGGACTACAGCCCTTTATTTAGCACTTGCCTTACCAGAGTATAAAGTTTATACAACACCATGTGTTGGTGATGCTACATATTTAAGAACACAGATGTCGGCACTAGAAACTATTCCTAAAAATTTGATAATTTTAGAGTCTAAAAAGAAGTATCATTTTGCAAAACCATATAGAGAGTTTTTAATGATGTATAATCGCTTAAAGAGTGCAGGTATAGAGTTTGATTTACTTTATGCACCTGCTATGTGGATGGCTTTAGAAGAGCAGACAGATGAAGAGATATTATATATACATAGTGGAGGGATAAGTGGAAACGAGAGTATGCTCCAACGTTATAAAAAATTTAGTCTATAAAAATAACACTCTCATCTAAGGTGACTCTTTTTGGTTTATAGCTATTGATTTTAGATTCATTATTTGCATAGCCCAAAACTATACTATATAAAAGAGCTAAATTGTCTGGTACATTAAGTGTTCGGGCAATTACTTTTCCAAACTCTGTTGTTGAACCTTGTGGGCAAGAGTCTATACCAAACTCTTCAGCCGCTAGCATTATACTTTGCATATAGGCTCCACAGTCTATTAAAGCACCTTGTGCAGAATCTATATTGGCTTTGTCAGTAAAAACAAAAATTACATTTCTTGCACCAAACCATTTAAAGTTGTCATGCCACATCTTAAGTCTAGTATCATTGTCTTTTCTATCAACTTCCATAAGTTTATAGAGCTCAGCTCCAGTCACAATTCGACGTTTTTTATAAGGATTTACCCAATTTACGGGATAGTATTGTATAAATTGGTCATGTTCTACACCACTATTCATACTTTTTATAATATTATCACCAATTTCTTGTAAAACTTTTTCATTACTAATAGCATAACTTACCCATGGTTGCATATTTGCTCCACTTGGTGTTTGTGCTGCAGCTTCTAATATTTTTGTTATAATTTCTTGAGGAACCTTTTTATCTAGGTAGTCTCTTTTTGAGGAACGACTATGAAGTACTTCTAAAACTGTAGGCATTGACACTCCAATGAATATTTGTCTTATTATAGTAGATTAAAAGTAAGAAGACAATAAAATAGCTTGAATAAATGCTACTTAAGTTGCATTTATTAAGAAAAATAAACTATATAATACTACCTATATTACCCAAAGGAATGAAAATGAATAATAATATTTTTGAAAAACTAACACATAATATGACACAATCAATTGAGAGTGCGATATCTTTGGCATTACATAATAAAAACCAAGAAGTGCAGAGTGAGCATTTTTTATGGGCATTACTAACAAATAGTGACTCTTTGCTTAATCAAATGTTACGAAAGATGAATATTGATAAAGTTGCTATGGAGTTAGATATAAAAAGTTTGACCGAGAAGTTGCCAAAGTCTTCAAGTGTGACAAAAGAGAGTATACGATTATCAAAAAGTTTTGTTGAAAGCTTGGAGACAGCAGCAGGTTTGATGACACAGAATGGGGATACTTTTCTTGCTGTAGATACATATATATTAGCTAATTTAAAAAGAGATCCTTACAGTACAATACTTGCTAAATATATAGATGTAATGGAGCTTATTAAAAATATAGAAGCCTCACGTGGTGGTGCAAAAATTGATTCTCAAAGTTCTGATGAGACTTTGGAATCGCTTGATAAGTATGGTATTGACTTAACAACAGAAGCTGCTGAGGGAAAACTCTCACCTGTCATTGGTCGTGATGAAGAGATTACCAGAATGATGCAAATTTTGATTCGTAAAACAAAAAACAATCCTATGCTACTTGGTGAACCAGGAGTTGGAAAAACTGCTCTTGTTGAAGGGCTTGCTCAAAGGATTTATTCTGGAAATGTGCCTACATCCTTACAAAACAAACGTGTAATAGCTCTTGATATGAGTTCTCTCATCGCAGGTGCAAAATATAGAGGAGAGTTTGAAGATAGACTTAAAGCGGTAATTGATGAGGTAAAAGAGAGTGGAAATATCATTCTTTTTATAGATGAAATTCATACAATTATTGGTGCTGGAGCTAGTGAGGGGAGCATGGATGCAGCAAATATTTTAAAACCTGCACTTGCACGTGGAGAGTTGCATACAATAGGGGCGACAACACTTAAAGAGTATAGAAAATATTTTGAGAAAGACACGGCACTCCAACGTCGATTTTTACCGATTAATCTTGATGAGCCAACAGTAAATCAATCATTACAGATTCTGCGTGGAATTAAAGAAAGATTAGAGTCTCACCATAATGTAACTATTACAGATAGTGCCCTTGTGGCAGCAGCACGTCTCTCTGATAGATATATAGCAGATAGGTTTTTACCAGATAAAGCAATAGATTTGATAGATGAAGCTGCTGCTGAGTTAAAAATGCAGATAGAATCAGAGCCAAATGTGCTTAGTGCCGCAAAACGCAAGTTAAGTGAACTAATGGTAGAAAAAGAGGCTCTAAAAATGGAGAAAACTCCTGCAAATGAGAAGCGTCTTAAGGAGATAGAAAAAGAACTTGCCGATACAGAAGAAGAGGTGAGAAATCTTGAGGCTCAATTTAATACTGAGAGAGAAGTATTTGAAAAAATATCGCTTATTAAACATGAAATTGAGGCGAAAAGACGTGAGGCAGAGCTTGCAAAAAGTGCATCTGACTTTAACCGTGCTGCTGAGATAGAGTATGGAGACATTCCTAAACTGATAGAAGATGAGAAGTCTATCAATGAAAATTGGGAAAAATTACAAGAAGCTGGAACACTTCTTAAAAATAGTGTTGATGAAGAGGCTATAGCTTCAGTTGTCTCACACTGGACACATATACCAGTTAATAAAATGCTTCAAGCAGAGCAGACAAAAATTCTTCATGTGGAAGAGGAGTTAAACAAAACAGTTGTTGGACAGACAAAAGCAACACATGCAATTGCTCGTGCTATTAAGCGAAATAAAGCAGGACTGAGTAATGCGAATGCTCCTATAGGAAGTTTTTTGTTTTTAGGACCAACAGGAGTAGGAAAAACACAAACGGCTAAAACACTTGCAAAATTTTTGTTTGACAGTGAAGAGGCATTGGTACGAATAGATATGAGTGAGTATATGGAAAAACATGCAGTTTCTCGTTTAGTGGGTGCTGCACCAGGATATGTTGGGTATGAAGAAGGTGGTCAGCTTACAGAGGCAGTTCGTCGCAAACCGTACTCTGTAGTACTTTTTGATGAGGTAGAGAAAGCTCATCCTGATGTTTTTAATGTTCTTTTACAGGTCTTAGATGATGGACGTTTAACAGACAATAAAGGAGTCACAGTTGACTTTTCAAATACTATTATTATTTTAACATCAAATATAGCATCTGATAAGATTATAAATAATACACATGCAGATGATTTACAAAAGATAGTGTCAGATGAACTAAAACAGGCATTTAAACCAGAATTTTTAAATAGACTTGATGATATTGTAATTTTTGATACTTTAGGAGAGAAAGAAATTGTAGGTATTGTAGATATTTTCTTTGAAGATATTGCAAAAAAAGTTGCACAAAGAGATATAACATTGGTTTTGAGTCCAGAGGCTAAGTTTTATATTGCAGAAGCTGGATTTGACCCTGTCTATGGTGCAAGACCACTCAAACGAGCACTCTATGAATTAGTGGAAGATAAATTGGCAGATTTAATTTTAGAGGGTAGTGTCAAAGAGGGCTCAAATGTTACTTTTGTTCTTAAGAATTCTAAAATAGAAGCAGAGGTCTTACAAATTTAAATGTTTTTTGATGGGTTCAGGTTTACCAATGTAATATCCTTGAGCATAATCAACCCCTATTTTAGTTATAGTATTAAGAATGTCTTTTGAAGAGACAAACTCCGCTATTGTCTCAACATTTAGCCTTTTTGCTAAAGAGACAATAGTCTCAACCATAATTTGAGCATTATGATCTCTATCTATATTTGATATGAGTGAGGCATCGATTTTGATGTAATCTACAGGAAGGTTCAGAATATGTGAAAAGTTGGAGTAACCTGCTCCAAAGTCATCCAATGCTACTTTAATACCATATGTTCGAACATTAACACAAAAGTTGTAAACATTGTCATAATTTTTAAAATCTTCAGTTTCTAAAAGTTCGATAGTGAGTAGTTCATTATATTCAAAACTCTCAATGGCATGAAAAAAATGCTCCATCGTTTTTGTATTGTCTATATCAGTGAGAGATAGATTGATTGAGCATGGAATTTTATATTTACTAATTACTTCAAAGGTATTTTGAATGACTGCACGTGTTATCTTATAATAAATACGATGTGCTTTTGCAACTCTTAGAAAACGAATTGGAGATATAATCTCTTCTTTATAAATAAGTCTTACAAGTGACTCATACTTAGTAACTCTGGTTTTATCTTGTATAGGAGTTATTGGCTGAAAAAAGGATATAACTGTATTGTTTTGTATTGCCGTCACTAGTTTTTTATGACATGCGATATCTTCTTTATGTCCTTTTTCTAACTCTTTGTCATTGTTAAATATAGCAAGTTGAATATTTCTTTTTTTGGCATCTTTTAAGGCCATATCTGCATAGGCAAGCATCTTTTTCTTTTCTTCATTAAATGAGATACCTGCACTCATCATAAAGGTAAATTTTTTATCTTCAAATCTAAAAGTTGTTGATTTATAATTTTTTAATATATTTTCAACTTTTTCCATAAAAGAGTATTCCGAAATAATGTGTGAATCTCTACATACGATGGCAAATTCATCACCACCAATATGGTAAAGATAGAGTTCTGGCTCTTCAATTTGTTCTGTTAAAAAACCAGATGTTAATTTAATAGCAACATTTCCAATTTCTTCACCATACACATCATTAAATGATTGAAAGTTGTCAATATTAAAGAGCACGAGATGTTTGAACTCAAATGTTTGAATATCTTGAAGTAGTCTATTTCTATTTGGAAGACCACTAATAAAATGGTTATAACTTTTGAGGTGTAGTTCTTGTGTTTTTATGCTTATTTGGCTCTCTAAATCATTATTGTATTGGAGGAGCTGTTCTTGCACTTGGGTTAAGTTTTGTTTTGTTTTTTGAGCTCTACTGAGTTGTACTTGAAATATTTTAAATTTATAAAGGATATAGCTAATTATTACTATTGCCATAATGAGTGCCAAAATGACACTTTGAATATTAATATTATTATTATGTTCAAGGGTGATTATATCCTCATAAATATTAGCATTGGATATTTCTATAATATAACTTGTATTTATAGCAAATTGTTGCATAATATTTTTTAATTGAACAAGCTTCTGTTTTGAATTATTTTTATCTTTTAAGTGTAAAAGTGAGAGAAGAGTATTTTTATAAGATAGGAGGTTTTTATTAATATTTTTTAGTACTTTACCAAACTCCTCATTGAGGCTGGGGTGTTCTTTATTATATTTTTGGAGTTTAAAAAAGTATTTTGATAGTTGTTTTAAGTAAGCTTCATACTTTGTAGTATCTAATTTTTTATTAAATAAAAATTCATGTTGTACTTCTATATGAGTTTTGTGTAATATTTGGTTGAATTGGTAAATGTTGAAACTGAGTTTTACTTGGTCATGTTTAAAATGTTTGAGCATATTTGAATTGTTACTGATATTAATATAACTGATTGTAAGTAATGTGGCTAGTAGAATAGAGCCAATAATTAAAATTATATAAATACTATTAAAGGATAATTTTTTCATGTAATAACTCCATAATAATTCTACTCATTGCCTTTAATGTACCCTCAAATAAATTAAAAATCTGTTAAATTTTTAGTTTAATTAAAAAATCATGTAAAAGAGGTGCTTTTCTCTTAACCAGCCTTTAAGTAAAAATTTTGTATTATTTCGGACTTAATTTTAAATAAGGATATGCCGTGAAAAGAACATACCAACCACATAGCACACCAAGAAAAAGAACGCATGGTTTTAGAGCTCGCATGGCTACTAAAAATGGACGTAGAGTCTTAAATCGTCGTAGAGCTAAAGGTCGTAAAAGATTGTCAGTTTAGGCGGATTTTATACATTGAAGCTTCATAAGGAGTTTCAGTATATTTATAATAAAGGGAAAAATAGACACACTGCAAGTGTTGTTCTTTTTTATCTTCCTCAAGATGGAATTCACAAAGTAGGTTTTACCGCAACAAAAAAGTTGGGTAACGCAGTCAAACGCAATCGTGCAAAACGAAGAATGCGGGCAATATTTCGTGAATATTCACACTCTCTTAAAGATGGTTCTTATGTATTTGTTGCAAAGAGTGCTATATTTGACATCTCCTATGAAAATTTCAATAATGAATTTAAAAAAGTATTAGACAGTGCAAAAACTATTACTTAAACTCTTATGGCTTTATCAGAAGTTTTTTACGCTTGTTGGCTTCGGTTCGTGTCGATATTACCCAACATGTAGTGAATATGCACGATTAAATTTTGAAAACAACTCACTTTCAAGTGCCTTTTACCACACTTTTACTAGAATACTACGTTGTAATCAATTATTTGAAGGGGGAATAGAGTATCCACGATTAGATAAACTCTATTGTAAACCTACTGACTTAGAGGTTAAGACCATAAAATATTGGCTGGTTCCAGATAAAAAGAACCGTTATTACATAATAAAAAATTTTTCATATAAAGGGTAATTTGTGTTAGACAAAATGTCATCAAACCAAAGATTAGTAGTAGCAGTACTATTATCAGTAATTTTTTTCACAGCTTATACAGCAATTTTTCCACCAGTTAAACAAGAGGTGGCTGCAAAAGCCAAAACAGATAAAATAGCAATTAAAAATAATGCTCAAAATTCTCAAGTTGTAGATGAAACACTTCCCCCAGTTTCAGGAGAAACAGAGTTAAAAGCAACTGCTAGCAATACAATCCTAATAGTAAAAAATAAAAAATTTATTTTAAAGATGGATACTCTTGGTCGTATTTCATCAAAAGAGTTATTACAAGAAAAATTTAGAGATACAGATAATCATCATGCTCAGTTGATTCCTGCATTAGGAGCAAAGCCGCTTTACATAAAATTTTTAGATGAGAAGCTTAATAAAGAGGCTGCAAGTGTTGCATATGTAGCAGATAGACAAGAAGTAAATGTTGATGGTTCTGCTCAGAGTGTTACTTTAACACAAAAACTATCACAGTTGAGTGTAACAAAAAAATTGACTTTTTATGCTGATGGGCATTATGATGTGAGTGTTTCTCTTTCAAAGGACAAAAGATATTTTATTTATCTAGGACAACGCCCTCATGTAAATGAAAAAGAACAAATGATGGCAGTAGTTGGTGCACTTGTATATAGTGATGATGATATCTTAACTATCATTAAGGATGGTGACTCCGAGGGAAGAAAAACATTCTCAGGAGTAGAACTTATAGCTTCTTTTGACCAATATACTGCTTCTATAATTTATGGTTTTGCAAAAGAGAGAAATATAATAATAGACCATGATCGTGATAATAATCCTGTTGTCTATTTTGATGGGTTGCAACAGATAACTTTCCATGGTTTCCTTGGTCAAAAAAACTTTAATAAACTACATGCAATAGACCCTATTTTAACTAATGTCATTGAATATGGATTTATGACATTCGCGGCGAAACCACTCTTTGCACTGCTCTTATGGTTGCATGGTATTTTTGGAAACTGGGGATGGGCAATTATCGCTTTGACTGCACTTATTAGACTTGTTCTTTACCCTCTCACATACAAAGGTATGGTGTCTATGCAGAAGATGAAGACACTTGCACCAAAAATTAAAGAGCTAAAAGAACGTTATAAGGGTGAGCCACAAAGATTGAATCAAGCTACTATGGATATGTACAAAAAACATGGGGCAAATCCTCTTGGTGGCTGTCTTCCAATGGTCTTGCAAATTCCTGTGTTTTTCTCAATATACCGTGTTCTTCTTAATGCGGTTGAATTACAGGGAGCACCATGGCTTCTTTGGATAAATGACCTTTCACGTATGGATAATTATTATGTTCTGCCACTTCTTATGGGTGCATCAATGTTCTTTCAACAACGTCTTACTCCAAATAGTTTTACAGACCCTATGCAAGAGAAAGTCATGAAGTTCTTACCAGTAATTTTTACATTTTTCTTTATTACTTTCCCATCTGGTTTAGTACTGTACTGGTTTGTAAATAATCTTTTTTCTATCTTACAGCAATTTATTGTAAATCAACAATTTAAAAATGCTAATGATGCGAGAGAAGCTATAAAGAACAACGAGAAATAGCTATGATAAAGATAGAATCAATAACTTTAGAAGAGGCATATACTGAAGCTGCAACATCTTTTAAATGTTCTATTACTGAACTGACAGTAGAAGTTGTTCAGGCACCAACAAATGGTTTTTTTGGTCTGTTTAAAAAGAATGCAATTATAGTTGCTGCAAAAAAATCTCTTGAGAGTGATGTTAATAAGAGTAAAATAGAGTCAGAAGCTAAGCCTCAACAAAAAGTACAAGAGAAAAAAGTACAAAAAGTAAAAGAGGAAGTAAATACTTCTTCTCATACTATTTTGAATGACACTATTATGCCAGCGTCATTTATAAATGACCAAGATGATGACGATGATATGGGACATGGACTTGAATATACAGCTGATTATGATGATGAATTTGATGAGTTTGAAGCACCTGTAGAAGAGGAGACAACGAATTTAAAAACTTTATCTACAGAAGTACAAAATGATATTAATAAGCTTTTTAATCTTACATGTTTTAATATAGATGATATAGTTGTAAAACCTTATGATGAGGAAACACTTCTTATTGAGTTTTCAGGAGAGGATGCAGCACTTCTTATTGGAAAAGAAGGATATAGATACAAGGCACTCTCTTATATGATATTTAACTGGATTAACTCTAAGTATGAAGTACAACTCCGTCTTGAAATTGCAGAATTTTTAAAAAATCAAGAGGAGTCAGTCTCGCGTTATCTTGTCAATGTATGTGAAAATATACAAAGAGATGGAAGAGCGCAGACAAAAATTTTAGATGGTGTTTTAGTACAAATCGCACTTAAAGAGTTGCGTGAGCGATACCCTGAAAAATATGTGGTCATTCGTTCGACTAAAGATGGACTTAAATATATAATCGTTAATGATTATCACAACAACTAGAACAGTTATGAATGATACTATAGCAGCCATAGCAACAGCAAATGGTATTGGCTCTATTTCCATTATCCGTATTAGTGGAGCTAAAGCTTTAGAAATTACTAAAAAACTCTCTCATAAAGAACATTTCAAAACAAGATATGCAACTTTAAGTAATGTTTATGATGAAAGAGATGAGCTTATAGATGAAGCAATAATTATCTACTTTGAAGCACCGCACTCTTTTACGGCTGAACAGGTTGTTGAGATTCAGTGTCATGGTGGATTTATTGTTGCACAGAGCATTTTAAAGGCAGCACTTCAGCGAGGTGCAAGAATTGCGGAAGCAGGAGAGTTTTCCAAACGTGCTTTTTTTAACGGTCGTATAGATTTAAGCGAAGCAGAAGCTATTGCACAGCTCATAGAAGCAAAAAGTGAAGATGCAGCAAAGATACTTGCTAAACAGATGAAAGGCTCTCTCAAAGAGTTTATAGAGTCCATTAGAGATGAAATTATTCATATACTTGCTTTTAGTGAAGTGAGTATTGATTATGCAGAAGAAGATTTACCTGAAGATTTAGTACTTCAAATTAAATCAAAACTCGACGAACTTTATAAACTATTAAAGAAGACTCTTTTGGCATCTAAATCGCGGGAGGGTTTGATGCAGGGATTTCGTGTCGCTATAGTTGGAAAACCAAATGTAGGTAAGAGCTCCCTCTTAAATGCTTTACTTCATTTTAATCGAGCTATTGTGAGTGACATAGCAGGAACAACACGCGACACTATAGAGGAGCAGGTAAAGATTGGCACCCACCTTATTCGCATAGTAGACACAGCCGGAATTCGTGAAGCAAATGATGAGATAGAACGTATCGGTATACAGAGAAGTCTTGAAGCGATTGAGCAGAGTGATATTGTAGTTGCTCTTTTTGATGGCTCACGTGAGGCTGATGATGAAGATATAGAAATAGCAAGACTTATCAAAGAAGCCCAGGTGAGTAAACATATCATTATTGTTAAAAATAAGATAGATTTAACACAAAGATTTATGCTCGAAGACCTTCGTTTTGATCTTGAACTTAACTCTAAAGATGATGTTATGCAACTTATAGAGAAATTAGAGTCTATTATGGATGTTGCAAATAATTCTGATGAGATAATGCTTATATCACAAAGACAAATTAGTGCGGTAGAGAAAACTATGCAAAATATTGAAGATGCTTTTACTCCTTTAAAAGATCAAGAGTTAGAGATACTCTCTTTTCATCTTAATGAGGCAGTTAAAGAGATGGCAAGTATAACCAGACCTTTTGAAAATGATGAGATGCTAGATAAAATGTTTGGCTCTTTTTGTTTAGGAAAATAAACATATTATTATGAAATACATTGCCATAGATTTAGGACTCAAACGCATAGGTTTAGCTTACTCGGCACATAAAGATTTAGTTACACCATTGCCAGCTGTCATAAGAAAAAATCGTAATCAAGCCTCGAGTGAAGTAAAAAAAATTTTAAATGAGTGGGAGGTTGATGCTGTTGTTGTTGGCATACCTCTTGGAGGCAGTAGTGAAGAGGAGATGCAACGAAGAGTTGCACACTTTATGAATTTAGTTGACTTTGATGGTGATATATTTTATCAAGATGAAGCTGGAAGCTCGCTTGAGGCTGAAAACTTAATGAAGGGTGAAATTAAATATATACGTGATGGGCGGATTGACTCTATTTCAGCGATGATTATTCTACAGAGATATCTCTACTCAATAAAGGCAAAAAAATGAGACTCATTGGTTTAGATGTTTTACGTGGCATAGCTATTGTTTTAATGGTTATATTCCATTTTTGTTTTGATTTAAATAATTTTCATATTGTCAATTTTGATTTAAAACACGACCTTTTTTGGAAATATTTTCGTTATTTAATTGTAACAATCTTTGTCTTTTCAAGTGGTATAAGCTTGAAATTAGCACATCAAAAGTCTGTAAAACTTCATAAAGTAAAAAAACGAGTCTTCATTTTAGGTTTGGCATCTATTGCTGTTTCTATAGGAAGTTACACACAGTTTCCAGACTCTTGGATTTATTTCGGGATACTACATTTTTTCTTATTTGCCTCCATCGTAGGACTTCTTTTTTTAAATTATCCAAAAACTGCTCTGTTTTTTGGTGTGGGTATTATAATTGGACATAGTTATAATATTATAAATATGCATTGGTTTTTTGTGCTAGTACAAAAACCTTTGCATCTTCCCGCCACTTATACAGAAGATTTGGCAACAATTTTTCCATGGTTTGGAGTTTTTTTACTTGGTATGGTTACTGCTTCATATAGACTACATGAAAAGTTGTTTTCTATTTTATATTTAAACACTGAAAATAAATTGAGTCTTTTTTTCGCTTTTTTAGGAAAACATTCACTGTTAATATATCTTCTTCACCAGCCCATTTTATTTTCTGTTTTTTTACTATTGTAATAATTATAAGATATTTACAAGACATTAATTAAATATTAGTTAATTTAAGTTAGATATTTTTTTTATCTTTGCTAAAATTAAAGAAGATATGTTATCATAGTATTATGAAAAATTATACGATAGCATTTAACAATATTGATACGATAGATGCCCTAATAGATGAGAGTTTTCCTTATAATAATAAAACACTTATTCAAATATTTTGTGCATCTACAGACAAAGATGAAATTCAAAAAATACAAACATATTTTAACAATAAATTTAATACTTCAACAATTATTGGCGCAACAACAGATGGAACGATAAAAGAGGCTAAAGTTCACAATGGCACCAAAACTGTTGTGACTTTTACTACTTTTGAAGAGACTACTTTAAAATCAACATTAATACACCATAAAAAAAAGTATGATTGTAACTATACAACAGGAAAGATACTAGCAAAACAACTCTGTAGTGAAGACACTAAAGTTATCATTAGTTTTGCTGATGGAATTAATACTAATGGAGAGGAGTATGTCAAAGGTATATCAGAGGTATCGCCTAGTACTGTTATTGCAGGTGGTTTAGCAGGTGATAATGGAGCTATATCAAATACATATGTATTTGATAATAAGCATATTATAAATAGTGGTGTAGTTGGTGTCTCACTTAACAGTGAAAGTTTAAATGTTACAACAAGTTATATTTTTGACTGGACTCCCATAGGAAAAAAGTTACATATAACAAAGGCCATTAAAAATAGAGTTTATGAGATTGATGGAATATCTGCTATAGATATGTATGCTAGATATATGGGTGATGACATAGCAAAAAAATTACCTCAAATCGGCATAGAATTTCCCCTTGTATTTGAAAAAGATGGTGTTTTGGTTGGTAGGGCGGTACTCTTAAAGCATAATGATGGATCTTTAACATTCGCAGGAAATATTGAAGAGGGTACAGAAGTCTATTTTGGTATTGGAAATGTAGAAAATATCTTAAGCAATTCTGATTACCATGTTCATGAATTGATGAACAAAATGAAATACAAGCCAGAAGCTATATTTATATACTCTTGTATGGCCAGACGAAGATTTATGAATAAGTATATAAAGTATGAGTTAGGTGCATTCTCAAACCTTGGACACATTTCAGGTTTTTTTACTTATGGAGAGTTTTTTCATACACAAAACAGTAATCAATTTCTTAATGAAACAATGACAGTAGTAGCTTTGAGTGAGAAAAAAATTGAAATTTCTCAAGGTTTGAAAAAGCAAATGAAATTAGATGGCTTAACAGAACTAGACAAAGAGCATGTTCTTGCACACTTAGCAAATACAGTTTCAAAAGAGCTGGCAGATTTAAATGATAATTTAGAAAAAAGAATAGAAGAAAGTTCTGTTTATATATACAAACAGGCATATTTTGATAAGTTAACAGGACTACCAAATAGATTGAGTCTAATACAGAGGCTAGATGCTAGTTTAGGTAAAACTGTAGTCTTGATAAATATAGATGATTTTACCTCTATAAATGATTTCTATGGCCATGAATTTGGAGATAAGATTTTAAAAAAATTAGCTAAAGTACTTAATAAGTTTATTGGTGATGAACCAGCTGAAATATTTAAACTACCTTCGGACGAATTTGCGATTATACTCGACATAAATAAAGAAAACAGTACTATTGAAGATAGAATTAAACAATGCACAAACTTCATAAACGAGGAATCTTTTTATATTAATGGACATGATACACATGTTTCTGTAACTGTTGCCGCTGCACTTGTTAATAAAAATAAAAATGGTTTTGCGAATGCAGATATGACACTTAAACTTGCTAAAAAAGCAGGTAAAGAGTATATGGTTTTTAATAATGATTTGGAATTATCGAAAAAATATAAAGAGAATCTTCTTATGGCAAATAGTATAAAAACTGCTATACAAACAAACAATATTATTGCTTATTATCAACCTATATTTTGTATTAAAACAGGTAAGGTACAAAAGTATGAGGCTCTCGCAAGATTAATGGATGAAAACGGAAAAATTCTCTCTCCTTATGCTTTTTTAGATATTTCTCAAAAAATTAAACTTTATCCTCAAATTACAAAGATTATGATAGAAAAAACTTTTTCATATTTTAAGCAAAACACTTATAACTTTAGTATAAATCTTGCTTTTAGTGATATTTTAAATGAAAAAACAAGAGAGTTTTTGTTTAGAAAAATGGACGAGTATAGTATCGCTAAACAGTTAACCATAGAGATTCTTGAGACACAAGAAAGTGACAATAGTCAAATAGTAGATGAGTTCATTGAAAATGTCTATAAACACGGTGCTAGTATAGCTATTGATGATTTTGGCTCAGGTTTTGCAAATTTTCAGCATATGACAACAATGCGCTCAGATACTATGAAAATAGATGGCTCACTCATCAAAAATATAGATATTGATAAAAATGCCCGTTTGGTAGTTGAGACTATTATTGTTTTTACAAAAAAATTAAACAAAAAAATAGTTGCAGAATTTGTACATTCAAAAGATGTATACGATATTGTAAAAGAACTTGGTATTGATTATGCACAAGGGTATTACCTTGGCAAACCGCAAGCTACCGTTTTATAACTATTTACCCATTATAAAAAGATTATTGCTTATGTGAGTAATCTGTGTAAAACGCTCTTTAAGCTCTCTGTCAAAGGTGAGTATAAAGACATTTGCAGATTGGAGTTTCGCTTTTTCAAACTCTTCTAAGAGTACATCATCAGCAATGTTTTTTCCATGATCACATTTTATAAAGTTAAAAGAGTGAAGTGTTTTACCATAGTCATAAAGATTGGCTTCCCACTCTGCTTGTTTCAAGTAGAGTGAATCAGGATTAGCTGCTAAAAAAATATTTTCATCGTCTATCTCATACTTGTCGATAATATCATTAAAGATAGAACTTATGCTTGAAAAATTCTCAATGTCCCAAAAGAGATAACTCTGTGTAGCTTCTGATTTATGTTGTTTATTTATTAACTTTAATCTTTTTGTGATGTTAAAATTTGTATGAGCATTATCATTTGTAAAAAGTATAGAGTTTTTTAAAAATGTTGCATCTTCTGTGTTAAAACCTAAAATTTCTCCAAGTTCTATATAAAAATCAAGGTTTTCCAACTCCTCTACTGAACTTCCTTTTTGATAATGTTTTAATTTAGCAAGTTTTGAATTTGTAAATAACAAATTTACACTCATCTTCTCATGGTTAGCATAAGCTTGTTTTGTACGAAAAAAAATATTTTTTGCTTGTGCATTATCTGGTAACTCTATACTACCTCTATATTTGTATTCGATTGTAATTTTTTGTTTATTTATTGACAATTACAATCCTTTTTTAAAGGGCATCAAAAAATTCTGCTGCTTCTTCTTGATCATCAGAAAGAGTTTCTTTATTAAAATCTGAACCATCTTGAAGTAGGTTTTTAATCTCTTTTTGACAATATGTAAAGAGAACTTTTTGAACATCTGTGTCATCACTAAAAAAACCGAGACCACTAAACTGGAAAGGTTCTTCTTGTTCTATGCAAAGAAGTGTCCCCTCGCATGCCTCTTCCGCGATTTCTACTAAAGTTCTGTAATTTATATCAAACTCTGTTGCATGCCAACCAATATCTTCTAACTCTTTATTTGAAAATTCGGCTACACCATCAGCTGTGGTGTCATCATACGAGGCTCTTGGCATGTTAAGACCTATAAGCTCTTGCCAATTTGAAAATGCTTTAATGAGGACTCTATCCTCATCTTCAATAACTTGATAATTTTTTCCCAAAATATCTGACAAAGATGGAGCTTTGTTTGGTGTAAGGGCATTTATAGGGGAAGGAGTATGCTTAGCACTAAAAATAAGTATCTCTTTGTGTGCAAATGGTTCAAAGACTATATCACCTTTAATAGTGATACCAAAGATTTTAGAACTGTTTATAGCATTAAGAAAAGATTTCTTATTTACAGTAATAATCTCCTTAAAAAGATTAAATTTTTTCATAATTATTTCCTATTTTTTGTTGTAATTATACAGAGTATGATATTAAAGCTAAAAATCTGCTGGAAAATATAAGCTTCTTCTAATAATAGTTTTACAATAAGTTAGATATAATGCCACAAATTTTTTAAGATAAATAATCTTAAATACTACTCAAGGAATTACAATGGCATTAAATGTTTATTATGACAAAGACACTAGTTTAGACCTTATCAAAAGCAAAACAGTTGCAATGATTGGTTTTGGTTCTCAAGGACACGCACATGCAGAAAACTTAAGAGATAGCGGTGTAACTGTTGTTGTTGGTCTTCGTAAAGGTGGATCTTCATGGGCGAAAGCTGAAGCTAAGAACTTTGAAGTACTTACTATAGCTGAAGCTACTGCAAAATCTGATGTTGTTATGATTCTTCTTCCAGATGAAAATCAAAAAGAGATTTATGAAGCACAAATAGCTCCAAATTTAAAAGATGGTGCTACTATTGCATTTGGTCACGGTTTTAATATTCACTACGGTCGTGTGAATCCTGCTGCTAATATCAATGTTACTATGATTGCACCTAAGGCACCAGGACATACTGTACGTTCTGAGTTTGTTCGTGGTGGAGGTATTCCAGATTTAATTGCTGTTGGTCAAAACCCTTCAGGGACAACTAAAGAGTTAGCTCTTTCTTATGCTTCTGCTATTGGTGGTGGTCGTACTGCAATTATTGAGACAACTTTCAAAGATGAAACAGAAACTGACCTTTTTGGTGAGCAAGCTGTTCTTTGTGGTGGTGCTACTGCCCTTGTTCAAGCAGGATTTGAAACATTAACAGAAGCTGGTTACGCTCCTGAACTTGCATACTTTGAGTGTCTTCATGAACTTAAATTAATCGTTGATTTAATGTTTGAGGGTGGTATTGCTGATATGAGATACTCAATTTCAAACACTGCTGAGTATGGTGACTATGTTTCTGGTAAACGTGTTATCAATGCAGAATCTAAAGCCGCTATGAAAGAAATCTTAACAGAAATTCAAGATGGTAGATTTGCAAAAGACTTTATCCTTGAAGGTCAAGCAGGTTACCCTCGTATGAATGCTGAACGCACAAATGATAAAGAAAAACTTATTACTAAAACAGGTAATAAACTTCGTGAGATGATGCCTTGGATTTCAGCTGGCAAAATAGTAGATACTTCTAAAAACTAAAACAGAATGATGCATTAAAATGCATCGTTCTCTTACTGCTATAAAAAATAATTCTTCTGCTATAATTCTTTTATGAAAAAAAGAATTTTTGTAACAGCAACAAATACAGATATTGGCAAAACATATACAACAAAACTTCTCTTAAAAGAGTATGCTTCACGCGGTATTCGTGTTGGTGTGATGAAGTTTATAGAGACGGGTGTCGTGGATGGTATTTATCCTGATGGGGATATTCTTCTTTCTTTAATTCAAGAATTGAACCCAGAATTTGCTAATATAAAAGTTGAAGATATTGTTCCCATCTCGTATGAGATGGCAGCTTCTCCTTTTGTAGCTTCTGGGGCAGAGCCTATTGATTTTGAACTTTTAAGCAAGGCAATGGAGAAACTTGAAGAATTCTGTGATATTCTTATTATAGAGGGTGCAGGTGGACTTTTAGTACCTCTTGATAAAAATTTTATGATTGTTGATTTAATTAGTTTTTTTCAAATTACAACTCTCTTAGTAACACACTGTTCTCTTGGGTGTATAAATGACACACTTTTGAGTCTTAATGTACTCACTCAAAGAGATATCTCCGCTATTGTAGCATTTAATTGTCGTGAATCTGATAGTGACTTTTGTCAAACAAGTGAACCATATTTTAAAGAAATAGGTTATGATGTTTTAAAAGTAGATTCTAATATTGACACTATCTGTGATGTTTTGTATAATCCATAAATTAAAATAAAGAGAGTCTATGCAGCATTTAATTAGAACTGATGATTTTACAAAAGAGGAAATAGAGGCGATACTCTCTGATGCTAAAGAGTTTAGTGATGGTAGATTCAGTACAGCTTTACAAGATAAAATCATTATAACTCTTTTTTTTGAAAACTCTACACGAACAAAAAGCTCTTTTGAAATAGCAGCCTCAAGGCTTGGAGCAAAGACAGTCCATTTAGATGTTGCAAAAAGTTCTACAAAAAAGGGTGAAACTCTTGTTGATACGGCTATGAATCTTGATTCTATGGGGCCTCATGCGATAATAGTGCGTCACCAAAATTCAGGTGTACCAAAGATACTTTCAAAATATACCAAAGCAAGTATATTAAATGCTGGAGATGGTGCTCATGCACACCCCTCTCAAGCAATCCTTGACCTTTATACTCTGCGTGAACACTTTGGAGAGTTGCGAGGGAAAAAGATAGCAATTGTAGGAGATATTAAGAACTCTCGTGTTGCAAACTCAAATATTGAACTACTAACCCGTTTTGGCATGGAAGTGATTTTAGTCGCACCACCGCACTTTTTGCCAAAAACATCTTTAAGAACAACACACTTTTTAAGAGAAATAATTAATGAGGTTGATGCGATTATGAGTCTTAGAACACAAACAGAACGCCACTCTTCTCAAAGTTATGCCTCTTTAAGAGATTATGCAAGTGATTTTTGTATTACAGAGGAACTCATAGGCGAGAGAGATATTATACTACTACACCCTGGTCCAGTTCATAGAAATATTGATATAACTGATACACTTCTTGATGATCCACGTTGTAAAGTTTTAGAGCAGGTGAGTAATGGTGTAAATATTCGTATGGCAATTTTGAAAAAATTGATTGTTTCTGCATAAAATTTATGAGTTTTAGTTATGCCAATACTCTTGGTCAAAAAAAAGAGCCTTTTATTTTTATAAGTGATTTTAAAGCACAAAATATAGAAGTTATTCCTTTAAAAGAACTTAGTAAGCATGACATAGAATTTTCCATAGACGCAACAAACAAAATAGTGAAACATACAAAAAAACTTCAGATTAAAGCAATTGATTTTATTTTATATAAACAAAAATTTGATGCTGTTATTGAAAAAATAAAGTCTGGTGAGACATATATACTAAATTTAACACAAGCAACTCACATAGATACACTATACTCTCTTAAAGAGATATATTCATATGCAAATGCGCACTATAAACTTCGTTTTAAAGATGAGTTCGTCTGTTTTTCACCAGAGACTTTCGTAAAAATAAAGGGAAGTAAAATAAGTACATACCCAATGAAGGGGACTATAAATGCCTCTCTAGTTGATGCACAGAAGATTATTTTAAGTGATGTTAAAGAGTTAGCAGAACATACTATGATTGTTGACCTGTTACGTAATGACCTCTCTATAATGGCAAAAGATGTAAAAGTAGAAAAATTTCGATATATTAGTAAAATTTATGCTGGTTCTAAAGAACTTTTACAAGTAAGTTCTAAAATAAGTGGTATAATTGGTAAATCTTGGCATGAAAATATAGGTACTATCTTAGAATCTCTTTTACCTGCTGGAAGTATAAGTGGGGCACCAAAAAGAAGTACATTAAAGATTATAGATGAGATAGAAGACTATGATAGAGGTTATTTTAGTGGTGTTTTTGGCTTTTATGATGGTAAAAGTTTTGATAGTGCTGTTATGATTCGTTTTATAGAAAAAACACCTCAGGGACTACTCTATAAGAGTGGTGGGGGTATTACACTTGATAGTGATGTGACATTGGAGTATAACGAACTTCAAGATAAAATATATTTACCATAATGGATAAAAATGTTCAAAAATGATTTTTTTGCAAGTAACTGGGAGTTTGATGAATCTGAATTAAATATGAGAAGTAAATTTCAGATGGTAAATATCGCTATAATACTTTCATCTTCTGGACTTGTTTTTGGAATAATCATCAATTGTTTTAAGGGTGTATATGGACTTATTATATTAGAAACAGCACTTTTTATTGTTAATGTTTCTCTTTTCTTTCTCTTGCGATTTTTAAAAAAATCTCTTAATTTTGTTGCAATAATAGAGACACTTCAGTTTACTTTTCTTTTCATTTTTCTACTTTATACAAATGAACCAGCAAGTTTAAAACATATATGGATATTTACCTATCCTATTGTATTGCTCTATTTTCAAAATGAAAAAAATGCAACTTACTGGGTTGCTTTTATGGTATTTATGTTGCTCATAGCACCTCTGCAACCTTTCGTAAAAGTTTCTTACAGTATGTTCCAAGTAACATATTTGTCTTTTGTGTTAGTTATTATTAGTATTATTATCTATTTCTACCAGAAAAAAATTGATGAAGCAAAAAAAATGATTTTAAGACAGCAAGCAGAGTTAAAAATAAAAGTGCAGGAGTTAACACAAAAAGACAAACTCTTAACTATTCAGTCTAAACAGGCTGTCATGGGTGAAATGATTAGTATGATAGCACATCAGTGGCGACAACCACTCTCGACTGTAACTTTAAATATCTCAAACATACAGGTTAAAAAACTTTTAGGTGAAGAAGTGGATGATGCACTTCTTTATAAGACTTTAAAAGATATTAGCGATACGATTATGTATCTTTCTGATACTATAGATGATTTTCAAACATATTTTAAACCAAATAAAGAGATTACTATTGCAAGCATAGACTTTTTAATTAAAAAAGCGATTAATTTTACAGAAGCTAGAATAAAAGCAACTCCAATTAAAATATATTTTGATGATAGTGATAGTGAGAGAATTGAAACATATGCTAATGAACTTATTCAAGTTATATTAAATATTATAAATAATGCTATTGATGAGTTACTTATCTTAAACATTTTAAATCCACACATAACTATAGAAATTGTAGAGAAACCTAACTCTTTTGAAATAAATATAGAAGATAATGCTCATGGAATTATTGCTGAAGATATTGAACAAATATTTGAACCATATTTTAGTACAAAAGGAAAAAATGGAACAGGATTAGGCTTGTATATGTCTCAAATGATTATGCAAAAACAGTTTAATTCAAAAATAGAAGTTCATAGCTCGAGTACTGGTTCTATTTTTACTATCAATGTTCCTAAAAAACTATCTTAGTTTTATTTTTCTTCGGTTATAATCATATAAAATAAATGAGGAATTATAATGTACATGGAAGATTTGAAGTTTTCGCTTTGGGCAGATTTTATAGAGAGAGACTATTTAGATAATGAGTTTAAAGAGTTAATAAAAAAAGGCACTATTAACGGTGCAACTTCAAATCCAGCTATTTTTAAAAATGCAATTTTAAATTCACCAGCATATAAATCACAATTAGAGTCACTCAATGATTTAAGTCCAAAAGAGAAATATGAAGCTCTCGCAATCTTTGATATTACAAAAGCAGCAGATATTTTAAGACCTCTTTATGATAAAGATGATGATGGCTATGTAAGTATAGAAGTTGATCCAAATCTTTGTGATGATGCTCAGGCTACTATTGCAGAAGGCAAAAGGCTTTTTAAAACTATTAATAGACCAAATGTTATGATTAAAGTACCTGCTACCACAGCTGGGTATGAAGCGATGGAAGAACTCACCTCAGTTGGTATACCTGTTAATGCGACACTTATCTTTAAAAAAGAGCAGGCAATAGCATGTGCAAATGCTTTTAAAAGAGGTACATATAAGTTTGCTGCAAATGTGGATACAGTCATTAGTGTTTTTGTGAGTAGAATAGACAGAGCATTAGATGCTGATTTGGAAAAATTAGGTATTGATGTAGCTCTCAGCGGTATTTACAATAGTGCAGATATTTATGCTCAAATACAAAGAATGGAAGTAAAAGGATGTAGAACTCTTTTTGCAAGTACCGGTGTTAAAGGTAACTCTCTACCAAAGCATTATTATATAGAAAAATTATTGGCATATAATAGTATAAATACTGCACCGATTGAGACTATTAAAGCTTTTGATGCAGTGGATAGATTAGATGAAGTATTACCAATTGATGAAGATATAATCACAAAGCACTTTTTACAACTAAAGAGTGCAGGTATTCATTTTGATGCCATTTTAGACAAGCAAATCAAAGATGGTTTAGATGCATTTAAAGATGCTTTTGAAGAGATACTGGAGTCTTTATGAGTGAAAAAATTGATGTTAGTAAACTCACTTTTGAGCAGTTAAAAAAGGTTCGTGTACATCTCAAAAAGATGATTGAAATCGGAGGAAGTGACCTTCATATTAAGGCTAATGCTGTTATTCGTGCACGTATAAATGGGAATATTGTGCAGTTTTCTGGCGGAATACTTTCTAAAGAAGATGCACTTACTTTTGCAAAAGAGCTTTTAAAAGGAAGGTTTGGAGAATTTGTTGAGAAAAAAGAGCTTGATTTAATCTATCCCTTTGATGAAAATAATCGTTTTCGTGTTAATATATTTTTTCAAATGGATGGAGTCTCTGCAGTATTTCGTGTCATTCCTGTAAAAATTCCATCTTTTGATCAGCTACATCTTCCTGATATAGTGAAATCATTTACTCAAAAAGAGAGAGGACTTGTTTTAGTCACAGGAGTTACAGGTTCTGGAAAGTCTACAACACTTGCCGCCCTCATTAATGAGATTAATGTGACAAGAAAAAAACATATTATTACCATAGAAGATCCTATTGAGTTCGTTCATAAAGACAGGGGATGTATTATTAACCAACGCACAGTCGGACAAGATACACTCTCTTTTGGTTCAGCTTTAAGAGCGGCACTGCGTGAAGACCCAGATATAATACTTGTTGGAGAGATGCGAGATAAAGAGACAATAAACCTGGCACTTCATGCAGCAGATACGGGACACTTGGTTTTTTCAACTCTGCATACAATAGATGCTAAAGAGACAATCAATCGTATAATCGCACAGTTTCCGACTGATGAGCAAAATCGTGTACGACTCTCTGTCGCTGGGGTGCTCCAAGGAGTAATATCTCAACGCCTCATTCCTACTGTTGATGGTGGGCGTCGTGCCGCTTTGGAAGTTTTAGTACGTACTCCGACAATTGAAAAACTGATTATGGAAAATCGTGATTATGAAATTCGTGATGCAATTGAGGCGGGAAAAGAACACTATAAGTCACAAAGTTTTGATCAAGGAATTTTAGATTTATATGAGAAAAAAATTATCTCTAAAGAACAAGCATTAGAAAATGCAACGAGTGCTTCAGACTTACAACTTAAAATAAGCGGTTTATCTAGCGGTAAAGCAGGTGATTCTGCATCTGTTGTATCTCATTCAAGAAAAGAAATGCAAGATGATGATATCTTTGACTTAAAGTAAACTTTAATGCTTAAATGGGTATAATTTCGACCATTTTAAAAACACAAGGAAATAATATGTTAGAAGGTATAGTTAGAGAGAGTATTGGCAAAAAGGGCACAAATGCACTTCGCCGTGATGGTTATCTAATTGCGAATATTTATGGAAAAGGGCTTGAAAATATCAATGCAGCCTTTAAAATGAATGAGTACATACGTGCAGTTCGTAATAAAGAGACTTTAGCATTCTTAGTAAATGTTGGTGGAAAAGAGATGAATGTTGTTGTTCAATCTTATGAGTCACAAGCAGTTACAGGAAATCTTTTACATGTTGATTTAATGGTAGCCCAACCTGGCGTTGTAGCCCATTATCATGTTCCAGTAGTTACACAAGGAGAAGCAATAGGCCTTAAAAATAAAGGACTTCTTCACATCTCTAAAAAACGTTTACGTGTAAGATCGGCAATTGAAAATGTTCCAAATCAACTTGTTATAGATATAACTGAAATGGATATTGGTGATTCTAAACTAATTCGTGACATTGCAACTTTGGACAATGCTGTATTTACAGATTCTGATCGTGTATCTGTTCTAAGTATAATCAAAGCTAAGTAATATGCTTATAGTCGGACTGGGAAATCCTGGACCGGACTATGAAAAAAATCGTCATAATATTGGTTTTATGGTCATAAATGAACTTATTACTCAGTTTGTTGCTTTAAAACTCTCCTCTTCATCTTTTTTAGGTGATTGTTATAAATTTCAAAATCATTTTTTATTAAAACCACTTACTTTTATGAATCTATCTGGCGACTCAGTCTTAAAAGTAAAAAAATTTTATAAAATTGAAAATATTGTTGTAATACATGATGATTTAGATCTTCCCTTTGGAAGTTTACGTTTTAAAAGAGGTGGTGGACATGGTGGACATAATGGATTAAAGTCTATCGACTCAAAAATAGGTCGTGAATATATTAGAGTACGTATGGGAATAGGAAAACCAGAACATAAAGGTGAAGTTTCCTCCTATGTTTTAAGTGATTTTAATGACTTACAACAAGAGCATTTAGAAGAGTTTATATCAGAAACTTGTCAAAGTGTGAAGTATTTACTCACACATACTCTTGAAGAAACTAGTTCAATATATACGAAAAAAGGTGCTAGATGTTAGCATTTAAGTACATAGCCTTACATTATTTAAAATATTTTATTATTATTTTAAGTGCTCTTGTGATGTTTATGGTCGGTTTTGATTATATGGGTAATGCAGACAGCCTTTCAAAATCAGCAAATCTTTTAGTTATATATCTCGTATACAAATCTTTTTTTGCGATAGATATGTTACTCCCTTTATCTCTTGTTTTTTCAATGATAACTACAAAAGTTTATCTCATTCGGTCTAATGCTTTGGTCTCATTTTTTGCCTTAGGTTACTCAAGAGTTGATATCTTACGTCCTTTTGTTGTTGTATCGAGTACTGTTATTTTACTTTTTATCTCTTTGCATTCATGGTCTAGCTTTGCACGAGCCGATGAATTTTCAAATAATATTCGAAAAAACTCACAATATTTAAGTCCGACTCGGAATCTCTTTTTTACTTATAAAGGACAATATGTTTACTTTTCAAAGATGTTACCTCTCCAAGAAAAAGCAGAAAATATCAGAGTTTTTTCGATTAAAGAGAACTCTTTAAAAGAGGTTCTAGTAGCGAAATCAGCAGTTTATAGAGACGAATACTGGCTTATAAAAGAGGCAAATATTATAACTAAACCTGATGTTTTAAGCTTTTCATCTTTAGGTATAAAGGTGACAAAAACAAAAGATTTAAAAATACTTAGAGGTTTTAGGCCAAAAATTTTGGATCAAGTTTATGAGGGGAAAGTGAATTTTACTATAAAAAATGCTATCGACGCTATTATTCTTTTAGATGGACAAAATATTAACACAAGTAGTATTAAGGGAGCCCTTTATAAGATATTTATTTATCCACTATTTGTTCCCTTTTTAATTATTATAATCTTCTTTTTTGTACCCATTAGTATCAGATTTTTGAATGTTTCACTCTTTAGCTTTGGAGCCATTTTAATGACACTTTTAGTTTGGGGTCTTCTTTTTATCTTAATAGAACTTTCAAATAACAAGACAATTTCGAGTGAAGCTGGTGTTATCACACCTATTTTTATACTCTTTGTGGTCGCTCTTTTACAGTTGAGAAGACATACTTTTTCACGAGAGAGAAACTCTTAACTAGAGTATAAGCACATTTTAGATAAAATTATTTAAAAAAGAATTTGGAAATTTTTATGATTGATTTTAAAGCCCTTGCACAAAAGTACAAGACTCCACTATATATTTATGATTTTGACTATATGTCTTCACAGTATGAAGAATTAAAAAGTGCCTTTAAAGGAAAAAAATCTATCATTGCTTATGCGGTAAAAGCAAACTCTAATTTAAGTGTTGTGCAACATTTTTCTAAGATGGGAAGTGGAGCGGACTGTGTCTCAATTGGTGAAGTGAGACGTGCTTTTATGGCTGGTATTCCAGCATATAAAATTATTTTTTCTGGTGTTGGAAAGAGTGATGATGAGATTCGTGAGGCGATACAAAAAGATATCTTGTACATTAATGTGGAAAGTGAAGCTGAACTTGGTCGAGTAGAGATGATTGCTCAAGAGTTAGATATAAAGTCTCGTATAAGTATACGTGTAAACCCAAATATTGATCCAAAGACTCACCCATATATTTCTACAGGTCTGCATGACAACAAGTTTGGTGTAGATTTAAACTCCGCAAAACGTATGTATATTCGGGCAAATAATTCTGAATATTTAGACCCCGTAGGGATTCATTTTCATATAGGCTCACAACTTACAGAACTTGATCCTATTCGTGAGTCTGCAGAGATTGTTGCTGATTTGGTCCGCTCTTTAGATGGTATAAACATAGAGTTAAAATTTTTTGATATTGGTGGTGGTTTGGGTATAAAGTATGATGATGAGACAACCATTAAACCATACGATTATGCACAAGCTATTTTAGGAACACTTACAGGACTAGATTTAACTATACTTTGTGAACCGGGACGTTTTTTAACTGCAAATGCTGGCTATTTTGTGAGTAAAGTTTTGTATGAAAAACAAAATGGTTCGAAAAAATTTGTAGTTATTGATGGGGCGATGAATGATCTTTTACGACCATCTCTTTATAGTGCTTACCATAAAATTGATGTTGTTACAGACTCAAAAGAGGAGAGTCGTCCTGTTGACATTGTTGGACCAGTTTGTGAAAGTGGTGATTTTTTTGCAAAAGATTATGAACTACCACCACTTGCACATAATGATTTAGTAATCGTCAATAGTGCTGGTGCATATGGGTTTGGCATGGGAAGTAATTATAATACTCGTGGACGCAGTGCTGAGATAGCATTGGAGAACACAAAAGACAGAATGATACGAAAGCGTGAAAGTTTTGAAGACTTAATTGCCTTAGAGCAAGAGTTCTTAAATAAGTAAGTAAAAGGTGTTAATTTGTATTTCATAGATGTTCAAGGAACTTTAATTAGTGACAGTGATAAATCTCCAATTCGTGGAAGTATTGCGTTTATCGATCATCTAAATAGAAATAAAATTCCTTATATGATTATTACAAATAATACTAAAAAAGCTTCAAAAGATTTTCATGCATACCTAAACTCCATAGGCTTTGATTTTAGTTTTGAAAAATACCTGGATCCTTTGATGTTACTAGAGACTTGTGTGAGTAAAAAAGCTGTCGCTGCTTATGGGGCAGAGGAGTTTTTAAAAACATTAGAAAATATGGGATATATATTAGATTTTAAAAACCCCAAAAGTGTTTTAGTTGCTATTAAAGAGGATTTTAGTGGAGATGAATATGCACAAATGATAGATTTTTTACTCTCTGGTTCAGTATTAGTAGGTATGCATGAAACTTCAATTTATGCAAAAAACTCAAAACGCTACCCTGGAGTAGGTGCAATTTTAAAAATGTTAGAATATGCAACAAGCACACCATATAAAGTGGTTGGAAAACCAAGTATTTCTTTTTATAATGAGGCATTGAGATTATTGCAAAAACAAAATAAATCAGCTAAATTTTTTAAAATTACAATGATAAGTGATGATGTCAAAGGAGATTTAGGTGGAGCAAAAGAGATGGGAATGAAGAGTGTTTTTGTTACAAGTGGCAAGTACAAAACAGCACAAGAGATAGTTCCATTTTTAGATGAAAATTTAAAACCAGATTTTGTATACAAAGATATGCAAGATGTATTGGAGAATATATGAAAATGAGTAGCGACTGGAAAACTTTAGAAAACTGTAGAGATGCAATTGATACAATAGATAATGAAATTTTAGAACTTCTTAACAAGCGTATGAAAGTTGTTGAAAGGGTGGGTGAGATAAAAAATGATACAGGGAGTGCCATTTATAGACCTGAACGTGAAAAAGCTATCATAGATAGACTTGCAAAGAAGAGTTTAGAAGATGAAGGAGTTTTAAATAAAGATGCAATTGAAGCTATCTTCTTAGAGATATTTGCTGTTTCACGTAACCTTGAACTTCCAGAGCGTATTGCATATCTAGGACCTGAGGGTAGTTTCACTCATCAAGCTGCTGAGAGTCGTTTTGGTGGTATGAGTGATTATCTTTCTTTAAACTCAATTGAGTCTGTTTTTAGAACACTGGAGAGTAAGCGAGCAAAGTTTGGTGTGGTACCTATTGAAAATTCTCGTGATGGAATTGTAGGTGAAACTCTCGATTTACTCTCAAAATCATCTGTTAAAATTGTTGCTGAACTTTACATGCCAATACATGTAGCCTTTGCAACAAAAGCTAAAAATATAGAATCAATTACAAAAATTTACTCAAAAGATAAAGGTTTTGGACAGTGTAGAGAGTTTTTAAGTGAACATGGTTTCTCAAATATTGAACAAATTCCAGTAGAATCGACAGCAAAAGCAGCTATATTAGCTGCTGAAGATGAGAGTGCTGCTGCAATTTGTTCTCATATAGCAGCTAAACTTTATGGTCTTCCAACAATGTTTGAAAATATTGAAGATGAGTCAGACAATGCGACACGTTTTGTCATTTTAAGTGATTTTAAAAATGAGAAGAGCGGTAATGATAAAACATCAATTTTGGTACGTTTAAAAGATGCCGTAGAGGCTGGTGCATTAGTGCATTTTTTACAAGATTTTGATGCTGAAAAAATAAATCTTTCGAAAATTGAATCACGACCATCAAAAGATAAAGATGGAGGTTTTGATTACTGGTTTTATATAGACTTTTTTGGTCATATTGATGAACTGAGAATACAAAAAGTTCTACATGAACACATCAACGAAGTAACATGGCTTGGCTCATATGTACGAGGCGAAAGATGAAAAGTTTTGGAAAAACTCCAAAGGGATGAAGATTGAAATTTAATAAAAAATTAAAAAATATCAAAATATATGAGACTGGAAAACCAATAGAAATGGTTGTACGCGAGTTTGGAATAGAGCCAAAAGAGATAATAAAACTTGCATCAAATGAGAATCCTTATGGCTGTTCGCCGAAAGTGAAAAAAGCAGTTGTTGATATTGTACAAAACATGGCACTTTACCCTGATGATAGCATGACAAAGTTGAAAAATGCTCTTTGTAATCATTTGGAAGTTAAAGATGAGAATATCATCATTGGGAGTGGTAGTGATCAAGTTATTGAATTGATTATGCATGCTAAGGCAAATGAAAATTCAAAAATACTTATCAATAGTGTCACTTTTGCGATGTATGAAATTTATGCAAAACATATTGGTGCTGAGATTATTAAGACAGCTTCACAAAAGCATGATTTAGAGGAGTTTTATGAACTTTATAAGAGTCAAAAACCCGATATCATTTTTCTTTGTACACCAAATAATCCAACAGGAGATGCCATCGATACGAAGCATATGATAGATTTTTTATCAAAAATTGATGAAGATACTTTAGTTGTTATTGATGGTGCCTATATGGAATATGCCAGTTTTAAAGATGCAAGTAAAAAAGTTTCTGTAAAGGACCTTATAAATAAATTTAGTAATGTTGTCTATTTAGGGACTTTTTCAAAAGCATATGGACTTGGGGGTATGCGTGTTGGATATGGAGTGAGTAGTGCGAAAATAATAAAAGAACTCTCTAAACTTAGACCACCTTTTAACATTACAACACTCTCTTTAGAAGCGGCATCTGTAGCTTTAGAGGATGTTGAATTTGTAAATAATTGTATTTCTTTGTCGTTTGATGAGATGAAACGCTATGAAGAGTATGCAAAAGAGAAAAAAATAGATATAATAGAGAGTTATACAAATTTTGTAACTTTATGTTTAAATAATGAACAAAATTCAACTCTTTTATCAGATGCATTACTTAAAAGAGGGATGATTGTACGAAACCTAAGTGCTTATGGAATGAATGCCATACGTGTAACAGTTGGAACAAAAGAGCAAAATAGTAGATTTTTTGAACTAATGTCAGAGTTGTTATAAATTTTAATATGAGAAATTAATGGATTTTAAGGTACTTTTTTCACAACTTGTAGTTTTATATGCTAAACTTACAAAACAACAGAAAATAATAATTGCTGCCGCTGTTGTTGGCATAATCAGTTTTTTAATATTTTTAGTTGTTTTTACATCTACAAAGAGTGAAAAAAGTAAGTATGAAGTTCTTTTTGATACATTAACACCATCAGATGCTGCAAAAGTTATAGAACAACTTGAAAAAGAAAATATTCCTTATCTTATTGAAAAAGAAAATGTTATAAAAGTTCCAAAAAATGTTGTTTACAAAGAAAGAATCGCGATTGCTGCCTTGGGAATTCCAAAAAATGGAGGTGTTGGTTTTGAACTTTTTGATAAACAAGAGTTTGGTGCAACAAGTTTTGATCAAAGAATTAAACACTTACGTGCACTTGAAGGAGAACTCTCACGAACTATTAATGCACTTGCTCCAATTGAAAAAGCAAGTGTAAGTTTAGCACTTCCTAAGGAGACTTTATTCGTTTCTGAGCAAGTTGCTCCTACTGCATCAGTTATGGTTGAAATGGTTGATGGTAGAAGCTTGTCTGCAAAACAGATTAGAGGAATTAAAAACTTAGTAGCTTCGGCAGTTGCAAAGCTAAAGTCTGAAGATGTCATGCTTGTAAGTAGTGATGGTGAAACTCTTGGTGATGGAAATGAGATGGCTCAAATGAGCGAACTCTCTAAAACGCAACAAAAGTATAAAGTAAAAGAAGAGCATAAACGACAGAAGAAAATTTTAGATATGATAGCACCATTTGTTGGAGGCAGAGATAAGGTTGTTGCACAGGTTACCATCGAATTTGATTTTTCAATTCAAAACTCAACTAGTGAGAGTTATGACCCTGAAAATGTTGTAAGAAGTGAGCAAGTCAGTGAAGAAAAGCATGAAGGGACTACTCCAAAAGCTGTTGGTGGTGTTCCTGGAACAGTAAGTAATATTGGCCCAGTACAGGGTCTCTCAAGTAATAAAACTGGTGAAAAATTTAGTAAAAACAGTGGAACAACTAATTATGAAGTTGGAAAAACTGTCAGCACTACAAAAAGTCAATTTGCACGTATTAAAAGAATAACAGCAGCAGTTGTTGTTGATGGAAAATATAAACCAAAACTTGACGAATCGGGTAAGGAAACATTAAATGTTGAGTACACAGCCTTAAGTGAGAGTGATTTGAATGCCTTGCGTTCTTTAGTGAGTCGTTCTATTGGCATCGATGAGACACGGGGAGATAAAATTACTGTACAAAATCTTCAGTTTGACAGAAGACAAATAGAACCTCCTGTAGATGGAGTAACTCAAGGAAAAGTTTTTGTTGCGACTTATTTAGCACCTTTTTCTGGATTGTTTAAGTATATATTTGTTCTTATCTTACTTTTTGTTCTTTACAAAAAAGTTATTGCTCCATTTGCTGGTAAAATGCTTGAAGTGTCGCGTGATGAAGATGATCTTATCGCGCCTACACTTGAAGTAGCTGATGATGAAGATGAAGATTTAGTTGAAAAAGTTCAAGCAATGCGTAAGAAAGTTGAAGATCAGTTAGGTGTTGGAGAAAATTTTAATGAAGATGAGTTAAAATATGAGGTTATTTTAGAAAAAGTAAGAGCAATGGCTGATGATGCTCCAGAAGATGTTGCATCACTCTTACAAGCATTACTGGGAGAAGAGAGTGAACCTCCTAATCCGAGTTATAAGGGGCAATAAATGGCAAACCTAAATCAACAACAACAAGCAATATTTGATGAAATGAGTATGGCTGAAAAAATTGCCATTTTACTTCTACAACTTGGAGAAGATACTACAGCAGGTATTTTTTCTTCTATGACTGTTGATAATATAACATCAATCTCAAAATTCATTGCTGCAAATACTACCGTTGATAGGGGAGTAGCAACAGCAATACTTGAAGAGTTCTATGCCATATTTCAATCAGGACAATACCTTACATCGGGTGGTATGGAGTATGCACGGGAACTACTCTATAGAACATTAGGTTCAGATGAAGCAAAAAAAATATTAGATAAACTTAATAAAAATATGCAAAATACACAAAATTTCGCATATCTTTCTAAAATTAAGCCACAACAACTCTCAGATTTTATTCAATACGAACATCCTCAAACGATTGCATTGATACTTGCACATATGGATGCAACAGAAGCAGCAGACACCTTGCAATTTTTCTCTGATGAGCTTAGGAGTGAGGTCGCTATGCGTATGGCAAAACTTGGTGATATCTCTCCTTCAGTTATTAAACGTGTTTCAGCTGTGTTAGAGTCTAAACTTGAATCTCTTGCTTCTTATAAAGTGGAAGTTGGTGGACCTCGTGCAGTTGCAGATGTGTTTAATAGACTCGGTGTTAAAAGTTCAAAAGCTACTCTTGCAAATATTGAACAAGTAGATGAAGAGCTTGCAAGCCTCATTAAAGAGATGATGTTTACTTTTGAAGATATGGTATCACTTGATAAAACTGCAATAACAGAGACACTCAAAGCTGTTGATAAAGGAGAATTGATGTTAGCTCTGAAATCTGCTCCAGAAGAGTTAAAAGAAAAATTCTTTTCTGCTATGAGTGAGCGTGCTCGTGATGCATTTGAAGAAGAGATGCAGTTCCTTGGTGCTGTTAAAATGAAAGATGTTGAAGCGGCTCAGAGAAAAATTGTTGAGACAGTCAATGGTCTTGCTGAATCGGGTGTAATCCAGATGGGATCAACCGAAGAGATGATAGAATAATATTATGGCAACAGTAATTTCAAATGATAACTTAGTAGCACATAATGTCAATAAATATAATTTTAAAGTTATTGCCATAGGAGGAGAGGACAGTGATACTCATGCTGAAAGTAACAGTGTCATAGTACCAAGTAGTGAGAATACTTCACAGCAAGGCGAGGAGATAGACTCCAACTCTTTAAATAAAAGTTCTAAAGAGTCTCTTATTGAGTCTTTAATGCAAAAAACAGATGAGATGTCTACAAACTTTATTAAGTTGCAAATGAAACTAGAGAGTAAAGAAGAGGAGTTCGAGCTTACTCTTCAAAAAGCAAAAGAAGATGCTTACACAGAAGGTATTGAAGCGGGTGTAGCAAAGGCATTAAATGATTTAGACCATAATTTACAAAGTTCAACGGATCTATTTTCAGACTCCATATTAAAACTTGAAAATAGTGCAACAGAGTTTGAAACAGCTTTAGAAGGTATTAAAAAAGAGCTGATTCATGCTGCGTTAGATATTTCTCAAGAAGTTGTTAAAGTTGAGCTTTCTACAAATTCGGATGAGGTAGCAAAAGTACTCTCAGAAGAGTTACTAAAAGATTTACAAACTGCATCGAAAATTACATTAAAAGTTAATCCTAAAAACCATGCATATATTTCAGAAAAACTTGGTACATTAGAGCATGTTGATATTTCCTCAGATAGTGCAGTAAGTGAAGGTGGTGTCATTGTACTAAGTGATGCAGGAAATATAGATTCACAAATCTCTAAAAGATTTCAAAGGGTAAAAAGGGCTGCTTTAAGCGAATAAAATATATGAATATAAAAGAAAAAAATATAAAACAGTTAGAAAGTTTATGTGCAGAAATAAGAGAAGAAATTTTGCGGGTTGTAAGTAAAAATGGTGGACACCTAAGTTCTACTCTTGGAGCGACAGAGTTAATTGTGGCGATGCATAAAGTGTTTGATAGTAAAAAAGATCCTTTTATCTTTGATGTATCACATCAAGCATATGCACATAAACTCCTTACTGGAAGATGGAAAAATTTTGATACTCTACGCCAATTTAATGGTCTATGTGGATATACAAAACCAAGTGAGAGTACAGATGACTATTTTGTGGCGGGACATAGTTCTACTTCTATATCTTTAGGTGTTGGTGCAGCAAAGGCTATTGCTTTAAAAAATGAACAAGAAGAACGTATTCCTGTAGTAATGATTGGTGATGGTTCTATGACAGCCGGAATGGTATATGAAGCATTAAATGAGTTAGGAGATAGAAAATACCCTATGATTATCATACTTAATGATAATGAAATGAGTATAGCAAAACCAATTGGTGCGATTAGTAGAATGCTTAGTTCTGCCATGGCATCTCCTTTTTATCAACGCTTTAAAAGAACGACAGAGAGTTTTGTAGATAATTTTGGAGAAGGTGCTCACTATATTGCAAAGCGTATGGAAGAATCTTTAAAGTTAATAACTCCGGGACTTATGTTTGAAGAGATGGGAATTAACTACATTGGCCCTATAGATGGACACAATTTAGAGCAGCTGATAGATATTTTTAAAACAGCAAGAAAATTGAACAAACCAGTTATTATTCATACACAAACGACTAAAGGAAAAGGATATCAAATTGCTGAAGGTCAAGAGGAAAAGTGGCATGGTGTCGCCCCGTTTGATTTAAGTAGCGGTGATACATCTAAAAAATCTTCTTCAAAGAGTGCAACACAGATTTATACAGATATTTTACTTGATTTATGTGAAAAAAATGACAAAATTGTTGGAGTTACAGCTGCAATGCCAAGTGGTACAGGTTTAAGTGAATTACTGCAGAAGTATCCTACAAGATTTTGGGATGTAGCTATTGCAGAGCAACATGCGGTTACATCAATGTCCGCATTGGCAAAAGAGGGTTTTAAGCCTTTTTGTACAATATACTCTACATTTTTGCAACGTGGATATGATCAAGTTATTCACGATACATGTCTTATGGATTTACAAGTTGTTTTTGCACTCGATCGTGCAGGTATAGTAGGTGAAGATGGTGAGACACATCAGGGTGCTTTTGATATTAGTTTTTTAAGGGCCATTCCAAATATGACTCTTTTTGCTCCACATGATGAGAAAAGTTTTTATCAGGCAATGCATTTTGCTTCTGAGTATACACATCCATGTTCTTTACGTTATCCACGCGGGGCATTTATAAAAACTAAACTAGCAGTGTCTCAAGATTTTGAACTTGGAAAATCTCAACTTCTTCTTGAGCGAGAGAGTGATATTCTTTTTATTGGGTATGGAAATGGTGTTGGTCGTGCATATGAGACGGCAGAATTTTTAGAAGAAGATGTTTCTATTTTAGATCTACGTTTTGTAAAACCTTTAGATGCAGATATGCTGCGCGCGCTTTCCAAAAAATATACAAAATGGTTTGTATTTTCAGATAGTGCGAAGATGGGTGGTGTTGGGAGTGCAATTTTAGAGTTTTTAGCACAAGAGAATATTCTTCATGTTCATGTCACTAGTTTTGAGTATGATGACAAATTTATTACACATGGAAGCACAAAAGAAGTGGAAGAATTTTTAGGTATTCTTCCTAAGCAGTTAGCAAAAAAGATACTTATACCATAGTAAAACACTATGTTTACTTGACTTTAGAGACAGTTTTTTATATTCTTTTGAAAATATAGTTAAAGGATACTTTATGTCAAACAAATCATGTCCAATATCTTTAATCTCCGTAGATGGAAACATAGCGAGAGTAAATGCATTTTATGTAGGAACTCTTTTTTCGTTATATCTTATTACAACGAGTAGTGCTCTTGTATACTTTTTAATTATTGATTTTATGATTCGCCTATTTTTAAATAAAAATTATAGTCCTCTCTTTTTGCTCAGTAAAAAAACAAAAGAGTTATTAAATCTACAAAATGATATAGTAGATGCTGCACCTAAACGTCTTGCATCATTTTTTGGATTGGTGTTTTTAGTTACTATTGCACTGCTAAATTTGTTACACTTAACACTATTATTTTATATCTTTAGTATTATTTTACTTCTTTGTATTACACTAGAGGTTCTTTTCTCTTATTGTTTAGGTTGTGAAATATATCACCTTTATAAAAAAATATTTGTTTAATGGTTGGGGTTTCTACAAAAGGTGTGTATGCAATAGCTGCTATGCATACTCTCTACCATGCTCCTAACAAAAAATTGATGCAAATTAGAGAGATAGCAGCCCTAACACATATTTCTCATGGTTATTTAGAACAAATTTTGTCCTCTTTAAAAAAGAGTGCACTTGTTCTTAGCATTAGAGGTGTAAATGGTGGTTATAAACTAGCTAGAGAGGCTCAGGAAATAATTGTTCTTGATATTTTAGAGTCTGTAGAAGGTGAATTTTTTAGACCGTTAGAGAATGCAGGGGCAAGTATAATTCTTGACTCTTTTTGGTCAGATGTCCAAACACAGGTTCGAGATGTTTTTACTATGAAGCTTTCTGACTTAGATAAGGCATATCAAACATACTTTTATGAGATTTAAAATGCTATTCTCTTAAGATGATTAGAGCACAAAATCTACCTGTTTGTCCCTCTTTACGATAAGAGTAATATTTATGGTTTTCACAAGAACTACAAGCATCACTAAACTCTATACATTCTTCTTTTACACCGGAGGATATTAGTTGTCGTTTGAGTATCTTTGGAATGTTTAAGTAGTAGGAGTGATTATCTTGTGTTAGGGCATACTCTAAATGAAGTTGTTTGGCTTCTTCATAAATCTCCTCTCCCACTTCATAACAACATTCGTGAATACTCGCTCCTCCTATGGCAATAATATCTACAGGATTTGAATGAAAATTATTAACAAATGAGTTTATAGTCTTTTGAATAATATTCTTAAATGCTCCAGCTCGACCCGCATGAATGGCAGCAATAACCTTCTTTTGTCTGTCATACATAAGAATAGGTGAGCAATCAGCTACCATTACCATAAGTGGTTTATTTAATTTATTTGTAATGATTGCATCGCAAATAGGAGGATGTGAAAAATCATCTACATCTTCTATTATATGAACTTTATTAGAGTGAATTTGTTGCATATGTATGAGACTTTTATAATTAAAATCTAGTTTTTTTGCTAACTTTTTATGTCTGTTGATTACAGTTGTTTTATCATCACCAACATGAAAGGCTATATTTCCATCTTTCTTTGTTGAAAAGTAGAAATTAACTCCCTTAACATTGTTTAATAATTTTGTTGGATAAATTTGCATATAATAATTATAGCAAACTTTAAAGGCTAAGATTGAATCAGTTGAGTATATACCCTCCAACATTGCATGGGGATGACATTGCACAAAAACGCAAAGAGATATTAGAATACTTTTATAATACATGTAGTTTATTTGAAAAGGTGTTTGATGTTTTAAAGGATGAGAGTGTCTTTTATAAAAAGAGCGAAAAAACACGCTATCCGATGATATTCTATTTTGGGCATACTGCTACTTTTTTTATAAATAAACTTATAAATATGAAAATTATAAAAGAGAGAATTAATCCAACTTTTGAGTCTATTTTTGCTGTTGGTGTGGATGAAATGGAGTGGGACGATATGGATGCCACACATTATAAATGGCCAAAGGTTACAGAAGTACGAATTTATAGAGAGAAAGTAAAAAAACTTGTAAGCGAACTTATCTTTAACTTGCCATGTACTCTTCCAATACAGGATAACTCCTCTCTTTGGATTATTCTTATGGGCATAGAACATGAGAGAATTCACATAGAGACCTCACTTGTCCTTCATAGACAAATGCCTATTGATTTTGTTAAAGAATCTTCCTATTTTCCTCTATGCACAGAGAGCACAGTAGCTCCAGAAAATAAAATGGTGAAAGTAGCAGCATCTAGTGTAAAAATTGGTAAAGAGAGAGAGCATCATTTATATGGTTGGGATAATGAATATGGAGTGTTTAGAGATGATGTTCCAGCATTTGAAGTTTCAAAATATCTTGTGAGTAATGCCGAATTTATGGAATTTGTGACAGATGGGGGTTATGAGAATTTGGAGTACTGGGATGAAGAGGGCAGAGAGTTTTTACAAGAGAGTGGTGCTAAAAAACCTATCTTTTGGGTAAAAAATGGAAATAGTTATGACTACAGAGCCTTAAGTGTTATTACTCCTATGCCTTTGGATTGGCCAGTTGAAGTGAATGCTCTAGAGGCTGAAGCTTTTTGTAGGTATAAGAGTAAGAAAGATAATTATAGCTACTTATTACCAAGTGAAAGTGAACATAGAGCCATTTATGATAGTACTGACTTAGAAGATTTACCTCATTTACACCAAAGTAGAGCAAATGTAAACTTTTATCATCATGCAAGCTCCTCTTCTGTGAACGAGTTTGGGTTTTCTACGAGTAATGGAGAAACTATCTATGATGTAGTTGGTAATGTTTGGCAGTGGAGTAGAACACCTATGCGAGCGCTAAGTGGTTTTAGAGTTCATCAGGCATATGATGATTTTTCCACACCAACTTTTGATGAAAAACATGCTTTGATTTTAGGTTCTTCATGGGCAAGTAGTGGAAATTTAATTATGAAGAACTCACGCTATGCTTTTAGAAAACATTTTTATCAAAACGCAGGGTTTAGATATGTACATACTAAAAAAGAGGAAGAAAATTTGTTAGATATATATGAGAGTGATACATTAGTGGCACAATATTGTGAATTTCAATATGGAGAGACTCATTTTGGAGTGGAGAATTTTTCAATTTCTACAGCAAAAATAGCATCAAACTTTGCTTTACATAAAACAAAAGCATTGGATTTGGGTTGTGCAACAGGAAGAGCCACTTTTGAGCTTGCCAAAGAGTTTGAATCTGTAGAGGGCATAGACTTTTCTGTGCGTTTTGTTCAGGTAGGTGCTAAGTTAAAAAGTGATGGTTATATTGCTTTTAATTCGCAAGAAGAGGGTGAACTCACACAAAATAAAAAAGTTACAGTCGAGGATCTTGATTATGAAAATCTTAAAGAGAAAGTCTCTTTTTGGCAAGGAGATGCTTGTAATTTAAAACCTCATTTTAAAGAGTATGATTTAATTATGGCAACAAATCTAATCGATAGGCTTTATAATCCAAAACTTTTTTTAGAAACTATAGATGAAAGACTCAATAGTGAAGGTATTTTAGTTATTACCTCCCCATATACATGGCAAGAGAGTTCAACAAAAAAAGAGTTTTGGTTAGGTGGTTATAAAGATAAAAATGGTGATGAAGTAAAAACAATAGAAAGCCTAAAAAAGATTTTAGATGCTAAATTTGAATTGTTACATATTAAAGATGTTCCATTTGTTATAAAAGAGACCCAACGAAAATACCAACATACTATTTCGGAGTTAAGTGTTTGGAAAAAAAAATAATATATGATTTTTCACAGAGTGCAGAAAGAGAGGGTACTAATGCAGAAAAGTATACTTTAAGAAAAACTCTCTTTAAAACAGAAGATGTAGAACCTGTATGGGTTGCTGATATGGATATAGATACTCCATCCTTTATTCTTGAAGCTGTTAAAGAGCGATTGAAACATCCAATTATAGGTTACGAAGAGGTTCCAAAAAGTGTTTTCAAAGCACAGTGTGATTGGATGAGAAAAAAGTATGATTTTTTTATGAAAACAGAAGATCTTTTCTATTCTCACTCTGTTGTTGCTTCAATGGCTTGTGCTATTGAAGCTTTTACAAATAAGGGTGATGGTGTGATAGTTCAAACACCAGTCTATCCTCCCTTTTTTCATACAGTAGTTAATTTAGAGAGAAAGGTAGTGAAAAACTCTTTAATTGTGCAGGATGAGGGAAAGTATAGTTTTGATATTGAAGATTTGAGAAAAAAAATTGATTCAAATACAAAGTTACTCTTATTATGTTCTCCTCATAATCCAGTAGGAAGAGTTTGGAAGAGGGATGAATTGCATCAAATATTAAGCATATGTCTAGAAAATAACATTCTTGTTTTTGCAGATGAAATTCATTCTGATTTAATTTATAAACCACACAAACATATACCTTTTGCATCACTCACAGAAGAGGCCAAAGATATAACTATCACAGCTATAGGAACTGGTAAAAGTTTTAACATGGCGGGTTTTGCAATGAGTAGTGTTCTTATTCAAAATGAAAAACTAAAACAAAAATTTCAAAAAGCTTATGATAGAGTACATTTTGCACAAGGAAGTGTTCTCTCTCATGTAGCATTTGAAGCGGCATATAACAATGGTGAAGAGTGGATGAGTCAGCTAAATATACATCTTTATAAAAATTATGAAGCACTAAAACAATTATGTGATAAGTATAGTGAATTCATAAAAATTACTCCAATAGAAGCGACATACTTAGCATGGCTTGATTGTCGAGGTATTGCAGATACAAACAAAAAAATTGAAACATTCTTTATTTATGAGGCAAAGCTTGGGTTAAATAGAGGTATTAGTTTTGGAAAAGAAGGAAGTGGTTATATGCGCTTGAATTTTGCTGTATCATCTGCTAAAATGTTGGGTATTATTAAAAAATTAGAAAATGCTTTGCAGGCAAGAAGGAAAATAATTGACAAAAATTGACTGGGATGAGTATAAAGAGTATAAAAAGACAAGTGTTTATGAAGATAATTTTGAGATTCTTTTGGAATTTATGAAAAGTTATTATAATATGATGAATCCAAGTGAGATATATGACACTTTACGAGCAGATGATATTGCAGAGATGATGCTCGATAAACGTTGTATTAATGATGCAGAATCACTAGAGTCACTCCTTTATAAAATTTAATAAATGAGTGATGATTTAGAAAAAATTGTTGCCTTTATAGATAAACATCATGTTCTGAGTCTTGCAACAAGTTATGACAATGAGTTAAGTGTTTGTAGCTTGTTTTATTGTTACGATAAGCTTACAAACTCTTTTATTGTCGCAAGCAATGATGAAACAACACATATTAACCATATAAAAAAAAATAGAAATATTGCAGCAAATATTCTTTTAGAAACTAAAGAAGTCTCGAAGATTCAAGGATTACAACTGCGTGGAGAGTTTTTAGAATTACAAAATAAAACACTTCAAAAATTATATTTTGAAAAATTCCCTTGTGCTATCAATAAAGTAAAAAAGTTTTGGAGTATTGAAGTGAACTATTTTAAAATGACAGATAATAGTTTAGGGTTTGCAAAAAAAATTATTTTGAAGGATTTTTCTCTTTAAAGTAAGAACATTCAATTCCACTACTTTGAAAAACAACTAAAGATGGAACTTGAGCTGATTTGAAATTATAAGCTTTACAACCATGCGGTTGAGCTGGTTGCCAAGTTACAAAATAGTACATACATCTTCTACAGTTAATTCTTTTCATCAATCTCTCTTTTTAAGTAGGAAATTTTACCATATTAGATAAAATAAATAAATAAATTATATGTAAGAGAAATGAAATGGATAAAATATTGTTAATGTTACAGCTTCAAGCACAACTCAATGATGCAACAAATGGAGAAGATTGGACAAAAGGTATCACTAAAAATGGAAAAACCATTAATTGGAGACGCTGCATATATATGGAGTGTGCTGAGATGATTGATAGTTTTTCTTGGAAACATTGGAAAGCAATTAATGCTGAACCAGATTGGGATAATCACCAGATAGAAGTAGTAGATGTATGGCACTTTATAATGAGTTTGGCAATTGAAAATTATAGCCAAACACTAAGAGGAGGAACCGAAGATTTAGCTATAGATATTGCTGCACTCTCCTCTTTTAATAAAATAAATTCTGATGAAGAGACATTTTCTTCACAAGATAATGTAATAAACAAAGTAGAGGATATTATTCGTTTGTCTATTACTCAAGATGATTTAGAACTTGAAAAACTTATAGAAGAGTTTTTTGAGTTAGTAAGCATGAGTGGGTTAAACCTTGAAAATCTTTATAAATTATATGTTGGGAAAAATATTCTCAATCAATTTCGTCAAGACAATGGTTACAAAGATGGAACATACATTAAGCTATGGAACTCCCAAGAAGATAATGTAGTTATGCAACACATCTTAGAAAAAGATGCAAATATCAAACCTGATGCACTCTATAAAGAGTTAATCCAAGCATATGCTCAAATTAAAAAGAGTTAGTATTTGACTCCTCTTTTGAGTATTAAAGATCTCTTTTTTGGTTACACTAAAGATAAACTCCTTTTTGATAATTTTTCTATGAGTTTACAAAAAGGTGAGATTAAAGCTATAGTAGGGGAGAGTGGTATTGGTAAAAGCACACTCTTTGAGCTGATTCTTAAGAATATAAAACCTTTTTCAGGAGAGATTAGTGTAGGTTCTTGCTCTGAAGTTTTCCAAGACCCTTACAGCTCTTTTCATCCCAGCTACTCTCTTTTAAATCAAATTAATGATGTAGCACAGAGTAATGATTTACAAAATTATTTAGAGGTTATGAAATTAGATTATGAACTTCTTTTAAAACTTCCACATGAACTCTCAGGTGGACAACTTCAAAGAGCTTCCATTTTACGTGCTTTGTTGATGAAAAGAGATATTTTACTTCTTGATGAACCAACCTCCGCTCTTGATAATATTATACAATTAGAAGTCATGAAAATGCTTATGCAAGGGTTAGATAAAATAGGAATATTACTTATTACACATGATATGGAACTTGCAAAATGGTGTTCTGATGAGGTGATAATACTCTAAATATTCTATTTTTATGTAAAAGAGTTGATTTTTTGTTAATTTATAATGATATTTGAAGAGGGAAAATAGACCTTGACAATAGATAGTAGTTCACGATTAAGGTTTTTCGTACTGAGTGGATTTATAGTTGAATGACTAACCCCTTTTTTGAGAAGTTCTTTAGAAGAGAGTGCTGTGAGTTTATTAAAAACAGCAATTATAGGCAAATTTTTATACTCTCTTTTAATATATGAAATAAGTACATGATTTTCTTTATTTAAATTACAGATAATAATATCAATATGACAATTAGTGAGGTGTTTATAAGCTCCTTCACAAGATATTGCGAGATAAACTGTCGCAGAAATCCCTCCTAGAAATGTCGAAATCTGTTTTGTTCTTTTTTCATTTATATCTACATAGAGAATATTGAGGGTTTTTAATTTATCTGTTGGTTGTATAGATGAAGGTGTTAATTGTATAAAATTTAATATTTCAGGAGGAACAGGAGAGAGTAATGTTTTATTCATTTCCATCTCTTGTGAAAAAATATTAATATAATTTAAGATTTGTAGCAACCATTTTATAATGGAAAGATCAATTTTTTTGCAAGTTTTTTTTTCTTCATGTAAAATAGCGAGAACACTTTCTGCTATAACAGCAAGATGATGAAAAGAAGTAAGTGCGAGATATTCTGTATTAGATTTATAAAAGTGAAAAGTTCTAAAAAGTTCGTCAATACTATTTTCTACAAGACTCTCATCCGAAAGATTTAAAATATTCTCTTCAATATTTGAAAGTTCTGAACACACTTGCTCTTTAAAAGCCACAAAAATATCCCAATCATACTCTTCAATCATCTCTTATTACCTTATATATAGGGTATGATTGTAACTTGATTAACTTAATCCTAAGACCTTCGTGAAAGATTTAAGAGTATAAAACCCAAGACCAGCCATGAAAATTGTTCCAAATGCATTAAGTGAGATATTTGCAAATGCCAAAAACAAACTGCCTCCCTCAAGGAGTAAAAAACTCTCGATGGCAAAAGTAGAATAAGTTGTTAAAGCACCAAGTATTCCAGTGGTTAAAAATGATCTGACTAAAGGTGGAAAGAGATTACTTTGCATAAAGTATGCGATAAGAAGCCCCATGATAAAACTTCCAATAAGATTGACACCTAATGTCCCAAAAGGTAAAATATGTGGTACTCTATGTGAAATTACCCCATTTAAATAAGAGCGCAATACCGCACCTATAAATCCACCACTACCGATGGCTAGAATTGTTTGCCAGTTCATCATCATATACCTTTTGCATCTTTATTCGTAAGTTTATTAGCCAATTTTTATCTTCTTTATTTGCAATAAACGAGTCTAAAAATATAACTTTTACCGTGCCAGGACTGTAATAAAACTTTTTAATGTTATAATATTTTGCTGTCTGCATTAAAACTATTGGCTGTACCTTTAGTTGATATTTATCAGCAACTACTTTTGCACCATTTTTAAAGGGTAGTATTTTACCATTTACGGAACGAGTTCCTTCTGGAAACATAGTAATTACCCGTCCTTTATTAAGTCTGTCTTTCGCATTTTTTAAGAGTCTTACTAATGATGTTTTACTTTGTCTTTCTATAGGTATATCTTCAGGCATACTCATAGCAAGACCAAAAAAAGGAACATCAAAAAGCTCTTTTTTTGCAACCCAAGAGAGGTCTTTTTTAGAAATTGTTTCCATAATACCTATATCCAAATCACTTTGATGGTTTATAAGATACATTTGTGCTGCTGGATCTTCTTTACCCTCTATATTTGTTGAAAAAAATATCGTAATTTTTACAAACCATGCAGAGATTTTTCTTGCATAAGGTCTTGGTAATATAGGATAAAGAATAATCATCAAAACCAAAGATGCAAAGATGAAAGTTGTGGCTATAAACCAGTTAATATGAGCAAGTATCTTCATTCTTAACCCAGCCGATTTTTTGATTTTCTAATGTAACTTTGATAAATTTTTTTACACTTCCTTCTTTTGGCAAGTAATACTGAGAATGTGTTGTCTCAAATATTGTGCCGTTACTTACTGGAAGTAGGTAGATATTACTCCCTTTTTTAATGCAAATCTTTTTTTCAGGCATTGCTAAAAGAACAATATATATTAGAGGAATAATAATAAAAATAACATAAATATATCTGCGTCGTATAAGTGTTAAAATAAGAGCTAAAATTGTGATTACTGCAGCTATTTCTATTTTGAGTTTTTCATGTGAATGATCTGTTGGTTTTAGATCACTTTGTGTTGTGACACTGTCATCATCCACAATAATAGGTATGTGAAGTTGTATGAAACTATTTTGAAGAAGATTAAAGTAGCTAAGTGAAAAAACTTCTATATTTTTATCAATGACTAAAAAGTAGGTGATTTTTGACTCATCATAAGAGTCTTTGACAGACTCAATCCCTTGTTTAAAAACATTTTTAAAGTGCATTGCTGCAATATTAGAGTTATTTGCTGAGGCTACAAAAACGACAATATTATGTTGGTCATCGTAACTTGTTGTTTTGTACTCAAGAATTTTCAAATCATTAGCAATAATATTTGAAAAATCATTTTTTGGGTTAAGCTCTATTATATTTAATGTATCACCAAATATTTTTGTACTATTGTAATCACCTTCTGCTATAAGAGAGGCTTCGACATCTGGAAGTTTTGCTAATTTTTGAGTACTTAAAAGATAAAAAGTATCGTAAAAATATTTCCCTTTTTTTTCTCGTTGTGGTACAGATGTAAGTATCTTAAGACCATCATAATCTGAAAATGAGTAATTAATATCGTAAAAATTTTGTGTTGTTGAGAGTGTCTTAAGAGTAATTGGAAATATTTCTCCTTTAACTACTCTTTGAGGCACTTTATCATAACTAAGATAGATTACTTTGTTCGCTAGAAGTGAAGATAAGAGCATAAAGGTTAGTAAAAGTAGTTTCATTATGCCTTTAAAAATCCTTCTAACATTTTTATACCATCTTTAGAACCTAGAAGAAGTTCCATAGCACGTTCGGGGTGTGGCATTAAACCAAAAACATTTTTAGCTTTGTTACATATACCAGCAATTGAAGCAACACTACCATTTGGATTTTGTATTTGACCTTTAGCATCTGTATATTTTAAAAGTATTTGATTGTTTTTTTGGAGTTTTTTTAAACCTAACTCGTCAATATAATAGTTTCCATCATGATGTGCTATAGGTATATTGAGAATATCACCATCATTTAGTTTTTGTAAAAAGGTATTATTAGTGTCTTGAACTTGAAGATGATGATATTTAGATATAAAGTGGAGTCCTTCATTGCGTTTGAGTGCACCAGGAAGAAGACCTGATTCTGTTAAAACTTGGAAACCATTACAAATACCTAAAACTTTTCCACCACTATTGGCATACTCTTTGACTGCTTTCATAATAGGAGAAAATTTTGCAATTGCACCACTTCGTAGGTAGTCTCCATATGAGAAACCACCAGCTATAACAAGAAGCTCTGTATTTTGAGGAACGACTTCTGATTTATGCCATACTATTTCAGTTTGTGCACCAAGTGATTCAAAGGCATTTTGTGTATCATACTCACAATTTGTTCCTGGAAATTGAAGAATGGAAACTTTCATTATATTAACTCTATTTTATAATCTTCTATAACTGTATTTGCAAGAATCTCTTCACACATTTTTTCTACATCTTGCATTGCTTGAGCTTTATCATCAGTTTCTAATGTTAAAACAATTTGTTTTCCAACACGAACATCACTTACATTATCAAAATGAAGAGAGTCTAGTGCATGGTGCACTGCTTTGCCTTGAGAGTCTAAAACACCTGCTTTAAGCGATACATTTACTATTGCTGTTATCATAATTACTAATTTCCTAAAATTCTATTTAAAACTTGCTCATAAGCAACTGTTAATCCACCAAGACCTTGACGGAATCTATCTTTATCCATTTTTTCACCACTCTGTATATCCCAAAAACGACAGTTATCAGGAGAGATTTCATCAATAAGGATGATGTTTCCAGTAGAATCTTTGCCAAATTCAAGTTTGAAGTCTACAAGATTAAGTCCTTTATCGGCAAAATAAGGTTTGAGAATATTATTTATCTGACGTGCCATACGACGAAGTTTATCTAACTCATCTTGATACTCCACAAGACCTAAAATAAGGGCATGCTGGTCATTGAGTTTTGGGTCACCTAAGTCGTCATCTTTATAATCAAATTCTACAAGAGTAAATGGAAGAACTTTTCCATCTTCTATACCAAGGTTTCGTGAGAGTGAACCAGTTGCAATATTGCGTACAATTACTTCTATTAGAATTACATCAACTTTTTTATGAAGCATATGGTTATCATCTAACATCTCAACAAAGTGAGTTTGGATACCATTGCTTTCAAGTAGCTTAAAAAGTTCTGTAGATATTTTATTGTTAAGAGCACCTTTACCAGCTTCGCTTGATTTTTTCTCACCATTAAATGCTGTCAAATCATCTTTAAATTCAGAGATTACTAAGTTCTCATCATCGGTTAAGTATAATTTTTTTGCCTTACCTTCATAGAGTAACTCTCTTTTTTCCATTTCTATTTACATCCTTTTGTAATTATTAAAGCTTTTAGAACATCAACAGCTGTTTTGAGCTGAATGTCTTTGTTTAACATTTGTTGCGTAATTATATCCTTATTTACTTTTTTATCTTCTTTATTTTTATCTTTTTTCCCATCAACTTTTTTTAATTCTTCTTTTAAATGCTTTTTTAAGTCAGCTTCTTTAATGGCATATTCATTTATGTGAGTTTTAACTTCACCTGGGGCAACAATGATATCTGGTTTTACACCAACAGCCTGGATGGTTCTTCCACTTGGAAGATAGTAACGGGCAATGGTTAATTTAATTGCTTCTGTTTTTGTAATAGGTAGTATGACCTGAACACTCCCTTTGCCAAAAGTGTTTTCTCCAACAAGTACTGCGCGTTTATGATCTTGAAGTGCACCACTAACAATTTCACTCGCACTAGCACTTCCTCCGTTAATAAGTACAATGAGGGGTGCATCTGTTAATGTAGTACCAGAAGAGGCATTGTATGTTTTTGCATCACTCTCTTTGCGGCCTTTTTGTGAAACTATTTTTCCAGAATTTACAAATATATCTACTAAATCAACAGCTTGATCAAGTAAGCCTCCTGGATTATTTCTCAAATCAAGAATAATGCCTTTAGTAGTAGCGGCATGTTGTCGAATTGCTTTGGTGACATCTTGAGCAACTTTTTTATCAAAGCTTGCAACTCTTATGTACAAAGTATTGTTATTTATAGTTTTGGAATGAACTGATTCAATCGTAATGACACCTCTTATAATATGAATAGAGAGTGGCTTAGGTTCATTTTTTCTCACAATTGCTATATCTATAGGATCACCTACTTTACCACGCATAAGAGACACAGCTTCATCAATTGTCATACCAATTGTTGATTTTTCATTTATTTTAAGAATAATATCACCAGCTTTTAAACCTGCCTTGTCCGCTGGTGTTCCATCAATTGGAGATATAACAGTTAAAGCACCATCTTTCATTCCAACAGTAATTCCTAAACCACCAAACTCACCATTTGTCTGTACTTGTAATCTTTTGTAATCTTTTTTTGTTAAATAGTTTGAGTGGGCATCTAAATTTTTCATCATACCATCAAGGGCTTTATCAATAAGCTCTTCTATAGTGATGTCGTCAACATCATATTGCTCAACAATACTGATAACTTTCGTAAACTTAGAGAGAGCTTCTAACCGAGAAGCTTCACTTTTTTTAGTAGTGTTTTTAGCTAATAAATTTGAAGAGAGTAAAAGACTCATTGATAAAGAGATAGAGAGAAAACCTAATGTAATAATTTTTTTGTTTTTCATATGAAACCTAATCTTGTAATTTTAAAATATCATTATATCTTGTGTTGTTAAATAAGCGATAATAGGAGGACTTAAATTGCATATTATCTTTTTAATATATAATGTTGCCTTTATTTATGTAATAATGCAAATAATATCAAGGATATATATGAAAAATATTGTTTTAATAGGGTTTATGGGAGTGGGCAAAGGAAGTATTGCAAGAGAAGTCATAAAAAACTCTGATTATATGACCATAGATACTGATGATATTATAGAGAGTATGGAAAATTGTAGAATTAAATCTATTTTTGAAGAGTTTGGAGAAGAATATTTTAGAAGTCTAGAAAAAAAAGTCTCTCTATGGTTGCAAACAAGTATCAAAAATACTCTGATTTCGACAGGTGGTGGGTTTTATAAACAAAAAAATATAAAAAATATAGGTATAATTATTCTTTTAGATTCTCCTTTTGATGCAATCATTAAAAGAATTCAAGAACATCCTAATGCAATTAAGAAGTTAAAAAAGAGACCTCTCCTTGATGACTTTAAAAAAGCAAAAGAGTTATATAAAGTAAGACGTCCAGAGTATTTAAAGCTAGCGGACATCGTTATAAATGTGACAGATAAAAGTGCACATAAATGTGCAAAAGAATTATTAAAAAAGGTAAAAAAATATGTATAAAATTGTAATATTTACAATGTTGCTACTTGCAACATCATTAATGGCAAATGGGTTAAAAATAGCAGAAAATTATGATGCTGGTATTAAAAGAGCAAAAATAGAGCATAAGCCTGTGCTTTTTATATTTTCACGCCATACTTGTAAATACTGTGTTATTTTAGAAAAAACAACACTTTCGGATAAAAAAGTTGTAGAAGAATTAAATAAAAAATTTGTATCTATTATTGCATACAGTGATGATAATGATGCAATGCCAAAAGAACTCTGGAGACCTGGAACTCCAAGTATTTGGTTCTTAAAATCAGATGGTGAACCAATGTTTCAACCATTAATGGGTGCTGTTGATAAGGAAAACTTTTTAAAGGCACTAAACATAGTTGAAGTAGAATTTGACAAATTAAAGAAGTGAGTAAAATAAAATGATATTTGCACAATCAAGTGATATAGACTTTCCAAGGAAATTTCAAGAGTTGTTAATGCGTGGAAAAATGGATATTGCACATGTTAGCTCCATAGTTGGCGATATTATTGATGATATTAAAAAAAATAAAAATAGTGCAATAAAAGAGCATATAACTAAATTTGACAATTGGCAACCTGAGAATGATGCTGCACTGAAAATTACAACTGAAGTTATGGCTATAGCTTATAATAATATTGATGAAAAATTAAAATCAGCACTACATTTGGCATATGATAGAATTAAAATATATCATGAAAAGCAAAAACCAAAGTCTTGGTTTGATACAGAATCGAACGGTACGATATTAGGACAAAAGGTAACAGCTGTTGATAGTGCTGGACTTTATATTCCTGGAGGCAAAGCTGCTTACCCTTCTTCTTTACTTATGAATGTGATTCCTGCACAAGTTGCAGGAGTTGAAAATATTATTATCTGTACTCCAACACCAGATAACGAACCACATGAACTCCTTTTAGCTGCTTGTCACCTCTGTGGTGTGAGTGAGGTTTATAAGGTAGGTGGAGCAAGTGCAATTGCTGCTATGGCTTATGGTACAGAGACAATTCCCAAAGTAGATGTGATTACAGGACCTGGAAATATTTTTGTGGCAACTGCAAAAAAGATGGTTTTTGGCGAGGTAAACATCGACATGATTGCAGGACCAAGTGAGATAGGAATCTTAGCGGATGATAGCGCAAACGCAAATCATTTAGCTATTGACTTACTTTCCCAATCCGAACATGATGAGATGGCAAGCTCTATTTTAATTACACCATCTCAAGCCCTAGCTGATGCCGTAAAACTTGAGATAGAAAAATGGCTACAAAAACTCTCACGCAAAGAGATAGCAAGAAAATCTATAGAGGAACGTGGTGCAATTATTGTAACACAAGATATGCAAGAGGCAATAGAGTTAATGAATGAGATAGCACCAGAGCATCTTGAGGTTGCAACAAATTCTCCTTTTGAGTTACTTCCCTTTATTAAACACGCTGGAGCGATATTTTTAGGACATAATACTCCAGAAGCAATAGGTGATTATGTTGCTGGACCGAATCATACTCTGCCAACGGGCGGAACAGCTAAATTCTACTCTCCTCTTGGAGTAGAAAACTTTATGAAAAAAACTTCTATCATCTCATTTAGCAATGTAGCTATTAATGAAATTGGTGAAGAATGTGCACTTCTAGCATCTACAGAAGGACTCACGGCACACGAACAATCAGTCCGTGTGAGAATGCAAATAAGCGATAAGTAGATTTTATCGCTTATTTACCCACCCCTCAATTTTTATCAATAATATATCAATAATTTATAAATAATTTATAAATTCCTTAAGGTAACTTAGCTAGTATTATATTAGTGAAAAAAATTATTAATATTTAATATTCGTAACTTTTTTCAATATGAATTAATCGTAGTTATAAATCTAAATAAGCCGTTATAAGGCCAAAGGAGAATATATGCAATTAGGTTTCCTAGTTGATTTACACCTGTGTATGGGTTGTAAAGGTTGTGAGATCGCATGTAAAGTGGAGAATGAAGTGCCACTAAGTACATGGAGATTACGTGTTAAATATGTTGATGTTGGAACTTTCCCAGAGACGAAGAGAACTTTTACACCTTTAAGATGTAATCACTGTGCGAATGCTCCATGTGAGAGAATCTGTCCAGTATCTGCTCTTCATTATCTTGACAATGGTATTGTTAATATCGATAGTGAGAGATGTATTGGTTGTGCTGGTTGTGTTATGGCTTGTCCATATGGAGCCATCTATATAGATCCTGAAACACAAACTGCTGATAAATGTACATACTGTGCACACCGTATTGCTTCATCAATGATGCCAGCTTGTGTAGTTGCATGTCCAGTTGAAGCGAATATTTTTGGTGATCTTGATGATCCAAAATCAAATATTTCTAAATATATTCAAGATAGTCGAGATGTTCAAGTACGTAAACCTGAAAAAGGAACAGACCCTCATCACTATTATACAGGAGCAAGCCAAGTTAATCTTAATCCTCTCGCATCACAAAGAGAAGAAGGTTACAACCTATTTAATAAATTAACACATCTTCCTTTAGGAGGGCATGAATAATGGTAGAAAATGCAATAGCAGCTACTCATGCTGTAGTAACTTTGGATGTAGCTTTACCTGATGTATTTTGGGGTTGGTATGTTACAATGAACATGTGGGCGAAAAGTATTGGTACGGGTATCATATTTATGCTTTTCTTATTACTTAGAAAAAATGCTAATGAAGCAAATGGCTTAAGATTATCAACAGCTATTGTTTCATTTGTATTTATTAATATTTTCTTATTATTTACATTGGCTGATTTACATCAACCATTTAGAATGTGGCATATATTTTTCTATCCTCATTGGACTTCAGCAATTACAGTTGGGGCATGGATGGCATCTATATTCTTGGGTCTTTTAGTTGTTTTAATCTACCTTGCATGGAAAAAAGAGGATGTTACTTATGATAAAGTACTACTTTGGACAGCTGTCTTAGGTATTCCTGTTACACTTTATACCGCAGGACTAATGGCAGAATCAACAGCAAGAGAATTATGGACTATGCCAACAGAGTCTGTACAAATGATTCTAGCAGCTACTTTAAGTGGTTCTGCAACAATGATTTTATTAGGCGGCTCTAAACTGAGTGATGAGAGCAAAAAGTTCTTTGGTGCTATTTTAGGACTAAGTGCTTTAATGGCATTTATTGTTTATATGTCGGAGTATATCTTCGGTGCAATGAAAGCAGAAGAAGCAGCAGCAGTGCTAGAGTATATAAAAGGCGATGGTGAGTATGCTACAATGTTCTGGATTGGACAATGGGTAGCTTATATCTTACCAATGATACTTATTGGTCTTAGTAGAGTAAGTAATAGCAATAGTCTTTTAAGTCTTGCATCGATTTTAGCGATAGCAGGTCTGTGGGTAGTAAAACATGTATGGCTTGTTATTCCACAATTATTATCGTTAAGTTAAGGAGAAAGTATAAATGTATTTACAAAGTAGAAGAACATTTTTAAAAGGTGCTGCATTTAGTGTTGCCGGCGTAGCTATAGCAAAAGGTGTATTTGCAACTGATGCAACTGCAGAATCTCTTAGCGAGAGTAAATTTACAGATACTCCTGATTCAATCTCTTTTTATCCAGATCAATCTGAATGGGATAGTTTTAAAGAGCTTGATGGAACAGACTGGAAGCGTGGTGGTATAAGCCGTCACGGTGTAAAATCTGAATCAAATCCAGATGGTATTGAAGTAAATGATTACACAATCGTTCCAACAGTTTGTTCAAACTGTGAAGCTGGTTGTGGTCTTACTGCATGGGTAAATAAAGACACTATGACAGTAAGAAAATATATGGGTAATCCTTTACACACAGGTTCACGTGGACGTAACTGTGCAAAAGGGTATGCAGTAACATCTCAAATGTACGATCCAGATCGTATTCCATTTCCAATTAAACGTGCTCCTGGTTCTAAGCGTGGTGAAGGAAAATGGGTACGTACTTCATGGGATGAGGCAATGGCAACTATTGGTAAGAAAATGCACGATACTCTTGCTAAAGGTGATGAGGTTTCTAAAAAACAAATCATGTATCATGTTGGTCGTCCAAATGAGAATGGTTTTGGTCCTCGTGTACCACAGAGTTTAGGTATAGATGGATATAATTCTCACACAAATATCTGTTCCGCAGGTGCTCGTCAAGGTACTATTCAGTGGGCAAATGATGATAGAAACTCTCCAGATTGGGGAAATGCAGATTTAATTTTTATGCAATCATCTCATGCAGCAGATGCAGGTCACTACTTTCAACAATCAGCAGGTTTAATTGCAGAATCACGTAAGCGTGGTGCAAAAATGATTGTTATTGACCCTCGTTTATCTAACTCTGCGGGTATGGCTGATTTATGGATTCCAGCTTGGCCAGGTACTGAAGCAGCTCTTTATCTTTACCTTGTAAACAGAATTGTACATGAGAAAAATAAAAATGAAGAAGATATCATTGATCATGCTTTTGTAAAAGAGTGGGTAAACTGGGATCGTCTTATGGCGAATAAAGAGTATCTTAAGAAAATGGTTGGTTATGGCTATATCTCTAAAGTACCTAAAGGTGATTCTTATCAAGAATTCATAGAAGTATTGAAAGAATTATATGCACCATATACAAAAGAATTTGTTGTTAAAGAGTGTAGACTTGAAGGTATGGAGTATAAACTAGATCAACTATGGGATTTATTTGTTCCTGCTGGTGCTAAAGTTGCTTCTTACCTTTGGAGAGCTGGTGCAATTGGTCACCGTGGTGGTTGGATGAATACTCGCGCTGGATTTTTACCATTAGCACTAGTTGGTGCAATGCGTGGAGATATCGGTGGGGTAGGTATGCATCATTGGCATGAAATTTCTGTTGCAGGAAAAGGTGATAAAGCTACTGTGGCTGGTGAACATCCCGAAAAAACTGATGCATGGAATGAACTTGCATGGCCACCTGAATATCCAATTGCAACATATGAAATGGGATTTATGTTACCACACCTTATTATGGATGAAGAATGGTTGGATAAATGGGAGAAAAAAGGTCTTAAAATTCCTAGAAGTATCTCTGTTTATATTCCAAGAATGCACAATCCTCTTTGGATTAATCCAGATGGTTTTAGATGGATGGAAGCACTTAAGCGTGAAGATAAGTTTGAACTTACAATGAACTTATCACCAACTTGGTCTGAGACAAACTGGTATTGTGATTATGTCCTACCGGTTGGACTTGCAGGTGAGAGAAATGATCAACAATCAACTCCATCGAAACCAGAACAACGTATTGAATTTCGTCAAGCTGTACTTCGTGTTGCAGCTGAAAAAGCTGGTTGGAAACCAAAAGATCCGACTCGTGCTACTTTAGAAGCACACATGAAGTTTGGTTTAGGAGAAGTTTGGGAAGAGTCAGAATTTTGGCCAAATCTTATTATGCACCATGTTGACCCTAAGGGTGAACTAGGGATTGCCAAGTATTGGGCAAGTAAAAAAGATCCAACACGTTGTGTAACTGTACCTGAGTATTTTGACGCAGCATTAAGTTTACTTCCAAAACTTAAAGCAGAAGCAACAAAACTTTATGCAGATGAAGAGTATCCAGTATATTCATACATTAGAGATCATGGTGCTTGGACTGAGAAAACTGATGTTTATAAACCTCAAGAAGAAGAACTAAAAGTTACTAATGATTATGTATATGCTCATGGTCATAAATACCATAAAAATGAAGTTGAAAAAGATGAATTTGGTGCACTATGGGTAAAAGATGGTGAATTGAAAAAATCTATTGGTATAGTTAAAGACAAAAAAGTACTTGGTGGTTTTCATACATTAAGTAAAAAACTTGAATTTTTCTCAGAGTGGTTAGCAGAAGAGTGGAAATGGCCAGAATATGCTATTCCTATCTATCCAAGAAACGATGCAGAGAGTGAAAAAATGGTGCACCTTGTGACTCAAGTACACCATAAGCATATGAAAGCAGACAATGAATTTGCATTAAATACAATTTATCGTTTGCCATATAATATACATACACGTTCAGTGAACTCTAAACACCTTATGGAAATTTCGCAAAACCATAATCCAGTTTGGATTTATACAAAAGATGCTGAAAAACTTGGTATTAAACGTGGAGATGCAATAAAAGTGCAAATAGAAGATACTCTTTCGGGTATAAAAAGTGGTCACTTTATCGCTATGGCAGTGCCTACAGAGGCAACACGCCCTGGTGTACTTGCTTGTTCACACCATGCTGGTCGTTGGAAACTTAAAGAGTCTGTAACTATTCCAGGTTTTGAGCATAAATTAGGAATTATGGGCCTTGGTTCACCATTGTCTGAAATGACAAATGATGGTAAAGTAGGAACTATGAAAAATAAAGCAGGAATACATCCATATGCTAAAGAAGATATATGGCAATTTAAAGAGTATAATGAAGATCTTGCATATATTTGGTGGGATGGAATGAGTGGTGCATGGCAAAATGCTGTAGCTCCTGTTCATCCAGATCCGATTGCTGGTAATCATGGATGGCATCAAAAGGTTATTGTTACTAAAGCAGGAACTGATGATAAAATTGGCGATATTTATGTTGATTATGAAAATAATTACAAAGTATATAAATCTTGGAGAGATGATTTAACTCGTCCTTTAGCAACTGGAGATAAGTGGCGTCGTCCTTATCATATTAAACGTCCGGTGAAACCAAGCCAAAAAGCTTATAAAGTAGAGATTAAAGACGCTTAATTACAATATTAAAGCACACTTCAAGTGTCGCTTTAATATACTTCCCTATCATAAAAAACTCCAACAAGGTACAAAATATCTATGAATAATGATTTAAAACAACAACAACTCTCTCGTATTAACTTATATGCACTTATTTCACGTTTGACAATGAATGAAGTCGATGAAAATCTATTAGAAACAATTCTCAAAGATGAAAATATTTTATCTTTTTTTCCTAACTTCGAAAAATGGAAAAAACGAAAAGATATTTCTAATAAAGATTTGATTGAAAAAGAGTTGAATGTAGATTTTACAAATCTTTTTTTGCTGCATCTTATTCCATATGAATCTTTTTATAGACGTGAAGACCAACAAATGGAAACAGGAGGAGATAACCCTGTTCAGGTTTTGTACAATGAGTATGATTTCCGTGTTGAACTTGATGAAGCCCGTGTAATGGCAGGTGATCATATAGGTGTAGAGCTAGAATTTATGTATAAACTCTGCGAAGCAGAGATGAAAGCTTTAGAAGATAATAATAATGATAGTGCTGCAAATATTGCTGATATTGGATATGAATTTTTAAAAGAACATTTAGTAGAGTGGGCACCAATGTACTTGTTGAATGTAAAAAGTGAATCTAACTCTCCTTTTTATTTTGATCTTGCAGATTTAGCAATGGAATTTATTATGAGTGATTTTGAATATCTTACACAACTTAAAAATAGTGGATACAATTACCAAATATGAGCCTTCTTTCATTAGATATTGCAAAATGTGTACATACCTCTAATAAATTTGCCATATGCACAAAATGTGAAGAGGTTTGTCCTGTTGATACTATTCATATAAAAGACTCTATAGTCTCTTTTACTCCAAGTGAATGTGTTGGGTGTGGTGGTTGTAATGCAGCATGTCCTACTGCAGCTTACAGTTTAGATGATTTTAATGCTTTAGATTATTTATTTTCATTTTTAGAATCTGATAAAAAAATCGTTACTTGCAAAGAGGAAAATTTACCTTGTATTGCAGGATTAAGTAGTGAGGAATTACTAAGTCTCACCTTAATATCTTCCAATACTATAACTCTAGATATAGGCCCTTGTGGGGAATGTACTATTGCTGCAAAAAATTTAGCGATTATACAACAAAGAGCTGAAGAGGTAAATTTTTTATTAGAAGCAATGGTGCAAAGTAAAACACTTAAGGTAGAGTCACTACAAAACAATGAAAGTCAAGAAAAGAAAGAACTCTCAAGACGTGAGCTACTTTCTAAAGATGGTGCAGAAACTCTCTTAAATATCAAACAGCAGTTTGTTAATGAAGTAGAAGCTAGTGACACAAATGTTAAGATACATAGTGCGACTACTGCTGATATTGCAAAAATAAAACAAAAGAGTATTTCTGATAGAAGAAGTTTTCTTATGATGGCTATGAAGTATGCTAATGTGCCTGAGACATTACATACTATTGATATAAATGACATCTCCTTTATATCGCAAAAAGATTTAGATATTACGACTTGTACAAATTGTCAAATGTGCTACAGAATATGTCCAACTGGTACTTTAAGTTCAGATAGTAAAAATGCTGTCATTAACTTCAACCCTCTCTCATGCGTTCAATGCCATAGCTGCCATGATGTTTGTGAACCAAATTCACTAACATTAAGAAAAACTTTTTCACTTGCAAGTTTCTTTGAACCTAAAATAGAAACATTGGCAAGATTTGACATTAAACGTTGTGATGAATGTGGTAACTTTTTCGCATATAAAGGTGGAGAGATGATGTGTAAGCGTTGTGTGATAGAAGAGGAAGAAGCAAAAGAATTATGGGGATTAGTATGAGTACACAAAATGAAATACTTCAAACAATGAATGTAGATGATAGTATACAGGCACAAACAAAATTATTTGGGCTTATAGCAGAGCATGCTAGTCCAGATAGGCTTTTTGTTATGATAAATAAACAGATTAAGGCTGATAAAATAGATGCTATGATGGTGCCTATGAACATAAGAGAGGATGATTTCTATTTTACTGTGTTAAATATGAAAAAATCACATGTTAATGGTGCTTACATTGCTGCTGAGTATCAAACAAACGTGTTAGAGTTATTAGATGAAAAAGATGAATTTGTAGAAGTGTATCAGAAGTGTGATTTTGTTTTAAGAGATGGTGAACGTTTGATTGGAACTTATTTAGAAAAAAATGGTGTTTTGCTTGGTGAAAATCTTGCAAAAGAAATTTTTGAGAAATTTATAAAAAATTAGGGGTATAAAATGGATGTTAAAGATTTAAATGAATTAAGAAATGAATTTGCACAAATGCAAGAAAAGGCAAGTTGTGCAGATGAAGGGTGTGCTGAAGATCAATATGAAGATTATCCTGACTACCTAAAAGCGATATATACAGAAATTATGCCACCGGAGAAAAGTGGTATCTACTTTTCTCGATGGGATTTAAAAAGAATGGCATCTGAGTTAGATGAATCTTTTGCTATAGATGTCAGAGAGAGAATGTTCCAAAAATTTATGCAGTGGATTGCAACAGATAAAGATATGCAAGCAGTGAGTGGACAGTTTAAAAATTTAATAGATATGAAATGTGACATATATCGTGAATACTCAAAGAAGTATCCTTCTACAGAAATGATTTTTAAGAAAAAAATTGACAAGGCTGAAAAAGCAAAAAAATACTTAGACAAGGTATATGTAGAATTTTTTACATAATTTCTTCGAGTAATGCCATTTTTATATCTTTAAAATTCCATTGACTCTCTTTGGAATATTGTAATTTTTCCAGTTTTGCTATATATGGATTAATATCTTTATTATAATAGTTATTCAAAAGAACTAAAATGAGTTCTTTTGGACTTTGAGATTCTTTTATATCCAAATATTTTTTTTCTTTTTTCTTTCTTGTGAACTGAACATTTGTTATTTTTGCTACAAAAAATCCTGATAAAAAAATAAAAATGTAACTTATAAATTGTTCAATCGAGATAAAATTTAGGTATCTTTTCTCTTGAGGTACTTCATTTTTATCTAAAAGAGTCTCTGGATTTATTTGTGTTACTTTTATTTTATACGAGGGTATTTTAAGTGTGTAAAACTGATGTAATGAAGGTGAGTATGCTTTAAGGACAACTGAAGGAATTAAAAAATTCTTTTTTGCACTTAAGGCATAATTATACTCTTTTTTTACAGAATAACCATTCTGTGTCAATTTACTAGAGAGTGTCTGAACATCTGAAAACATTGTAACATTGTGTGTGCTGGGAAGTAAATACTTTAAATGAACCATATATCCACTGCCTTGAAGTGTATACAATAAATTAACATCATTGTACTGTGAGATTTCTTGTGTGTCTATTTTAGATTGTAGATGAAAATCTCCTACTAAATCGACTGGCTGTGCTAAAGCCTTGATTGTTAAAAGTATTGGTGCAAGAGAAATCTTTTTATTTGAAGTCTGTATGCCAATGTTGTCATCATGATCTTCTACAAAACTTTGTGCTACTGCTTTGTCACTTGCTGTTTGTATTATAAAATCAAAAGATATTTTTATATTTCCAGCTTTTAAAGGGAAAAGTATATAGGTAAAAGATGTCGTTGAAGAGTGGTACTTTTTATCATTGATTACTTTTTTTAACAATTTAATCTTGTAAAGAGCACTACTCTTGGGTTTAAGCAGAAAAAACATATGATCTGTATTATCTTTTTGTTTAGCAAAAAATGTAATTTTAATAGGTTCTTTTACAAATGCTTCATGTTTATTTGCAATGAGATTATAACTTGCTAAATTGTTTGCATACAAAGAAATATGAGCAAAAAATAGTATTAAAAGTAAATCACCAAGGTGTTTTTTCATCAGAATATCCTTTATTTATTTTTTCATAGGCTTTATAGCCAATTTTATAGTTATTTGGTGTACTCTTTTTTTTGCTCACTTGTTTTTTTATCTTATTTTTATCAGAACCTTTACCATTTGTAGTTTGTGAAGCATTTTTATTTGCACTACTTTTACTAGAATTATTTTTTTTCTTCTCTGATTTATCTTTTTTTTGTTTTATCTTTTTATCTTCTTTTGATTGAGAGTTTTTTTGTGGCAATAAAGAAGTTATATCTTTTTTTGTATGCAGATGCAAACTTTTTAAAAGATTGAGATTGTAAAGTGCATCTTTATCATCTCCAAGAATTAATGAATGTATGTAAAGTTTTCGTGCAGTATCATATTTTTTTAAATGAACAGCACAATTAGCACTATTGTACAAGATGGCTTTTTTAATTAGTATTTGGTGCGTTTGTATTTTTGCATAGTACTGCATTGCTAGTTTATAATGACCAGCTTTATAGTAGGCATTGGCAATATTATAATAACTTTGGATAGATGGTGCAACTTTCTCAAATTCCTGTGCCCCTTGGAGATATTTTTGCTTTTTAAAAGCACTATTTGCCTCTTGTATGTGATAAAAATCCAATATACCAGCATCTGATTTGTAAGGAAAAATAAAGAGGGCAAGGATTCCATAGAGTTGATGAATTTTTGTTACAGAAATGAAAAATAAAAGTATGGCAAGAATTAAAGGAACATAAAAAAACTCTTTATACTCTTTTACCTGTACGGTTTGAGAAGTTTGTTGTTTTTGTGAAATAATATCATCAGACAGCGTATCTATGGAATCCAAAGAATTTAATTGATAATATTTTATGTATATACCATCTTTTTTTAATGCTGCCCCTTTTTTTGTTGCGGTAGCTACAAAGTAGGGAGTAATGTTGTTTTTTTGAATTATGCTAACAAGTGTATTAATATTATTCTCATCTCCACCATCACTGAATATTATGAGATTTTTTTCTTTAAGTGAGCCTTTTGAAATCGTTTTAAATAGATTCAAGAGGTTTGTACTTTTAGTAAGTATGTAAGCAGGGTTGAGAGCATCCAATGCTTGTATACTTATTTGTGTGTCTGTTGTAGGGGGTGAAATAAGTAAGGTATTTGCAGTAAAAGCAAAAAGTGTAAATCTATCTTTTGGATGGAGTGCCAACAATTTTTTGATTGCTTTTTTAGCCATAACATAGCGTGAGGGTTTTAAATCATCAGCCTGCATAGAATAGGAAGCATCAATAGCAATAATATAATCTTGAGAATCAAATTTTTCATCAGTAAGAGAGTTTTGTAATACAGGGCGAGAAAATGAAAGTAACATGCAAGCAAGACTAATATAAAGGTATCGTATTTGCCTACGATTTTGTGTTTGTGACTCTTTTTTGTAAAGAATATACAAAGGAATAAAACCAAAAAATACCCATGCATTTAAGAAGACCATTTTTGACCTCTCTTAGACAAAAGATACAGGAGTAATAAAATTGCCAAAGCAAGTGGATAAGTAAAAAATATATGTTTGTTAAGATAATGTTGTGATTTTATTTTACTTGGTTCAAGTGTATCAAGACTTTTATAAACATTTTGAAGTTCTTGTGCGTTTTTAGCACTAAAAGATTTTGCTTGTGTATCTTTGGCAATATGTTTTAGAAGTGATGCATCAAAATCATTTTTTGCACCAATTCCTATTGTGTATATTTTTACATGTAACTTTTTGGCTCTCTCAACGGCTCTTTTAATGGAGGTGCGTCCGCTATTTTGGTAACCATCACTCACGAGTATAATCACTTTGCTTTTAGCACTAGCAGTTTGAAGAATATTTGTGGCAGCTTCTAATCCATCACCGATAGCAGTATTTTGACCAGCTATACCAACTTCCAAAAAATCCATTAAAAAAGAAACAGCTTTCATGTCATAAGTGAGAGGTACACTAACAAAAGCAAAAGACCCAAATGGAATCACACCTACATTGTCATCATATCTTTTTTGTATAAAAACAGAAATGATATTTTTTAAAATTTGAAACTTACTTGCCTCTATTTTATCTTTTGAATAGCCGCTCTCACCCATTGAACCACTCGTGTCAAGTACAAAAAGCAAATCTCTTCCTTTTCGGTTTTGTGAAAATTTTGCATCATAACCAATTGGTGAAGCGAGTGCCATAATAAGAAGTGTATATATAAGTGAATATAAAAATTTATTTCTATCAATCCAATTTGTATTTTTAGAAAAAAATTGTAGATGGGGAAAGATAATTTGTTTAATTCTAGTTGGGCATTTATAAATACAGATGATAAGTATTAAAAGTGTGAGAACATATGTATACTCAAATGTAAAACTATTCAATATTAAACAACTTTTTTAGTACAATTATACTTTTAGGGAGCTTAATATGAGATTGTTCTTTTTAATACTACCCCTGTGCATACAGGTTTTTGCAAATGAAGCTTCCTATAATAGAGGAGAAATTATCTATTTTTCCAAAGGATGCAATAGTTGTCATGGACCTGGAGCAGAAGGAAGTAGCTCCTACCCAAAACTTGCGAATGCAAAAGAAAAATACCTTGTGAATAAATTGAAATATTTTCGCAAAGGTAGAGTAGATAGTATCTCAAAAGAGATGATGGCTCAATTTGCAAGAAAACTAACGACGAAAGATATTGAAGATTTAACATATTTTCTTGCACATCATAAAAATATTAATATTGATGATGTTCCTGATGATATTTTAGGTGGGTTTGGTTCTTAAAAACTACTCCACCATAGTCTTAAATAAAGTCCAATACTACTAGTGTAACCCACTTCACTAAAAGTAAGTGTTTTCTGCTTATTATAGATAAAAGTCGTAGGGTAGCCTTCTATATTGAACTTCTTAGCAAGCTCACCATGGGTATCATTAACGACTTTATATGTATATCCATTTTTTTTCATATACTTTTGAATTTCTTGATTTGTTCCCGAGTTGACAGCTATTGTAATAACATTAAAATATTTAGAAATAAAATTAATATTTGAAGCTTCAGCCTTGCATACGGGACACCATGTGGCCCAAAAATGAATTAGAAGAGGTTTGTTTTTTTGAAAAATATACTGTTTTTGATTGAGGAGTGTGACTTGCTTAAGTTCAAATGCATTTTTATTAAGCTCACTGCTTTTGTATAAACTCAAAACATTTGCAAAAATACTTATAATCACGAAAAAAAGAATTATCTCTTTTAAATAATGTAGTATTTTTGTTTTTATATTTTGCATTATTTTAGAGTCATCTCTGGAAAATATGTATGGAGTGTCACAGCTGTTGTGGAGGTAATTCTTTTCATAATTTTATCAAGTCTATCCTCTTTATTCCAGATGGGGTCTGTAACACCTGAAAGTTTTACTAAAAGTTTTTTTGCATCATAGGAAACTCCAAGTGCATCAACAAGACCAATCTTTAGAGCTTGAGATGCCGTGAAAATATGGGCATTTGCAAATAAATCTCTCTCTTTTATGTCTAAATTTCTTGCCTTCGCAACATCCTCTGTGAACATATCATATGTCCCTTGTACAACCTTGTTTAGTTCATTAATTTCATATTCATTCCACTGTCTTGAAGGAGTCCCTAGCTGCTTATATTTTCCAGCTTGAACGACTTGAGTTTTGACTCCAAGTTTTTGCATAATACCACTTAAGTCAGTACCTTGCATAATAACCCCAATGCTTCCAACCATGCTTCCAGGATTTGCTATGATTTTATCTGCCCATATACTTGCATAGTAACTACCACTTGCAATTGTGCCACTTGCATAAACAACAACAGGTTTCTTTTTTGTAATTCTTTTAATAGCATAAGCAATTTCAATAGATGGGGCTACTGCTCCACCAGGGGAGTTTACATTGAGTAAAACACCTTTAATGTTTGTGTCGTCTGCGGCATCATCAAGACTATTTACAATCTCTGTTGCATCCATAATAGGACCAACTAAATTAATTTGACTCAGATTATTTTTTTTAAGAGAATTTTCACTCTGTGGTGCGAAGAGTAAAAAAAGTATGAGTACAAAAAGCATTGCTTTAAAATTATTTTGTATAAACCTTAGAGGTATTGTGATTGGTAAAAAAAGTTTTTTTAGTAGTTCCATTAGCTATCCTTATGCAGTTTTCCATTGATGAAAACTTTAGAGATATTATACCTGTGAAGTATTAAATGAATGGCTAACTCTTTATTTGGCTCACTCTCTAAGTCAACGATAATCATATCTGCATTTTTTCCTTCTTTTATCTCTCCACTATTAATACCAAGTGCTTCTGCTGCATGAATAGTGACACTTCTAATGAGCTGTTGTGCCAAATCTAAAAGAGGTATTTCAGGGTGTGTAAAAAGTGATATTTTCATCTCTTCAAAAAGATCAAGTTTATAGTTAGAACTTAAACCATCGGTTGCTACTATCCATCGTATGTTGTTTTCATTTAAAGTTTTTAAATCTAAAGAAGGATTCCCTAAAAGCCTATTTGAGATTGGACAATGAATGACAGTCTGTTCGTTCTTTTGCATAAAGTTTAATTCAGACTTATTAGCTTTTACGGCATGTGTAAAGAGTGTCTGTACCTTGTCAAAGTATGTTAAAAATTCTTTAGAATCACATATATTTTGTTTTTGTTTTAAAAGAGTTTCAAAAAACTCCTTAAAATCACCATTACTATTATCAAGCCAATCTCTTTCAGCATTACTCTCCATAAAATGAGCTGTGAGTTTCAATTTTTCATTTTTGACAATATCTATAGCTTTTTTTATAAGAATAGGGTGAACTGCATAGGGAGAGTGAATAGCAACTGCGGGTACAAAACCTTCTCTTGTAATAGATTTACTTGCATCAAGTCTTGCTAAAAAATCAGTAAATAGTGTATCTGCCATAGTTGCTTGAGAACCTATAAGCTCATTGAAAAAGACAACATTTTGTTTTGCATTCGCACAAGCTTCTAAATCCATTCCATGTGAACTAATAGCACCAAAGCTTGTAATCCCATTATCAAGCATAGTATCAATGGCTTGACTCATACAGTTCACATCACATCCATGAATAAGTTCTTCTCTATTTTCAATAATACTATAGAGCCAGTTCATAAAGTCGCCATAGCTCAATTGAGTTTTATTTGCTGAAAATTCTAAATGCACATGGGCATTAATAAGTCCTGGCATTAAAAGAGAATTTTCTCTTAATGTGGTGACTTTTGCCTCAGGGTATTGTTTGATTAACTCTTCAAATGGAGCAATTTTTTGAATTTTTTTATCAAAAGCGATAGATAAGTTTGTACTTACTCTATCTCTCATCAAAATATAATGGGGTGTAATTATCTGCATAGTGAATCTTTTAAAATTGAATTTGTAAAATTTAAAATAGATTATGCTTTATTTAGGTAAAATTACTGCTTAAAAGTCATTTTAAAAATAAAATTAAAGGTAGTATATGAAAATAATAGTAATTCAAGGTCCCAATTTAAATATGTTAGGTATTAGAGAGCAAAATATTTATGGTCCGATGAAGTTGGAACAGATTCATGCTCAGATGAAAGAGGTTGCAGGGCAAAACAATGTAGAGATTGAATTTTTTCAAAGTAATTTAGAAGGCGAATTAGTTGATAAAATCCAAGAGTGTTACGGTGAGGCACATGGTATAATCATTAATGCAGCCGCATATACACATACTTCTATAGCTATACGTGATGCAATTGCAGCAGTAAATATGCCTACGATTGAGGTACATATTTCAAATATTCACAGACGTGAAGATTTTAGAAAAGAGAATATGATAGCACCCGTTTGTTCATCTTCTATTGTAGGATTTGGTCCTTTTGGTTATCATTTAGCAATGATGGGAATATTACAAATTATGAATGAAATTCAATCAGCTCAAGAACAAACACAACAAGTACAGTAGCCTAATTTACTTATGTATTTAAAACGAAGACTAAGTAACACTTTAACTACTTTCCACGGTCTTCGTTTTCCTTATGTAAGTATGAAAAAGTCTTTTCATAGGTATGAAGTAACAATTGGGATAGGTGGTAATATTGGTGATGTCAAACGTAGGTTTGAACATCTTTTTCTAGTTTTACAAAAAGATAAAAGAGTTGATATACTTAAAACATCATTGATTTTAAAAAATCCTCCTTTTGGTTATAAAAATCAGGATGATTTTTTGAACTCAATTATAGTTTTACAAACCTCAATGCAAGCACAAACTTTTTTATCTTTTTTAATGAGATTAGAGAAAAAATTTGCTCGTAAACGAAGTTTTAAAGATGCACCAAGGACATTAGATTTGGATATTATTTTTTTTGATGATCGTGTAATGCAGACAAAAAGCTTGACACTCCCCCATCCCGCATGGCATGAAAGAGAGAGTGTAATTATTCCATTATCAGGCATATGAGTATGAAAGTGTTAACATTTACAGGACGTTCACCCTCAGAAGCTTTAAAAAAAGCAAAAATGGAAATTGGTGATGAGGGTATGCTTATTGAGACAAAAGAGATACGAAAGAAGGCTTTAGGTAAAGAGGCACTATATGAGATAGTTATTGGAATAGATGAAAACGCAATGTCTGCAACATATAGTAAATCCACAAGACCTTTGTCCTCTCAGCAACCTGTAAAACAAGAGAGTAAAGATATCCTATTTGACATCTCAAATGCAGCACAACAAATTGCAAAAATCTCAAATGTTACAGATCCTTTAGCAGACTATATGGAACCAGAATCAAAGGTAGTTTTGAAACCTTCAGAGCCAAAAGAACTTAAAGAGATAAAATCTGAAATTAATAAATTAACCGATAAGGTGAAAATTATACAAAATATGTTTTGGGATGAAAAGTCACCAAGATTAGATGTACAAATTCCAGCAGAATTTTCAGAAATTTATCGTCTTGCATCCCAAAGTGGAATGAACAAAAACCACCTTGATGAGTTAATGCAGATTACTTTAGAGCATATGCCCTTTAAAATGAGAGAGAACTCTTTAACCGTAAAACGTTATTTTCAGACAATATTGAGAAAGATGGTTCCTATTAGACGTGAAAGTAACTTAGGTGTTGGTGCCAAAAAGGTTATTATGTTGGTAGGACCAACAGGAGTAGGAAAAACTACCAGTATTGCAAAACTAGCTGCTCGTTATTCATTTTTAATGCAAAAAAAATATAAAGTTGGACTTGTTGTTTTAGATACATATAGAATTGGTGCAGTAGAACAGTTGATGCAGTATGCAAGAATGATGAAGTTAGGTATTGAAACAGTTGTTGACCCACCAGAGTTTGCATCAGCTTTAGATTCCTTGCGATATTGTGATTATATTCTCATAGATACTATGGGCTCTTCACCTTATGATAAAGGAAAAATTGAAAAGATACATGAGTGTTTAAATAATAATATATCAGAATATAAAGTTGATGTTGTCTTGGTTATGCCAAGTTCTATTAAGTATGAAGATTTAAAGGTTACATATGAAAACTTTGCAACATTAGGGATTGATACTCTTATGTTTACCAAGCTTGATGAGACTATGGGCTTTGGTAATATATTTTCACTTGCATATGAGACAAAAAAACCAATAAGTTATTTTTCTGTTGGGCAAGAAGTACCAGAAGATTTAGTCTGTGCAAGTAGTGACTTTTTAATTGAATGTTTATTACATGGTTTTAATAGGAGTAAGGTATGATGGGTCATCAAGCAGAAAAACTTGAAAAACTTGTTGCTTCTAATAATAAAAAGAGTAAAAAGACACGTTTTATTGCTATTACAAGTGGTAAAGGTGGTGTTGGTAAAAGTACCATAAGTTCGAATGTCGCTTATTCTCTTTCTCAAAAGGGTCTTAATGTCGGCATATTTGATGCAGATATTGGACTTGCAAATTTAGATGTAATGTTTAATGTGAAAATTAAAAAGAATATTTTACATGTTCTCAAAGGTGAAGCAACTGTTTCTGATATTTTAATTCCAATAACTCGTAATTTGATTCTTATCCCAGGGGAGAGTGGAAATGAAATTTTAAAATACTCGGACATGGCACTCTTTGAACGTTTTATGGAAGAAGCACAAGTTTTGGATAAACTTGATGTAATGATAATTGATACAGGTGCAGGAATAGGCGAACATATACAAATGTTTTTAAATGCAGCTGATGATGTTATAGTTGTAACAGTTCCAGACCCTGCTGCAATTACAGATGCATATGCAACTATCAAGACAATAGCAACACTCAGAGATGATATTGGTCTTATTATGAACCAAGTTAAAAGTGAAAAAGAGGCAGTTGGTGTTTTTGAAAAAATCAAAAAGGTTGCCAATGCAAATATTAAGTCAAATCTAAACTTGCAATTATTGGGTAAAATACATAGTGATGTGAAGGTTTCAACTTCAGTCAAACAACGAGCACTTTTTTGTGCACTTTATCCAGCATCTCAAGCAAGTAAAGATGTTGAATCTATTGTGAAAAATATCCTTGTTAAGCTGGAACGAAATATGCTGGTTAATTCAAATGAGAGTGGTCTGTCTGGATTGTTTAAGAGATTAATGGAACATTTTTGAGTATAATTTGGGGTAACATATGTTAGGTGAAAATTTTGTAAATTTTTTTACTGTTCAAGGTTTTTTTGTAGGGATTATTTTTGGTGTTTTAAAATCTTTTGATGCCAACGGTTTATTTATATATACATTTTTTATAACAATATTTTTTTATCTGTTTTCACATATTATAATTGCATTATATTATACAACTCTAACTGTGAGGTCTTATCATTTTCTTAGAGATAGGCATGAAAAAGAGTTGGATTATTATGTGAAAGAGATAAATAAAAGGGAAAAATTGATAGATTCTGCGGTAAAAATAACAGATTTAGCTGTAAAAATGAACTCAGAAAAAATGGCTGGACAAGCATCATGAGTACAAATATATATGTAGATGATTTAAAACATAAAGAAGATGAGTTAGCTATTCAATACCTACCGGCTGTTAAAGCTATGGCATTTAGATTAAAAGAGAGACTTCCTAGTTCAGTAGATTTTTCTGATCTCTCTGCCATCGGTACAGAAGAGCTTATAAAGTTGGCACGAAGATATGATGTTTCAATAAATGACTCTTTTTGGGGTTATGCTAAAACACGAGTTTATGGTGCTATGCTTGATTATTTAAGAAGTTTAGATATTATGAGTCGTGCAAGTCGGAAGTTAGTCAAAGCAATAGACTATACAGTAGAAGAGTACCTTTTAACTCATGATAGTGAACCGACAGATAAAGAGTTAGCAGAAAAATTAAAAGAGAGTGTAGAAAAAATTCATGATGCAAGAATTGCGTCTACTATTTATACAGTGATGCCGTTGCATGACCAGTTACAAGTTGGCGATGAAGGTGCAGCACTTGTGGAAGTTGAAAAAGATCAACTCATAGAGGTTATAAAAAATGTTCTTTCATCGTATAAGGAGAGAGAACAAATAATTATTCAACTTTACTATTTTGAAGAATTGACTCTTAGAGAGATAAGTGAAGTTTTAGATATAACAGAGTCAAGAATTTCACAAATTCATAAGTCTGTTCTTCAAAGAATTAAAGAGAGTATAGGAACATAAGATGGCAGATATACTTTCACAAGAAGAGATAGATGCCCTTTTAGATGTCGTTGAAGATGAGGGAGATGATGTTCTTGAAGGGGGTGAAGACAATTTACTTCCTCAAAGACAGGTAACACTCTACGATTTTAAACGTCCAAATAGAGTATCTAAAGAACAACTTCGAGCTTTTCGTGGTGTTCACGATAAGATGGCTAGAAGTTTAGCATCTCAAATCTCTTCCATTATGCGTTCTATTGTTGAAATACAACTTCATTCAGTCGATCAGATGACTTATGGTGAATTTTTGATGTCTTTACCAAATCCAACCTCATTTAATGTTTTTTCTGTAAAACCATTAGAAGGGAGTGGTGTTATTGAAATAAACCCATCAATAGCATTTCCAATGTTAGATAGACTTTTAGGTGGAAAAGGTGAACCTTTTGATGCATCGCGTGAGTTTTCAGATATAGAACTCTCTTTGTTTGAGACAATATTGCGTGTTATGATGAGTACACTTAAAGAGGCATGGGGCCCTGTTATGGAAGTTTATCCTAATGTAGAATCAAAAGAGTCCTCTCCAAATGTTGTCCAGATTGTTGCACAAAATGAAATTGTCGTTATGGTTGTTATGGAGATTATTATTGGACATAGTTCAGGAATGATGAACATTTGTTATCCTGTAATAGCATTAGAACCGATTTTGCCAAAACTTGCTTCACGAGATTTAATGCTTAATGAAACAAGTTCAAAAAAGAGTAGAAATACAGAGCTTCAAGTACTTCTTGGTGGTGCAAAAGTGAATGTTGAAGCAAACCTAGGTAATGCAGATTTAACTATGGGTGATATTTTAGAGCTTAAAGTAGGAGATGTCTTACGATTAGCCTCTCCTGCTAATGATATAGTTACAATGAGTGTTGATGGAAAAGAACGTTTTCGCGGAGAAATTGGTCTTCGTCGTTTTAGAAAGTCAATTAGCATTACAGAGGTGATAGATACTGAAAAAGATGCAGTGAAACGTGCATTAGAAAGTTTTGAACAGCAACGAAAAGATAAAATTTCCGGTGTGAAAGATATAATTGATGATAATCAAGGACAAGAGGATTATGATGATGAATGATTTTATGAAATTATTTGAGAGTGAAACATCGGCTACAATAGAAGCTTTAGTGGGTGTAGCACCTTCACTTGACCTAAAAGAGGAACAAGAGTTAAGTATTATATCAAATATAATTGCTCCAATTTTATTAGTAAAAATAAAAATAACAGGTGCTGTCGATGCCGATGTAATGGTAGCTCTTCCTCCAAATTTAGCAGCTTCATTATCAGATATGATGATGGGTGAAGAAGCAAGTGATAGGGAAGATGTAAGTGATGATGATATTGATGCAACCAAAGAGATAGTATCTAATATATTTGGTGCAATAGGTAATACATTGTCAGCCCAAAATGATTTACCTATTTTTTCTTTTAATGTTGATACAGTAGAACTTATAAGTGAGAATGAAGTAAGTTTAGAAGATTTCCATACTATGTATGTTTACAAGTTCGCAATGGATTCTTTAAGTTCACTTTTAATGTTTATTATTGATGAAAAAGTTTCTAATTCTCTTTCTGGAACACAAGATAGTGAATCCTCTCTAGACTTTGAAGATACATCAACAAACTCAGTCTCAAAAGATTGTTCAGAGTCATCGTTATCTTTAAATAGTGAAGAGATGAGTAATATTTCTTTAATCATGGATGTAAAATTGCCTGTTAGGGTACGAATTGGTAAAAAAAGAATGTTACTTAAAGATGTGCTGAATATGGATATAGGTTCTGTAATAGAATTGAATCAATTAGCAAATGATCCTTTAGAAATTTTAGTTGACAATCATGTAATTGCGGAGGGAGAAGTAGTTATAGTTGATGGAAACTTTGGTGTACAAATAACTACAATAGGAACAAAAAAAGATAGATTGACACAACTGAAGGGTTAATGATGAAACAGAGTGAAAGTGAATTAACTAAAAAGTACATTAAAGATATAAAATCTGCTGATGTTTGGAGTGTTTTTAAAATTATTGCTGATTTTGTAAAGGGTTTTGATGAACTTGGAGATTTAGGCCCAACAGTTACTATCTTTGGAAGTGCTCGTGTAGATGAAAATAATCCCTACTATAATTTTGCAACTCAATTGTCTGCCTCTTTAGCAAAATTAGGTTATAACATAATGACAGGTGGTGGCCCTGGAATTATGGAAGCTGCCAATAAAGGTGCCATTGATTATGATGTTGCATCAATTGGGCTTAACATAGATTTACCATTTGAACAGACCCTGAACAAGTATACAAGTACAAAACTAAGTTTTGATTACTTTTTTTCTCGAAAAGTAATGCTTGTAAAGTATTCTATGGCATATGTTATATTTCCTGGTGGCTTTGGTACCCTTGATGAACTTTTCGAAGCCCTGACTTTGGTGCAAACAAGAAAAGTGACAGGTGTTAAAATCTTTATTATTGGAGAGGAGTTTTACAGAACACTATTGGAGTTTATAGAAGCAAAATTGTTAGGAGAGGGAATGATAAATAAAGAAGATTTAGATATGATTACACTGACTGATGATTTAAATTTAGTCGTGGATGAAATAGAAATATCTCTTTCTAATCAGATTAAAGTTTTAGAAGAAGCTGGACTCAAAAAGACAGCATATTATAAGTCATTATCAAGTTTGAGGAAATAATGAAAAAAAAAGTATTAGTTGGTATGAGCGGTGGTGTTGATTCTACCATCACTACATTACTTTTAAAAGAAGAGGGCTATGAAGTAGAAGGTCTCTATATGAAGCTCCATTCAAAACCAGGCTATCATGAGATACATCAAGTACGTGCCCAAAAAGCTGCTGATAAAGTGGGTGTAAAACTACATGTATTAGATTTGCAAGAAAAATTTAATGAAAATGTGTTTCAACCATTTATAGATACTTATGCTAATGGTAAAACGCCAAATCCCTGTGCCTTATGTAATCGAACTATGAAATTTGGTGAAATGATTAATTTTGCTGACTCAATTGGTGCTGATTATTTAGCAACAGGACATTACATTAAAACAGATGGAGAATATTTCTATCAAGCTGAAGATGATACGAAAGATCAAAGTTATTTTCTTTTTTATGTAAAACAAGAAATTCTTCCAAGATTAAAATTTCCCTTGGGTGAAAGAAAGAAGAGTGATATTAAAAAAATAGCAGCTTCCATAGAAGGACTAGAATCCTTTGCTTCCCAGGCAGAGTCAAGCGAAATTTGTTTTGTTGAAACGACTTATACAGATGTTTTAAAAAAATATGTAAAAGTTGATGAGGTAGGCGAAGTTTTAGATACAGAGGGTAATGTTGTAGGAGAGCATAAAGGATATATGCACTATACGATAGGAAAACGCAAAGGTTTTACTGTTCACGGTGCACATGATCCACATTTTGTACTGAGCATACATCCTCAAAAAAATCAAATTGTTGTTGGTAAAAAAGAGGATCTCGCTTGCTATGCAGTAGTTTTAGATAATCTTAACCTTTTTAATGATGTAAAAGAGTTTGACACAAATGTAAAACTTAGATATAGAACTACCTCTGTTCCCTGTCATGTAACAATTAAAAATGATAAAGCATATGTGAGTTTACAAGAGAGTGTATTTGGTGTTGCAGTTGGTCAAGCAGCGGTCTTTTATGATGAAAATAAATTAATTGGTGGTGGTTGGATTATAGAATCTTAACCACTTAAACACAACAATAATAATAGATTAACAAATTCTTCAAAACCCACTTCACACATTAAGCAATCTCTAAGCAATATCCTCCTATAATTCCCATCCACAAACGGTAGCACTTCGAGTTGAAGAGCAATAACAAATAGAGTTAGGCCAGTTTG
>Ga0316206_1000221_pt1 | contig 103500 bp, 76 predicted proteins | sample 6monthpyrite_MG_FD_204942 | JGI IMG/M metagenome (GOLD analysis project Ga0316206, IMG submission 204942) | Microbial mat bacterial communities from mineral coupon in-situ incubated in ocean water Damariscotta River, Maine, United States -... | ecosystem: Environmental > Aquatic > Marine >...
TGGTCTCAATCCCTTCTTAGTCAGGGCATCATTCGAACCCCTCTTGACTTTTCTGAATGATAGAAATTTCAAAGAGTTGCGGGAAATTTTCATTGATTATTTTTCGACCGAAAAAAGTTAGTTTTTTTTTGCTGGATTTTTCCTCGAATTTTGTTTGATTCGCGTCCAATTTCAGTTCATTTTTCCATCAGTGGTGCCAGGTCTTGTATATTGAGCTTTTGATGTTCAAAAACGACTATAAAGAATTTGATAGGCAATCACAAGTGCTAATAACATTTGATTTTGCTCTCGTGTCGATTGTATCGGGCAATGGTCTTTACTAGCCGACATTGGGTTGCCCAATGTCGGCACTAAAAAGAGTTTCAATATTTAATTGGAATGAACAACGCCGTTAGGGATTGCGGACGAATATCAGCTTGTCCGGCATTAAATATTTCGTTCTTTTGTGCTAGACCATAATAATTATGTGTTCCAGCAGATTCGACCCTGTATAAATAAGTTACACTGTAGCCTAACGAATATCGGTCATTACTTCTCGTGTCCAAAAAGCCAGGACGAACTGATGTATCCATTTCTGATGTCGAGGCTCCAATACCGATTTCCACTTGGTTGGGTGTATCGAAGAGAATAATATAACCTGAATGGGTTACTAATATATATCCATCCCCTGGTGTTGTCATTGACACTTTTGCTACTTCATTGATCAAGAAATTATTCTGATGGATCGTTGTAATACGTGGTTTAATCGTAATAGCAGCGCCTACTGTTGAATTGATTGTCGTCTCTTCTGTAAAACTAATGCCAGCTCCGGCAGAGTACGTTGTATCCGTGTCGGCATCTAATTCACATGTCGGTGTGCCATCCTCTGAGATATCTCTTAGGGAAGAACCTTCAGCGCAAGCTGAATTCAAACGTCTTTGGAGATAAGTTTGATCAGCACTCAAGGTAACTGCTTTGGTTGTATCGTTGACTGATTGCGTTAAGCCATTTTCAGTAATGATATCCGTCGGTGCGTTGCCGCAAGTGACGGTACCGTCTTCATTAATGCGAGTGACTGCTTGTCCAACAGTGCAAGTTCCAGTGACTCGTGTTTGAATGACCGTTGTATCAACGATCAAATTTGCTTCCCCGGAATCAATCCCTCCGGTTAAACCACTACCGGCTGCGGTATTGACTGCGGTAACATCTCCTGTGGATGTCGACGGGGTGCTACACACGGTGGTACCGTCTGCGGCAATACTCTTAACATAGTTGTCGTCGGTGCAATCCGCGCCGGATAATTTAGTTTGTACTACATTGGTATCGATGGCTAGATTGGCTTCCCCGGAATCAATGCCACCGGTTAAACCACTGCCGGCTGCGGTATTGACGGCGGTAATATCACCTGTGGATGTCGGCGGTGCACTACACACGGTGGTACCGTCTGCGGCAATACTTTTAACATAGTTGTCATCGGTGCAAGCCGCACCGGATAATTTAGCTTGTACTACATTGGTATCGATGGCTAGATTGGCTTCCCCGGAATCAATGCCACCGGTTAAACCACTGCCGGCTGCGGTATTGACGGCGGTAATATCACCTGTGGATGTCGACGGGGTGCTACACACGGTGGTACCGTCTGCGGCAATACTTTTGACGTAATTGTCGTCGGTGCAAGCCGCGCCGGATAATTTAGTTTGCACTACGTTGGTATCGATGGCTAGATTGGCTTCCCCGGAATCAATCCCTCCGGTTAAACCACTGCCGGCTGCGGTATTGACGGCGGTAATATCACCTGTGGATGTCGGCGGTGCACTACAAGTCACGGCACCATTATCCGCAATGCTAGCGACATATTGACCGGCAGAGCATATGCCATTGCTTAGTTTTGGTTGAATGACAGACGTGTCGACAGACAAAATAGCTTCGCCTGATTCCGCGCCACCGGTTAAACCGGTGCCTGCGGTCACAGCAGTCATGTCGCCGTCGTTCCCAGTAGCAACATTATCAATCTCACACACGACGGTTCCGTCTTGATTGATTTTTCGAAGGTAAGTTCCAGCATTGCATTCCTGTGTGATTTCATTTTGTTTGCTTGCTAGAGCGTCAGTGTTATCTTTGACTCCATTCGCATTGGTAGTTATTCGATCATCATTGTCATTGATCGCATCAGCCAGCGTGGAAAAATTCTCATTGACATCGTTAGCAATCGCTTTTTCTCCGGCGACGAAACTATTAGGGATAGTCACTTCACTGGCCGATGTGATAGCCGAGAATAATAGTATTACGATGAAACCTAGATAACGCATTTTGTCCTCCGACATTTAAGGTAACTTGTTAGAAATGGGCGACGTGATAACTTCCCAGTTTCGCGCCCAGGTTTAGTTTGTATTTTTTTGTTTAGAGTGAACAAAAGTATAGGAATAGTAATTCTATTTCGAGCTTTTGTCATTGACGATGGTGTGGATGCTGGGTCCCTGCACTCCCTGTAGGTAAAGATGGGCTGAAGATTGCATCGCCGATTGCTTAGCAATTATCCCCAGCTATCTTCATCCCATTTTATTTTATTCCATTCAGAGCTTTCCTGCGTTTCGCACGGACCCTGTTGAGAAGAATTTGGGTTTTCGCAATGTTCTTCATCATGACCTGCAAGACCGCATGCACTAAACAACAAAAATAAAACAAAAATAGCAGTTAACTTAATTAGTTTTGATATAGTCATTTTTAGTATATTACTCTATTTCTGATAAAAGCCAAATACCGAAATTTTTAGCAGTTATTTACAAACTTCAATGATGCATCACCGATTTCTGTGAAAACTAAGGAATGGACTACGCAATAACTTCCCTGTTTGGCGCTCAGATTTGCTCTGTATTCGGCTAGAGCGCCTATTGTTGGTGCCTATGTCCCTATAGGCGAAGACGGACGGAAGATGATAACTGCACGGATGTAGAGCGCCAACAGTAGGCGCTTTAGGCAGCTCAGAAGACAGCGCCGAGATGCCAAGCCGGGAAGTTATTGCATAGCCTATTGCTAAGCCGTTTTTTCATAAAATTGATTGAGCTGCTGGACAATGCGTAACGCATCATTGTCGTTGATGATGGTTTCAAGGTTCGAAAGCTTAGGAATGAGCACGCAATAACTTCCCGGTTTCGCATCCCATCTTCCGCCTGTCTTGGCCCGTTCTTCAAAGCTTCCGCGTCCTGCTCACGCCCCTTACCTACTTCCCTGTAGGCAATCACAAAAGCTCGAAAGAGAACCACTATTCCTGCACTTTTGCTCAATCAGAACGAACCCCAACAGTAGGCGCTTTAGGCGAATACAAACCAAATATGGGCGCCAAACCAGGAAGTTATCACGTGCCCATTCCTTATCCAAAACATGACGACGCAATGTTTGATCCAACAGATGATAACTATAAAGAATTTGATTGGCAATCACAAGTCTGTTAATAACGGTTGATTTTTCTCTTGTGTCGATTGTGCCGGGGAATGGTCTTTACTAACCGACATTGGGCAGCCCAATGTCGGTACTAAAAAGAGTTTTAATATTTAGTTGGAATGAATAATGCCGTTAGGGATTGGGGGAGTATATTAACTGGTCCAGCATTAAATATTTCGTTCTTTTGTGCTAAACCATAATAATTATAGGTTCCAGCAGATTCGACACTGTACAAATAAGTTACACTGTAGGCCAACTCATATCGGTCATTACCTGTCGTGTCCAAAAAACCAACACGATTTGATGTTTCCATGGCTGATGTTGTGGCTCCAATACCGACTTCCACTTCGTTGGGTGTACTGAATAGAATAATATAACCTGAATGGGTTACTAATATGTGTCCACTCTCCGGGGTTGTCATTGACACTTTTGCTACTTCATTGATGGAAAAGTCATTAGTACGAAGTGCTCTAAAACCAGGTTTAATTGTAATAGCAGCACCCACTGTTGAGTTTATGGTGGTCGCTTCTGTAAAATTAATACCTACTCCGGCAGAGTACGTTGTATCCGTGTCGGCATCTAATTCACATGTCGGTGTGCCATCCTCTGAGATATCTCTTAGGGAAGAACCTTCAGCGCAAGCTGAATTTAAACGTCTTTGGAGATAAGTTTGATCAGCACTCAAGGTAACTGCTTTGGTTGTATCGTTGACTGATTGCGTTAAGCCATTTTCAGTAATGATATCCGTCGGCGCGTTGCCGCAAGTGACGGTGCCGTCTTCATTAATGTTAGTGACTACTTGTCCAACAGCGCAAGCTCCAGTGACTCGTTTTTGAATAACCGTTGTGTCAACGACTAAATTTGCTTCACCAGACTCAATACCACCAGTTAAACCACTACCGGCTGCGGTGTTGACCGCAGTAATATCACCTGTTGAGGCTGGCGGTGTACTACACACGGTGGTGCCGTCTGCGGCAATACTTTTAACGTAATTGTCGTCGGTGCAAGCCGCACCGGATAATTTAGTTTGCACTACATTGGTGTCGATGGCTAGATTGGCTTCCCCGGAATCAATGCCACCGGTTAAACCACTGCCGGCTGCAGTGTTGACCGCAGTAATATCACCTGTTGAGGCTGGTGGTGTACTACACACGGTGGTGCCATCTGCGGCAATACTTTTAACGTAATTATCGTCGGTGCAATCCGCGCCGGATAATTTAGTTTGCACTACATTGGTGTCGATGGCTAGGTTGGCTTCCCCGGAATCAATGCCACCGGTTAAACCACTGCCGGCTGCGGTGTTGACTGCGGTAATATCGCCTGTGGATGTCGGCGGTGCACTACATACGGTGGTACCGTCTGCGGCAATACTTTTAACATAATTATCGTCGGTGCAAGCCGCGCCGGATAATTTAGCTTGCACTACATTGGTGTCGATGGCTAGGTTGGCTTCCCCTGAATCAATACCGCCAGTCAAGCCACTACCGGCTGCGGTGTTGACTGCGGTAATATCGCCTGTTGAGGCTGGTGGTGTACTACAAGTTACCGCACCATTTTCCGCAATGCTTGCGACATATTGACCCGCTGGGCACAAGCTATTAGTTAGTTTTTGCTGAATGACAGACGTGTCGACAGACAGAGCTGCTTCGCCTGATTCAGCGCCACCGGTTAAACCGGTGCCTGCAGTCACAGCAGTAATGTCGCCGTCGTTCCCAGTACCAACATTATCAATCTCACACACTACGGTTCCGTCCTGGTTGACTTTTCGAAGGTAAGTCCCTGTAGTGCATTCCTGAGTGATTTTATTTTGTTTGCTTGCTAAATCGTCAACGTTATCCTTGACTCCATTAGCATTAGTATTGATTCGATCATTATTATCATTGATCGCATCAGCCACCTCGGAAAAGTTGTCGTTGACATCTTTGGCAATGGCTTTTTCTCCAGCGATGAAAGTATTAGGAATAGTGACTTCACTGGCCGATATAATAGACGAGAATAATAGTATTGCGATAAAACCTAAATAACGCATTTTAACCTCCAGTTTTTTTTAATGTAATTTATTGGAAATTATCCCCACCTATCTTTATCCCATTTTATTTCATTCAGGACTTTGCTGCGCTTCACGCCGAGCCCGTTGTGAAGGAGGCGAGTTTTCGCATTGATCTTCCTGACCTGCAAGGTCGTATGCACTCAGTCATAAAAATAAAACAAAAATAGAAGCTAACTTAAAATAGTTTTAATATATTCATTTTTAGTATACTACTACTATATTCCTGAAAAAAGCGAAATACCGAATTTTTTAACAGTTATCTATCAGCGGCAATAGCGCATCATAAATTTTTGTGAAAACTAGGTATAATCCACAATTGACAGTGGGCTGTAATTTATTTGATAATTGTATTATGTTGACATAATCAGTCATGTATTATTTAGCATAGGTATAAAAATGTGGCGGTTTATTTAGGCTAATTCGAATCGTTCTATCCGCTAAAAAATCAATCATTGAAGCACGAGAGTTCATTTAAATTTTTGATCATATGGGCTAACATTAAAAATGAAATTTAAAAATTTTATGTCAATTTACATGTTGGTTGTTATATTCAATGGAGAAATGGATGATGGATATTTGTCAAATAACATGCTTTAGACTATTTGCGTTTTTCGTTTTAATTTTTTTTACGACGACACCAACTCAGGCTGCATTACTGCCATATGATGGAGGCAGTTGCGAAGTAACGATGTGTATTCGAAGCGGTATGTTAGGTGAAAATGGTGAAACATGGAGATCAAGTGCTATATATCCACCACCAGCTGCTGTTACACGTCCTGCTGATAATTGGAATACAATCTCATTTGACGATTCTGCTTGGCGCGAAGCAGGGGAGTTCGGTATAACTGGAGATGATAATTCCGTAACACCCAGTGATAGTATTCCTGATACCAGCGCCTCATTTATGTGGCATGATCCAAATGGTACGCCTGATGGTTTGACTGGCCCCATAGAGGCCTACTTTCGTTATGTTTTCGATTTCACTTCGACTAGAGGTGTTTTTACTGCGATAGCGAACATACAGGTTGACGATGATTATATATTCTATATAAATGGAGCAGAAGTCTTCGCAAATCAGGATGGTGGCAACGCAGAAATAGTCGATACCATCGATTTTACTAATTGGCTTGTTTCCAACGACACAGAGTTCGTCATTGCCATTCACGCTGTTGATGGGGGTTGGTCAAACCCTAGCGATCGTTTATTTGAGCGTGTGTTATTTGATGCTACGATTGTTGACGTGGAAGAACCCCCGCTGGTTTTTCTCATGATGTTTGGTTTTACTATGCTTTTGAGGTATAAAAAACATAGCAAAATATCTTAAGGAATGGGCGACGATCCCTAAGTCGCTTTCCCATAAAATTGATTGAGCTGCTGGACAATGTGTAACGCATCATTGTCGTTGATGATGGTTTTAACCCCCTGCGGCGGCAAGTCAAAATCTGCTCGCAGGGCGGCCGCACTTTGTATTTTGATACCGTGATGGCGACGATTAATCCGTTCGATAATCAATGTCGCGGGTGCATCCACCCATATCATTTCCATATTTGGCACTTGTGTCATTAAATAATCCCGGTGTTGTTGCTTATAAACGCCTTGGGTGACAATAAGTTTATTATGTTTGCTTTGCAGCGCTAATATTTTGGCTCCGATCAGCTTAAAATATCGATCTCGTATGGAATTAGTAAAGGCGCGTTGCTCATCAAGTGCCAGCTGCATTTCGTCAGTTAAATCATCATCCGCATGGTATACATGCCAATGGGCAAGCTGACCGATGATATCACCAACAAAGGATTTGCCACTGCCTGCCAGACCGAAAAAAAACAAGGTGGCAGGTGCTTTGGAAAGGTCTAAATTTTCGTCTAATTGGATCGTCATTTTCACTTGTTAGTTATCGGGTTGGTTGTTAATTATTCATTGGTTTGGTTCACTTTGGCATGCCAAGTTATGAAGGTAATATTCACAGTGGAATATTTCAATGGACAGTGCATTTTTTTAACTATAATGATGAAGATGTTAGCGCATAAAGTCGCATGTGTGAATGATTTTTATTGGCTTGTAGTACGATGTTTTACTTGACAAATTGACTTAATGTTTGGTAATAATGGGCCATCGTTTCAAGCTCATTAATAAGCGTATAATAAAACAACAATACCGCGAGATGAGGATTAAAACAGCTTCTAATGGGGAGGCTAGAAACGGGGTAAGTGCGAGTCAAAAAAATGACGGTTTCGTCATGCCTGCATGTATTATGCGTAGCTAATATTCCTTCCTGAAAAGAACACTCAATACCTAAATCTTAAGTGGTTTGGGTATATATGTATACGTCAAATAAATTTTCAATCTAGACCATACTTAAAGTGGTAGGCGTTACAAATAATAATAAAATTAATAGTGGGTGGACGGGTGTTTTTAACGTTAATGGAATACATCAGGAAAAAAGACACATGACCGCCAATGCCGATAGGAATAAATCATTCTTTGATTACTTCAGACCAGATGACCGTCCACATCCCCAAAAAACAACCAAACCGAAAAAACGCCCATTGTCATTTATCCCTGAATTAAAAGACTCAGAAAAGAAGATCTCTTATGCTCTTAAGGATCAAGGCGTTTTAACGTATCATTCGTTGCTGTTAACCACCGGGCTGTTGCCTAATGAATTAGATTCTGCATTAAACAAACTCATTGATGAAAAAAAAGTGTTGATTCAAAAAGACAAGAAAAAATCTGATGAATTAACCGGTCAGTTTTTTGTTTGGAAAAATAATTAAAAAAATTTTCTAAAGGGTTTGCAGTGGACGTTTGGGAATATATTGTTATTGCCGTGGTTATTGCTTGTCTAGCGATTCACGAAGCGAAGCGGGCGCGTTTTGATTTTTTGTTAATCCCCTGGTGGGGGATTGTACGCAGTAAAGATTATTTTGGTGGTACTCCCTTTCTTACTCATTATTCTTGGTTGTTGTTCAAGTGGGTCGCTATTTCAATTTTTTTTAGTGTATTTATACCGGTTCTTGCATTTGATGCGATTGTAAAAACAGCGGAGTTGAATATGCTTTTCGCTGGTATTCTTGTTTCGATATTATTTTATTTTTTCTTGCTAAGTCATATGCGGGAGCCTGCGGAAAAGCAAAATATTAAAGATATTTTTTCGACAATGTCGTCTGATCGAGTGGAATTTATTAAGCAGCTTATCAAGCTGGTATTAGCTATCGCTCCCGGTGTTATGAGAAAGTTTTTTCAACCGCTAATCAATGCAGATGAGAGTATTATGCATGGTTGTGTGGAACTATTGTATGCAGAATATGATGATGCAGATAAAATCAATATTATTGAATCGATTAACCGCGATTTTCTGAACAATGCAACGGATGATAGTGAGCGGTTAAAAGAGCAGGTGAATGGGTTAAAATCAAAAGGTATAACTCAGCAGGTATTGTGTATATTAACGGAAAAAGTTCGGCGTTTAGGCTATACCTCTGCAAAAGTAGAAATTGATCGATCACTTAGAATGTTAGCCGAAGATAAGCGCGAGGCTGTTCGACAACCAATAAAAGGGCAAGCAATCCAATTTGACTACCAAGGTAAAAATCATTTCGGTACTATCGTCGAATGCTCAAGTAATGGTAAGGGTTGTTACATCACAACCCAAGCGAATATTCCGCCAGGCACCCCTATTTTGTTTGATTGTCATGGACAAATGATTGAGGCGAAAGTAATGCATCGTGCGCCAATTGTAAATCAATCTGCTGGTATTGGCATTAGAGTGGAAAACGGCGTAAATTTGGCGCAAATGCTCATGGCTTAAAAACTCAATAAATAAAAGGGGCAACTCCTATGAAAACACTAACACCAGGTGCCAATGCCCCGGTGATTGACGATCAGCTCAAGGTGCGTGTTAGCGCTAGTCAAGCAGCGGATGTTTCATCGTTTCGCTTATCTGAAAATGGTAAAGTGCGCGCCGATGATGACATGGTGTTTTACGGTCAGAAGGTCAATGGTGATCAGACTGTTAAATTAGTGAAAGAAGGAGCGATCACAGAGTTTGAAATCGTATTAACCAAGTTGCAAGCAGATGTTCAAAAAATTGCTTTTAGCATTACCGTGGATAACGGAACCGTGTCTGCATTAAACCCGCTGGAAATCAGTATTCTGTGGGCTGGCACCGAGCAACTGAAATGTCCGGTGACCTCGATCGGTTCAGAGGCGGCGTTGATTCTGGGTGAATTGTATCGGCGCAATGCAGAGTGGAAGTTTCGATTTATTGCGCAAGGTTTTAATGGCGGGTTACAACCCTTGGCCGAGCATTTCGGGGTCGATATTGATGACCCTGCGCCAGCGCCCCCGAAGACGATCACTCCTCCGCCAGCACCGCCTTCAACACCGGTGAATTTAAGTAAAATTACGCTGGATAAATCAAAGCCCAGTGTCAATCTGAAAAAAACCAGTGATGGCAAGTTTGGTTTGTTAAAGGTCAATTTAAACTGGAATCAACAAAAAAAATCCGGCTTCATGGGATTTGGTAAAAGCCAGCTCGACTTAGACCTGGGTGCATTTGTTGAGCATCAGGATGGTAACAAAGGCGTGATTCAGGCGCTAGGCAATGCTTTCGGAGACATTCGCCAGCCACCTTATGTTCAGTTGATGGGTGACGACCGGTCGGGTGGAATGTCCGATGGTGAATGGCTACATATTAACGGCGATCGCTGGTCTGGCTTCAAAAGAATTCTGGTTTACGCGTTTATTTATGAAGGTGCGCCAAACTGGAGCGAAACCGATGGCATGGTGACGTTGCATATTCCAGGACAACCCAAAATCGAGACGCATTTAACCGAAGGGAGCAATCACCTAGGCACCTGCGCCGTTGCAGAAATTAGCAACCAAAACGGAGAAATAAAAATCAACCGACTAGACCGCTATTTTGCAAGTCAAGTAGAAATGGACAAGGCGTTTCACTGGGGTTTTCGGTGGAGTGCGGGATCTAAATAGTGTTAGGAATAGGCGTCTGATAATTTCCCGAGGTGGTGCCGCAGGGAACGGCTAGCCAATAGCGCAGCGAACGCATTCATTTGTTCCGTGGGTTTGTTTACCCCACCGGTTTTCTCGTTCCCACGCTCCTGCGTGGGAATGCAGATGAGAGTATCAATAGCTACCATCCTAGCCGTCGGGTGTAAGCCTCATTCGCAGATTCCACTGTATTTTAATTGATTGTCAATCGCCACATAATAATTGTTCATCTGAGAAGCTGCTTTAAAAATACCTCAGCTGGCACAATACGGCGTTAAAAACGGGTTCAAAGTGCTCGTTTACTCGATGTGATTCGCTCTCGCCCATCCTTGGACTTCGCGATATAAGGACTTCCATGTCCAAAACTGCGCTTTTTCACCCATTTTTGTCTTGTCATGTACTCATCTGACGCCTTTTTAAAACAGCTTCTGATATAATTTAAATTAACACTCTGGTGAATGGGGATCAAACCATATGTCTCGTCATTTGTTTAAAAAAATATCGCTGTATCAGCAGCTTGAATCATTGCCTGAAGGCTTGCTGGGGGAAATTATTGATGGTCAATTACATACTCAGCCTCGGCCGGGATGGCCGCATGCTTTTGCTGCTTCCTCTTTAGGCGGTGAATTAGTTGGGCCGTATCAAAAAGGGCGGGGTGGACCAGGAGGATGGTGGATTATTGATGAGCCTGAGGTACATTTTGTGTTAGATCAAGAAGTGTTGGTGCCGGATATCGCTGGATGGCGGCAAATGCGGATGCCAAACCCTCCCCATGGTCATAAAGTGGAAGTTGTTCCTGACTGGATTTGTGAAGTTTTTTCTCCATCGACTAGGAGCAAAGACCGGGAAGAGAAAATGCCGATATATGCTCACTATGGTGTGAGTTACGCTTGGTTGATTGATCCCAAGGCGCATTACCTTGAAGCCTTTGAGCTTAAGCAAGGCAAATGGATTTTGTTAGGTAAGTTTGAGAAAAACGCTAAGGTGTGTGTCGCTCCTTTTGACAATATTACCATTCATCTGGATGAGCTTTGGTCATCGTAATTCATGATGATTTAGCAAGTTGCTTTAGAGTTTCGGTCTTGGGAACGTGTGTACTTCGCTTAATGAAATACTGTCTGGCATGAGAAACACCCTTCTTTTCGTGAGGCCTGAGGAAGGTCATTTATAATTTTTCAGGAATGTTAGAAAACTATCAAGCAACTTAATATTAACGTTAAAGCTATATTTATTCAATCGTCAACGCGCTCTTTTTTCTGAGCTTTGTTGTCACCTTATCAATAGCATTGTTATGCGTGTCATCCAGGACTAAATATGGTGGCATAGAGACTGGCATCAACATTAAAATGTCGACGGATTCATTTGGGTATTGCTTTGTTAATAATCCAATTCAGCTAGAATAGCTGGGAATTTTTTGACGCTCTGAGTAAATAGGGGATATCCCTATTGATTCATGAATCCAAGGGGACTACCATCCTTATTGCGGTTTTCCTCAGTATGTCATACATACGTAATTATACGTAATCATTCTCTAAAAAAAATAGCTTGTCGTTTAAAAGTTTGTATCATACCTGATGAAAATGCGTAATAGTTCTCAGCATATGCTGAAGACTCCACTTTCATAATTACATCTCAGGAGTCAGTCTCATCAACGAGCATGTTTTTGTTTGCGAACTTTCCTATCCGTATTTTACGAAATGAGAGAGCCTGACCATGAACAAATTTTTGCTAATAACGACTGTACTGCTCACCAGCATTTTTAGCACAGCGAATGCTTCTGAATTAGACCCAAAAGAGAGACTGGGTGAATTCATTTTTTTCGATCAAGCACTTTCTATTAATAAAAATCAGGCCTGTGCTGCGTGCCATGATCCGGAGGTCGGTTGGACCGGACCGAATTCCACCTTTAATGCGCATGGAGCGGTTTATGAGGGTTCGATCCCCGGAGGCTTTGGTAACCGCAAACCCCCAAGTTCAGCCTATGCCACACCCAGCCCAATTCTGCATTTGATAAATCGCCGTGGCGATTTTGTCGGTGGCAACTTCTGGGATGGGCGAGCCACTGGCGAGAAACTGGGTAACCCCGCCGCCGATCAGGCACAGGGACCCTTTCTTAACCCAGTGGAGCATGCTCTGCCGGACAGTGCTTGTGTGGTTGAACGTGTATGCAATTCATTAACCTATCCCGACTTTTTCACTTCCGTGTGGGGTACAGGTGCTTGCGACATCAGCTGGCCAGCAGATATTAACACTCAATGCGCATCCATTGATGGCATGGTGATGTTGCCTGATGATGAGAGAGCGAAATCCGATTTAGCCTACGATTATATTGCGCTTTCGATTGCTGCCTATGAAGATTCTTCTGTAGTCAATCAGTTTACGTCCAAGTTTGATTCTTTCCTCGAACGCTCGGTGAGGCTCAGCGCCCAGGAAAGGCGCGGCATGAGACTATTTAATGGCAAGGGAAAATGTGCACGCTGTCATACTAGCGGCATGATGCGTAGAGGTGGCAAGCCACTGTTTACCGATTTCACCTATGATAATCTTGGTGTCCCGCGTAATCCTGAGAATCCGTTCTACACCCAGCTGGAGTTCAACCCCATGGGTATGGACTGGGTCGATTTAGGTCTGGGTGGCTTTCTGGAATCACGCGTGGACTATCAACAGTATGCGCCGCAGAACTATGGCAAGCAAAAGGTACCAACGCTGCGTAATGTGGACAAGCGACCCTATCCAGAATTCGTCAAAGCCTTCTCACATAACGGTTATTTCAAAAGCCTTAAAAGCATTGTCCATTTCTATAACACACGTGACGTAAAGCCAAGATGTTCCGATCCGTTCACAACCGAGGCGCAAGCGCTGGCGCAGGGTTGCTGGCCGGAACCGGAAGTGCCAAACAATGTAAACACCGCAGAGCTGGGTGATCTCAAGCTGACTGATGCAGAGGAAGACGCCATCGTTGCTTTTATGAAAACATTGTCGGATGGCTATATGGAGGTTAGTACAAGCGACGATGACAACAGCGACGACGATGATGATGACGACGATGACAATGATTAAATAGCTATTCGTAAAACCCGTGCGCGCCAGCGAGGACTGGTGCGTACTCATTTTAAAGTGAATGATAAAGCAGACGACGAAAAACTGCCGCCGAATATTTTACAATCAATGCATCGCCAACTGCGACATAGAAATTATTCATCTGACTTTTGGTAGCCCCTTCTTCAATCACAAAAGCTCGAAAGAGAACCACTATTCCTGCACTTTTTCTCAAAGTTTCCGCGTCCTGTTCACGTCCCTCGCCTAAAGCGCTTACTGTTGGTGTCTACCTTCCTGTAGGCAATCAGAACGAATCAATACAAACCAAGTCTGGGCGCCAAACAGGGAAGTTATTTCATGCCCATTCCTAAGTGATAGTATGTCGCATGACTCGCTGCTGATATTCCGATAGGTGTTCCCACGCAGGCGCGTGGGAACGAGAAATGGCGCAAGACTGAGCGCAGCTCATTCCCCAATTTGACTCCTGCATCGGTATGCGATAGGGTTAAGTTCTCCTCTTTTTAAAAACAGATAAGATCCCGGTTATGAAGCTTGCCCGTTCGTGGACGTTGACGCTGATTATTACATTTGGGGCTATTTTGTGGATGGCGTCTGGTGTTTTTATTACCGATGATGACCATGAAAATACCTTGCGTGGTGATGGCGCCTCGGTTCCGCCACTGAATGTGCGGGTAGAACCATCGGTTGCTGAATCGATGACCAATCGGCTCATTTTACAGGGGCAAACACTGGCCAAACGTAAAGTGACTGTTCGTGCTGAGACCGGTGGTGTTGTCACCGATGTGCTGCTCAAGCGGGGTGACAAGGTGAAGTTAGGGGCATCGTTGATTCGTCTAGCCTTGGAGGATCGTGAGGCACGTTTGACCGAGGCAACGTCGTTACTTGAGGAACGGCAGGTTCAATACCAAGCGGCGCAGTCGCTTAAGCAAAGTGGTTTCCAAGCAGAAACCGAAATGGCCCATGCCAAAGCGGCGTTGGATGCTGCCAAATCTATCGTTAAACTGGCTGAACTTGAGTTAGACCGCATTAATGTGAAAGCCCCAATACCCGGTATTTTGAATAGTCGCTTGGTTGAAGTCGGTGATTTTGTTGCGCGTGGAGATCCGTTGGCCACAGTCGTTGATTTAGATCCTATTCGGGTGGTAGGTTTGGTGTCCGAGCGTTATTTAGGGCAAGTTCAAGTAGGTAAAGCCGGTGAAGTTCGCTTATTAGATAATACTCAGGTGAAAGCTACCGTTACTTATGTGGGGTCGGTGGCAAGCGAAAGCACGCGCACTTTTCCGGTGGAAATGGAAATTGCCAATCCCCAAGGAAAAATTATTGAAGGCATTACCGCTGAACTTCATTTACCCATTAAAGAAGTGTTAGCGCATAAAATAGCGCCATCGGCACTGAGCTTGTTGGATGATGGAACGTTAAGCGTGAAAGCGATTGATGAGGCCAGTGTGGTGGTGGCCCATCCAGTGCGAATTCTGGGGGACAGTTCAGATGGTATTTGGCTGGGTGATTTGCCGCCAAACTTGTCTGTCATTACAGTCGGGCATGAATTTGTCAAACCCGGCGAAAAAGTGACGGCTGTCACCCACTCACCTTAGTCCATGCCTATGCGCTTGTTAGAAACCGCTGTTAACCGATCCCGCACTGTCATTGCAATATTTGTTTTATTGTTGATCTCAGGCACCTTCACTTATGTGACCATCCCGAAAGAAGCCGAACCCGATGTAGATATTCCGTTCATTTTTGTGTCCACTTTTTTGGAGGGTATATCGCCGGAGGATTCGGAGCGCTTAATCGTACGGCCCCTGGAAGAAGAACTTCGCAGTATTGAAGGGGTGAAAGAAATGACCGCCAACGCCTTTGAGGGTGGTGGCAATGTGATCTTAGAATTCACGGCGGGTTTTGATGCCGATCAAGCGGTGCAAAATGTGCGTGAAGCGGTGGATCGCGCCAAAACCAAAATCCCCGACGAAGCGGAAGAGCCGGAAGTGACCGAAATCAATACCAGTATTTTCCCGGTGCTGGTGATTACTTTATCAGGTGAAGTGCCGGAACGCGCCTTGGTTAAGTTGGCTCGTGATTTGACAGATAAAATTGAGACGGTTCCCAGTGTATTGGATGTGACTATCTCTGGCGATCGTGAAGAAGTGGTGGAGGTTATTGCTGATCCGCTGTTGATCGAGAGTTACAATTTGAATGGGGCAGAAATTGCGGCTTTTTTAAGTCGTTCCAATCGCTTTGTGGCGGCGGGTAATCTCGATACCGGGGAAGGGCGGTTTGCTATTAAAGTACCGGGATTATTCGAAACGGCGACTGATGTGTTTAACATGCCGATTCGTTCCGATGGCGATGCAGTGGTTCGATTTCGGGATATTGCCAGTATTCGTCGCACGTTTAAAGATCCTACGGGTTTTGCGCGGGTCAATGGTAAGCCTTCGGTGGCACTGGAAATTACTAAACGTACCGGTGAAAACATTATTGATACCATTGAGGCGGTGCAGCAAATTGTTGCCGAAGAGCGAACTTTCTGGCCATCTACGGTGCAAGTCAATTATACCCAGGACAATTCCGAATTCATTCGCATGATGTTGCAAGATTTAGAGAATCAAGTGACCAGCGCCGTGTTGTTGGTGATGATTGTTTTGATCGGTGTGTTAGGTTTGCGTTCGGCGCTGTTGGTGGGGGTTGCTATTCCCGGTTCGTTCCTCACGGCAATTTTAGCCATTTCACTGATGGGTTTTACGGTGAACATGGTCGTGTTGTTTGCGCTGATTTTTTCGGTGGGCATGTTGGTGGATGGAGCGATTATTGTCACCGAATATGCGGATCGTAAAATGGCCGAAGGTTTGGACCGCAAAGAGGCTTATATTGCCGCGTCTAAACGCATGGCAGTGCCGATTATCAGTGCTACCGCAACGACCTTGGTGGCATTTTTTCCATTATTGTTTTGGCCGGGTGTGGTGGGTGAGTTTATGAAATACTTTCCCATTACTGTGCTGGTCACTTTATCCGCCTCATTATTGATGGCGTTAGTGTTTTTGCCCGTTTTAGGTAGTTTTTTTGGTAAAGTGGGGGCGACCAGTAAAAAGCAAATTCAAAATTTGTCCATTGGTGAGCGTGGCGATCTTCAATTGATTTCTGGCGTTGGTCGCTGGTATTTAAAGCTGCTAACGGCTGCGTTACGCTATTCGGGACAAATTTTAATTTGTTCCTTTATTGTGTTGATCTCAGTCTGGTATGCGTATGCCAATTACGGTAAAGGGGTGGAGTTTTTTCCCGAAATCGAATCCGATTTTATTATGGTATTAGTCCATGCACGCGGCAATATGTCGATTTACCAACAAGATCAATTGGTGAGCGAGGTCGAGCAAGAAGTATTGGCTTTACAGGATGAATTCGACAGCGTTTATACTCGCACAGGAACGGGTGGTGCCATGTGGATGGATGTCACTGAAGATGTTATTGGTCTGATCACCATCGAGTTAAAAGACTGGGATGTGAGACGCCCTGCAAAACAGATTCTGGCGGATATTCGGCAACGCACTGCTCACTTGGCGGGTATCAAAATAGAAACCCGTGAACAGGAACATGGACCTCCAGTGGGCAAACCTATCCAAGTGCAGTTGAGTTCGCGTTTTCCGGAATTATTGCCACCGGCCATTGAAAGTTTGCGTGCGCATTTGGAAAATATGCCGGGTTTGCGGGAAATTGATGATGACCGTCCGATTCCGGGGATTGAATGGAAAATTGAAGTGGATCGTGCGCAAGCGGCTAAATTTAGTTTGGATGTCATGGCGGTGGGTGATGCTATTAAATTAGTCACTGCCGGGTTGAATCTTGGTACTTACCGGCCTGATGATAGCGATGACGAGATTGATATCAATATTCGTTACCCGGAAGATTGGCGCACCATGACTCAGCTCGATCAAGTGCGTATTGTGATGCCGTCGGGCTCGGTACCCATTAGCAATTTCATAACGCGATCGGCCGAGCCAAAAGTTGGTAGTATTAAACGCAGTGAAGGCCGCCGTATTTTAACGGTGCGGGCCGATGTGATGCCCGGCATATTGGCCGATGATGAAATCAAAAAAGTGCGGGCTTGGCTGCAAAACAATCCACTGGATCAGCGTATCGAGATTGAATTCAAGGGGCAGGATGCGGAGCAAAAAGCCGCCGAGCAATTTTTGTTAAAAGCCTTTTTCATCGCGTTATTTGTTATGGGCATTATTCTGGTGACTCAGTTCAATAATTTTTACCAGGCTTTTCTCATTTTGTCTGCGGTGATTTTATCAACGGTGGGTGCCATGCTGGGGTTATTGTTAACTGATCAAGCGTTTGGCATTGTGGTGGCTGGCATTGGTATGATTGCCTTGGCTGGTGTGGTGGTGAACGATAATATTGTATTGATTGATACCTTTAATCAATTGAAAAAATCTTGTCCCACGCCCACCGAAGCGATTTTAAGGACCGGAATTTTGCGCTTGCGGCCCGTGGTTTTGACCTCGATTACCACGGTGTTAGGTTTATTGCCCATGTTTTTACAGATCAATATTGATTTGTTGGCGCGTGAAGTTTCGGTCGGTGCTCCTATCACCCAATGGTGGTATAGCATGGCGACTATCATTATTTTTGGTTTAAGCTTTGCCACCATCCTCACCTTGATTATCACGCCCTGTGCTTTAATGTTACAAGAACAAATCAAGGCGTGGCGAGTGAGTCACCGGGGTATGTTAAAGATTGGATGATATGGGCATATAGAATACTGTTATTTAAGGCAGGTCTATATATTTCATTTCTTCTATTATAGATCTGGCCATTGATATCGAGTCGAGTTTAGGACGTACTCCAGCTCAGGGGTTGGGTTTTGTTTCAAAACACGCTGTGAATATATCCCTATACGCTCAGCATTTTCATCCATGAAAATGAAGGTGTTTGAAACAAAACCCAACCCCTGAGCCTTCGCTTTGTGGTGTAATCACAAGTTGATGTCTGGATATCAATGGCCAGACCTATATAAAAATCCTTCAGATATTGCCGGTATTTTAAAATATTTTCCGATAAACTAGAATATACTCGTAGCACGTGAGATTTAGAGATCGATTTGGCTGAAATTGCATCAGAAAGGAGCGGGTTGTTGCGTGCCCATTCCTTGGGAGGCAAGATTGTGATTCATTTGGTTTGTGGGCCAATTGGTGCAGGAAAAACTACCGTAGCGCATGATTTAGCCGAGCAGCATGGTGCCATTCGTTTTTCTGAGGATGAATGGTTGAGTAAATTATTTATTCCTGATGCGCCTCCAGATTTAATTCATGCACCGGTGGAACAGATTGCGACTTGGGCAAGCGAGAAGTATCTCCGGTGTCGAGAGCAGATTTGGTTATTATGTGAACAATTATTATCACAGGGCATACCGGTGGTGCTGGATGGCGGTGCTTCGACTAAAGTTCAACGAGAGGCGCTGCAAGAGAAAGCTCGGCAACAGGATTATCAATGTCAGTTGTATTATGTGGTGGCGGATAGCGAGATCCGAAAAAGCCGAGTGTTTGATCGAAATATAGCACAAGGAAAAACCTATTCCATCAACGTGACGCCAGCCCTGTTTGATTTAATGGAGACGTTTTTTGAGCCACTCACTGATGAAGAGTTAGGCTCAGCCAAGCTTGTTCGCACTTGAGTTCATTGATGTGTTGAATGAAAAACAATCAGAAAGAGGTTGAGTATCAGGCGAGGCCTCATGCTTATCATTAGAAGTTTTGGTAAAATGTGAATTGTTTATCATAAAAATTGCAATAAGGGGGATTTTTCGAGTATAAAATAATGCGATAAATGCTCTAGATAGAGATGACATTTCGCATGTTCAGGCGCGAAATGCCGTTTTGTAATGGTGAAACCGACATTGGGCAGCCTATCGCTTGATCCTTGATCCCACAAAAATTTTTCTTAAGGAAAACCCTTGTGAAATCAATTTTCTTCGTGGTTTTCAAACGCTAGGCTGCCCAGTGTCGGGTGAAATATAGCTATTTTATTAAACTTGAACGAGCCATAATTAATGAAAGATATTATTACTCTATCGGGAGACATCGGCAGTGGTAAGTCATCTGTCACTGGTTGTTTAGCTAACGACATTTCATTTGATGTTGTGGGCACGGGGAAAATTCAGCGTTCTATTGCTGAAAAAAGAGGCATGACCACCTTAGAATTGAATAAAGTGTCACAAACCGATCGCTCTATTGATGATGAAATTGATTCTTATGTGGTTAACTTGGGCAAGACCAGACATCGCTTAATCGTTGACTCTCGGCTTGCCTGGCATTTCATTCCGGAATCGTTTAAGGTTTTTTTATCGGTTGATCCATGCATCGGTGCTGAGCGAGTGTTTGCAGCCTCAAGATCCGATGAGAATAATGCGTCCGTGGCATCTGCTTTTGATAACAATATGCATCGGCAAGGGCTTGAAGATGAAAGATTTCGCAAACTCTATGGCATCAATTTTAGAGAATACCAAAACTATGATTTGGTCATTGATACCTCATTTTCATCCCCCGAAGCCATTGCTACAAAAATTAAATCCTGTTTTGATCTCTGGTTGGCCAATCAGCCCTACGCAAAACTTTGGTTCAATCCGCAAAGACTGATTCCCACACGACCTGTTCGCCGTTGCATTGGCAGTGATTATGATATTGTTTTTAACGCCATCAGCGAATCGGCATTTGATGCAGCTTGTCCCGTTGATGTGTTTGTGCATAGTGGTTTTGTTTATCTTTGGGATGGTCACAAGCGGGTGATTGCCTCAAAAAAATCAGGCATTGACCTCATCCCGGCACGTTTGCTTAGCGAGGCGGTTGACTGTGACTTGGCGGCTGAGAGGACAGCGACTAGCGTAGCCAATGGCATTGATGTGTCTTTATTGCATGATTGGGAACAGGCGTTGGGTTTTACTTTTAAACGGTATCCAGAGAAAGTTGATTTTTAGGAATCGGCTAGGCAGGCCGAAGTTAATGCTATCGGCCTGCCTGTTTAACTTTGCGCATATTTTCTCTGAAAATTTTCAATTTCGTGTGCTGGACCAATCACAATAAGCTTGTCTCCGGCATCGAGTTTATGCTGGATGCCACGACTGGTAAAATGTATTTCATTGCCTAACTCTTTATCCTCCACGGCTAACACGATCATATTAAATTCATCACTCAGGACAAAGTCATCCAAGCGTTTTTTCTCCAAGCGGCAGCCTGGCTCGATGCTGACCTCGCCCATATGCAAGTCTTGCTGACCAAATACCACATCGTCCAATAACTCGACGATTTCAGGTTTGCGGATGATTTCATAGATTTTTCGCCCGCTAATTTGGTAAGGGTTAATTACTTTGCTTGCGCCTGCTGCTAATAATTTGCGACTGACGTCTTCGCTGCGGCCAATACTGATAATATTTAGATTTGGATCAATGGCGCGTGCAGAAATGGCTAAGAATACGTTAGCTGAATCTTTCTCCAATAAACAAAAAATGGTTTTTACATGATCACCTAAGCCAGCGTTTCTCAAGGTTTCGTCCTCGGTTAAATCCACTAACTGTGCTTTAAAGCCATCCGCCTGTGCTTTGGCTACTCGGGTTTCATCATAATCGGCAATAACAAATTTCTGTTTACGACGATCAAGCTGTTTTACCACATTAAGGCCTGCATCGTTATATCCAAAAATCATAATTTCAGTCTGGCTCATATAATTAACCTTCCGTCATATACTTTGCTGATAGCCAGCCGGTTTTTAAAATGTTCAATGGAATACCTGTGTCCAAACACGACAAGTGTCATGCTTTTCTGCACTATGATTGATGAATGTGGATTAAAGATAAAGCGATGCTTGCGTAAGGAGTATGTCTCACTGATAGGTTCTGAGGGAATATCGTTTTCTGTAATCACACCGAGCAATGTCAATTTAAATCTGGCAAAGTCGATATCTTGTAAACAAAAACGATCGACCCCGGTTATCATCGGAAAGCTTACTGTCTCGATGCAATAGTATTTGTGCCCGGTTAATATGCCATAAATGGCTTCGAAAGCCACGGGTCGCCCGATACTCTCTGAGGCAACCAGTCCGACCACTTCATATAGGGTAATGACATGATCAGCACCTGCTAGCTCCAGTTTTTTTACGCTTTCTTGGCGGTTGGCACGAGAAATAATTTTAACATCTTTATGCAAGCTTCTCACTGTCAAGGTTATGTAAACATTGGTTACATCATCCGTGGTAAGACACAAAACCATGGCGGGTCGGCGCTGTACCCCGATCCTTTGCAATAGCTGGCTTTCACCGGCATCGCCTTCGATGGCCAGCAAGCGGTTTTGTTTGGCCTCTGCCACCCGTGCGCTGTTGTTATCAATGATAAGTACGTTTTCACCGTCATGCTTGAGCATTTCGGCGACCACTTGACCCACACGGCCATAACCACAAATAATGACATAGGTTTTTAAGCGCTCTAATTCAGCATATACCCGGTTGTCACGTAACTCGCCTAGCTTATCGGTAAATGCTGCCACAACGATTGAGGTTGAAAATGAGATGACAGCGATGCCAGAAAGAATCAACATCATGGTGATGATACGACCTTCTGTGGTCGCTGGTGTAATATCACCATAACCCACCGTAGAGATGGTTACCATCGACCAGTACACCGCATCAAAAAAGTCATCCATATGGGCGTTACTGTTATCCCCCTCAAAGACATAAATCGCAGTACTCGAAGCAAACACCAGGAAGCCTAAAAAGACGGTGAGCGTATAAAATTCAAAGCGCCGCTCAAGTAATACTTTGGAAAACTCATTGATGATGCGTGTGTAACGGAAAAGTTTGAATAACCGGAACAACAAAAAAATGCGTAATATTCTCAAGGGTCGATAACTGGGCAGGATTGCCAGTAAATCGATAATTGCTAATGGTGAAGTGATATATTGCCATTTCTTTTGCAGCAAGCTTTTAAACACAGGCCATAACTTCATCGGCACACCAATCAACTCAGCATGCTCATAGTGTTCAATAATGACTCGATGATTGTGATTATGCACCCAAAAGCGCAACAAGTATTCAACAATAAAAACACATATCACCACCGGCTCAAACCAGTGTGTCATGCCACCCGTCGCACCTTTCACCTCATAAATCAACAAGGTTATACTGGTTAATACCAAAACAATCATGCATACATCAAAATACGGCCGCATACGTGATTCAGGATTTTCCAGTAAATGATAGAAAAACCTTTTGAATCGCTGATACTTTTGCGATTCCTCCAACTGATAAGCCAATCGGACCAGAGTCTCCGTATAAGATGAATGAAGCGTTGGTGGTTGTTGGTTTTTTATGGGTTGCATAGGCTGGCTGAAAAACGTTTTTTTAAGTGACTGGGTTGTCCCTGCCATGGGCGCTTGCACATGGCAGGGACATATTCATTAATAGCCTATGCTTAACTGGATTGCCACTTCTTAGATCAATAATCCCACTCCATATTAACGCCGACCCGAGACGATGTGTCTGCGATATTACCTTCCACTTTAACGTTGGGTGTCACATCAACTTGGACGATCGCGCTGCTGGTGCCCGGCAACAGACCTTGTTTAACGCCAACATACACGCCTTCAGAAACATACCTACCCGCTTCTATATCAGGGCCTGAACCATCTTCGGCACTGCCTACTTTTAAGGTGTCCAATCCGATAGAGCTTCTTACTTTGTCCATTACGCCGGGACCGCCGCCACCGACACCGGCTAATTGAGCTGCCGAAGCCGCTAGTTGCAGCATTTCTAAAGAATCCATTTCACCGACACTTTTGTCAAACATGATACGGGCTAAAATCTCATCTTGGGGAATTTCTGGTTCTGAGCTTAATATAATTTGTGGTTGAGCGGCTGAGCCACTCACCGTAATAATGGCTTCTATTTCTTTGGCTTTGACCCGCGTTAGAAAATCAAGTTGGGGTTGATTGGTTGGCACATTATCTAAATGCACCAGTCCTTTTTGAAATTCAAATTTTCGACGGAATGCATCCAAAATACCTTTGCGCATTGTTAACAAGCCATCGACTTTCGGATCATTGGCGGTACCGGTGATCTTCATATCGCCTTCAAATTCAGCATCCAGGCCGTTGCCTCTGACAAAGATTTGGTTCTCGGCAACCACCTCGATGTCTAAGCTAATTTTCACTGCAGGCGGTGCTTGGTTGGCTTCAGCCTTGTCGGCTTCTTGTGCTTGTGCGACTTCGCTGGTATCCCCATTCTCTTCGATGACTTCTAATGCCACAACACTGGGAGGAAGTTTGTTCGGAATATAAATATCCGCTTTATTAATTTTGATTAATCCCTTGAGCCAAGCGTCATGTAGTGGGCCACTTAGTGTGATATCGCTGCTCACTTGTGAGGTCATCATATCGATGGCAACTAATTGCGCTTTATCCATAATGACGGAGAAGTCGGTGATAATTTCATCATTGGCTGCTAATTTAACGCTACCTTGCATTGAGATTTTGCCATCTTTTGGCGTAGTGGCTGTTAAGTGTTGCAATGTGACTTGCTGGGGATTGGCTAAAACATGTAGATCGATATCGTTAATTAATGTGCCTAGTTTCAGGTTTTCAAAGCTTCCTTGTAAAATTTTTGCTTCAGCAAGAAAGTCTAATTTTTCTATTGTGCCTTGCGCTTTGGCGTTGAGATCCAATTTTCCATTGAGCTGATTGCCCGACCCGGAAATAAAGGCATTCACAATATTTAAATCAAGTTGCCCTGTGGCATTGGCTTTAATAGGTAATTGAGGCGGTACTTGAATACCGGTTGGTTGCTGGGTCATAATTAACGGTGCCGTGCCTGTGATATTTAATTCAAGACCGTCTTTTTGAAAAACTCTGCCAGTCAGCTCAACTAACTCATTTGCCCATTGAGCATTAAAGTTAGCATTGAGTTTTGCAATATCCTCTGTTTCACCTTGTTCAATCGCCACTTCATTTAATCGAAGATTCACGACGGCGTTAGGGGCCTGAAAGTTTCCATCCAATGAGACATCACCATCGATCCAACCCAATAAAGTCAAAGAGGGATCAGCTATTCTGGCGAGATCAAGTGGTAATTTATCAATGGTTGCTTTGGCGGTTATACCTTGTGCATCCATATTGATATCTGCAGCAATTTGACCTTCTTGAATTTGCAGCAAAAAATCTTGCGCAGACAAGCTATCTTGCTTGGAGATAAGGCTTAGTGGTTTTAATAGGGTAAAAGGTATATGCCCCAGCTGCCCGGTTAAGTTAGCAATCATTAGTTGTTTGTGTGCTTCAGTGACTTGAGCTGTTCCAGCGCTTTGAATATTGAGCGGTTGGTCGAGAGAGACTAAATGGGCGGTGGTAGATATATCCCAGTTAATATCCTCAAGTACACCATTCATGGCGTATTCTAAGCGACTTAATTGAATATCAGGATTTTCGATGCCATCTGCTTGCAGTTTGATATTGAGAGCGGGTGCTTTAAGTAGCTGACTGACATTGGCTATTAGTTCAACGGCAGTTATTTTTTGTTTGACGCCATTATTGATGACTTCAAGATTCTTTGCTTGGGTCTGAAAGTTTAGCGTTTGTTGATCTTGTTCGGAGAGATCGAGGGAAAACGTCACATCGCCCGATATGCTTTGTTGGGCAAGCGTGGAGATTGGCGCAAAGTCAGAAATTTTTCCAGTGATTTTCCCGTTTGCGGTACTCTCGGCTAAGCTAACATCGACATCACCACGCATATCGATGCCTAACGCAGAGAGTTCAAGTTTATTGATTGCCAAAATTTCATTATTATTGATTGCAAAGTTTAACCGACCTTTGGCGGGTATGTTATCAAATACCCCATCAGTTTTTAATTTGCCAGTGGGCGCACTCGCCAGGGAATGGGCGACTAATTCGATACGTGGTTTTTTGATGGTTTTTTCTTGTACTTTGAGATTTTTTCCGATCAGTAACAAGGTGACGGATGGGTCTGATACTTGCCCCTTGGCACTGCCTTGTAAGCGCAGCGCACCCTCCAGTGGCATATTCAAGGCTTTTGACAAGGCGGCCAATTGCGGGACAGCTACCGACCATTGGGCTTGTAAATTTTGATCGGGTAAAATAACGGCTTCCGCTTGAGTTTGGACTTGCGCGGTATTAATGACTAAATCACTGAGCTGCATTTTCCCGTCTGGGTTGATCTGCGCAATTCCGGCAATATCAATACTTTCCCCGAGTAGGGTATCTAAGACTGCATCATTAAGTGTTAACTGATCCACGTTAGCCGCAAAGTGGGTGACAATGCTTTTGCCAAAGTCGTTTACTTTGGTATCAATAGTTAGGTCGAGTTGGCCATTTAATTCTCTGCCTGCTATGTCAGCGAGCGCAGTGAAGTCAGGTATGGACGCCAGTGTTTTTAATTCAATGTCTTGCCCCCATGCTTGGATGAGTCCAGTGCTTGTTACTTTTGCAATCGCTGTGGAAATTTCTGCCTGGTGTAAATTCACTTGTTGTTTATTTAAATCAATGTTGCTTTTAGCTTGCCACTGGATAGTTTCTCCGGCAAGTTTTTCGATAGCGGGGTTTTCGCCTTTAAGTGCATCAAGACTGCCTTGCAAATTAACTTGTAATAAAGCCTGGTCTTCTGTAAGGGGTTGGGTGGCGAGCACATCAAGCTTTAGTTGGGTTTTTTGTGCAGAAAATCCCTCCGCTTGTGGTGATTCAATTAACAACTCTGCCTGAACTTCGGGCTGTGCAGCCGAGCCGTTAAAGGTTCCATTGAGACTTATCTTATCCCAAAGCACGCCAGAAGCAAATTCAGAAAAGACACTTGGATCACCGGCAATCATTTGGTAATTTAAATCCATCTGTTCTCCGGCTTGTTCTATGACACCCTGGAGCGCAAGCGTGGCGGCGGGCATGGTGAGCTGTAAATTTTTTATACCAATATCCCATTCTGGAGAAACATCCGCTGTCGTCTTAAGCACAATATTGTTACCCGTGAGCTTACGCAGCTTGGGCTCTAATAAGTTTGCAATATCAAGGAGCAGTTGAATATCAAGGTCGTATTGGCGATCAGAAGCTGACTTGATATCAACCCCCCCGTCTAGGGTGATATAGTTTTCAACATTCGCGACAATTTGTGCGTTCCAGTCAGAAATCAGTCCTGAGCCGTTGATGGTAAAGGACGCTGGAGAGGCATTAGGGAGGTTTAAGAGCTTGGCTATCATTTCCCCAGCCGGCTCATCGCCTTTGATGTCAACGCGTAAATTTTCTGTGGCACGATTAAACTCAACCTCAGCGTGTAATTCAGCGGATATATCATCAATTCTTTTTAGTAATAAAGATAATGATAGCGCTTGGCCGGATGGCTCAATCAAGGCTCGACTATCAATCGATGCATCCACTGATTCGCCTAAGATGGATTCGCCGAGATGAATTCGCTTGGCCTTAATTTCATCTAACACGATTTTAATCGCCGGCCATGACAGCGAACCGGATTCAGTGGGCGGTGGTTCAATGTCGGTATCATCTTGAGGTTCGGGCAAGCGCTCAACGGCTAATGTGCCTATGGCAAATTGAACAATGTGAAACTTACCCGTCAAGAGTTCAAATGGCTCCCAATGGAGTCGCAGCGTATCTAGCGTGAGCCAAGTCCCGGCTTGATCAGCAAGCTTAACATCGGTCAAATCCACTGTGGAAAGCGGTAATAATCCATTGAATCCACCAATATCGAGCGTCATTTCCTCGTTACTGGCGATCTCAGAAATTAGTGATGCGACTTTTGATTGTCCGGAGTTGCTTTGAAACCAAATTAGCAGTCCACTGACAAGGACGATGAAGATCAAACTTATCGCGGCTACAACCCACAGCGATTTTTTGACAATTGAAGACATTATTTATTTTCCAATAGTCTGTAAGGATTTGATTAAAACGCTTGACCAATACTTAGATAGAATGCCACGGAATCATCGCCTTTTCTTTTATCAATGGGAAAGGCTAAGTCGATTCTCAGTGGTCCAATAGCACTATAGTAGCGTAACCCAATACCTGCCGCCCATTGTAGTGTTTCATCCAATTTTGGCAGCTTGCTAGCAAACACATTTCCACCATCAACAAATGGCACGATTCCGAAGTCCTGATAACGCCAGCGAATTTCTCCTCCGACTTCAATGAAGCTCATACCACCCAATGGATTTCTCTTGGCATCTAAAGGGCCGACATGTTGATATTCATAACCACGCACCGAGCCGCCACCGCCGGAGTAAAACTTTTTATCGGGAGGAATGTCAGTCAAGGTTTCGCCATAAATACTGCCGGTAGAGAACCGTCCGGCCAATACGAGGTTGCCCGATTCCAGGGCATTGTAGTAGGCTCGGCTATCGAGTCGCCCAACGGTGAAATTTCCCTCCCCCCCCTTGGCGATAAAATAGGGTGTGATTGACGCAGTATTTCTAAAGCCGGTTTGAGGGTTTAATAGATCATGAGTGGTATCATATTTTAACGCAAGAGGAAATCCTACCAAGAAAAATTCTTGTTCTCCTGCACTGTCTTTAATCGATGAGTATTCACCGCTAATCCCGCCACTAAACGATAATCTATTTGATAATTTACGCTTAATACCGATAGCACTGGATATCGACTGTTTATCATAAGCATCAAAATGTTCGTTGGCTATTTTACCATTGATCAGTAACTCTTGGGAGCGGCTTAGAAAATCAGGCTTGCTAAAATCGAGCTCTAGGCTAGTATCAACGTCTTTAAGCGCATTTTTAAAAATTTTATCGACCCGAGCAGAAATTTTTAATTTTTCTCCACGCCCGAAAAGGTTGCGATGTCCCCAATAAGCACCAATCCCGAATTGTTCCGTTGTCGAGTAGTCCACGCCAAAGCCAATGAATTTACGCTTCCTTTCCTCGACCAATAACTCGACGGGTAATGGGTCACCTGAAACGGAGCCTCCAGCATCAGGTGCATCAGGAATATTCAATTTAAGCGAAGAGAAAATACCTAGATTATTTAATTCCGTTCGAAAAGATTCCAGAATTTTTGGGTGATATAAATCACCTTGTTGCCAGGTAATGCGTTTTCTCACAAAATCATCTTCAATACGCTCCAGGCCGGTAATGACAAGTTTACCCAGTTGTGCTGGGGGTCCAGGGGTAAATCTCAAGGTGACATCCATGGTTTTTTTCTCATGACTCACCACCAAAGTTCGATCTTCGGCTTTAGCATACGGATAACCTTCAAGGGTGAGTTTGGCCAAAACAAGCCCTTCAGCTTCGATGATATAGCTGCCTTTTGCTTCTGTATCTTGTGTTAGATTGACGAGTAGGGTGGCTAAGGATAAATCTAAGGATTCCAAACCCAGCAAATTAATTTCGCCAAACTTATATAGACTACCCGGCGTGATCTCAATGATCACCTTGGGGGTATCCACTTGCCGAATAATACTTGGGTGAAGTGTTGTTAATGGAACCTCTTCGATGAAAATAATAACCTTGCCAGCGTAATAGCCAAAAGACTTCAAAACATCAAGCATCCGCGCCTTATCAGAAGCTGCGCGTCGGATTAAGCCCACAGAGCTTGACGGAGGTTGGTCGATTAACAAGAAAAGATTAGCTGAACCCTCCATGGCATTTAGCATATCTTTGTCTAAAGCTTGTCCCTCAGCGCCTCTAATTTCAACCTTATACGGTTGTTCTTGGCTGGGGTCCGCCGCGTAAATGAATGAAGGAAAAACCAACAGTAGTAAAGAAAATATTCTTAAATACATATACTTTATCGATAGCTTTATTATAGATTGCTGTTTTATTGCATTTCATGGAGTACAATATTTATCAAAGTGTGAGATGTTGTTAAATATTGATTTTGATTAAGGGGCGTGCGCAAATTTCATGATTGTCATGGATGATTTTTATTCTATTCTTGTACAATACACAAATTGTGTTTAGGTATAGGCGCACAATAACTTCCCGGTTTGGCGTCTCGGCGTTAGGTGAATACAAACCAAATCTGAGCACCAAACAAGGAAGTTATCACGTGGCCATTGCTAAAGCAAAAACACATGGCGTGAAATTGGCTAATTAATGAGCGGAAATAGGATTGGCGATGTGCTCGAAATCTTTTTTATTTGGTAGCTTGAGTTTTATTTGCTCAAAAGAAAAAGGATTTGAGTGCTGTGGTGGTCATCAGGTGTTTGCTGAGCTGAAAGGGGAGGCCGCTCAGGACACACTTGTTACTTCGTCTTGAGTGTTCGCGTCTGTGATGTATCTAATGTTTGTGGTTTGGGATAATGTAAAAAATAGTGTACAGCCTTGCCCAAGTTGGCTATCTGCCCATATGCTTCCCCCGTGGCGGTGAACGGCGCGTTGCGCAATAGATAGGCCAATGCCGGAGCCTTCGAATTCTTCTTGGCTGTGGAGTCTTTGGAACGGTGCGAATACCTGTTGACTATTATTCATATCAAATCCTACGCCGTTATCGTTGACATAATAAATGAATTGATCTTTGTCTTTTTTAAGGCCTATTTTTATTTTAGGGTGTTCTTGTTTGCTAGAGAACTTCAGTGAATTACCGATTAAATTAAGGAGTATGAGGTACAATAGGTTTTTATCAGCAAGCGCCATGAGATCCGGTTGAATTTCGATAACCACATGTTGATAACCATCGTTTTGTGCAAAATTGTTGGCTATTTTTCGCGCTAATTCTGATAGATTTATTTTTTGCGGATAAAATTGTGTCGATGAAACTTTGGAAAGACTTAGTAAGTTTTCCAAGCACTCTTTCATGTGACTGTTGGCGGATATGATACGTTTTAGATAATTCTTTGCTTTATCATTCAGGGAGTCGCTGTAATCCTCAAGCAAAATACGACTCATTCCATCGATGTGTCGTAGCGGTGCACGTAGATCATGGGACACGGAATGGCTCAATGCACTTAATTCATCATTGAGCGCTTTTAGTTCGATATTCTGTAGGCGAATACGGTCTTCGGATTCCTTGGTGCGAAGTGCTACTTTTATCCGAGCGAGCAGTTCGTCTTCTTCGATGGGTTTTGTTAGATAATCAATGGCGCCTAATTCTAGACCCTTGACGACTCTGTCGATATCACGATATCTCGCGGTTAGGAAAACGATAGGTATGTTTTCCGTTAATGGGTCCTGTTTTAAATGACTTAAAACTTGGTAACCGTCCATTTTTGGCATGGTCACATCGAGTATGATTAAATCCGGCAGCGTCGCTTTCGCTATTTTTAGACACTCTTCTCCGCTGTGGGCTGATTGCACCTCGAATTGCTCTTCGAGGATTTGAGTGAGTAGTTCTGTGTTATCGATTTTGTCATCTACGACTAATAGGCGCATATCAAAACCCTTTTCACTATAACGTAGAGGCGTGCATTATACGGATTCATATCGTAACAGAAGCTCCTGAATGGTGGCTAGCAAGCGTTCTTCGTTGATAGGTTTTGTTAAATAAGCCTCGCAGCCAGCGGATAAGGCGGCTTTATGATCGGAATCCATGGCAAAAGCCGTGAGTATGATGATAGGGATGCTCTTATATTTCTCGATTTTTTTCAGTATTTGGGTGGCTTCCAGTCCACTCATATGCGGCAAGGAAACATCCATTAAAATTAAATTGACACTTTCATAATCTAACAAACGTATGCCTTGTTCTGCGTCTACTGCTTTTAGTACATGATATCCTTCATCTTCGAGTATATCTTCAATGAGCGACATATTGTCCAGGTTATCCTCGACGACCAGTAAGGTGTACATGCTTACTGTACCATTGTTGTCAAGTGTTTTGCAGTAGCATTCTTGTCATTTATATTGGCAAGATACTTTATGTTGGTAACGATGTCGTTCAATATTAAACGCAAGTCATGGCCTTCCTTACTAATTATGTTTTTGACTGTGGTATTGAGGAAATCACGTTCTATTTCATCAAGTTCCTTACCAGTAACAACACAAATGGGAATAGCGTGTAAATTTTCATCGGCTTGTAGTTGGCGAATCGTTTCAAATCCGTCCATTTCAGGCATAACCAGGTCAAGTAAGATTAAGTCCGGTGGTGATTCTCTCACTTTTATCAGTGCTTCTCTACCATTTTTTGCTGTTCTGACGTTTATATTTTCATCTTCTAGCAACTGCTGAACCAGCTCTAAGGTTGCCATGTCATCGTCGACAGCAAGCACATTTTTGGGAGGCCGAAAAAGTATGTTATTGAATATTGTTTGTAATTTTTCCGGAGTAATGGGCTTGGTTAAGAAATCAGTTGCGCCTAATTTGAACGCACTGACACGATTGTCCGAGAACGTGACGACAATGATAGGGATATCACGCGTGTTGTCATTTTTCTTAAGTTCCTCTAAAACTGTCCAACCGTCTTTATCTGGCATCACAATATCAAGGGTAATAATGGTCGGACATTTTTCATTGGCAAGCCGTATTCCTTCATCGGCGTTAAGGGCGCTAATGACATGAAAACCCTCGTCAGTTAACATGCTTTGCAATAGTGCCAGTACTTCCGGGTTGTCATCAATGCAGAGAACCGTTATCTGATCCAATGCCTTATGAAGCGTTGTGGTATGAGTCCGGCTCACATGATCTAAGGACATTGCTTTATCGCTAGTCGAGTCGAAGTTGATTGGTATCGCGATACTAAAAGTTGTGCCGTGACCTTTATCGCTGTGCACACAAATATCGCCTCCAAGCAATTCGATTAAATTTTTGGTGATAGTTAGCCCTAGCCCTGTTCCCCCCGTTTTCCTTGTCAATGAACCATCCGCTTGGCGGAATGCGTCAAATATATAACGCAACTCATGCTGATCCATGCCGATCCCCGTATCGGTGACATGGATTTCTATAAACTCATTGTTATCCAAAGCAAGCTGGGGATAGTTTTCAATTCGGTTTTCTTGCAACATTTCGCTAATGATTGTGATGCCACCTTGGTCTGTAAATTTAGTGGCGTTTCCGATGAGATTGATAAGAACTTGCTTAAGCTTAGTACTGTCGGTATGTAACATAATGTTATTTTCCGGCAGTTGTTCTTTAAGTGTCAGGTTTTTTTCGATGGCGAGGGGGCGAGCGAGTTCTATTGTTTCTCTGATCACCTCGGAAATGGAGAATTTCTCAACAAATGTGTCCATTTTCCCCGATTCAATTTTGGATAGGTCGAGAATATTGTTAATAAGCTGTAATAAATGATTAGCGTTACGTTGAACAATTTTAAGGTTGTTCAATTGTTTTTCCGGCAATAACTCCCCCGCCTTTTTAATGACCCGGCCGGTAAATCCGATAATGGAGTTCATGGGAGTGCGAAGCTCATGGGACATATTGGCGAGAAATTCGGATTTCAGACGTGTGGCTTCGGCTAATTCCTCCGCCTTCGTTTCGAGTCTTCTATTGGAGGCGCGTAGCGCTTCTTCAGCATTGCTTCTCGCGTCAATTTCACGTTGTAAGGCGTTTTCTGCGGCTTTCCTTTCAGTGATATCTCTGACGATTCCGGTAAATAACACCCTATCTTTTAGGCGAATTTCACTCACCGCCAACTCCATGGGAAAGGTGGTACCGTTTTTGCGCAGACCCGATACTTCTCTGCCAATACCGATGATTTTTCTTTCACCTGTGGTTAAATAGCTATGAAGATATCCGTCGTGTTCTGATCGGTAAGGTTGTGGCATTAAGTGATTGATATTATGCCCTATTAGTTCATCGGCACAATAGCCAAAAATGCGCTCTGCGGCAGGATTAAATGACTCGATACGACCGCGATTATCAATGGTGATGATGGCGTCAACCGCTGTTTCGAGTATCGCACGTGCAATTTCATGACTTTCCAAAATCGCCTGCGTGAATTGCTCACTTCCTTTTGCCTCTCTAGTCACGTCTTCTGTCATTGGACTTTCCTGCATGTGGATGAATAGAGGTTTTGTACGGGCCAATAGAGTTATAATAATCTCACTGGTAATGTATAAATATAGCCCATATTTAATAGGGCAAGAGGGCATAAATAAAACATTTTTTAGCCAGTCATGCAAATTAAAGGTGAATTTGTGCGAGCAGTTGATAGATTATCAACAATTTGTATCATGCAGGGTCGCATGGCCGATGTCCTTCGGATGGTCTTCCATGGATTGGAGTTGGGGAGTCAGGCAGGTAGGTGCATTCCGCCCTAAACAACATTTACAGATGGAAATTAAATATCTAATACACTTAATATTTAGATTTATTTAAACGCTTTATAGTGAGTAAGGAATCAGCACGCAATAACTTCCCGGTTTCGCATCCCATCTTCCGCTCGTCTTGGCCCGTTCTTCCCTCGCAAAAACTCGAAATAGAACAACTATTCCTGCATTTTTGCTCACTCAGAACGAATCAATACAAACCAAATCTGGGCGCCAAACCGGGAAGTTATCACGTGCCCATTCCTAATGCAACACTCTATTCATCTCAGCCGACGTTTTTTTAAAATAAATTGTAACGAATCAATACAAGCTGGCTCTCATATTTGTAAATCATTTGCTATGAGTGAATTTGTAGCGCAATCCTAAGTTAACGTTGGACGTTAATATCATTATCTGTGAGAGCCATTATCACTAATGTATGGCTTTCCTTTTCGTGGTAATTGATGTGAATGAAATATGAGGTATACCAAGGAGATTGGTTGTGAAAAAATATTTTAAATATACTAGAAAAGTAATACCCAGTTTATTAATTGTTTTTGGAATTGTTTCTATTGTGCTTAGTTCGAGTTCTATTGCTGATGAGAGCAGACGTGACGGAGCTGTTTATGCCATGACGAATAAGGCGGATGGCAATGAAGTTATCGTTTATGATCGTGCAATAGATGGGACACTGAATTATTCAAATACTTACCCGACAGGTGGTTTGGGAACCGGTGGTGATGAACCATTTGAACCTGTTGATGCGTTGGGTTCACAAAGTCCAATGATATTGAGCCAGGGAAATAGCTTCTTATTTGCAGTCAATGCGATAAGTGATACGATTTCTGTATTTCGTGTGAATCGACTGGATAATAGTTTATCTTTGACAGATATTGTTAGTTCTGGAGGTGAATTTCCTGTGAGTTTAACTATGAATGATGATCTCCTGTATGTTTTAAATTCAGCGGGAGCGGCAAGTATTTCTGGTTTTTTATTTGATGATGATACTGGTCAACTAAAAGCTATTAATGATTCAACGCGTTCTTTAAACTTTGTTGGCGATGATACGCTTCCACGATTCTTAGTGGCGCCCGCTCAAATTTCATTTAACGAATATGGTGAAGTGCTGGTTGTAACGGTTAAGGGGAGTGACAGCATTCACGTTTTTTCAATGAATAAAAATGGTCAACCTAGCGCTAACCCTGTGACGACAGAGTCTAATGGTAGTACACCCTTTGGTTTTGGGTTTGATCGAAATGGACATCTATTGGTGGCTGAAGCATTTGGTATCGGTGACGTAGGGCAGGAAGAAGCTAGTGCGGTAACGTCCTATCAGATTAACCGTAGTAATACGTTAACAGTCATCAGTGCTTCAGTGGCAAATAGGCAAACCGCAAGTTGCTGGTTAATTAGTAATAATCGAATTCCGTTTGCTTATACCACAAATAATGCAAGTCACACTATCAGTGGTTACAAAGTGGAGGGAAATGGTGGACTATCTCTGCTTAATGCCAGTGGTATTGTCGCATCAACAGGGAATAACCCGGTTGATTTAGCATTGACAAAACACGGCCAGTATTTGTATGCAGTGAATGCGGGTGATGGTACGATTAGTATGTTTCGAGTGAATACATCAAATGGTGATTTAGTGTCATTAGGTGTCGTTGATGGCTTGCCGGAAAAGGGTGCTGTTGGTATTGCCGCGAGATAAAGTCAAAAAAGTGTCTTGATTAATACGACTAAGTACTTTTTTATACAACGTCATCAAATGATACCCTAACGTTTCAAAAAAACTGGTAAAAACTGTTTCACTGCTTTATTTGCTGTATCTAAGGACGAATACTTACTTTTTCTAAAGCTCACTATGAGTGACATGGCTCGATTTAGAAAAACTTCCGTTGCGCCCTTATATACATCAACTAAAATATTTTTTCCTCACTTTTTTTGAAACGTTAGGGTATATTTGATAGCTTTATCATTAGAAAATTAAAATTCCTTTTTAACAAACATACAAGGAAAAACTAGTCTATGGAGCCGATTTCGTTTTACCTCTGCATCATGTTGCGTTAAATTGTCGGTAGGATATGCTCACATTTAATCGTTCTCTGTTAGTTTTTGAGAAATTATAGATTTGGAAGTTAATATCCAATCAAGTGTAGGATGGGTAGAGCACAGCGAAACCCATCAATAGCAAGTCGATGTCTGGATGATAGCTGCCGGAGCAATATCAGTTACCTATGAATATTTTAAACAATCTACGAATGTTGATGATTGTCACCGTGATTGCAATAGGCACCAGTGCCATTGCCAACGAATTGCCAAGCTTTTCAATTGACATGAATGATGAAGAAATATCAGCTAGAATTGAATTTATTCAATCTCGCTTTGAGCAAGGTAAATTGCATGCGCAACTCTGGCAATATGGATGGTTAGCTGGGTTTAGTGCATCGGTGGCTTCACGTGCTTATACTGTTGCCAGTGAGGGTGATAGCCCTGAACGATTTGACGCAGCCGTTGGCATATTTACTTCGTTATCTGGGGTTCTCAGTTTAGCACTGAAACCCTTGCCATCGAGCTCAGCGGCTTCAAAACTGAACCTCATGCCAGCAACCACCGCGGATCAGCGAAAGACAAAACTGCAATACGGGGAACAACTTTTAACGGTCAGTGCTGCTGAAGCGAAAAGACGCCGAGGCTGGACGATTCAAGGGGTGTTTTTATTGGAGCAACTGCTTGCTGGTCTAGCTATAGGTATGGTTGATGATAGACCGAAGGATGGTTTAAAAACAGCGGTGTTAGGGATGTTAGCCTCAGAGATATTTACTTTTACTATGCCGACGCAGTCAATAACAGATTTAGAGGCGTATTCCAGCAACGCATTTAGGAATAACTCAACACCGGTTGCTAGCCGGAATTTTTTCCTTGTTCCATATGCGCAGGGTATTCGAGTGGTTTATTTTTGGTAGGGTGCATTGAATGTCCATCGCTAAGCATGATGAGGAATGTCATGCTTAGCGATTTAAATTTTAGCTTTTGTCAAATACTGCCATTGGCATCAGTTACCGAAATGGTGATCGATGATGGGTTTGGGTCCCTTTCACCGGCGGCATTCGTTACGATTAGGTTGATGGTGAAAATGCCTGTTCGGTTAAATGTAACGATGCCTGGGTTTTGTGTGGTTGAATTAGGTGTTGCACCGGAAAAATTCCACACAAATGTGACTGAGCCGCCGTTGGGGCTGCGCCCTTCAGCAGCGAAGTTGACACTCTGGCCGACTTGAATTGTCATATCGCTGATTGGTGAAATAATGGTGCCAGTGACTGTAGTAATGGCATTCGCAGGATTTTCCGGTGGTATGGGTGGCGCAGGCAATGTCCCTGGGCTAATCACCATAATTCTTCTGTCTCCTTTGATTTTGACTTTTTGCCCGTTGGCATCAATGCCATCGGCGTTGTATTTCACACGGTATTCACCGAGTTGATCAAAAATGATAGGGGCAGGGTTCTGTTCTGTGATATCCGGTATCGGTGTCGCTTGTTTAGCGGCCCCTTTTGGGCTAAATTTCCACAGATACGTGGCTTGGCCTGTGGTACCAATATCGATTCCTTCACCTTCAAAGGTAACCGTGCTTCCGGCTTCAATGATTAAGTTTTCAGTTGGATTCAAAATACCGTTAGGTTTGCCGCGTAGTGGTAACGGTGCGTTAGGGTCTACGACTAGAATTTTGACTTTTTCGGTAGCCCGGTCGATCTCAATGTCTACTGCATCGGTAATGATAACACTGAATTTTACGTCAAATTTTCCAGGCGTATTAAATGTGACGGGATCCGCATTTTGTTCTGTTGAATTCGGTGTAATAGCGTCTGTGAACTCCCAAAGGAAAGAGGCTGTTTGATCGGGCGCTAAATTGAAAACGTCAAATTCACCAGTAAAGTCTATGGTTTCGCCGACATTAATTGTATTCTTTTTTATTGCTGGATTAGTGATTGTTGCAGTGGGTAGTGGCGCGTTAGGGTCTACGACTAGAATTTTAACTTCTACGTCAGTCTGGTCGATTTCAATGCCTGCTGCATCGGTAATGATAACACTGAATTTTACGTCAAATTTTCCGAACGTATTAAATGTGATGGGGCCTGCATTTTGTTCTGTTGAATTTGGTGCAATACCATCTGTGAATTCCCAGAGGAAAGAGATTGTTTGGTTGGGCGCTAAATCAAGGACTTCATAGGCGCCGGTGAAGTCTATGGTTTCACCCAGATTGATTATGGTTTCTTCAACTGCTGGGTTAGTGATTGTTGCGGTAAGGTTTTTTACCTGAATTTTTCGCTTCGCTGTTTTTCCAACTTTCACACCGTTGGCGTTGATAACAGTGAATTCAACGTTGAATTTTCCCGCTACACTAAAGGTAATATCGCCGGGATTTAACTCTGTTGAATCAGCTGCAGCCCCATCAAATGTCCATAGATAACTTAATGGTTCCACCGCCGCATTTGGGTCATCTGTTGTTACTTGTCCGGTGAAGGTAGCACTTCCGCCGATTAAAATGCTTATGTTATTAGGTGGAGACAAAATAGTATTTTTAGCGGCTAATGGGGTATTAGAGTCTGCAGCAACAACCGTGACAACGCGAGATGCGTCAATAGGTGCGGATAAACCTTGAGGGTCCGTGACCGATAGCCCTACGGTAAAAATACCAGGATGATTAAACGTCACCAGTCCTGGAGTTTGTTGTTGTTGATTGGCGGTGGTTAGCCTGCCAAAATCCCAATTGTAACTGAGATTGCTGCTACCGTTTACATCTGCACCCGCTGCACTGAAAAATAGTCTTTCTCCGGCGGTAATTACAACATCGAGTGGTGGTGAGTCTATAATACCAATCGGCGGTAAATTGGCATTAACGGGCAGTACGTTGATGCTGACTTCCGCAGGTAAGGTACTTTGCATGCCTGCGGCGTTTTGCACATTCAATTGTATTGTAAATTGACCTGCATTAAGAAATGCCACGGTGCCTGGCGATTGTGCTTGAATATTAGCTTCTGGTTGGGTGATGCTTGAATCAAAATTCCAAGTATAGATTAATTCTGCCGGATTTTGTGTGCCTGGCCCTGAGCCTTCACCTAGAAAAGTTAGCGAGTCACCAACAAAAACAGTGGTAGCATTCGCTGGTGATAGGATATTTGCAATAGGTGTTGCGGTTTGGTTAGAGTTATTGGCGTTAACTACAATGAGTTTAGTTGCTGGGCTTGGGTCAGGTATGCCATTATTATTGATTGTTGTTAACGTTATTTTATAGCTGCCTGCGTTTTTAAAAGTTACCTCACCTGGGTTTTGAGCGAGTGAGTTTGGTAGGGTGCCAGCAAAGTCCCAAATATATTTGATGGGCGATTGACCTAAGGGGTCCGTTGCTGTTGCAGCAAATCGAATGCTGTCACCGACATCAATGATAGTGTTTGATTGGGGAGACGTGATAATGCCGTTAGGTGCGTTAAATACAGGTTCAACACTATTGCTAAGCACGATTGCGCGTAGTATGCGACTATTGCTAGATAACTGTTGACAAGCTGATGGTGCGTTTTCGATAGCTTTAGTTTTTGTACTTCCATCATTGAACGTTACTCTAACATTACATATTGCACTTGTGCTTATCGTGAGCCAATTGCCTGACTCAGCGGTGGCTTGGCCAATCGGGTTATCGCTATCGGCATCGGCTATGACAACTTTTCCTCTTGGGGTTATCGTAGAACCAGCCACCAATAGTTGACCTGTGTTTGGGTTCCAGGTGGCTTGGGAAATTGTTCCAGAGTTTGAGTCTTCGTTGGATAGCTGTTCCGAACAAGCCGCAAGTAACACTATGAGTATAATAGACAATAAAGCAATAAGAGTCCTGTTGTTCATTTCCGTATTTCCCCGTGATATATGGATTTGCTGTATGTTTTTGGTTGCGCGTTCCATGAACGTATTATGCGCAATTCACAGCTTATAATTATGAGTGATGAAAAAAACTAAGCCAAAGTTAGGTATGAGTATAGAACACTGAAGCCAAAGAGGGTTGATATATCTATGTCGTTTATTATTCAGTTATCCATGCCCACGCTTGTGCCACTATATTTGTTATGCAATACCGAGACTTGTTCGAGTTGTATGCATAATAAAACGCACAGGCGCATCTCATCGTTATAATAATTGTTGTCTACATGATATTTAAATATAGTTATAATTGATACTAAAATCTAGTCGTGTTCAATGCTCAAAAAGGTTAAAAGTAGCAAAGTAGCTGGCTGTTGATGGGTTTCGTCAACCCTAAGGAATAGGCACTCTGTGAGAGTCGTTTTATCAACTCTCTTCAAGTTCTAACACGGCTTCTTCTTGGTTAGCTGCCTTGGGCTTGGTATCACTTGCTTTGCAATCAGCGCATTTGCGGCCATAACCGGATTTAAGTTCCGGGTCGCGGAATTTTTCCAGTGGTTTTATGTGCTTGCAGGTGATGCAGCGTTTGGTTTCTGTCTGGTTTGCTGGTTCACTGGTGTTTTCTGATGCTTCGGCGAGCTGTTGGTTGACTTCTATGTTTTTAATGGCGTCTTGGGTCAAATGGTTGAGTAACGCCGATAAGGTGCTGACCGGGTTAGGGGTTAGGCTAAAGCGGTTGATGCGCAGCATTTTGTATCCATAACTTTCCAGTATTTTTTCTCGCTCAATATCGGTTGCACTATAATACGGTGGGGATTGTTTTTGGGTGTCTGCTCCGTCTAGCAATGCTGCAAAATCATCGTATTCAATCATGTAATGGTAATTTTTATAACCGGCTTTGATATTTAATAAAAAGTCTAAGCGATAGCTCGGGTGCCGGTAGTTATGGTCGAGTTGTTGCAAGTATTTTTCCATGGGGAAATGCGGAATAATTTCTATATGTTCGGCATATTGTTGGTAAAATTCGGTTTGTTTTATCCATTGTAAAAGATGTTTGCCGGTTTCTTTTTCGAGTTGCTCTGCTTGTTTATCCCGCTGTTGGTTGGCTTGTTCGATGACTTGTTGGTAATGGCTTAATACGGTGCCGATAGCACCGCTAAATTGTTCAATGGGTTGGCTTAATACGAAGTGAATTTTTTCCTTGGCGCGAGATAAACCAACATTGAGTCGTTGCATACGCAGTTGATGTTTTACTTTATGGGCTTCGTCGAGGGATTTGGGGAAAATGGCGTAGAGCTGGTTTCGCTGTGAATTGGCCACCATGGAATAGAATATAATGTCGCGTTCTTCACCTTGGCAGGAATCAAACGTCATGATTTTTAATTGTAATTGATCGAGCCAGTGGCTTGCCTGTTTGTTGTCGAGTAATAGGCGAGTAAGGTAACGTTGTTGATCGGTAAAAGGTGTAATAATACCCACACTGGGTGGATTGTTTGAGCGAGACAATTGTTCGAGTTGCTCAGCAATGAAGTTGGCTTCTGCTTCATTGACATTGCCGCGTGCGCTGGCTTTTTTCTGTTGTACGATGGTGAATTCAATGATTTCTTCAATGGGTTTGGTGCGAATTTTGACAGCTTGTAGTTGATCGTTATAAAAGTAGCTGGATGAGAGTTGAATCAATTCGGGATAACCGCGAAAGTGTTTGCGAAGCATAATGCCGTGATTGGCTAGCATGTCAACAAACTCCAACACCGATGTTTTAATATTGAATTTTTTCAGACGATTGATGACGTCGGCATCGGTCTCATGGGATTTAATAAAACGGTTGGTGATTTGGCTAATATATTGTTCATTGAGGTCTACCGAGGCATTGCTGGTTTTGGCGTTAGAGAATTGGTGATGATCACCCAGCACGACCATTTTTTTAGCACGAATAATTGCCGGAAAGGCTTGGGCTATGGAAACTTGCGAGGCTTCGTCAATGACGATGATATCAAACAAGTGCGGTTTGAGTGGTACATATTCGGCGTAGTCGCGGATATTGGCGATAATACACGGGAAAGCGCGTTGTAAGTCCTCAAATTTGTTTTGTGGGAAACGTTGTTTTTTGCTAATAATTTCGCGAATGGATTGTGAGGTGGTGCGCTTTTGTTCGTAGAATTCAACCACGCTATCATCAATTAAGTTGGCAAGCAGCTGAGTGTGGAGCTGTTCTAATTGGTTTTTCTCGGCGATATAATCAAATTGTGGCAAGGCGTCAAAATGTTGTTTAAGTTTTTGATAGGTGGCTTTGTATTTCAGTGCGGTATCAATTTGTTGGCCATATTGTTCTCTCAGTGATAGCCAATCGCTCAGCTTGTCGGAGTTGAGGGTGGCGATGCCCTGGGAGGCATTGACACTGGGTTGTGCTTGGTAATGGCGAATGGTTTGAATCGCTTGTGAGGCATTGTAGGCGCTAATTTGATTAATATCGATGCCTCTAATGAGTTGTTGAAACGCCAGCGATAAATGCTTGGCATTGTGGCAACGCTGCATCAATTGTTGTTTGAGTGAGGCCAGCACTTGGTAGGCATTTTTTAAGGTATTCAGGTGTTGATGTATATCCAGAGTGGATTGGCAATGTAAGCTGCTTTGCAGGGCTTCGTCAATTTCGTGGACTAATTGTCGATGGAATAAAAATCGAATGACGGGTTTTTGTACGGCCTGATAACGGCGGATAAATGAAGCTAAGGGTTCGACTTGTGACTCATCAAAGGCACTGAAAAATTTTAGCGCGTTAATGGTTGTCGGGTATTGGTTGTGTAACGTACTAAGCACCGATTGAATTTTAATTAAGTGTTCCAGGTCCGTTAATGAGGGTTCTGGATAAAGGCTTTTTAATAGCTCAAATACCGCTTGATGATCGCGATTGAGCAAGCTGCTAATGGTATTGGCTGCATTGAATGCGGAAACCATCGGTTCATTGTCAATAAATGACATAAAATCGGGAAAGTGTTGTCTGATGTGTTGCTCCATTTGTTGGAAATCAATCAGCTGATGGGTGTCGATGTTTTGATAACCACTGATGATATCCCTGAGTTCAGTTTTCAGGGTTTGTTCTGAGCGGTTAAGCTGGTTTTGTAATTCGGCTTTATTGCCCACGGCGCGGTGATGATGGGATTTAATACGTTCAATGGATTGGCTTGAGAGTATGCGGCTATAGGTGCTGGATGAGCGGCCTAAACGTAAAATCGGATTTTGGAAGTCTTGATCGCGTCGCACCTGGTTTAATGTTTTGGTTAATTTTTCTTCGACCACATCCAAAGCTTCTGTTTTATCCGACAGGATCAGCACATTTTTTTGTTCCATAATGGCCTCGAAAGCGATGGCCGTGATGGTGTGGCTTTTTCCGGTGCCGGGTGGGCCTTGTACGGTGATAAAACGACTGCTGGGTTCGCGCAGCGCACTGAGAATTTTGCGTTGTTCTTCGTTTAATGGAATGGGAGAACGGTATACCAGACGATCCTCAATGGATAAATTTTCCCAGGCTTGTTCCACTTTATGTGCTACCGATTTTGGATCATCATGCAGAAAGCCATCCACAATGTTGGCAAAATCGGTAAATGACTCGTCGTCTTTCTCGGCGAGTGTCAGCAGGGCTTCGTAGTCATTTAACAGGGCTTCATCGGATTTATCAAAGGCGGAAAAATGTAAGCGATTAGTGATGGTGATGTTGGCTGAGCGAGATTTTTGTTCACGTTTGAGCGATAAGTTAAGTATCGGACTCAAGTCAAGTTTATCGGACCATTGGCTGATGAGTTGCTGCATGCATTGTTCGAAATTTTGGCTTTGATCGAGATATATAATTCGGTCTTTCACCAGGGTTTGCAAGGCTTTATGCTGCTCTTCGGTGGTTTCTTGGATGACGTAATCGATGGCTTTTTTGTTGATATATAAATGTGGATCAATGCTAATGGTGACGGTATTGTCGGCTTGGCTGAGTTGTAAGGGTAAATAGAAAATGGGATAGCTGGTATGGCCGTAATGGATGTCACCGATGTATAAATAGAGTTCCAGATTTTCTTTAATTTTTAAGGTATTGTTTAAATCGTGAAGTTCACTAAAAAAGTCGTTGGCCGAGAAGGATTGAAAATTGTTAATGAGCTTGTTTTTAATGCTTTCTTTCGATAACAGATCAGCCATGAGGCTATCGAATTGATTAAAGTCTTGTTCCGTTAGCGCGGTATTTAAGGCTTGTCCAATGGCTTCGGCATAATTGGATAACAGTCGATTACAGACTTCTTCTTCAATATCAAAAATGGTTTCCAAGCCGTGGGTGGCCAGTACATCAAAATGATTTTCCAGTCGAGTGAGTAAGGGCACCACAATGATGCGCACCACTTCGTTTTGTAACGCGGTTAAAATTTCAGCTTTGAGCTGGTCACTATGATTTTGGAATTCGGTAATTTTGTCACGACAGACTTGAGCGATATTATTGATTAAGCTTTCGGCATCTTCTTCATCAATGGTGTCGACATGGGTGGCGATCAGTTGATTAATGTCGTTATTTATTTTTGCCTGATAATTACCACGATGAATGCTGAAATGTAATGTTTCGCCCAGTGGTGTGGTTAATTTATCCCATATCTCGGCTGAGAGGGAAGGGTATTTGCCCAGGGAGATGCTGGTGAGATTGCCGGCACGGTCCTGGCGCGTAATATGGCGTTTTGGTAACCGCTGACGCTTAAAGTCGGTGTCTAGAAAGTCACGAAAATACCGACTTGTGTCTAATAGGAAATCTTTGATCATTATATCACCTGTTCGCGATCGAGTGGCTTATGCGGGGTATTATACGCTGAATCGAATAATAATTGTTCGCTGCTTACTTTGTAAAGTTTGCTCATGGGACGAATTGTGTGACGTCATATAAACAGATGCCCTTATTTGGAGATATTTTTGCCCTCCACACAATTCGCCCCATGAGCAAAGATTTTAATGGCTCATCAGCGGCATTTTTTCATTCAATTACCACTCGGAATTCCACTAATAGATAAAACGATATCAGGGCGTTTAATGTCGGGGAAGTGAATGCATTGATAGCCCTGTTTTCCAATAATTTTATGTGAAATTATTTGATTAGATTTTCGGTGATTCTAGTCATATTCCAACTCAACTGTAATTCCTAGTAATTTGCCATCATCTGAATCATCGGTAAGTTCTTGTACAATACGATCTTTCACAAACGCTTGAATATCTTCAGATAAGGCATTCAATTGATTTTGGTTAATGCTAGCTATATATTGATTATTGGTAAATTTATCTTTAACTATTTTAAATAATTCATTGCAATGTACTTCGTCAATATCGCTAAATAACCGACTATCATGAAATACAAAATTCATAGTATGATTACTGCCCTGCATGAGTAAGGTTAAGTCATAACAGAAAAGTTTAACACTATTTATTCCATCAGAAGAATCCGACTGGATTTTAGCCTCAATATCATAACGTATCTGGTTGTTACCATTATTATGGTGAACTGTAATTCCAGCTAAAGATTCAGGGTAAAAGCGTTTTACTAGCGCTCTGAAATATTCCATTATCTTGTTAATATCTGCTTTAACTTGGTCTAAATAAAGTGACGTTTCTTCCGACTGCAAGAGCATGTCTTTTTTTAATGATATTTTTTTCTGTTCATAGTCGTGTTGTAATTTTTCATAGCCCTGTAATTTTTCTCTATGTTGTTGAAGATCAGCAAGGCGGCTACTCATTTTTGTAAAAACATCTAATGCTTGGTGGGCATCAAGAAATTTCATATGAGTATCAAAGTTTTCTTTTAAAATTGTAAATTGTTCTTCTAGTTTTTTTAGTTCATTGATTATTTCATGTTTTTGCTGCTGAAGTCTTTTAGTTCTGTTAATTGTCAGATCACGATAAAATTTTTCGAGGTCGATCAGTTGTTTTTCGACGCCTGCTTGGAATATAAGCTTTGATTCATTATATATATTTTGAATATCATTGCGTTCTACATCGGGACTAATTTTCAAACTTTGATTAATGCTATCTATATTAATATTCCTAAGTTTAATTGTGTTTTGCGTTTTATCTAATTTCTTTTTTATTTCATCGGCTTCTTGTTTGATATGGTAATAATCATCAGCCACTTCAAATTTTTGTAAATCCAGCTCTAGCTTTTCAATTTTTTCATTTAGATCAGCTAGGGCTAATGATGCGTCCCTATAACCTTCAAAGAATTGTTTTAAAATAGGATCATTTTTTATGTTTTCATACCGTCTATTTGTTTCGTCTATTTGCTTCTTAAGGTGCATCTTTGTTTGTGACAAGGTAACATCAAGTCCTAACAAAAAAGCGTTATAAAGTTGTTTCTGGTAGGGCGACCCTGACTTCACAGGTTCGTCATAATTAATATATGACTGTTTTGATGGTCTGATAAAAAAAGGTAGCAAAGAACGAAAGCTTAAATATTGAAATCCAGAAGGTATTTCAAAGCACAGTTTTCCCAATTTCAAACAAAAATCACTCAGCGTTAACTGTTCGTCATTCAGACTTATATGCTTAGGCTTATCCGTATGCCTTATTATTGTGTAGGGTTGATTGTTAATTTTGATTTTTAGTATAAAATACCAACCAGGAAGAGTTTGCTGCAAGGACTTTGTGATTTTATTTCTTATGCTGGCACCAAGACAGAAATCAATTAAAGCAACCAGTAATGATTTGCCAACTCCATTATACGTTTTACTGTTATCAAACTGCTCCGGTTTATCTTGTTTTGCCAAAATAAAACTAGCCCCTGATTGATTGAAAACAACGGTCTTGAAAGTGGGTTCACTTGCAGCCAAAGAAATTAAACGCATTTTTCTATAACTCCATCATTTTCTGAAACACTGCCAATACCGTATAAAAATATTAACGTCATTACTAAGTTATCAAAACTATGCTTTGCTAAATAGGTATTTTTTTTGTAATCAGTCTTATATGTCTCCCATAACTCATCAATGCTTTTAGGCGATTCAAGCTGAGACAATATGTATGCGCCTAAACCAAGCAAAGACTGAGAAAAATTAATATGTTTTGTAGGTAATATCATTTTGGCTCCTCAAAAACATCACAAGTTTCAAAATATTTTGATATCAATACAATCCCGGCCGATTGAAAACTTGTTTCTGCTTTAGTGCTTATCATATTGATAATTTTCCAGAAGAGCTCACTTCCAGAATGTTTTTTACTACACTCTATGTATATTTCTCGAATCTTATTTTTAACTTCATCGGCAAAAAAATTACTCTGGTTATCAAGATACTCATCTAATGAACCAATTTGAAGAAACCCATCATTCAGGTACTTGGCTTCTAAAGAGTCTAATTTGTTAAATGTAATTTTTTTATCCCAATCAGGATAGATGATCGAGCTATCTTGCGTTTTTGGTAGAGACAAGCTCATAAGATGGCTAATAATCTCACTCAAAATGGAATAGTCTAATTGAATATTTGCAGGATCAGGCAAAAAACCTGCAATATTAAATATTTGATCTTCATCTAATGAAAACAATAAATTCTCAAGATCAGCAGAAGTTTTAAATCCTGCATTTATTAACCCATGATCTTGTTTTATAGTTTGTATAGCCTGCTCACAATCTGCATTAATTCCTCGATATTTATCATTTACAACAAAGTAAAATTCATTGATAGGCGACCATTGCGTTAAAAGCCCTTTAAAATCATCGTTTAATTTTTTTACAACATTCACGTAAGACTTGGTTATCTCTTCAGGTGAAAACACTTGAAAGAAAATGCCTTTTGATTTTATATATCCATCATTTTTTCGATCTCCAATACTCCCCCAAGGTTTAATTGACTGAAAATCTGTCTCAACATAATTCATGATAGCCGTAAATAAATTTTCATATGCTTGCCCATTGGCTTCATGAATTTTTAGTTTAAAAAGCGCTCTTGCCAATGCTTTTTCTTGGTTGTTCATTATCCATCCTTCGTGAATACTTTGTACTATTTTTGCCTTGTCCTGCACTCATCTGAGGTATTTTAAAACGGCTTCTAAGGAAATCCTTATTCTTCTGGTGTTTGTTGGTTCTTTTTGATTTTGTGTTTAATGACAAAATAGAGCACAAAAATACATGCCACTCCGCCGACCAATAAGATTTCAATGGCCCACAGAATGCTTCCTATATCACCTCCCATCCTATTATCCATGTTTCAATTTCCCCCCTAAATCGCGTATTAAAAAAATGTAGCTAACCAAAGCCGGAAACGAAGGCCTAGCTCGGAAGTCAGACCCACTTCAGTAAAACGTATATGATTGTTTTTATCAATAATGAATGAGGTTGGGAAGCCCTGAATGCCCCAATTTTTGGTATGTATGCCATGTATATCGACGATGCTTGGGTAGTTGATGTGGTTTTTTTCGGTAAAACGTTTTACGGTGGATAGATCACCGGATTGGCTGGCAACGGCAATGACGGCATGGTCTTGGGCAATGTCATTGATGCTATTATGTTCAAGTTCGCATATTTTACACCAGGTGGCCCAAAAATGTACTAGAACGGGTTTTTCTAATTGCGCCAGGCTGGTCAAGTGTTGTCCATCTAATAATATGCCATGTAGCTCGGGGGCTTGGCCTGAAGGGGTCGCACGCGTTTGATAGAGCTGCACGGCAAAATAAATGGCAAACAGAATGACTCCATGGATCAACAGACTTTTTGTTCGTTGATACTTTTTGTTTGGCTTAGCTGTCATGGTCGGATTGCTTGGTGGTTGGCTCCGAGTGACAAGCGATGGGTGAGTGCTTTTCGATTTTTTGCCCAATATGACGTTGATCACGTTTTGCGGCTAATTCGACCTGGTATTGACGCTCTTCGGTTTTGGCTTTTTTTTCTGGGGTTAGGTCGTTGATGCATTTGGGGCAAGAAACGCCTTTTTGATACGCGGGCGATTGTTTGTCTTGCTCGGAGATGGGGGAGCGGCAGCCGTAACATTGATCATAAATGCCTTGCTGTAAGCCATGGGTAACTGTCACTCGTTCGTCAAAAACAAAACAGTCGCCTTGCCATAAGCTTTGGGCTTCAGGAATGGTTTCCAGGTACTTTAATATGCCACCTTTGAGGTGGTAGACCTCTTGAAAACCTTGCTCCAATAAATAGGCGCTGGCTTTCTCGCAGCGAATACCGCCGGTGCAGAACATGGCAACTTTTTTGGGTTTTTTGGGACTGAGGTGTTGTGTGACGTAGTCAGGAAATTCCCGAAAGGTGGTGGTTTGTGGATTGATGGCGCCTTGGAAGCTGCCAACTTCGACTTCGTAATTGTTGCGGGTATCAACTAGTATGACCTCTGGGTCAGAGATCAAGGCGTTCCAGTGCTCAGGCTCGATGTATTGTCCTACCGCTTTATTGGGGTTAACGTTGGCGGCCCCTAAGGTGACAATTTCTTTTTTGAGTTTAATTTTCAGCCGGATAAACGGTGGTTTGGTAGTGAATGATTCTTTATGCTCAAGATCGCTGAAGCGGGCATCGGCTCGCAAGTAATCTAGCACGGCATCAATGCCTGCACGGCTGCCAGCGATGGTACCATTAATGCCTTCTGAGGCCAGTAACAGGGTACCGGTTATTTTTTGTGCTTGGCAACAATCCATGAGCGGGATTTTGAGTGCCTCGAAGTCAGGGAGATCGACAAACTTGTATAATGCAACGACAACAATTGAGTTCATTTATTAATTACACCATTGGTTTTCGGATTGAGTATGCTCCAATCAGGCATGGAATTGCCAACCTGATCTGTCGCAAAGCTCGTCATGATGATCATATTATATCCTCAATTGAGATCATTTTCGATTCAAAAATAATAGAGAAAATTCATGAGTAGACCTTTTCGTTACACGGATGCTCCCAGTGTTGACCGCAATGACTGGAGCAATGTTAAGGCGTTAATGCCTTATCTTTGGGAATATCGGGGTCGTGTGTTATTGGCTCTGCTGTGCCTGTTATTGGCTAAATTCGCCATTGTTGGGATACCCGTGGTACTCAAGCAGATTATCGATCGCTTGGATGCTGAGCCGGGCATAACATTGATGATGCCGGTATTTTTGTTGTTGGCTTATGGGGTATTGCGTTTTAGCAACTCGATGCTCAGCGAGTTGCGAGATATTTTGTTTACCCGAGTTCGTTATCGAGCCATGCGTCGTCTGACCATTCGTACTTTAGAGCACTTGCATGATTTATCCCTGCGTTTTCATTTAGAGCGTAAAACCGGGGCCATTAGCCGGGATCTGCAACGAGGTGCCAGCAGTTTAAGTACCTTATTAAATTATTTCACGTTTAGCATTTTTCCCGTGATGGTGGAGTTTTTGTTAGTGGCCACTTTTTTGATGGTGCAATACGACGCCGTTTTTACGGTGATTATTTTTGCTTGTGTGGCGGTTTATGTGGCTTTTACCCTATATATGATGAACTGGCGTATGGAGTATCGATTAACCATGAACCGCCTGGAATCCCAAGCCAATAACGACGCCATTGATAGTTTGATTAACTACGAAACGGTTAAATATTTTGGCAACGAACAACGTGAGTCACGGCGCTGCGATGAAACTTTGAGTGGATGGGAAGATAATGCGGTTCGTAGCCAGACCGCCATCTCCATATTGAATGTGGGGCAGGCGGTGATTATTGCCATTGGTGTCACGCTGGTGATGTTTCTTGCAGCATCGGAGGTGGTTGATGGTGAAATGACCTTGGGGGACCTGGTATTAGTTAATGCGTTTTTGTTGCAGTTATTTATGCCCTTGGGTTTTTTGGGGATGGTCTATCGGCAAATAAAATATTCTCTGGCGGACATGGATCAGTTAGTCAAATTATTAGGTGAAGAGCCGGAAATCAAAGATCAGCCCGATGCGACAACACTTCAAGTGACGCACGGTGAGGTAAAATTTAAGCAGGTGAGTTTTGCCTATCAGGCGAATCGACCTATTTTGCATGAGGTGGATTTTACCATCCAGCCGGGTCAGAAAGTGGCCGTGGTGGGTGCCAGTGGTGCGGGCAAATCCACCTTGGCCCGTTTGTTATTTCGTTTTTACGATGTAACGTCGGGCGGGGTGTTTATTGATGATCAAAACGTCGCCGGTGTGACGCAACAAAGTCTGCGGCAAGCTATTGGTATCGTACCGCAAGATACGGTGCTGTTTAATGACACGATTTTTTATAATTTAGCCTATGCTAATTTCGATGCGTCGAAAGAGCAAATTTTTGCGGCCGCTAAAACAGCCAATATTCATGATTTTATTCTCAGCTTGCCCGATGGATATGAAACCGTTGTGGGTGAGCGCGGGTTAAAGCTTTCCGGTGGCGAAAAACAACGGGTGGCTATCGCACGAACCATCTTAAAGAAACCGAAAATATTGATATTTGATGAAGCCACTTCGGCGTTGGACAGTCATTCCGAACAAGTGATTTTGGAGGCATTAAAACAAGCTGCCGCCAATCATACCACCTTGGTGATTGCTCATCGGTTGTCAACCATTGTGGATGCGGATGTCATCTTGGTATTGGATCAGGGACGAATTATCGAGCAGGGCGAGCATGTGAAATTATTACAGCAACAAGGTCGATATGCCCAGTTATGGGAGCTGCAGCAGAAGAAAGCACAAGAAAAAGCGCGGTGATGCTCATTTAAGCAAAGGATGATCTTTAGGCAGCTGTTTGCTCGCCCAAATGGCGAGCTTATGGCGCATGGATTTTTGTGAGACCTGATCTTGCGGCATGGCTTGGATGACTTTATCGTGCACTAACAAACGATAAATATACTCAATTTTTTCTGCAGCTGAATCCGTCGGTTCAAATTCAACCACACCTCGGTCTTCTCCATACTTCATGCCCGTTCGAATGGCTTCCTTGACTAATTCATTTTCATTTTTTAATTTTTTGGTTTTTGGCATGTTTAGTGACTTCCTTATAAAATGAAGCTGAATGGTTTGACTCATCATTAAATGTACACGACTGCTTATTAACTGTCGAGCGACTCGTTTGGTTGATTTTTTATCAAGTGAGTTTTGCCAGTCAGTCTGGCTAGAAAGTTGCTGTATCAATCCCTGGATGAAAAGGGGCGTGATGCAAGTTATTTAATTTCCATTCCTTAGAGGCTCATGGGTTGAAGAAAACGGGTTGGCTGGGTTTACTTATGCTGTGTTTGCCTGGTTATGCATTATGTGATGTGGTGCCGATAGGCTGGGATTTTTTAAAGGCGCCTCATTATCAATATGGCGTTACCCAAACCGGTGAACCACTTCACGGTGAGCAGAGTGCGTTCATTAAAAGCGAAGAAATCATTATTGAAGAAACTCTTTTAGAAAAACTCAAGCAACGTACTACTGAAACGAATAAACGATCTTATCTCGCGCAAACCTTTAATGCCGTGCCATTTCGTGGTAAGCATTTGCATATCTCTGCTTATTTGAAAGTCATTCCTGAAAACATTCATGGGCAAATAAATAAATACGCTCAGCACATTAAGGAAGTTTTACAGTTAGATCCGAATGATTCCAAATTTCTCAACGTTTTTCAGCAGTATTTAACCAATCTTTCCAAAAATTTTTCCACCGGAATTGAAGTGTATGTACATACCCGAAAAGCTGTTTATCAATATGGAATGACGCGTAAGCCGGTGCATGAAAAAAGTGATTGGCAACGTTTTACCTCTGAAGTAGGTGTGCCTAAAACGGCGACGGCGATTACCATGGGTTTTTGGTTGGAAGGCTTGGGGGAAGTCTACGCGGATCATTTTTTGGTGGTGGAGCACGGCGCGGCAGAATCTATCGCGGCAGAAACATTAAGCCCTAAATCTAGATTGGAACAAAGCGCCAATGGATTGCATGACAAATTGCGTAGTTGGGCAGGCATGAAGCTCAAACCCGCCACGAATCTAAGTTTTGAACAATCTGAAAGTATCGATTTGAAATAAATAGTATTTTGCACGATAATGGCGCTTTTTCACCTGTCGCCCCAGAGAAGTCAATGTGCATAAAACAATCAATAAATATCTGACTTATGGGATTTTCCTTTGTATTGGCTAAATCAAGAAGGGTTTGTCAAATCACGTTTGTTTGTTGATATGGGGCAGGATTGGGAAGCTCGGCAATATCATTATCATAAGCTTTTTGTGATAGCGGGTGCGTTAGGAATCAGCGTGTTTGGGTTTGAATTAACCATGTTTAGATGGATAAGCATGGTATGTTTTATTGTATTTATTGGTTTGCTTTGGTTGTTTGTTAAACAACATCGTGAGGGACTCACTTCACGTGATTATTTTATTATTTTATTGTTATTACTTTGCCATAGTTCTATTTTCCAGTTTTCCTTTACTTATCGCCCGGAAGTGATGGTGATGATGTTTGGCTTTGCGAGCTTTGTATTGCTTTGTACAGCAAAACAATCAACGTCTTTGGCGAACGTAGTGTTCAGCGCTATCTTTGCGGGGTTGGCTGCATTTACTCATCTTAATGGTTTGATATTTATTGCTGCAGGATTTGTGGTGTTGGTGTTGGATAAGCATTTCAAGCAAGCCATTACATTTGGGTTTGTAGGGAGTCTTACCGCATTACTTTATTTGTATGATATAAACGGTTTGGCAGAATTTAGTTTATTAAAACAGCAATTGTTCGAAGATCCAAACATTCTGGAAAAAGATTACCAAGCCGCAGGCATTTTTATTAAATTGCTAAAAGAACATGAGCGATTTTTTCATAGTCCACAGGAAATTTCTTTTTCTGTATTATTTTTTTTAGCGATTTATTTTAATTTTAAAAAAATAATAGAACAATATAGACGTCATCTTTTTTATTTGATTGTGCTTGTGGTTAGTCTCGCTTTATTGTCGCATGGGAAAACTGAGAAATATGCGATTATATATTATCCTCACATGGCGTTTTTTATCATGCTGTGGATTAAGGTAATCCTGGATGCTACATCAAAAATTGAAATTCAACGAAAATTTTTAGTCACATTTCTCGTTTTGTATGTGGGTATTCAGAGCCATTATTTTTATGACATCATTATAAAGCATGAGGATGTCGCTGGGCGTGCTAAGCAGATCAGTCAATCGCTTCCGAAGGATTGTGGAGTTTTACTGGCTTATGATGGCTTTATTTTTAATGAAATAGACAATCATAAAATCGATGGTTATTTAGGGTACTTATGGTACCACTCTAATTATATCTATGAAGATCCAAGTGCGAAATCTTTTTTTGAGTTTGTAAATCGTCATGATTATAAGTGCATTGTTATTGATTTAAAAACGGGTCATGATTTTACACAAGCCATTGGTATTATTGATGCGAACATTGGTGAGCAATATGACTCTTATCAGGTGACTGCTGTGACAGACAGTTATGTGACTTTAAAAAGTACCGCTGCTGACTAAGGAGAACAAGCCCAATCTGAGCGCTAAATCGGGAAGTTATCACGTCGCCCATTCCTAACCAGCTCGCTAAAAATTCATCCGCAAAAAAAATAGTGTTAATTTTGTTCAATGACGGTCGACAATGATGTTGCAGGATCGCCATGTTGGCTAACGGCATTGTACTATTTGATAAGTGTTTGAATTATGATCAAAAAAATTGACATTAATGAGTTACAAGTCGGGATGTATATTCACGATCTCGATGCTGATTGGGTGGACCATAATTTTATCAGGACTCGCTTCGCTGTTAAGACAGACAAAGTTTTAGAAAAAATTAATAAAACGAGTCTCAAGCATGTTTATATTGATACGGATAAAGGCATTAACATTGATGCTGCGGCCACGGCAGTGGAAGTGCAACAGGAGTTAGTCAATCAGGAGCAACAATTAGCAGAAACAAAGCTTGGCTTGGAAAAGCAAGTGCCTGTTGCCCAAGAAATCAAGCAGGCTAAATCGGTATTTAAAGAAGCGCATACCGTGATGCAAACGTTAATGACAGATTTTCGCTTAGGCAAGCAAGTTGAAGTCGAAGCCATCGAACCGATTACCGATAAAATGGTGGATTCGGTATTTCGCAATAAAGATGCACTGGTGAGTTTGTGCCGTATTAAAAACAAAGACCAGTATACTTTTATGCATTCTGTGGGTGTGGCTGGTTTAATGATTACTTTTGCGCGGGTGTTGAACTTTAGCCACGAGGCGATAAAAGAAATCGCAGTCGGAGGGATGTTGCATGACATTGGTAAAATGACCACGCCTAATGAAATACTCAATAAACCCGGAAAATTGAACGATCAGGAATTTTTTGTCATGCGCGACCACGTCGTGCAAAGTCGAATAATTTTGTCACAGACGCCTGGTATCACGCAAAATGCGCTAGATGTCGCGGCGTTACATCACGAGCGAGTGGATGGCAGCGGTTATCCCGATGGCTTAAAAGGTGACGAAATCTCCCTGGTGGGGAAAATGTCAACCATTGTTGATGTCTATGATGCTTTAACTTCGATTCGCTGTTATAAAAACGCGTGGGAACCGTCTGATGCGTTGAAAAAGTTGCTGGAATGGAGCAGTAATCATTTTGAACCTAAATTAGTGCATGAGTTTATTCGTTGTTTGGGTATTTATCCGGTTGGGACCTTGGTGGAACTGGACTCTGGTAAGGTGGGTTTAGTCATCGAACAAAATGAGCAAGACTTGTTAAAGCCTATTTTACGAGTATTTTACAGTAGTAATAAGCGTTGTTATCTTCCTGTCAAACAACTCGACCTTGCTAAAGAAAAACACGACTTCATTCAGTCAGCAGTTCAACCCGTAAAGTATAATATTGATCTTGGCGCATTTATGTGAAATATACTCAGTAGCATAATGGTGAAAATACTGTGTATATGTGTTCTCTCGCGTATGGCTTGTGTGCGGAAAACTATTTTTAGTTGTCACTAGAGCTTACTGGGATGTTCTTTTCTAATAAAGAATCAATTGCCGATAAAAGTTTTTCTATTTGGACAGGTTTTTGGAACACATTATTTGCGCCAAGTATTTTTGCTGTTTTTAATAATGTGTGATCATCATCATCTCCCCCGGACATAGCAATAATGGGCAATTTTGCATTATTTTTTCGTAATTGGATTATCGTCTCAATACCATCTTGGTTAGGCATAAGCAGGTCTGTTATCACCAAATGGGGAGTTATTTCTCTGCATAGTTTTTCTGCTTCAGCGCCATCTTCTGCAGTGTAAATGACATAATTTTTTATATTTAACATATCGGTCATTAAACTGACCTGGAATGAATCGTCATCAATTATTAATATATTGACTGTGCTATTTATGTTTGACATTGCTTTTTTTCCATTGTGTTAAGCCATGACTCGAGTTGATCTCCAGGCATTGGCTCGGCGATAAAAAAACCTTGCGCTTGGTCACATCCAAGTTTGGCAACCAGGTCCCAGTCTTCTTGAGTTTCAATTCCTTCCGCGACGATGCTCATGTTGAGATTCTTAGCCAGCGCGATACTAGACTCCAATATAGCTCGTGCTGATTTATCTTGTGCTGCGCCATGAGTAAAAGCCCGGTCAATTTTTAATTCGGTAAATGGGATGCGCTGTAATTGTTCCATTGAGGAATAGCCGGTTCCGAAGTCATCAATAGATAAGTCAATTTTTTTCAGGCTCAGTCGAGTCAATACCTCAAGTGCCGTTGTTATGTTTTCCATCAGGCGACTTTCAGTAATTTCTAACATCACGTTAGCAGGATTTACATTGTATTTATTTGCTTGATCAACAACAAATTCAGGCCAATCAAGTTTATGTAATGAGTCGACTGATATATTAACGGAAACCTTAAGATTGATCCCGTTGGTGTGCCATTGAGCACTCTGTAACATCGTCTGCTCAAATACAACCATAGTCAGATCATCAATAAGACCGTTCTCCTCCGCTAGGGGGATGAACAGATTCGGTGCTAGCATTCCCTTTTCTGGGTGTTGCCAGCGCACTAGTGCTTCAACACCAACAACTTCACGTGTTGCAATTGCAACCTTTGGCTGAAAAAACGTGATAAGTTCATTATTATCGATTCCATAACGCAGTTCTTCTGTTATTAGCACGACAGGGTTGTTACGCGTTTTGCTTGCTGGGGTGCCTTTCAATCTCCCTAATATAGCGACTAAATCAGGTGATGCAACCGGTTTTTCCAGGACGCCTAGGGTATTAAGGTGATGGGCTTCTGCTAGTTTTTCCGCCGTTTTAAGGATGCGCAGATCTTCGCCGCTCATGAGGGCGATACCGCCAGAATAATCTCGCTCTGCCAAATAACGCAGGAATTCTACACCATCCATGCCAGGCATATTTAAATCACATAGTACAACATCAATAGCGCAATTCACGTCATCAATTATTTTCAATGCTGTTTCGCCGCTTGTTGCGGATATGATTTCATTGATGCCTAGCACATTAAGGCCTAGCGTCATCAGGTCAAGCATGAAAGAATCGTCATCGATGATGAGCACCTTGAGATTGCTAAAATCGATTATGCATAGTTTTGGTTCTGGATCACAGTAATCGCTTAGATAGCATTTGATTTTCTCCGCCAAATTATTAAGCTTTGGAATTAAGGAGTCAATTGTTTCCCACTGACTCGCTTTAGCGGTGGTTTCCAAAGCTTGGCAGACTGCAGCAAGTTCATGGGCTCCCATGGTTTTTGCTGGAGATTTTAACTTATGGGAAAAAAATACAATGTCCGATGCTGATTGATTTTCATACGCTGAATTTATTTTCTGAATATTCTCAGGGAGTAAATTAACAAATTTTTTGAGAAAACGACGATGTCTCTCAGGATTAGCGCCAATAAACTGGCTAAGTATAGAAAAATTAATGGGTGTTTCAATATCGATTGCTGCCTTTTCTGCCTGGATGAGCATCGCTTTTTCTTTTGATGCATCCTTAAGGCTTTCGCTTTCATCTTTTGGCAGCCATTTTTCTAAGGTTCGTTGCAAATCATTAAGATTAATGGGTTTAGCAATAAAGCCATCCATTCCCGCCTCCATGCAGCGTTGCGCTTCACCATCCATTGCATTGGCCGAAATCACGATGATTGGCGTGTGATCATACGAGCTGGTTTCGGCCTTTCGAATGCTATCTGTGAGTTGAAGCCCATTCATTTCCGGCATGTGGATATCGGTTAGCAATAGGTCGTATTTATTAGACTGCCACCATTCCCAAGCTTGTTGGCCATTGGATGCAATATCAGCCTGGTACCCGAGGATGTCTAATTGTTGGCGCAATACTTCTTGGTTGGCTTTGTTGTCTTCGGCAATGAGAATTCGATTCGTCTCGATGTTTTTTCTTGAAATATTCGATAAGGAGGCTGACTCTGGAGCAGTATTGATTTTCTCTTGAGTGTCTTCAGGTTGTTGGTGTGAAGCTATTTTCAGCTCCACCCAGAATCTGCTACCTTTACCGGGAACACTTTCTACACCAATGTTTCCTCCCATCATTTCAACCAGTTGTTTGGTGATCATCAAGCCGATACCGGTTCCTTCAACTTCACTGAACTCCGCTCCAAGGCGACTAAATGGTTGGAATAGCCTGGCAACTTTATCTTCAGTGAGACCCTGTCCGGTATCCGTGACACTAATTCTTATGGAGTTTTCGCTTCCTGTTGCACAATTGATCATGATCTTGCCATTCTGTCGATTGTATTTAACAGCATTTGACATGAGATTTAACATCACTTGCTTGAGGCGAGTATAATCGACAAAAACATATAAGTCATTGCATTGTTGGGCATCAAGTTCAAGTAAAATCCCTCGGGAAAGCAGCAGTGGTTGGGTAAGAATTATGCAGTCATCAAGCACTTTTCTGAGTGCCACTCTTTCCATCGATAGATCAATATGGCCTGCCTCAATCTTGGCTAGATCCAATACATCGTTAATCAGACTTAGCAAGTGCTCTCCGGCTTTATATATTTCTTTTGCATTGAGTTTATGTTTTGGCTGTAAATTATTATCGTATTCGTATAGTTGCGCCAAACCAAGAATAGCGTTGAGCGGCGTACGCAGCTCATGACTCATGCTAGAAAGAAATTCGGATTTAGCTTGATTGGCTTTTTCTGCGGCTTCCTTTGCCTCAATGAGTGCAGACTCTGCTTGTTTGCGTTCATCAATATTCGCCCAATATCCGACGATCTCCTTCGGGATACCAGCGTTGTCGTATATTAGCCTGAGCCCATCCTCAACCCAGCAGTAACTGCCATCACGCTTTCTAAAGCGATAAACATGCGTGTGGTAGCCATGCTTAAACAATAGTTCTAGCTCATTAAAAACGTGTTGTAAATCATCCGGGTGTATTCCATTAATCCAGAACCTTGGTTCATTCAGAAAGGACTCAGGTTCATAACCAAATAATTTTTTAACGTTTTCACTGATGAAGGTGCAGGCAAAATCACCATGTGCTTCACAGTTATAAGTAACAACAGGACTCTCGGCAAACAAAAAGGATAATTGGGCTTCATTATTTTGAAGGGCTTCTTGGGCTTGTTTTCTTTCCGTAATATCGGTTGCTATACCAGCGATTTCGACATAGTTTCCATGTGAGTCACGAATCATATTTTTTCGATCGTGAACCCATCTGATTGCTCCGTCTGCACGAACGATCCTATAGTTCGTTTCAACCTGTTCGGTATTGAGAAGAATAGCGGCGCTGTTTAATACTTGTGATTGGTCATCTGGGTGGATTAGCTCAATCTGTAACCGTGGGTTTTCTATGAAATCACTTACTGGTCGGCCATACAAGGTTTCTGCTGAGTGGCTCATGTACAGATATTTTGAACCATCGGGTGTTGTCGCCCAAAGGACATCGTTGCTGGAGTTGAGCAAATGATTAAAATATTCCGTATTTTGACGAAGTGCCTGTTCTGTTGCTTTTAAATGGGTGATGTCGCGAACAATCCCCGTGAACTTTCGTTGTCCGTTGATTTGCATCTCGCTAACGGCAAGGTCCATTGGAAAGATACTGCCATCTTTTCGTTGTGCCTCAATTTCACGTCCAATACCGACGATTTTCGCGACTGCTGTTTTAATGTATGTCTGGATGTATTTATCGTGCTTGGCCCTATGTGTTGCTGGCATTAGCATGTTAACGTTTTTTCCTATGACTTCTTCGGCGCAGTAGCCAAACATACGTTGTACCGCAGGATTGACACTTTCGATGATGCCGCTTTCATCAATAGTAATAATGGCGTCTACCGCATTGTCCACCACCGCCCGAAATTCTGCTTCCCTATTCTTTAACGATTGTTCTACGCGATGATGTCGTTGATTTTTTCGATATGCATCAATAATTAGACCGTAGGTTTTAAGTAAAGGCTGGAGTGTAATAACCATGGATTCATCGAAGCCATCTGGACCGTTGGTTACACCGACCATGCCCATTAGATTTTTCCCGACAAAAACAGGAATGCCAAGAAATGAGTTTAATGATAGACGGTTATCTGACGGCTTAATATATCGTGGGTCGTTGGTCAGATCATTGACAATCACTGCTTGGCCGCTGGTGATTGTCGCTTTGTATGAGCTATTTAGTATTCGAAGTTCAAGTCGATCTACCGCATTGGATTCATAAAATAGCTGTGTTTCTTCATTCCAGTTGATTTTAGAAATAGCATGGGTTTTCAGGCGCGGCTTGTCATTTGAGTCGTAAAGTACTTCACCAATAAATCCGTATTCACTATTTGTGATACGAATAAAATCAGTCAATAGGTTATGGTATAATGTGCAAGGTTCTGTTTCTTGGATAAAGTGCTCTTCAGCCCGATTGATGGCAGAGACCAGTATGTTGGTGGTTTCGGGGGTGCCATTTTTAGTCCAAGGTTTTGAGTTTTCCATTGGATGTCCCTTTAATGCACATGAGCTAGCTATTATCCAGACACCGGCTTTTATTGACGGGTTTCGCTAACCCTAACCCGAGTTTGTCTCTCTCTCGAAATTTCTACGGAAGTTATTTTGTCCATCGTTGCTAGACTGCCTTAAAAGGCTAAATTGGGCATCATATGTTAATAGCATATAACCAAATAGAGTTCAAATCCTGTCATCCCTGGCGAATGAAGAAAAGTTTGTGTGGGGTCAAGTGAGATCGAATAATAACTTGTCTAATGCTGGTTAAAACGTAAAACAAGAATATGACGGAACTCACTGGTAGCCATTAGATGTTTTGTAGGCGGGGTTATCAGGGTGTTAATGTGTTGCATAATATTTCGCCAACACTATAATCATTCGCTAGATTTGCAGCCAGTGTATTTATGAGTGAAAAACAATCAATCCTGTCAAGTGATGTAATGTAATACGCATGTAACGCTATTTTTGGCTATAATGCGCCGTTGGTGCGTTGACGATGCACATGTCTGGCCTCCGTTGCTTTAACCTATAAATATCGGTTGATCTGCGGGATGAGAGATAACTTATTGATTTTTATTATTTTAAAAAATTTCAATTAATATTTGGCACTTTAATGCCCAATTGAGATTCCGTAGGTTTAACCCTTGTGGCTGTGGTTGGTATGAATTTTGGTTATGTGTTCGGATATTTACTTTTTACCGTAGGCCTGACGCATGCTCAAAGGGCAGCAATAGATAATTTATTAACTTTATTAGAGTAAGAACATGACTGATTTAGCAAAGTATAGAAATATTGGTATATTCGCTCACGTAGATGCCGGTAAAACTACCACCACCGAACGCATACTCAAGCTGACCGGAAAAATTCACAAAGTTGGTGAAGTGCATGATGGCGCCGCGACCACTGATTTTATGGAACAAGAGCAGGAGCGGGGTATTACCATTCAGTCCGCTGCGACCACCTGTTTTTGGAAAGATTATCGTTTTAATATTATTGATACACCAGGGCACGTGGATTTTACCATTGAGGTATATCGTTCCCTAAAAGTACTCGATGGCGGTATTGGCGTATTCTGTGCCTCAGGTGGTGTGGAACCGCAATCAGAAACTAACTGGCGTTATGCCAATGATTCTGAAGTGGCACGAGTGATCTACGTTAATAAACTGGATCGCATGGGCGCTGATTTTTATCGTGTGGTTAAGCAAGTCGAGGACGTGCTTGGCGCGAACCCTTTGGTGATGACCTTGCCGATCGGTATTGAAGAAAATTTTATCGGTGTGGTGGATCTATTAACACGCAAGGCCTGGGTGTGGGATGACTCTGGCGATCCGATGAACTATGAAATTCAAGAGCCACCGGCTGATATGGCGGACTTGATTGATGAATGGCGGGAAAAACTCATCGAAACGGCCGTTGAGCAAGATGATGCATTAATGGAGCAGTATCTTGACGGTAATGAGCCTGCCTTGGAAGAGATTAAAGGTTGTATTCGTAAAGGTACCATTGCGCTGGATTTCTTCCCGACCTATTGCGGTTCATCATTTAAAAATAAAGGCGTGCAGTTAGTGTTGGATGCGGTGGTGGATTATTTGCCAAGTCCAACGGAAGTTAAACCTCAGCCTGAAGTGGACTTGGAAGGTAATGAGACGGGTAAGTTTGCTATCGTTGATGTGGATAAGCCGTTACGTGCCTTGGCTTTCAAAATTATGGATGATCGGTTTGGTGCATTAACTTTTATTCGTATCTATTCCGGTAAGTTAGAAAAGGGCACTAATGTGCTTAATACGTTTACCGGTAAAACCGAGCGTATTGGTCGCATCGTGGAAATGCATGCAGACTCGCGTGAAGAATTGACAGGTGCCTATGCGGGTGACATCGTTGCGGTGATTGGTATGAAAAACGTCCAAACTGGACATACCTTATGCGATCCGAAAGAGCCGGCAACATTGGAGCCTATGGTATTTCCTGATCCAGTGATTTCCATTGCCGTGGCGCCGAAAGATAAAGGCGCTTCTGAAAAACTCGGGATTGCTATTGGCAAGATGATTCAGGAAGATCCTTCTTTCCGGGTGGAAACCGATATAGACAGTGGTGAAACCATCCTGAAAGGCATGGGTGAATTGCATCTGGACATTAAAATAGATATTCTCAAACGTACCCATGGCGTTGAGGTCAGTGTAGGAAAGCCGCAAGTGGCCTACCGTGAGACCATTACAAAGCGTGTTGAAGATAGTTATATCCATAAGAAGCAAACCGGTGGTTCTGGGCAGTTTGCCAAAATCGATTATAGCGTCGAGCCCGGCGAGACGGGCAGTGGTTTTGTATTTGAGTCGTCGGTGACTGGGGGTAATGTGCCGCGTGAATTCTGGCCAGCGGTGCAAAAAGGCTTTGTGAACAGTACTGATAAAGGGGTCTTGGCTGGTTATCCTTGCTTGGATTTTAAAGTCACCTTGATGGATGGGGGTTTTCACCCAGTGGATTCTTCTGCAGTGGCTTATGAATTGGCGGCTCGGGCGGCTTATCGGCAGTCTATGCCTAAAGCCGGTCCACAATTGATGGAGCCGATTATGAAAGTGGATGTATTCACGCCAGAAAGTCATGTCGGTGATGTGATCGGTGACTTGAATCGTCGTCGTGGCATGATTAAGTCGCAAGAGCCAGGGGCCACCGGCGTTCGCATTAAAGCCGACTGTCCACTCAGTGAAATGTTTGGTTATATTGGTGACTTAAGAACCATGACTTCTGGACGCGGTCAGTTCTCCATGGAGTTTTCACACTACATGGCTTGTCCAAAAAATGTGGCTGAAGAAGTGATTAAAGAAGTCGCTGAACGTAATAAGTAACCACCCGTAAATGCTGATTCGGCGGTGGCGTAATGCCGCCGACGGCCTTAGAGGCTGTTTTAAACAGCCCCTTCGCTAGCACTATACGGTGTTAAAAATGAATTCAAACATGCACATTTACTGCGTGTAATTCGCTCTCGCCCCTCCTTGGGCTACGCGAGATAAGGACTTCCCTGTCCAAAACTGTGCTTTCAAGTTTATTTTCTGTCGGGTCTTGCACTCAGCTGAAGGTTTTTAAAACAGTTTCTCTAGCGACTGCAGATAAAACTAAATATCAAACACTACGAGTATATTAACGCCCAGATCAATATATTACCCTAGTTTTTTCAAACAATCGAACACACGGCGTTTGATAGTAATTCAGTCAATGAAATCACATTGCTTGAGTGACTGATACTGTCGGTACTCCAGATGGCATTCACTCCTGATTGTAATACGCGTGATTCGGCGTTATCACAAAATAGCGGATGGGTGACCATGACATTGATTTGTGATGCGCCTGTGTCACGTAGTTGCTGTACGGTTTGCGATAAGGTGAAACCCGTGCTGACAACATCATCAATAATCACCACCGGTCTTGTAGAAAAATCATTGTGAGGTAAGGTGATCTCCACTGCTTGATCGCCGTGGCGTATCTTGCTGGCGATGGCGAAATCAAAGCGTTCTTGCGCGATTTGTTGTACCCATTGCAATGATTCTTGATCGGGTCCCAATAAAATCGCATCTGTTAATTGTTCTTTTAAAAAGTCATGAATGAGTGGTGCGGCGGTGAGTGTTAGCACATGCTTTAATGGAATGACTTGATGTAAATCATTAATGCGATGCAAGTGAGGATCAACTGTGATGACATCATCAAATTGCTCAGCCAGCAATTGACCGATAATTCTTTGGCTAATGGCTTCGCCTGGCTGGTTAGCAGTATCTTGGCGCATATAGCAGAGATAGGGGGCGATCAAGCTTAATCGTTTTGTGCCTCGGGCGCGCAGTGTTTGAGAACAAAAGAGCAGTTCTATTAATTTGTTGTTAGGGTGTTCCAGGCTACAAAACAGGATGATATGTTCATCGGATTGGCCAGGTAATGTCACCAGACTCTCATCATCAGGAAAACGATGTATGTTGATGGGGTGGTGGGTGATGTTGAGTTGTTTTGCCAGTGGTTCAGCGTGTTGACGATTGTGTGGAAAGCTAAATAATATCATGGTAGATTAAAACGCCACAAAAGATTTGGGTATTTGCTCCAGTGGGCCAATACGGTAACCGTTGTTTTGCTGAGTAATATTTTGGGCAAATTGGAAGTCGGCGTGAAATTCAGCGTATACACGATATAACACTTCCCCCTTGGCGACTGGGTCGCCCAGTTTTTTGATTAAATATACCCCGGATTTCTTATCGATAGGCGCGCCAGCCAGTCTGGCGATTTTTGCCATTAAAAAATTGTCAATGTCTGTAACGTAACCCTCTTTCGAGGCGACTACTTCAAAACAAAGATTGCCAGGTTGCAGGTCAATGTCTTTGATGCCTTGGGATTGAATAATGGCGTTCATTTTGGCAATGGCTCTGCCAGAGTCCAGAATGTCGCGCGCAATGGCATAACCTTGTCCGCCGCGTACATCAGGGTCAAACTCCAGCACTCGGCCAGCTAATTGTAATGACTTTTGGCGCAAGTCCGCTGGGGCATCAGGGTTGTTCTCCAGGACTTTCATAACATCGCTTGCTTCTAAAGCGGGACCAATACCGCGTCCCACCGGTTGTCTGCCATCGGAGATAACCACTTCGGTATGTAAATTAAGTTGATCGGCAATAAATTCAAACAATTTGCGTAACGCTAAGGCTTGGCGCATATGGCGAACTTTGGCCGAGGGACCCACGGGGATGTCAATCAATAAATGGGTGGAGCCCGCCGCCAATTTTTTTGATAGGATAGAGGCGACCATTTGGCTGTGAGAATCAATGCCGAGCGGACGTTCTACTGAAATCAGCATATCGTCTACCGGTGCTAGCTGAGCCGTACCTCCCCAGGCTAAGCAACCGCGTTCTTTGCGGACGATGTCGTGCAATTGTTGGGGAGGCAGGTCGACTTTGGCTAGCATTTCCATGGTGTCAGCGGTTCCCGCCGGTGAAGTGATGGCGCGGCTAGAGGTTTTGGGAATCAGCATACCGTGTGCCGCCACAATGGGCACGATTAACATGGAAGTTCGGTTGCCAGGTATACCACCAATGCAGTGTTTATCAGCCACCAGTGATTCACCCCAATTGAGTTGTTCGCCGGAGGCTAGCATGGCGCGTGTTAAATAAAGCACTTCATCCCGGTCCAAATTGGTTTGGCCTGACGCGACTAAAAAAGCAGCGATTTCCATTTTGGAATAACGTGATTCTGCAATGTCTTGTGAAATGGCAAGGAAGTCTTGTTGAGTTAAACGTTCACCATTTATTTTTCGCCGCACCGCATCCATGGAGGCGGGGGGTTCGGCATGGTCGACTTTAACTAGCGAGCCTTCTTTCGCCGCCAGTTGTTCAAAAGCCGGTATAGATAAGCCCAGTTCATCGGGTGAGATAATTGAATTATCGGCGGCCACGTTGAGTACCGCGAGTATGAGTTTGTTATCAATGCAAATCTTGATTTTCGATAGGGCTTGAAAACCTTCGACGCGGTATATTTCACAGTCACGGTGGAGATAAGCGACATTTTCATGATAAGTATCAATGCCGACGCGACGTAATTTTAAGGTATCTGTACTCATATGGTATGATGGTATCAGTTTTTGCCGTCTTGTATTTTTTCAGGTATACAATATACAGGGGATAGTGATGAGTATCTATAAAAAGATTTTGGTGGCTGTTGATTTATCGGAAGATGCAAAGTGTTTGCTGCAACGCGCCAGTGAATTTGCTGAGAAATTTACTGCGGAATTAACTTTAATTCATGTGGTGCAGCCTTTGGTGGTGGATGTGGGATATGACTTAGCGGCTAGTATTCCACAAGACATTGATCTTAGTTTAGTGGATCGGGCGGAAAAATTTTTAACGTTTTTGAAAGCGGATGTGGCGCGACAAGATGTTGCCTGTTTTGTTAAGGTTGGCTCCATCAAGGGGGAAATCTTAACGTTAGCGAAGGAACAACAAGCGGATCTGATTATCATCGGTACCCATGGGCGCCATGGTGTGGCATTGTTGTTAGGTTCTAATGCGGGCGCGGTTTTGCACGGTACGCCTTGTGATGTGTTAGCGGTACGGGTGGGAATGGAAGCCCATTCCTAAACTTTGCGGCGAAATAAGTCATTGCGACGGCTGACCAGGCGGTCTAAAAACAACAGGCCGTCCAGGTGATCCATTTCATGCTGTACAATGCGGGCTTCAAAGCCATTCATACTAAAGTGAAGTGGTTTGCCGCTGGGGTCGAATGCGGTAAGTTCGATGCTGGCCGCTCGCACGACATTTCCTGTATAGTCGGGCACCGATAAGCAGCCTTCACGTCCACTGACTAAACCTTCCCAGTGAGTGATTTCCGGATTAATTAAAACAAGATGACCGTGGTTTTCGGTTTTTCTTTTTTGTTGGGAGGCATCGATAGTAATAATTCGTTGAAAATAGCCAATTTGCGGTGCCGCGATACCCACCGCACTCGGTCCGGCTTGGCGGGTTTGCTCTAGTTCTTGGATGAATTGCTGTAAGCCATCATCGAATTTATCAACCGCTGTCGAGTAGCTTTTTAAGCGTTCATCAGGGTATGTCAAAATGACTTTACTTGCCATGAGGATTAGCCAAGCATGGTATCGAATGCGATGACTTTAACATCTATGCCCTGTTGCTCAAGTGGACTGAGCGCAGCTTGAATTTTATCAATACCTTGGGTTGCTATGCCTGCAATTTGCATAATGTAAATCGGCTGTTGTTCAGTGCCTGCGACATCGGACTCCAGATCGAGAATGTCTAAGCCAGCGTTTGTCGCCGCTTGGGTGACTTGGGCGACAATGCCGGCGCGGTCGGCACCGTGTACGGTGATTTGTACGTCAGGTAAGTGGTGCTGGTGTAATTTGCCTTCAATAGGATCAATATGAAATCGTAAGGTGAGTTTTTCTGCAACGGGTTGCAATAGCTGTCGGATGTGGTTGTCATTTTGTTGACTGCTCACCATGAGCATGATGGTGAAATTACCACCAAGACGCATCATGGAAGCTTCTCCAAGCAAGCAATCGCCCTGATAGAGGGCCTGACTGACTTGAGCGACGATACCTGGTCGATCTTCTCCCACCAGGGTTAACATATACCAAGTGGCCATGTTAGCAACTCCTTATCATGAGACTTTGGGTTATTTGGGTGATGGATGGTGTATCTTGTTCCCTCACCAATACAAAAATGGCTTTTGAGGTGATTTTTTGGTCTGACTGGGGATTGCAAAATAACTCGCCTTGTGCATCAAGGTAGGCTAATGCAATGCCCAGGTTTTGATGAATTAATGTACTGACCACCTCTGCCCAAGGGCGTTGCTCCAGTTGAATGTCGTAGCGCTGTGTGTAATTACCGCTATGGGTGAATAAATGTTCCAGCACTCTTTCCGAACCGGGGGCAACGACCGCCCGCACAATCAGCTCAGGGTAAGCTCGAATCGGGCGTAATACGGATTGAGCGCCGGCGGCTAGCAGCCGGTTGCGATTGTCATCGTTAAGGCATTCAACAACGATTTTAGCACGCGCTTTGCTGTCTACCAGCCGATGTAATATATCAAATGTTTGGCTATCCGACGTGTAGTTATTCTCGTCTGTTGCCAAGATAATAATATACTCCGCTTGATTGGCATTAACCGCATCCAGCATCTCTTGAGATTCCGGTAGGCCGTGGAAATGTAAAATATCCAGGGCGCGTAGTTTACTCGGCAGGCCGTTGGGAAATTGATCGGTTAAGCATTGTATCGGTGTGTTGACAAAGGCCGGGTTGTCACGGAATTGCTGTATGAGACGTAAAAAGTATTGCTCTGGATTGGTTGACGGAGCATTGATAATGACAATATGTTTTTGCATGTGCCATCTCCATAGGCCAGTGATCATTTTTTGTTTGCGTTCTAGCCGATAATCAAAATAATCGCCAGCAATTTTAGCTAAGATGAAAATGCCACCGAAATATAATAACAGTGTGGTGGCGGTACGACCCACAGCGGTTTGGGCGGATAAATCCCCATAACCAACCGTGGTGATGGTTGTTAACGTTAGCCATATTGCATCATCAATAGGTAATTGCTCGAATACGACCATAGCCAAGATATGTAACGATATGATAGCTAACAAATAAGCTAAAAGGGTATAGATGCGTGAGCGGTTATCAACCTCGAGCCGAGGGAATAAATGGTGTCTTTTATGTTTGGCGATGATTTCGAAAAAATTAAACACTGAGTTTGGCTTGGCTTGATATTATCTTTGTGAGTACGGAGTCAATAGCGCATTGTTGTCGCATATAACTATAGTCGTTATTTTTCTTTTTGGTTGTTGTGCTGATTTGAGAAATCAATCAGTTCTTGCATGACGTAGCGTTTTATCTCCAAACAATCTGTGCTATCGACGCCGTAGCGTTTGGCTAGCTCCTGGTAGTCTTGGGGGCAGAGTGATGCGGTTAGGCGGGGTCTTTTTGGGGGGGAGGATACCGGTAAATTAATGATCGTTCTGATCATGTCTGAAGGGCTAATACCCTGTAAACAAGCGGTTTGGCGAATGCTTTTTTGTACTTGTTCATCGACGTAAAAAGCCACCTGTAATGCTTTCACTGCTTTGTCTGATCGTTGCCAATTAGCTGGCAGGTCTTTTTTTTTGCTCATAAAAAATTTTTTATCGGTTAGTGTTGATTTATACTCGTAGCGTCTGATATTTAGGCTTTATTACTGGCCTATTTTCGTCCTGGCGGCGTTGAAACTCCGCGCAATATGAATGACTATTCCTTGTCGTTCAGCCTTGCCAGAACAAAAATATGCGTCGCACTCAACACCTAAACTTCAGACGCTACGAGCATATATTTCGCATGGCCTGGCACAAAATATAGGTAGGTAAGGAATGGGTACGCAATAACTTCCCGATTTTGCATCCTACCTTCGACCATTCCTAAGAGGCGCTAGGCCACATTTCATCGATATCAGATAGTGGACGGCGAAGCGTCATAAGTACATCGGTTTCCCCCCCTTCGTATACTTCTGCTTCAATAGCAAACTGCCGGTCGTCGCTGATTAAACGATAATATTCCAGGGGATCGCCGGCACCTTGGTACTGAGGCAACGGCATATTGCGGTAATCTTTTTTATAATAATAGCCTGCTTCGGCACAAATTTCTTGCCGGTACGACGGCGCGGTCCAGCCTTGATAAGCTTGGGGTTCTTGCTTGCGAGTGAGGGTGGTATGACCATCGCCATCAAATACTAAAGCGAATTGATCCAGATCAAACATTTCTTCTGTCATGTTGCGGTTGATTTTAATTGAAATCGTTAATATCGTCTCATCCCCGCTATCATCAACCATCATAAACAGCGTTTCATCGGTGTTGCCAGAGAGTTTGAATTCGGTTAAATGGCGATCCTCAAAGTCATACGTGCCGATGCTGCTTATTTGAAATTGCTGATTGCTGAGGATCGATTGCGGCAAATATTTAAACTTGATGATATCACCTGTTTGTAAATCCTTGGGGTGTGTTAATTCACGAACACTGGATTCATCGTTGTTTTGGGTGCTAAAAATATTTTTCCAAAATGACATGGGTCAATCCTTATTATCGAGTCATTTGATTCTGATTCCGTCGATTTTGCACGCAGGCAGTGTTGAGTATACCCTAATGTTTCAAAAAAAAGTGAGGAAAAAAGCTTTAGTTGCTGTATATAAGGGCGAAATGGAGTTTTTTCTAAATCGATCCATGTCATTCATAGTGAGTTTTAGAAAAAGTCAGTATTCGTCCTTAGATGCAGTAAATAAAGCAGTGAAACGGTTTTTAACCAGTTTTTTTTGAAAGGGTACATATAAAAAAGGGCCGCACCGGGAGGGACAGTGCGGCTGAGGGGGGGGGAGGGGGGTATTTTAATTGTTTTTTTGGGATTTCAATCGGCTCAGTACGCTACTGGCGGAGTGTGCTTGACCGCCAATGCCTGAGTTGCGCATTTTTTCTTCAAGTGAGGCGCCGCTGGTTTCTTGTTCCAAGGTTTCGGCGGCTTTCATGCGATCATCAAAGTCTTGTTGCTTCTTTTTTATTCTTTCTAGGGACTCTGTGGCGCTAAGCAACTTCGAGTTGCTACTGGTAAAGTTATCGGTAATGGTCGAGGTGGCCTTTTGTACACTCTCGGTGGTTTTGACCATCACCAGTTGGCGTTTATATTCGCCTAATTGGCGCTCGGTTTTTTTGACTAATTCACGTAATCGTGTCGCATGACTCGAAAAGGTCGTTTTGGTTTCACTGTGGGTGCTCAGTTCGGCTTCTAAGCCAGCAATTTTTTCAGCAATTTCGATTGCTAAGGTTTCATCACCTTTTTCCAGTGCTTGCATGGCATAGCCTTCATATTGTTCGATATCTTTTTTATAGCGCTCCATTTCGCGGTTTGCTTGCATTTCCTTTGCCATTACCGAGGTTAAGTCCTGCTTCGCCTTGTTCAAATGTTCATCTGCATCTTGAATTTCTTGTTCTAAAATACGCACGCTATTCACATCAACGATTGCTTCACCGACTTCCCGAGCGCCGCCGCGAATGGCTGTGAAAATTTTTTTTAATAAACTCATTTTCGTTACCTCGATATATAACTACTTGATCAATATCGTTATGTTATTATTTTAAAAAATCAGACATGACTTCAATGGAATCAATAGCATTATCACTCAGTGTGACAATTTCGTGTGCAATGTCTTCTATGCTTGAATTTAAAGAAAGTGCACCAAAAACAACGTATCTGTCAGCAATTTTTGAAAATGATGACAATGGCATGGGGATGTTCATTTCCAGCATGGCGTTGATCATGGCTTCATGGCTTTCCGGTTTAACTTCATTCTCGTGCCATAAATAGGAGATACATAACATTTGAGTGTCGGTGAGCGTGATATACACTGGGATTTCTTCACGATCAGTCAAGGTGATTTGCAAAACATCTTCTTCACCCGGAATAATTTGCTGTTCAAAGTCAAATCCTTCGGTGACTTCACTGGATAGATCACTCAATTTTCCCGCAATTTCTTTAATGTTCATTGTTGTCCTCTGTGACATATTATGTCTAACAATACCTAGATTGACATAATATGTCAAGACATATTATGTCTCCTTGTCAACGGCTTCCTTTTGTGTCGATCAATGTTTAACGAGACTATATAAAGTCGTTCAGGAATGGGTGCCAAGTCGGGAAGTTATTACATCACCCATTCCCCATTGCCTTTGATCTTTAATTTTTCTTTGACCTGATGTCGATGGTAAAATTCTCGGCATTCGGTAATTTTTTGTCCTCGCTTGTTTTGCTTTGATCGGTGCAAAAAGATGGGGTGTGCTTGGTGGTTATTGATAACGCGTTAGCGGATTAAATAATCGCACGATATCAATAAAAAAGGATAGGTATTAGTTGCTGGGAAAGCTAGATGTTGAACGTTATTAACTGAAAATAGCTAGGGTGTATTATTGATGCCAATTAATGCATAACCTTGGCGTTGGTAGGCTCGGATTTGGGCAGGGCCGGACGGGGCAACGTCCACATAGTCAGGAAAGTCCATGGCATCTTTGTCATACCATGAGGCATGGGTGCCGCAAATATGTACCGGGATATTTCCATTAACAAGATTTTTGACGGTTTTGTGTATGCTTCGATATTGGTATTCATTTTCACTGAGTAAAGAGAATTGTTCAGTACCGTGGGTGACAACTGCGATCTTCATGCTTGGATATTTTTTGTGGAGATCTTGGGTGTAGGATTGAATTTTTGGCAGCGCCCAGGTTAAGGCGTCTTGCTCAGATTCCGCCACTTCAAAAACCACACCTTTGGGTGGATTTTTTGCGTTCAGGATAAACGCCATATCGGTATCAGAATTGGCCAGTAGGTTTGGGCTCAGCATAAGATAAAGCAGCAGGCTGCCAACTAGAGTGGCAATGGAGGGGAATAAGCCATTGGTATTTTTTATCATGAGTAACAATTCGCTAAAAGTATTGTTCTATAGATCTTACTGAACATTGTTCAGTTCAATTATTTAAATTTAAACCCTGTTCAATTAACCACGCTTGTTGGTGGTATTGATAAACCGTTTTTGAACCGAGTCGGTTAGCACTAATATGGTGGCTGTCTGCATAGAAATTAGCAGGAAACTCGAAAGAAGCCAATAAGAGCGGGAGAGTGATCCACCGGCCAGTGACGGCGAGTTGTGAGGTTTGTTGTATTCTTTGTTTTGGGGATAAGCCATTAAGGGTGGCGATGGTCCAACCCCATTGACCAAAACTGGGAATATTTTGATGGTATTGCTCAACGTGCAGAAAGCCAGCTTGTTTTACTGTTTTGCCAATACTGATAAATGCATTGCGTGCATGATAGGGAGACGTGGATTGAATCGCGATACTGCCATCCCCGCTCAGCAAGTGTTTTAGTTTGCTGTAAAAATGCGCAGAGTATAATTTGTTGAGATCCGGGTGGCTTGGATCGGGCAAGTCGACCAAAATAGTATCAAACTGTTGATGGCTTTCTAATAAGTGATCGACTGTCACAAAGGCGTCTCCGTAATGGAGTTTAACGCGTGGGTCTTTGAAAGCGTATTGATTGAGCTTTAGCAAATTTTGGTTAATAATTTTGCCATTTATGTCAAAAGGTTCACTGAAGAAATCAACAATTTGCTTGTCAAGCTCAAGGACGGTAACTGTTTTTGGGTTCCATTTGAGAATATCGCGCAATGCTAATCCGTCACCGCCACCGATCAATAATACATGTTGCTGGCGGGCGGAGGCGGTGAAGGCGGGAAAGACTAGGAACTCGTGATAAATATGCTCGTCTTCACTGGAAAATTGGGTTCGGCCATTGATGTAAAGTGTGTATATGGGTTGCTTGGTGCTTGCCAGTTGGCGCTGGGTGATGGTCAGATGTTGATATTGAGTATGCATGCTGTGGATGACTTTATCTTTATAAAGTAGGTCTTCGAGGGTGGTCTCCCAATGGCTGCCGTATTTAAAAACCAGCAAGATAAGCACGGCCATGGTCAATTGTGCGATAAATAACAGTGAGCGGTAACGAATCCGTTGTTGATACAGCAAATAGAATGCGACACAAGCGAACAAATTGACGGTGGCAGTTAAGGCAGCGGCGGTGGTGATTTCCATAGTTAACAGGAAGAGCACCCACACTGCGGCGCCGATACCTGCGCCGATATAGTCTGCGCCGTAGATAGTTCCTGTGTTGTGTACCAGATAATGGGTATGCATGTGTTGTCGCACGCGGGCAATGAGCGGAATTTCCATACCAATTAAAAAGCCGAGAATAAAACCCATCAGATACGGCACTATATGGGTAAATTTTTGTATGGCAGCCACAAAACTACCGCGAGGTGTCAATTCATCCGGTAAGCCATACCAGTTGGCGATGAGCGCGGGCAGTAATTGGCTAAAGGCAAACATCGCGGAGATGATGAGTACCGCCAGGGTACCGCAGGCGGCGATTAGAATTTCAATCCAGGCAAAGCCGGTAAATGGGCAAGTGATTTTTCGCGCAGCAAATGAACCCAGACCCATGGCAACAATCATGATGCCAATCATGGCGAACAAGGTGGTTTCCATGGCGCCCAGTATGCGACCTGCATAATGAGAAAGCAGGTATTCATAGACCAAGCCACAACCGGCCAGGATGGCCATAATGGTAATCAGTGCGGCATCGGTAGCAAAATGGGGTTGTTTGATGGTCGCTGAAAGCGTGCGGTAGAGATTAACCAAACCAGGAAGTTATCACGTATAGCTCATTCTTAAACAATTAGTCCAATCAGTTGTAGGTCGTGTTCGCGCCACGTAACACGACAAATCCGCTAAACGATCAATCCGGCCAGTAATAAACCAATGGCCATGTAAATCACCGCTTCAATGGTGGCGACTGCCATGTTCTGTTGTTGATCGACTTCTTCCACCACATTGATGCCGGCTAAGATTGCATATCGAGCGGCAATGGCCAATGCAGAGAGTACAACCGTGATGACAATGGAAATGAGGCCCCACATGAGAGAGGCGAGAAAAATGTTTTGTTCATTATAGGGGACGAAACCCGAAGCGGCGGTGACGGCCAAAGCAACGCCGACTTTGTGCCCAAAATAGCGGGTCGCCAAGGCGCGATTACCCGCGGCAAAGGCTTTTTGCAAGCTTTCGCCATGGTGGCGTTTGGCGTAAACATGCGTCCGGTACCGGGTGACAATCACCAGCACAATTTGCGAGAACACAAAACCACTGATGACGGCAAATAAGCCAAACAAACTGTTGTCATCCACCCATACCATCACCGCCCGCACAATAATGGCGGTAGCAATCATGTTGGCGGCATCGACAATGGCAGCGGCGACATTACCTTGCATAATCTGTTCATGAATGGCGATTTCAGGTAATGATATTTTGTCTAGAAAGTGGCGGGTCAGTGCCATGAGTACAATGCCGAATAATCCATAAGATAATACCAGCAGGGCTTCGTCGAGCAAGGTGATGCCAGGATCGCCGGAAATGGCGCCAGTGAGCATGATGGCTAAGGCGCTCATGCCGCCGGCAAAAGCAATCCCAAACGCCAGATTATCACGTTGGCTTAGCTCGTGAGTTGAGCTGACGTGGCTAATCAGTCCGGCTAACTTTCGAATACTGGCCAACAGTCCAATCGCAATGGCTAAATCCAAAAGGATAATACCCAATAAATCCGGATACCAATTAATCAGTGGCAGATCGCTCATTTATTTATCCTAATATGTTCTTGTATCAGATGTGCTGTTTTATTTTCCACCAAATGAACCTCGGGAAAAACTGCTGCGCTGTCGAAAATTGCCGCCAAATGATTTGGCATTCTGTTTGGTCGTCGCCGGTTTTGCTGGCTGGCTGGAGGATATCTTTTTGCTATAAGTACTGCGGCGTTTTTCTTCGCTTAAGCCGCTGTAGGTTTTTCGTTTGACACCTAAGTCAATGTTTCGGTTAGTGCGTTGGCTAACCGGGGCATTTTTATTTTTGATTAATACATTACCGTAACGTTTTCGACCGACATCGTTATAATAACTCCAATCCCGAGAGCGATTCCATTGATCATAGTTATATCGTCTGCCATCCACTAAGTTGCTGAATAAAGCATACATACCGTACCACTCCCAAAATGAGGTGCCATTGCTTTGGGTTGCCCACTGACCATAGGAGGGATTGCCGATGAGTTGGCTACCGGCCCCTAAGTCTTGTGCGCCGTTAGTACGTAAGCTGTCTTCTTTGCTGGGCATGGTGACCCGAGGTAACGCGCCGTTGGACAGGTCGGCCAGCACATTGACTACATCACTTAGGGCATGATTATAGGTGTCAGCTTGGGCGGCTTCGATAATCGACTCCGCTTCTTGTAATTGCGCCCGCAGATTGGCGAACATCTCAGGGTTGTTTTGCAGATTTGTTAAGCGATTTTGTAAATTCTTAAACATGGCGCCGTTGCTTGTGGCATCGGAGGATAGGTTTTCTACGAGTGCTTTCACTTCAGGACGGGAACTCGCTAAAATATCTGCGTAACCTGTAATCAATTTGGCATTGGTCAGCTGGTTTTGGTCAATGGCTTGTTTTAATTGGTTGATTGTTTTTTCTGCGCCCTGGATGCGCTCGGGCAATAATTGCTCAGGGTTTTGTGACTCGCCGCCGCAGCTCGTAAAAAGCATAACGATTAAACACAAGCACATAAGTGAAGGTCGAAAAATCAAGATTTGCTTCCTATTCAACATGCTCTGGTGGTGCGACATTGGCTAAATTTATATCCGATGACGAAGGCGACGTTGTTACATCCTATACTTAAATTAATAGGTGGTTTTCATGTGGATGAATATCGCCGCCGGTTTGTTATTGTGTATTGTAGTTTAAACCTATATTTTGCACCAGGCTTTGGGGTCGTGCTTAATTATTGATCTTGCATGGGTTTTTGTTCGTTTGGTGATACCTCTAAGGATCAGGATCACCCACTAAAATCCATGTGAAATCAAGTTGCTTCTCGATTTTTGCATGGCCTGATGCGAAACCTAGGTTTAATGTGCTAGTGTAACAAAAATAAAAATGTTGCTGATACTTTTTGCCTTCCGTGCAATGAGTAAAATGCGTGGCATATTTGCTAATGAATTCAACTCCCTTGTTAATTTTATGATATTCAAAAAAGCACCGACTCAATTATCAGCTCTTCGTCAATCCATTAATAATGCTTATCTGGTCGACGAAACGGAGCATATCGAAGTGTTATTGCCATCGGCAGAGTTGCGGTCCGAGGTACAACATAAAGTCATCGAGCATACTCGCCGTTTAGTGGAGGCGGTACGAGCGGCGGGTAAAAAACAAGGTGGCATCGATGCTTTTATCCGTGAGTATGATTTATCCTCTGAAGAAGGGGTGGTGCTCATGTGTTTGGCCGAAGCGCTACTGCGTATTCCGGATAACGAAACCGCAGATTTACTGATTCGGGATAAGTTATCATTTGCCCAATGGGATCAACATTTAGGACATAGTCATTCGTTGTTTGTTAATGCATCCACCTGGGGGCTGATGTTGACAGGCAGTCTTGTGCAAGTGAAGTCAGCAACCATTAACGATGCACGATCATTTTTAATGCGTTCCATTGCACGGGTGGGAGAACCGGTTGTGCGCGGGGCTTTGCGGCGCGCTATGAGGATTTTGGGGCATCAATTTGTCTTAGGGGCAACCATTGAAGAAGCCTTAGCGAGAGGTCGAGCCGAATACCGTCACAATTATCGTTTTTCCTACGATATGCTTGGTGAAACCGCGATTACCGCTGAAGAGGCGGGTCGTTACTTTACGTCTTATCGTTATGCCATTGAGACATTGGCTAAACTCCCCTTGAAAAAGCAAAGTATGTTTAGTGCGCCGTCTATTTCAGTGAAGTTGTCAGCGTTGCATCCACGTTATGAATTTTCCCAACGTGATCGTGTATTGCAAGAGTTAATACCGCGCCTTCGAGAGCTGGCCATTGCCGCTAAACAAGGGGGTATTGCACTGACCATTGATGCCGAGGAATCTGAACGACTTGATTTGTCGTTAGATATATTCGAAGCGGTGTTTTTTGACCCCGAGTTGGCAGATTGGCCTGGCTTAGGTATCGCCGTACAAGCCTATCAAAAGCGTTCGATTCGTGTTATTAGCTGGTTGATCGCTTTGGCGAAAAAGAGAAACAGTAAAATTCCTATCCGCTTAGTCAAAGGCGCCTATTGGGATACGGAAATCAAACATGCTCAGGAACAAGGCCATAGTGAATATCCGGTCTTTACCCGCAAAGTGAATACCGATGTTTCCTATTTAGCCTGTGCGCGTCATATATTGGAGGCGGCCGATGTCTTTTATCCCCAATTTGCGACGCACAATGCAAGAACCTTAGCCACCATTTACGCCATGGCCGATGGGCATCCGGGTTATGAGTTTCAGCGTTTACATGGCATGGGAGATAATTTATATAATGAAATTATCGCTGATGAGCAAATGAGTATTCCTTGCCGAATCTATGCGCCGGTGGGTTGTTACGAAGATTTGTTGCCTTATTTAGTGCGTCGGTTACTGGAAAATGGAGCTAACACGTCTTTTGTGAATAGCATTGAAGATGAGAATATACCCGTCGAGGTGTTGATTGCCGACCCAGTACTCAGAGTGGCGAGTTTGGCAGACAAGCCGCACCCCAATATTGTATTGCCCAAAGATTTGTACGCAATAGGGCGAGAAAATTCGTCAGGTATTAATTTTTGTGATGTGAATGCGCTGACTCAGTTAGCTCAGGGCATGGCATTAGCCGCACAGCAACCCTGGTTAGCATTGCCCATTGTGAATGGAGAAAAAATTGCCGGCAATGAAATCGATTTATTTTCACCGGCGAACAACCATCACCAAGTCGGTAAAGTGGTGTATGCCACAGTAGATCAAACGCAACAGGCATTGGCCGGAGCGCAAGCGGCGGCTTGGGCCTGGAATACACAGGATATTGATGAGCGCGTTAGCATTATCAATCGGGCAAGTGATTTGATGAATGAACATCGTGCCGAACTGGCTGCCATGATTGTCAGCGAGGGAGGGCGCACTGTGGTTGATGCCATGTCAGAGATTCGGGAGGCTATCGATTTTTGCCGATATTATGCCTCTCGTGCTAAATGTGAGTTTGGGTCTCCGATGGATTTAGCTGGGCCGACGGGTGAACATAATGTGTTATCGCTGGGTGGGCGAGGGGTGTTTGTTTGTATTAGCCCCTGGAATTTTCCGCTAGCGATTTTTGTCGGGCAAGTGGTGGCTGCATTAGCGGCGGGTAACACGGTGTTGGCCAAGCCGGCCAGCCAAACGCCGTTAGTTGCCATGCGTGCGGTGGAGTTATTTCATCAAGCGGGAGTGCCGGGCGAGGTACTGCATTTTATTCCAGCATCCGGCAAGGTGCTATACGAGCACGTGTTATCGGATCAGCGAGTTGCGGGGGTGGCTTTTACCGGGTCGCTTGAGACGGCGAGGGATATTAATGTGAAGTTGGCATTGCGTGATGGTGCGATTGTGCCATTCATTGCAGAAACCGGTGGTTTGAACGTGATGATCGTGGATAGCTCGGCCCACCCTGAGCAGGCCGTGAGTGATATTGTGCAATCCGCCTTTAATAGTGCCGGGCAACGCTGTTCAGCGTTGCGTGTTTTGTTTTTACAAGAAGATATTGCTCCTCGCATGATGCAGTTGTTGTCAGGGGCGATGAAAGAATTATGTATTGGTGATCCTGGCTTGCTTAGCACGGATGTCGGGCCGGTGATTAATATGGCGGCGATGACTCAGCTCAATAAGCACGTTGATTACTTGGATCAAGTCGGGCAATTGATTTATCAAGTTGAGCTACCTGACGGGCTGACATCAGATAATTTTTTTGCGCCTAGAATGTATGAGATCCCAGAACTAACGTTATTGGATAAAGAGGTCTTTGGACCAATACTACATGTTGTGCGCTTTAACGCAAATCAATTGGACGAAGTGGTTGATACGGTTAATCAGTCGGGTTATGGTTTGACACTGGGGATACATAGCCGCATTGAAGCGACCATTAAGCATATATGTGCGCGTGCGAAAGTGGGCAATGTATATGTGAATCGTAATATGATCGGCGCTGTGGTTGGGGTGCAGCCATTTGGAGGGCAAGGTTTATCGGGCACCGGTCCTAAAGCGGGCGGCCCCTTCTATTTGCATCGATTTGCCTTAGAGCAAACCTTGAGTAATAACATTTCTGCGATTGGCGGTAATACCCAATTATTGGCCATGGAAGATGGTGAGTTCTTATTGTGACCCCCTTGTATTTAGCCATTGATCAGGGCGGGCATGCGAGTCGTGCCATCGTATTTGATAATACTGGGCAGCCAGTGGCGCAAGCTTTTCGTGAAATTAAAACCTATTATCCAGCGACCAATTGTGTGGAACATGATGCCGATGCATTATTGAAATCGGTGATGGATGTGGTCGCTGATGTGATTGCACAGCTGGGCAGTGAGGCCGCGAATATTCAATCGGCGGGGTTGGCGACTCAGCGCTCCAGTGTGGTTTGTTGGGATAGCTCAGGAAAACCATTAACACCGGTGCTTAGTTGGCAGGATCGACGGGCGGGGCAATACCTGGCACGGTTAGCACCTGTGATGCAAGAAGTGCGTGATCGCACCGGACTGTTTGCTAACCCCCATTACGGAGCAAGCAAAATAAAATGGTGTCTTGACCATGTGACTGAGGTTCAGCAAGCCCATCAACGCAATCATTTGTTGGTCGGTCCGTTAGCCAGTTTTTTATTATATCGTTTGTTAGAAAACAAACCCTTTGTTACTGATCCTTCCAATGGTGGGCGTACTTTGTTACTGAACAAAGAGACCTTGGATTGGGATCCTTTTTTGTGTGATTTGATGGCCATTGATCCGCAAATATTGCCGCGTTGTGTGGCGACGAATTATCCGTTTGGTGTGCTAAAACTCAATGATTATTCAATTCCCTTAAATATATGTACGGGGGATCAAGGGGCCGCGATTTTTGCTCAAGGATGGCCTTCTTCAGAAGAGATTTATATCAATGCAGGAACGGGGGCGTTTGTGCAGCGGGTATTGCCGGATGAATTTGCAGTAAACCCTAACATGCTAACCAGTGTCGTATATGTGTCTGAGGCAAGTCGAATCGAGGTGATAGAAGGGACGGTGAATGGGGCAGGGAAAGCGCTTGATTGGTTGCAAACGACGTTAGCCATCACGGATTTTAATGAGGCGCTTAGACAAGCGGTTAGACTTGATCAGGAGACGGTAATTCCTATTTTCCTGAATGGTATTTCTGGCGTAGGCTCTCCTTTTTGGGTGAGTCATATGGATTCCCATTTTGTGGGTGAGCAAGCAGAAGACTCACAAAAGCTAGTGGCAGTATTAGAGAGTATTGTTTTTCTGCTTACCAAAAACCTGAATTTGATGAGTCATCAAAACCATGGGCTGGTGATTTATGTCACCGGTGGCTTGTCGAATATTGATCTGTTATGTCAAAAATTGTCAGATCTCACCGGTTTCGCAGTGCAATGTCCTAAAATTTATGAAGCGACTGCACAGGGTTTGGCATTTTTATTGGCGAACCAAGGAGTATCATGGGAAAAAAATCAGCTATTTCGCAAAAAATTTGTACCAAATAATAATACAAATTTACAAAAACGCTTTTTGGAGTGGGATAACCTCATGAAAAATATCAGGTAATTGTCGCGGTGGCTAGTTTGCTGGTTATGTCGTCTAAAGTAAGATGAAAAATATATACTTATTAATGGGTTAGAGGTAAACTCGCGACTGAGATTTTGACACAGAAATCCATGAAATATGGGAATCAATGTGATAGAGTATAGAATTATGGCTATGTTTGTATCGCTTAGGGGGAGGGGTATATATGCCTAATAAATATGGGTAATAAGCGGTCGACTAGATTTTTATAGTTGGTGAAAAATAATAAACTTGATAAAAAAATAAAATTACTCTCTAAAAAAAACAAAATATTTCTCAACATATGTGCTATCAATTCTACTGTTTTCCAGTGTATTTCTGATGACTAAAATATCGATATGAATGAGAAAATGGGTGGTTACGGAATTATGAGGAAGGGTTATGTGTAAACTTCAGTCTAAAAATATTTTTTTGCGGATTAGCGGGTTTTGTATTGTTGTTTTTTTCATGTTGGGCCAGGGGAGTGTAACGGCAGCAAGTTTTGCTGATCATTTCGATAATGGCGTTTTTTCTGATACGGATGATACCCCTGCATTTTGGCGGATTAGTCGTGGCTCTACCATTTCAAGATATATTTTAGAGGTGAGTGAAAATATTGATGATACGACTCAGAATGGCAGATTATCAATAGCGACTAACCAAGTACAGGCCTCTGGTATTGTCTCGCAGATGACATCTGATTTTAATTTTTTTAATACGCCAGTGCTTATCGATTTAAAAGGCATTAGCATTGAATCCGATGATTTCCTCTCATCTGCTTTATTGCATGTAGGTTTGTATTCTAGAAACGATCGCACGTCCATTGCAAAGCATGTAAGATTAGCCATGGTTGGTGATCGGGCTTTTCTTTTTTCAGTCAGGTCAAAAGATGGTACAACTTTCCCGATTAGTCTTAAATACGATTCTCCAGAAGTGCCGGAACGTGTCACCTTGTATATTGATGATGTCGAGTACCGGATTACGTTTTATTTTTCTGGTGGCGGATTGTTTTTCGCAGGAGAACATGGGATGACATTAGAGGGCTGGGCAAATGGTACGGGTGATGCGGCATTGTTTATCGGTGCCTCTTCCGGTTTCTCATCAATAACAACGGTTGGTGTTGATTCCATCGAAGTGTCGGATCAGAATACTTTATTGTGTATATAGTTGAGGGTTAGGAATACAATGCATGATTTCCTGGAAATCATGCATTGTATAGATTTGGACGTTAATATCCAATCAAGTGTATAGTAAGTCGATGTTTGGATAATAGCTGCCAGAGCAATGTATACCCGAAGCATGTGAAACTTAGACATTGAGTGCCTATACTTAGTAGGTAGTCTAAATTTCACATGCTTTGGGTATATCATTCGCCTAGAATGTTGAGACGGTTAAAATAAATCGTCTGATAATTTGATGTGGAATGTTTTTATGTCTCTTATGACCTGCTTTAGATAACGAAGTTGGTCATATACTCGTAGCGTTTGATATTTAGGCTTTATTGCTGGCCTATTTTCGCCCTGGCCGCGTTGAAACTTCGCGCAATAAGAATGACTATTACTTGTCGTTTCGCCTTGCCAGGACAAAAATATGCACCGCACTCAACACCTAAATATCAAACGCTACGAGTATATCAATAACAATAAAAAATTAACGTTAGCTATTTTGGCCGTTGCGCTAAAAGCCTAACGATTGTCGTGGGGATGTAACATGCGAAGTAAACTTAGTGTTTTTCTGTTGGTGGTAGGTTTGTCTTTCTCGCTATTTTCACCTTCTTATGCGTTGGATGTCAATGAGTACCGCAAGATTGCGGAAGATACTATTCGCCAAATGAATATGGGAATTGCTGGTGATATTGAAGTCGTCATCGCCATGCAAGAGAAGCTCATGATTCTTGGCATAGAAGCGGGCGTTGAGTTTCTCCAGAATGATTCAGACAATGGCCGTCCTTTGCAGTTAGTGATCGTGAATGCTGAGAATATGAAAACCTTGTCGTTGGCGCGCATGGAAGAGTTATGGGTTCAGGGCAAGTTCCTTAAAGACAAAGGTTTCAATCCAGAAGATTTGGATGCTTTTGGTGTTATGGCAACGCTGATGGATTCGGTGATTTATCCTGCGACGGCTTATGTTGCCTTAGAGGAATACAAAAATACCGGTAATCCTGAATTGTTAATTCGAGTGAAAACAGAATTGCTGGCAGCTTTAAACAAAATTGGACAATTGTAATCTCTTATCTTAGGGATGGGTCCGCAATAACTTTTCGGTTTGGCATCTCGTCTTAACCTCCTGAGTCGCCCTCGGCAATGGCGCCTGCATTTTTCTCATATCTCCTACCTCCAAGCAATCGTGCTCTCGCCTAAAGTGCCTACTTTTGGTGCCCGTACCTAAGCGTACTAACTTGGTGAAAAATCGGTCACCCCTCTGTTTGTGCTCATTTTCTCTACAAAATTGCTTGAAAAACAAGTGAATGATAGCTATCTGTGTCTTGAATGTTGACCAATATACTCAGTTCCCGTCATTATACTTGGTGAGCTAGGTAGGCCAGCAAGAATAAATGTGAGTTATTTTCTTTTTTGTTAAGTACTCAGTATTTTATGTGAAGTGGTTAAGGAATGAAAATTAAAGGGGCGAGTTATTTCGTGTATGGTTTAAAGTTGTGCTATTTTGAGTGGATTGTTTGTCGTATGAAATATATTGTGTTGATGCTGGTTTTTGTCATGCTTGGTGGGTGTGATGGGAATACCGAGTTAATGAAGGCTGCGCAAGAGGGTGGGCAAGATCAGGTTGCTGAAATATTGCATTCGGGGGCGGATGTTAATGAGACAAATAATTTTGGATGGACAGCGTTAATACATGCCTCCCGCAATGGAAATATAGCTGTCGCAAAACTTTTGTTGGAGCAAGGGGCTGATGTCAATGTGGGGGATGATACGGGTTGGACGGCGCTTATCAGAGCTGCTCAAAAAGGGAACGCGGACATCGTTAAGCTATTATTAGAAAATGGTGCGGATATCAACGCGCAAACAGGCAACGGCTGGACGGCATTGTTGTGGGCGGTGCTGCAGGATGAGCTTGAAACCGTAAACGTGTTAATTGCACATGGTGCCGATTTACAAATGGAAAGTAAGGACGGTCGTTCACCATTTATGGTCGCTATTGCGGAAAATCATGACGAGATAGCACAAGTGTTGCGAGACGCGGGTGCAAAACCGTAAATTGAACCTAGATCCTGCCGTCGATTGCAGGCACACAGCATTATGCCCTTTGGGTGCAAGCTCTTGTCAATACGGGGTGCTCTGCGTACACGAATGACGAGAGGATCTAGGTGAAAGCTGAATTAGGAGGGGGTAATGAAGCGAGTTGAGTATATACTATGGGGGGTTGCATTGACTGTTGTTTGTTTTTTGGCATCATGTTCTGTGTCATCACCAGGCAGTGGTGCAGTTGCCGATTACACGGTGAATGGCAAAGAGAGTCGTTACGTGGAAGATGACTCTCGGGTTTTTATGAAAAAATTGATATTGGAGTCGCTGGAAGAGGATGGTTTGCATGATTTAAAAAATGATGCGTTATCAAGCCTACAGCAACCGGTAAAAGCCATGAGTAATTTTCCTGCAGATCGCCGGGGAGGGGTGAACTGGGTGACTGCAATTGATCAGGGTATTATTAATCCTCGGATGAGTCTGCGTGGTGATTCAGATATGAATGTGATGGATATGGATATTATATTTAAAGACACCGGCTCGATGCCCTGGGTGCGTTTTCCACATCTTGCTCATACCCGTTGGCTGGATTGTTCGAATTGCCATCCCAAAATTTTTATACCTCAGCGTGGTGGTAACCCAAATATTGGGATGGATGCGATTATTGCGGGCAAGTATTGTGGGCGCTGTCATGATAAAGTGGCGTTCCCCTTATGGACATGTGAACGATGCCACAGTGTCACTCATGCCGGTTCTCCAGAGGCTTGGTGGCGTGCAGAGGATGGGCCATATCCGCCGACAGCTGAGTCTAAAGCGATGCTAAAAGAGTTGCAGTAATCTCTGAGGTTCGCACCATAAAACATTAAAAATGCGCACTGATCTAGTATTAGCTGCGCATTTTTTTGTCGAGTGACTGTTTACTGTACTCTATCGTTGTCTATTAGAAGCTGTTTTAAAATATCTCAGATGAGTGCAAGACAAGGCAAAAATGGATGAGAAAGCGCAGTTTACATAGAGTAAATGAGCATTTTGAATTCATTTTTAACGCCGTATTGTGCCAGCTGAGGTATTTTAAAATAGCTTCTTAGATCGCATGGATAATGACTTTGCGGTTTCCGCCATGATGTCGGTGTTCCCACACGTAGATGCCTTGCCAGGTACCTAAGGCCAATGATGCGTTGATTATCGGGACTGATAGAGAGCATGATGTGAGGCTGGATTTAATATGCGCGGGCATATCGTCAGGGCCTTCCTGGGTATGGCTATACAGCGGATGATTCTCGGGCACCAGGTAATTTAGCCAGTTTTCTAAGTCGCGTTTTGCAGAGGGATCGGCATTCTCTTGAATAAGTAAGCTGGCGCTAGTGTGCTGGATGAAAAGCGTGCAAAGTCCTTCCTGAATGCCTGTTTGAGCGATGCAGTGTTGGATATCATTTGTGACTTCGAATAAGCCCTGTTTTGGACAATTGACCTGAATGCTTGAAATCATCATCACGTTCTGTCAGCTAGCATTTGCTTTTTTTAATGCATTAATAATCGCTGAATTATTCTCCGATTCGGCAAGTTCCATCAGGGTGGCCCCTTCATCATCTTTCACGGTTAAATCAGCTTTATTATCAATAAGAAATTGAACAGTTTCAGGGTGTTCAAAGGCGATTGCGACCATAATAGGGGTTCTGCCTTTTTTCCCTCTCGCATCAATATTAAAGCCTGCATTTAACAGCGTTTTGACGATGGGGGTATTGCCGAGTCCTGCTGCAATCAGTAACGTTTTATCGCCTATCTCCGAGTTTGTTTTAGTGCCGGTGCTCAGTAGGGTTTTGGTGGCTTCATCGTGTCCAAAAAAGACCGCATTGGCAAGTGCTGTGGAGCCAAACTTATTGGTGATATTCGGGTTTGCATTGGCTTCCATGAGGACTTTCACAATCTCGCTATGACCGTCTGATGCGGCGGCCATCAGTGCCGTCATTTGGTCGTTGTCTTTCGCGTTAACATTTGCTTTCTGAGCGATAAATAGCTTGACAACTTCAAGATGGCCATTGTCTGCGGCGAGAATAAGTGGTGTAGTACCATGCTTATTGGGTTCATTGATATCTGCGCCTTGTGCTATCAATGCTTTGATGTAGTCGCTTTGTCCCCGAGCTGCGGCTAATTGAAGTTCTGACAAATTATTTCCACAGCTGAGCAGTGCCCAAGCAAGCAAGAGTATTGTTAATACATTAGGATATTTCATTTTATATTTTTAATCATTAGATTTATGAGGGCTGATTCAGCGGCTTATTGTACCAGAAGTGGTGGCCATGAAAAGACTATACTCGTAGCGTTTGATATTTAGGTGTTGGGTGCGGTGCATATTTTTGTCCTGGCACCAAAAGTAGGCGCTTTAGGCGACGCCGACAGGGCGAAAATAGGCCAGTAATAAAGCCTAAATATCAGACGCTACGAGTATATAACCGCTTATTTGCTGAGTTGGCTTGATGAAGAGGGGGCTGCTTGCCGATTTTGCTTAATTTTTAATAAGGGCTCAGGGAACTAAATGGTAATGGCTAGATGGTTGTGTTTATTGCTTGCAGAAATCGAGTAGCCGTTTAAAATAACTGCGGGCATTCTAACGGTGGATTGAGCTGAAGGCTATAAATTAAGGGGTGTTTGGCTAAAACTAAAGCTATAAGTGAAAAAATAGCTATATTTTAAGTATTAAATCTTGCGTAAATTGTTTGAGCCTACTATTCTTGCTGCGATGGTAACTAGTGAAACAAAAAATACTCCAATTTTGCTAATAATAATATTTTGGAAATTCACGAGAAGCCGTCGAAGAATTTTTAAATACAGACTCACGTAATCTGATTTCATCTTTTGAATTATTGTCATTCCTAGGGGTTTCGGTTGAGCAAACATATCTCTGATAGTTTGTGTGCAATAGGTAATGCTGCATTTGAACGATCTCTGACTGGATTGTTTTCGTTCTGGGCAGGCTGGATTGGTGAGTATAGATCACATAAAATCGAAAAGTGTATTTACCTTGAGGATGGATCGTGATTGAATACGCTCTTCATGATAGCTTGGTCATACTATAAAATCCTAGTTACACTGTGTCGCTTGGCATAGACTGACTCAAACGCTGAATTTTAACGATAAATAAATTGATCAATTATGGTCTATCCATCTCATTTTAGGAGTAAATGATGGCACTGAAAAAGAAAGTTATAGCTAAAAAAACCGCTGAGGTAAAGAAAGCAGCGCCAGTTAAAAAGAAAGTGGCGACTGCATTAAAAGAGCAGATGACAAAGGCTCAAGTGTATGCTCACCTTGCTGAGGAAACAGGCTTACCGAAAAAAGATGTTGTCGCGGTATTGGATGAGCTTGGTGTAGTGATTGAGCGTCACGTCAAGAAAAATTCTATCGGTGAATTTAAATTACTTGGCTTGATGAAAGTGAAAGTTGTTAAAAAACCAGCTCAAAAAGCGCGAAAAGGGACCAATCCTTTCACCGGGGAAGAGCAAATGTTTAAAGCGAAACCGGCCAGAAACGTGGTAAAAGTGACACCTTTAAAAGCGTTAAAAGATATGTGCTAAGGTGTTTTTGAGTCCTTAGCCGAAATATCGCTGTATAAAAAAATAATAGGCCGGATAGGGTATATGGCAACACTGCATATATCTACGGCATTGAAAAATACTGCCTTGTATTAAACGACTTCATAATGATATAGGTACGGGCGTCGGTAAACTGGGTGGATGTATGTATTATTAGAAGTCTGCCACGGTGTTATGTGGCAGACTTCTATGGCGTTTTACCTAATAAGCTTGCCGGAAAACAAAACCCATTATGATAACCATATCGATGTTGTTAACCTGCGTGCGTGAAACATGGGGTGACAGTGGTTAGTTGTGGATTACTACTGTTTGTACAAACAACACGGTTACGGCCCATTCTTTTTGCTTTAAATAGGCGCTCATCTGCGTGTTTTATTAAGCTATTTCCTGCCTGCTGAATATTTGCATATATATGGTGTAAATCTAGCGAAGCGATGCCAATAGAAATGGTGACGCTGGCGATTTTTCCCTCGCTCAAGACGAAGCGCTTGTCATTAATCGTTTCTCGTATGCGTTCAGCGATTTCTGCCGCTTTTGTTTCCTTGGTGTCGGCTAATAATGCGCTAAACTCTTCTCCACCATAGCGTGCCAGAGTATCGCTGGTACGAAGACAGGCCCGTATTGTTTCTGCAATTTCTTTAAGAATTTCATCGCCTGCTTGATGACCGTAAGAGTCATTAATGCTTTTAAAATGATCGACATCAAAGAATAAACAAGAGAGTGATTTGCTATGTCGTTGTGCTTGACTGACTTCTTCAACGAGTCGTTGTTCGAAATACCGCCGGTTATTGACGCCAGTTAGGGAATCGGTCAGACCGATTCTTTTTAAGCGCTCATTACTCATTACGTTTGACAGACAAACAGAGACAATTGAGGCAAAGCGTTGTAAAAAGTCGCTGGCAACACCATGCTCAAAGCGATCTTTGTGGTAACTGCCTAAATTTAGGCTGCCAATTAGCTCTCCTTCATATTTGATGGGCAGTAACGCGATACTTTTCGGCGATGGCAAATCAAGTGGGAACATGCAGTCGTGCTGGTCATGCTGATAACTGCCTAAATAGGGGTTTACAGAGATACCGTAGAAACTGTCCAGTTCGCTGGTTTGTTCTATAAAAAGTAAGTCAGGATGCTCCGATAAGGTAACGCTTTCTTCGTCCAAAATCCTGCGGTGTTCGTACTCTGGATCATGTAAAATAATGGATACGCGGTCTAATCCTGATTCCATACGATAGTCATAAGCCACCATTTTTAGGAATTTAATGAGTGAGGTACAGCCAATCAGGCGCAGTTCTAACTCCTGGAATCGGTGTAGCTTATCTTCATTTTGCCGGGCTTTGGTAATGAAAGTTTTCAATTGGCGCTTTAGGGATAAATTTTCGGCATGTAAATCAGGTTGTGATACTGCTGATATGTCAACCACGGAATGCATAAATTCTGAGACTCCTTTGTAAGCCTGCCTATGTCGTGTCGTTAAGCTCAGTAACGTACTTTAATGATCAACCTGATCGCAGCACGATATATGCCGGTTTGACAAGACCTATATATATCAATGGCCATCGTTGAATCGCGTGTTAGGCAGAAAATCAATAGGCTGTCTTTATGGATAGCTATATTATCCCTGTTCAGTGCAATGTTTCATTGGAAAAAGCTGAGCGATTTAAATGCTTGAACATATCTGTCGGCATTGATAAAAAAATTAATAATCATAAAGTTAAGATAACTATGATGAGCTGGCCAGGGGGTGCTAGCGGTTATTGATTTTGCATGGGTTTGCTTGGGTTGGGTGTTTTACCAGCAAAAGATTTTTGCTGCATGATTTTTTTCAAATCTTGCATTGTGAAGTGTGATTTTTTTGGCTTAGGAAACCCAACTTCAAAGGCATTGTGGAGTATCACAGCGGATTTGTCTTGCGATTCAATGCTCAGGTGATAGCTGCCCGCTGGCATATTGTTGGGGATATGCGCCAAGGCAGCGTTATTTTCATATTGAAACTCAATGTTGGGTAATAGTTTAGCCGAAACCAATGTGGTTTCACCGGCAAGAAAAATAGCTTGGTTAACTATTTGAAATTTCGTTATGTTACGGCTGGTTTGGTACGTTTTGGCTAACGATAAATCACCATTATCAATCAATTGGGCGACATGAATTCCGTGATTTTTGACACTAATGAATAAATTAGAATCAACTAACATGAAGTCTGCGACTTTGTCGTTGATTGGCAACATGCTGACCGCTTGCAGCGAATTGTGGCTCCAGCGAAAGCTGCGGATGCCTTGTCCGGGGTGGGCGGTAAAAACAAATAGATCATGCAGACTGACTAAATCAGCGGGGGTCGTTAAGTACGTATCGGCAAGGAGGCGGGGATGCGCTTGCTGACTTATATCAATTAATTGCAGTTGTGTTTTTTCATTATGAGATGTTTGGCTTAGGACGGCAAGTGTGTTCTGAAAACCGCTGAAGTCTTTCACATGATGACTTAGGCGAGTACGCTTGAAGGGTGCAGCGGGATCGCTGACATCAACCACCGCTAGTTGGCCATTTTGCTCAGCAATAAAAATCTGTTGCTGGTAATAATAAATTTTGTCAGCACTTAATTGGTTGAGTTTTAGTGTGGCTTGCCATATGGGTTGGAAAGGATTGCTAATATCCACCACCACTAAGCCTGCATCGCCGGCGGCAATATAGGCATGGGTTGCGCTTAAGGCGATGGCATTTGCAGAACCTTCAAAATCAAGACCGGCGGCCCAGACCGGGTTGAGTGAGTTTGTGATATCAAAAATTTGCAAACTCCGAGAGCCGTTCGCTAGATAAGCATAGGGACTTTTGAGGGCTAGATCGTTTATTTTTCCGCTTGTTTGATATTGCCCAGTGAGGTGAATTTGATCGGCATTATGGACGTTAAATATTTTTATTCCTCCCCACCAGTCTAACACATAGGCGTATTCACCTTGTACATTGATACCCCAGGCAAAACCTTTGGTGTCGTAGTGACCAAGCACATGAGGCGCTTGTTTGTTGCTGATGTCTATTATTTGAATGCCCGCTTTCCAACTGGCAAGGTAGAGCTTTTGATCTTGCAGTGCCAGTCCACGTGCATTGCCTACGGTTGGGAGGTGGGAGAGTGGTAATGGTTTGATTGGATTACTGGCATCCAGGATGTGCAAACCTTGATCAAAAAATGCCACATAGGCGATGTTGTTTTGAACGATGACATCTTCAGCAAAACCGTCAGGGTTAAATGTTGCGAGCCATTGTGGCTGCGATGGATCTTTAACATCAAAAATAAGTAATCCTGAGTTGTCGTCAGCCACAAAAGCCGTGTTTTGATGAATATCGATTGCCCAGGATTTGCCTGGGGTATCCACGCCACCTAGGCGTTTAGGTTGGCTCGGTATGGTAATATCAATGATGTGAAATCCACCATGATGTGACGCGACGTATAACAGATTATCGACCAGTTTCATGGTATAAGCTAACCCAGTTAGGGGTAGAGAACTGATCTGAGTGGGCTGACGCGGGTTGCTGACATCAATAATTTGCAAGCCATGATCATCATCGGCAACAAATGCAATCGGGTGGCGTACAATAATTCCTTTGGGTGAGCCGGGGGTGTGATAATTGGCGAGTAGGCGGGGCATATGCGGTACTCGAATATCATAAATATGTATGCCAGAAAACCAGTCGGCGACATAGAGAATATGCTGGTCGATGTAAGCACGTCGGCTACCCCCGAGATTGACACCAATATGGCTAATCACTGGTGGACTTTGGGCGGAGAAATCAATTTGTAATAATTGTTTATCCGTTAGCACGGTGGCGGTATTGTTTTTATAATGCAATGTGTGAATGGGGTTGTTAAGTTGAATATCGGACTGCAATAGAGGGGTATCAGGTTGTTGGTGATCAAATAAGGTTAAAATATTTTCATCGTCGCTCACTAAGGTTTGTGTGCCATCGCTAGCAATTTTGGTGATGGTACCCAGTTTGTTATAACTGCCGAGCCAGCGTAAGGGAAAATCATTGGAAAGATACGTCAGGCCGGTATCACCGTTGGCAATGGCTAGCTTATCGGCTTGCATACTGATAGCAAAGCTAAGTTGATTTAGCGGAAAATGATCGCTGGCTTGCCGGCTGCCCGTTGGCACCCGATGGATGCCATTTTGGCTTAATATAAGGCAACCGCTGGAGATAGCATAAACGGCTGTGATGTTTTGTGAATGTTGGTAAGGTGCGGGCAGGGCCTTCAATTGGTGGGTTGAGGTGGCGATGATATGGTCATCACGAACTTGCAGGCAGGCGTTGGTTTGCTTGATTGAAAAGGACTGTATGGGGAATTCGAAAGGGTAGGTCGCATTTTTTTTAGGCTGTGCTGTGCGACTAATATCCCAGGTAGTTAATTGGCCCTGTTTGTCCAATACATAAAGTGTATTATGATTAATTCGGAAGGTGTTGATTGGTGTTGCAGTTTCAATCTGTGAGATCTGAGAAAAATCGTTAGCCTTGGTCGCTTGATAAGCGGCTAGCGACTTATCGTAGGCGAGCCATATGATGTCATCCTGTAAATCCATATGGGAGGCGGGGGCGGGTAAAGTGAATGCTTTTTGAATATAGGGACCACCTGGCATCACCGAAATATTTTTTATGGTGTGTGGTTCCGTTAGATTAACGCGTATTTGTTCAGCATGACCTAATCTGACGATGTTGGGTTGTACTGTGGCTGGGAGACTCGAAGCGACGGCGTTATGGGATATCATTAACAAGCTAAGTGTGCAGATAAAATGCTTAAAACGTATCATTTATTTCCTGGTTATTTTCTATATATACTCGTAGCGTTTGATATTTAGGTGTTGAGTGCGACGCATATTTTTGTCCTGGCAAGGTGAAATGACGAGTAATAGTTATTCTTATTGCGAGGAGTTTCACCAACAGTAGGCGCTTTAGGCGACGCAGCCAGGGCGAAAATAGGCCAGCAATAAAGCCTAAATATCAAATGCTACGAGTATATTGGTTCATTGTTGAGGCAGTGATTTGGTACCTATTGCTAAGGCTTTGCTATCGGTTCTTTTTTCGCTAGTTGTCCTGCGGGTTTTAGGTCAGCGGCTAATCTGCTAGCTTCTTCAAGGCTAACGAGTTCCGGAATAAAATAGATGCCGCGCCATTCTTGTTGCTGAAAGCGGGGCACCACAAAATAGGTTTTATTCGCATCAAAGGTAAAACGGCGCGCACGCCAAACGGTTTCCGGCATTGTTTTGCCTGTCACGTAGGCCAGAGAACGAACAATAAAATCAGTCGTTGTCGGTTTTATTTTTACCAAAATATATTCACCCCTAGCGAGCTCGGAAATTTTAATTTTATCTAATTCAATGGTGACTGGGTTATCGGCGATGCCTCGGGTTCGTTGGGTATCAGGCCTTAATATATAGACGTTCGCGTAGGATTCGTTGTTTGACTGAATAAATAACGGATGCCTGTCAACAATCTGTGTTGTAGTGCATGCTGCGGTGCTTATGAGGTAAAGTATCACCAACCCTATGTTGCACAATTTTGTTATATTGTTCACGCTCACCTCCCTCCTGAGTTGGTTAAATTGCGTAATTTTTGTTAAAACGGGGGCTGGATTGCGTTTTATTAAGGAATGGGCGACGCAATAACTTCCCAGTTTCGGATCTCGGCCTTATCTCCTGAGTTGCCTAAAGCGCCTACTGTTGGTAGCCCGTTCTTCCCTCACAAAAGCCCGAAATAGAACCACTATTCTTGCACTTTTACTATAGTCCAATTCTTTGCTAACAATGGCGGCTTGTTTTGCTTTGTACTTTGTTTGATCAAAATGTAACTTCGCCTCGTTTTGCTAAACCGCACTTAAGTTCACGTCTTACATTTATTCTAAGTAAAAAGCAAACACCGTTAATTATGGTCTCATTTTTAAGCAAGTCTTGAATCGCTATGCCTTAATCTCCATATGAGAGGTAAGTAAAATAGCATTCCGCGGCATCAAGTCTTGATTCGCTAATTGATGCCCTCATAAGGTGGTCAATGGCGCGGCACTAACACTCCATCCTAACCACGTGTTAAAAAAAACACAACCTACCTGTATTTAATTGAGTGGCCAGCGTATTCATATTAATTTGTCTGTAGACAAGGGGCATCGCTTAAATTGACAGCGTGGTGATTTTTAATGCGATTTTGCAAAGTGGGATTTTTGCTTTATTATTGTTCGTTTCAGTTACTTGTTATCATAATCAAATATGTCTATTGAACTCGGTGTACTGCCTTCTGGGCAACTTCATTGCTTTATTGAGTCAGCAGTTTCACCGGATAGTGCGGTGAAAAATACCATTGTTAATGCTTTTTCCCATCATGTAGGAGAAGGCTTATTTGCATTGGCGGCGATTAAAAGTGATACGGAGTTACCGCTGTCTTTCCGGTTTTGGCGAGATTTTGCCTGTATGTACATGACCGAGCGTTGTCATCGCTCAGATTCCAATGCTGAACAAATTGAGCCGATTGAATTATTGCCGGATAGCCAGCAATTGTTATTAAGCGTGCCGCCCATGAAGGGCGCAGAGTATCTTTCGGTACAGGTGCTGGATAAGGCATGGGCTGAGCTGGATGATTGGTTATGTGAACAAGTCAATAAACAACAGGGCCAGCTTAGTCTTTTTTTAAAGAAGCATGCGTCGCAGTGGCGCCAGGTGGGGCGAGTGTGTTTCCATTTGGCGGAAAATAAAAATGATCCAGAATATCCCTTTGCTTTTTTGGCGACCTATGCGTCACAGCTTTCCAAGCAAGGTAAAACCCATCACCTTCCCTTAGCCAAAGCATTGCAAGAATATGCCGGTGCGGGCAATAAAAAAGCACTGGTCAATCTTTTATCGCCGATTCAATTGGCCGCTGAGTCTAGTGATGTTATCAAAGCGTTGGTGGACTCCGGGGATATTTATCATCCGTTGGCGTGGACATCGGGGGAAAGCTATCAATTTCTGAAAGAAGTCGCATTGTTTGAGGCCTGCGGGGTGATTGTGCGATTGCCCGATTGGTGGAAAAAACGGGCACGTCCGCAAGTCAGCGTCAGTCTTGACAGTAAACACAAACAAAAATTTAATGCATCGGCGATGCTTGATTTTAATGTTGCCTTAGTTTTGGGTGATCAGCAATTAACGCCAGCCGAATGGAAGCAATTGATGGCCGCTGAAGACGGCTTGATGTTATTAAAAGGTCAGTGGGTGGAAGTCGATAAGCAACAATTATCGCAAGCACTTGAGCATTGGCGAGGCTTGGAGCATGAGTTTGGCAAGGGGGGCGTGTCGTTTGTTGAAGGCATGCGGTTGTTAGCAGGTGCGCCCGCCGATCTAAGCGCTAATACCCGCCTGGATGATACGCAAGCCTGGTCGTTTGTCAATGCTGGCGCTGGATTAACGAAAATTCTTGATGAGTTACGTCAGCCCGAAGCGGTGAGTATGGCCCAGCTGGGTTCATCGCTCAAGGCGGATTTACGTTCCTATCAAGCGGTGGGAGTGAATTGGCTTTGGTATTTAAGCCGGCTCGGTTTGGGAGCGTGTTTAGCCGATGATATGGGCTTGGGTAAAACCATTCAGGTCATTGCCGTATTGCTTTTGTTAAAGAAAAAACGCACTAAAAAAGCCTCATTATTGGTTTTGCCTGCGTCTTTGCTAGGCAACTGGAAAGACGAACTGGAAAAATTTGCACCCTCTCTCAATTATACAATTTTACATCCTTCGCAAACCAATAAGACAAAGGGGATACCAAGCGATGATAAAAAAGTGGTGCAAAATAGCGATGTGGTGTTGACCTCCTATGGCATGTTGCTGCGTCAGCCTTGGTTGCTTGAGCAAGCTTGGCAGTTAGTGGTGCTTGATGAAGCACAAGCCATTAAAAATCCCAATACCCGGCAAACCAAAACCGTGAAACAACTCAAGGCGGAAGCGCGTATTGCGCTGACTGGCACGCCGGTGGAAAATCGCTTATCTGATTTATGGTCGTTGTTTGATTTTTTATGCCCAGGCTTGTTAGGCAGTGCGGCCACCTTCAAGAAGTTTATTAAAAACTTGGAAGCACGTGAGCAACAACAATACGCCCCCTTAAGGCGTTTGTTACAACCTTATATTTTACGCCGCTTGAAAACTGATAAAACTATTATTAGCGATTTACCCGATAAAACTGAAGTATATGCCTATTGTACATTAACCAAAGCGCAAGCGGCATTGTATCAAAAAACCGTGCAAGAATTGTCTGCAGGTTTGCAAGGTTTGGCTGGTATACAGCGGCGCGGTTTGGTGCTGGCGTATTTACTTCGATTTAAACAAATTTGTAATCATCCTTCACAATTGTTGGGGGATGGAGATTACCTGGCGAAAGACAGCGGAAAGTTTGCTCGCTTAGCAGAAATTTGTGAAGAAATTGCTTCGCGTCAGGAAAAAGTTTTAATATTTACTCAGTTTCGTGAAATGACGCGTCCTTTAGCTGGATCTTTAACCGACTATTTTGGACAAACTGGGCTGGTACTGGATGGTAAAACGCCAGTGGGGCAGCGGAAAAAAATGGTGGATCAATTTCAGAACGAACAGGGACCGCCTTTTTTTGTGTTGTCGATCAAGGCGGGTGGTACCGGGCTAAATTTAACAGCGGCTTCCCATGTGATTCATTTTGATCGCTGGTGGAACCCGGCGGTGGAAAATCAAGCGACTGACCGCGCTTTTCGCATTGGTCAAAAACGCAATGTATTGGTCCACAAATTTGTTTGCTCTGGCACGATCGAAGAAAAGATCGATGCACTGATTAATGAAAAAATGTCATTGGCCAATGATTTACTGGAAGGTGACAGCGGCACATTATTAACAGAAATGAGCGATACTGAGTTGCTTGATTTAGTGTCGCTTGATGTACAGCAGATTCAACAATAATATTGGAGAAGATCGATGGGCTACTACAATGATTGGGCGCCTTATGTGTCTGTGGCGCAACGTCGCGCCCAGGCACAACAGCAAATGAAAAAACTGCAAAAGCAGGGCAAAAATATCCAGCCAATTGAAATTTCAGGGCGTAAAATTTCTCATACGTTTTGGGGGAACGCTTGGTGTGATCATTTGGAACAGTTTAGCGATTATGCGAATCGTTTGCCACGAGGCCGCACCTATGCTCGAAACGGGTCGGTGTGTCATTTAGAGATCAAGCAAGGTAAGGTCGAGGCCATTGTTAGCGGTTCTAGTCTTTATGATATCGTCATTGATATTAAACCGCTGGCTAAATCACGCTGGACGACGATTAAAAAATCCTGTGCCGGTCAAATTAGCTCCATGCTGGAACTATTGCAAGGCAAATTGTCGAACGGGGTAATGCAAGTAGTGACGGATACCGAGCAAGGTTTATTTCCTGAGCCGAAAGATATTCAACTGCGTTGTAGTTGTCCAGATTGGGCAACGATGTGTAAGCATGTGGCGGCAGTGTTATATGGGGTGGGAGCCAGATTAGACCACAGTCCCGAGTTGATTTTTCTGTTAAGAGGAGTCGATCATCATGACCTGATTAGCACAGACATCAGTTTGCCAAATGCCAAGACGAAACGGCGCAAATTAACAGATAATTTGTCGGATGTGTTTGATATTGACATTGAAGATGAACCGCCGGTAGTGAAGCGTGCCAAACCGAGTCATAAAAAAACGGCTGCCACAAAAACAAATAATAAACGTGTTATTGCTAAGCCTGCTAACACAAGCCGCGTAACGGTATCGAAGAAAAAACAAACCAAACAAAAGTCCATCCGCCCCACCGGCAAGACTGTTGTGCGTCTGCGCCAGCGATTTGTCATGAATTATACACAATTTGCTTGTTTAGTGGGGGTGAGTGCCAAGACGATTACCACCTGGGAAAGTCAGAGTGAGCGCTTAAGCCTTCGCCCAGAGAATTTGACAGCACTGGCGGCTGTGGTTGATTTAAACAAAGCGCAAGCCTGGAAGCAATTTAACAAGTTAGCCGTGAAAAAATAGAGGAGTCTCATTATGCAACTGATTGCGGGTCAAAATATAACATTGAAGAATACGACATTAGAGTTGAAATTTGATTTGGGGCATATGCCGTCAGGGGTGGCCGTTGATACCAGTGCTTTTGCCTTGGCAAGTAATCACAAAGTGCGAGGGATTGATGATGTGATTAATGGGGATAATCCGAGCTTATCAGGTGAGGGTATTTCGCGTGAAAATGATGGCCAAGTTTTTAAGTTTGATTTGCAAAAATTGCCTACTGAGCTTGCCAAAGTTGCGGTGACCATTGTCATCAAAAAGGGTGCAGAAAAGCGTCAGACGCTTGCTTTAGTGCATCATGTTTCTGCACAGTTATGGGACTCCCCTGAGCATATGTTATGTGAGTTTCGTATGGATACCGAGGGGCGTAAAGAAGTCGCAATGATTATGGTGGAGTTTTATCGACATAATAGTGCTTGGAAATTTCGTGCGGTAGGGCAGGGATTTAATAACGGCCAGCAGGCCTTGTTTAGCAATTATGGCGTTAATGGATAATTATTTTCATGACAGTTGTAGGTCGTGTTAGGAATGGGCGACGTGATAACTTCCCTGTTTGGCGCTCAGATTTGGTCTGTATTTGTTCGTTCTGATTGAGCAAAAATGCAGGAATAGTTGTTCTATTTCGAGTTTTTGTGATTGAAGAACGGGCAAAGACGGGCTGAAGATGACGACTGCATGGATGCAGGAGGTAGGGCGACTCAGGAGATAAAGCCGAGATGCGAAACAGGGAAGTTATTGCGCCGCCCATTCCTTAACCTTAGCCTAACACGACAAAAACCTAAGTCATTTGCGCGATTGCAACGGGTATATTTAATTTGAAGGAATGTAAACGACAATGAATACCGGTACAACACCATCACCTCCGGCAGCTGTGGTCTCAGAGCCTCTGCGTAGCAAGGTCGCAGGTGTGTCTGAGTTCAGCTCGCGTTTTAAGTTACACAATGAACTTCATGTCGGCCCTAGTGAATTGCTGACGGCGCCGGTTCAGGTTTCGCATTTAGCTTTACTTTCCGATAATGACTCGCTGCATGAGGAGCTACGATTGATTGCTCAGTTGTGTGATCGTTATAGTGTCAGTCCGCCGGCGGCGGATGCCAGTCATTTCAGTGGGCAGTTTGGTTCGTTTCGAATGAAGTGGGAGCGGCATACTGAGTTTTCCATGTATACGTTCTTTGTTGCCTCAGCTTTCGAAAAACCATTTGCTGAACCGGCGATTGACCATGTGCCGGAAGCTTGGTTAGCCAGCCTGCCAGGTGAAGTCATCGCAGCGACTCACTTGGCGATTGATCATAAAAAACGTCCTCAGCGTACTTTAGAAGAGTTAGCGGTTTTATTTGCCTCGAACACAGTGATTGGAGCCAAAGTGACGGCGGGTGGTGCTGTGGTCTGGACCGACAATAAGATTCATGCGGATGGTTTTGGACGTATTTTAGTTCATGATGTGGACTTGCGTCGTCGACAGACCGGTCGCTTAGTACAGCGTTTATTGGAGATTGAAAGCTATCGTATGTTGGCCATGTTACCGGTGCCATTGGCACGCCAATATATTCCCGAGCTCGCTCGTTTTGATGAACGACTTGCCAAATTAACCGCGAATAACACCGCCTTGGTCAACCTGGAGGACGAACAGAGTTTGCTTGATGAGCTGACTCGACTGGCTGCTGAAATTGAAAGTATTTCTGCAATGACCAATCATCGTTTCAGTGCGTCATTGGCCTATTATAATATTGTTAAACTTCGTATTACCGAGCTACGCGAGCAACGGATTCAGGGTTTGCAGATTTTTCGAGAGTTTATGGAGCAGCGTTTAGCCTCCGCTATGGATAGTTGTGCGGCGGTTCATTATAATTTGGAGACATTGTCGACACGGGTCGCCCGTGCCTCAGAGTTATTGCGGACGCGTGTTGATATTACCATGGAAGGTCAGACACGTGATCTGTTGCAATCCATGGATCGTCGTGCCCATATGCAATTACGCCTGCAAGAAACCGTAGAAGGTTTGTCGGTAGTGGTGCTGAGTTATTATTTGCTGAGTATTACCGGTTATGGACTCAAAGCGCTTAAAGCGATGGGAATGACTTTTATTAATGTGGAAATGGCAACAGGTCTTGCTATTCCCGTGGTGGCGGGTGTGGTTTTTCTTGCGGTACGTCGCTTACGTCGTTTGGTTAATCGGGATGAGGCCATGTGACTGTGTGAGTCCATTCCTTATCATAATGCGAGAGGAACAACATAATGAGCGTCGCTAAACCCGTTCCGGTATTATCACCTAATGAATACTTTCTCAAGGAGCAGCAGAGCGAGATAAGGCATGAATATATCAACGGTTATATTTATGCAATGGTAGGGTCGTAAGCACAATCTTATTTCAAGCGCGCTCTTAAGCGCGCTTCGTCAGCACTTGAGAAGTGGTCCTTGCCGGGTTTACATGTCAGATATGAAAGTACAAATTCAAACGGCCGAGTCACATCGATTCTATTACCCCGATGTCATGGTATCCTGCGATGCAAACCCGGTAAGTGAATATTACGAAACTAACCCAATACTAATCATTGAGGTATTATCAACAAGCACTGAAGCTAAAGATCACCTTGAAAAATTAACTTCCTATATGGAAATCTCTTCGTTACAAGAATACATGCTGGTCAGTCAAGATAAAATTGCAATAGATATTTATCACAGAAAAGATCAAAGCTGGATATTAACAAGTTATGAAGCCAATGAAACCATAAACCTCACTTCAGTGAATTATCAATTGCCTATCACTCACATTTATGAAGATGTTATCGGGCAAATTTTATAGCAAGTGCGCAGCCTAAGCTAACATTGTGAGTCTATGGCGCGGAGTTTCACCAACGGTAGGCGTATTAGGAATGGGTACGTGATAACTTCCCTGTTTTGCATCCCATCTTCCGCTCGTCTTGGCCCGTTCTTCCCTCACAAAAACTCGAAATAGAACGACTATTCCTGCATTTTTGTTCACTCAGAACGAACCAATACAAACCAAATCTGAGCGCCAAACAGGGAAGTTATCACGTACCCATTCCTTAGGCGATGCCGCCAGGGCGAAAATAGGCAAATAAATGTTAAAATAATTTTGATTGTCTGCTTAATGCAAAAACAATTGCATTGACCCGAACAGTTCTTGATTCTCTTGAAAGCAATATCAATATATAGAAATTACTAACATAACTCCAAAAAATACGCTATTATACAGAAATATACTTACTAATAATTGGCGAATATTTGGAATTATAGTGAAAAATATACTTATAGAAGAAAACAGGCATTGGCAAGGAAAAACTCAGAACTTCATAAAAAGAGAGAAACTTTCCAAGCTTATCGCGTTTTTGCCGCTGAAGCAGATCATCACTATCAGCGGTATCAGACGTTGTGGCAAAAGTACACTGGCTAAAGAGGCGATACAATATCTAATTGATACAGGAACCCATCCTCATAACATCTTTTTTATCAATCTGGAACAACCAAGTTTTTTAGAATACAAACATGATCCGAGTTATCTTAATGTCATTTACGAAACTTATCTTAAACTGGTAAATCCTCAAGGCAAAGTCTATGTCATCTTTGATGAGGTACAGTTTTTTGAACAGTGGCAGGTGTTCGTCAAGAGCAAGTATGAAAATAGCGATATAAAGTTCATCATCACTGGCTCTAACTCTTCAATGCTATCAGGTGACTTAAACACATTGTTAAGCGGGAGAAGTTTGAACATTCACTTGGATACCTTTTCGTTTAGAGAATTTCTGGACTACAAGGGCGTTGACTATCGTAGTGAAATGAGCAGAATAAGCAACAAAATAGATATTGCTAGAGCTAAAGATGAGTACCTTAAATGGGGAGGATTTTATGAGGTCTTTGAGGTAGAGAGTGAGTCTGTTAAGAAAGAGCTGCTTATAAGCTACGCTAAAAATATCATCTATCAAGATATTATTCCGAGGTATAAGATACGCAATAGCGAAATCATCGAACGATTATTTTTTTATCTGCTCAACAATATTACGGGTGTTTTAAACTATACTACACTCTCTAAAACGTTTGATATCAGCGACAAGACGATAAAAGAGTATATCAATTACTTTGAGGATGTGTTTTTGTTAAAGCGTATGGATAAGTATCATACGAAACAAAAAGAGCAGATTAAGTCCTCTAAAAAGATCTATGCACTTGATAATGGTTTTTTACAAATTGCCCCCAAACACTCTGAAAATATAGGCGTAGCACTGGAAAATCTCGTGTTTAATTTACTTAATCAAACAGGCTCGGGACTGACTTATATGAAGGAGACTTATGAGATTGATTTTCTGTGTAATGATATACTGTATCAAGTGACTTACGATATTAGTGATGAAAAAACCAAGAAACGGGAATTACGCGCATTTGAATATTTTAAAAGCAAAAAAATACAAGGATGTCAACTTGTCACTTATGAAACCATAGAGGCTATTGGCGATGTCAAGGTCATAAGTGTCGATACGCTTATGTTAAATAGCGCTACAATGTAATTTTTACATGGACCCATTACGATATTCTTGAGGATTATTACCAAACCAGCGTTTAAAGGCTCTGGAAAATGCACTGCTCTCTGAAAAACCTACCGTATACCCATAGCGTCTGATATTTAGGCTTTATTACGGGTCTATTTTCGCCCTGGCGGCGTCGCCTAAGGCACCTACTGTTGGTGAAACTTCGCGATATAGAAATGATAGGGTCAGGTTTAATGCTTCATAAAATCTTGGGTAGACAAAGTAGGGTGTGTTGTACGCACCGATAACTGGCTTTATCCACCGATAAGTATGTTAAGCTGCGGGATTCGGCTTCTTTTATAATGGCTCTGGCAATCGGGTGGCTTAAAAGCATTTCTGCGGTGGCCGCATAAGTTAATAGCTCGTTTTCAGTTAACCCGGCAAACGAGTGGATGGCTACTATGCTTGGGTGTTCTTCGGTTAACGTGCCGGTTTTATCGAATAACACTACATCAATATCATTTAAGGATTCTAGTGCCCGGCCGTCTTTGATCAAGAGGCTGTGACTGGAAATTAACGTCATGTAATTATACGTCAGCATGGAGGTCATGATTTGTATGGTGTTGGTCGGAGCGCTAAGGAATGGGCATGCAATGACTTTCTTATTCGACATTTTTGTTTTTTTTTGAAACGATAGAGAGCACTGCTAACGCTTCACGAAACTTTGAATAGTTGCTCGTGACATCCACAGCATAGTACCGAGCATGACTATTAACAACAGCCATACAAGCCATACGATATCAAAGCTTGTTTTTTCATGTTGGCTGCGAATTTCCGGCGGTAGCAAATCCAGATAAACCTGGTGGATGGGTGAAGCAGGATGAGTGCTATCTATGGGGGTGGCATACAAGTATAGGCGACCACTGGCAGGCAGATACATCATTGATTGCAGAGTTTGTGGGCTGAAAATTTCATAGCGAT